>Ga0126309_10000132_pt1 | contig 25381 bp, 19 predicted proteins | sample Plot56_FD_92541 | JGI IMG/M metagenome (GOLD analysis project Ga0126309, IMG submission 92541) | Serpentine soil microbial communities from UC McLaughlin Reserve, CA, USA - Plot56 | ecosystem: Environmental > Terrestrial > Soil > Grasslands | place: USA: UC McLaughlin Reserve, Lake County...
TGCTGAAGCTCGTAGAGCTGATCGTGTGTGCTCACGCCGGTTCCTCCTCAACGGAGAGAATTTTACCACAAAGCGCGCGGAGATGGTGGTCCGGCGATATTTAGGCCGGGATCACGGCCGGCACCCCCCGCCCTGCCCGAACCGCTCCGCGACCTTCTTCATCTCCCCCAGAGCCTGTTCCGGGAATCCAGCCTTTTGCGCCGCCGCGATGGCGGTCTGCTCCCAGCGGGCGGCTTCGTCGCAGCGTCCGAGCTCGGCCCAGGACAGGGCTACGGTTTCGGCGTACGCGGGGATCGGTTGCGCATTCCAGACGGCGAGGCCGAGCTCCAAGGCTCGGGAGCCGTTGCGGAGGGAGAGATCGGGGCAGGCGGCGAGGAGACGGGCCAGGCCGTGGGCCAGGAGACCGCTCTGCGGCAGGGCCTTCAGGTCTTCTTCGAGGAGATCGCGCGCCGGCGCGTACTGTCCTGTGCGCACGAGGGTCTCCGCCCGGCCGAGCCGGGCGGCTTCGTCGGAGGGCGCCTTCTCGATCGCCTGGGCGTACTCTTTCAGAGCCTCTTCGGTGCGGCCCGCGTCGCGCAGCAGCTGCGCCAGCGCGCGGCGCGCCTCGGCGTCCTGCGGCCTCGCGGCCACGGCGGCGGTCAGTTGCTCGATCGCTTCCGGGATTGCCCCTCCCGCGGCCAGCAGGAGACCCAGGTTGTACCGCGCGGTCGGGTTGGCCGGCGCGAGCTTCACGGCTTCGCGGAGGTTCGTGATCGCTCCGCCCGTGTCCCCCTGCCGCGCCAGGGCCGCGGCGAGGTTGATGCGCGCTTCGACGCTTTCCGGCCGGGCTTTCAAGGCGCCGCGAAACTCCTCCGCCGCCTCGGCGAGGCGGCCGGCGTTGTAGGCCCTCTTGCCGCTCTCCAGACGGGCTCGCTCTCCCGTCCGCAGGCTCTCCAGGCTGTCGAGGACGGGGTCGTCCGGCCGGACTCCCACCGTGCCGACCTTCCCGAGGTGCTCGGTGGCCTTCTCCGCCTGCCCCAGGCCGCGGTAGGCCCGCGAGAGCGGATAGTGGAGCCGGTTCGCGCCTGGGGCGGCGCGGAGAGCGGCTTCCAACCGGTCGACCGCCTCGCGGAAATCCCCGCGCTCCACGGCGGCCTGCCCGAGGAGCGCGTTCGTCGCCGCGTCCTCCGGCACCGCGGCGAGGGCCTTGCGGAGCGCCGCCTCCCCTTCGTCCCGCCGGCCCTGGAGGAGATGGATCTCTCCGAGGTGCACCAGCGCCGGCACGTCCTCCGGAGCCAGCTCCAGCGCCCGGTTGTAGGCCGCGGCCGCTTCGTCGAGCCGGCCGGCGTCCTGGAGCAGGCCACCCAGGAGGTGCGGCCAGCGCGGGTCCTTCGCATCAAGGGCCATCGCCTTGCGGTACGACTCCTCCGCGGGGCCGGTCAGCTTGTAGGCCTGGTAGTGCATCCCGAGATCGGCCCAGGAGCCGGAGAGCTCCCGCGGGTCCGGATCGCGGCCGTAGAGATCCCGCAAGGCGTTCTGCCGCTCCTGGATCTGCTGGGCCACGGCGGGCTCGAGGCTCGAGAGGTCCGGCGACGGGATCGGGGGAGGCGCGGCGGCGAGGGTTCCCGCCAGGGCCAGCCCGGCGAGCGCGAGGAGGAACGTCCGAAGGCTCACGATGTCTTCTCCGTTTTCTTGAGGACAACCTCGGGGACGAGTGGCTTGCCCGTCCCCTGGATGAGCGTCGTGTACGTGCGTAGCGGAGCCGGTGGAAAGACTTCGCTCTTGCCGTCCGGCCAGAGGACCCGGATCTCCGTCACCTCGGCGGCGTCGCCGAGCCCCACGAGGATGCGCGGATCGTTCGCCGCGGCATAGCTGCCGTCGGTCGCGGCCCGCCGCCAGAGGGGCGGCCCGCCCTTGCGCAGCACCGCGACCCGGGCTCCCAGCAGGTCGCGTTTCGCGTCCATGAGGCGCAGGCCCAGCCACGGACGCCGGTTGCCGACCTGATTGATCAGCAGGCGCGCAGGGCCGTTGGTGTTCACAATCAGCACGTCCGTGTCGCCGTCGTTGTCGACATCTCCGAACGCCGCGCCGCGGCCGATCTCGCGCTGCTGAAAAGGAGCTCCGGCCTCGCGGCTTACATCTGCGAATTTTCCGTCTCCGAGATTCCGGAAGAGCTGATGCGTCTGGGCATAGGGGTAGGCGTCGCCCGCCCGCACCCGCTCCTCCACCTCGGTGACGGCGCCGTTCGCGGCGAGCAGGTCGAGCCAGCCGTCGTTGTCGTAGTCGATCCACGCCGTGCCGAAGCCCGTCGATGGGAGGCTCGGCGCGCCGAGGCGGGCGGCGTTCGTGCGGTCCTCGAAGCTCCCCGTGCCGTCGTTGACCCAGAGCGTGTTCGTCTCGCCCGCCATGTGGGTGACGAAGAGGTCGTCGTCGCCGTCGGAGTCAAAGTCTCCGGCGGCGATCCCCATGTTGGCCTCGGTCTCGCCGTCGGCGTTGACCGCCGCTCCCGCGAGAAGGCCGATCTCCTCGAAGCGCTTCCCCTCATGATTGCGCCAGAGGAAGTTGAACATGCCGTCATTGGCCACGAAGAGATCCTGCCAGCCATCGCCGTCGAGATCCACGGCCACGACGCCCATGCCGCGGCCGGCTTTGCTCGCGATCCCCGACGGGAGCGAGACGTCCTCGAACGTCCCATTCCCGCGGTTGCGGTAGAGGCGGTCGAGGGCCGCGGGGAAGGCGGACGGCCCGCAATAGTCGCGCCGGCTGCTCGGGGCATAGCAGGTGAGGTTCTGCTCGACCGCAAAGTCCACGTAATTGGCCACGTAGAGGTCCAGCCAGCCATCCCGGTCGAGATCCGCGAACGACGCGCTCAGGCTGAAGCGCGGATCATCGACGCCGGCCGCCTTCGAGGCGTCCTCGAAGGTGCCATCTCCGCGGTTTTTCCAGAGCTGATTGGCGCCGAAGGCGAGGACGTAGAGATCGAGATCGCCGTCATTGTCCACGTCCCCGGTGGCGGCACCCGTGCCGTAGACGAGAGAGCGGATGCCGCTCGCTTCGGTCACGTCCACGAAGCGCGGCACGTCCTTCCGGCTTCCCTTGGAGATCAGATCGTTGCGGAACAGGCGTCCGCCGGGCTGGGCCGGCGGAGGAAGCGTGGGCTTGCCGGTGCCCAGCGGGGCTCCTTGCGGGAGGAAGACGTCGAGGTCGCCGTCGTTGTCGTAATCGAAGAGCGCAGCTCCCCCGCCGATGATCTCGGGGTAATAGTACTGGCCGGTCATTCCGTTCCAGTAGGAGAACGTGAGGCCCCAGTCGGCGGCTCGGTCGAGGAAGAGGTCGGTGGCGTGGACGGAAGAAACAATGAGCCAGGAGACGAGCGCAAGGAGGAAGATCTGGAGTAGCGGCGGCCTCTGTGGACCCTCACCCTCCTCCCCCTCCCCCGCCGCCCGGAACCGCCGCACGATCTCCGCCACCGGCTCGACCTCGTGGATGCCCGCGACGCTCTTGCCGGCCTGCAGATAGTCCTTGTACGAAAAGGAGCCGCGGACCGATTTCTTCAGACTCCAGAGCGACCGGAGGGAGTAGATCATCCGCATCCAGTGCTTGGTCTTGCGCCCCTGGAGCATCCAGCGGCCGATCGGGCCGGCCTTGGTCCCCATCTTCTCGATGTATGGGGTGCGGATCACCGAGACGGGCACGCCGGTCAGGCGCTCGGTCAAGACGACGTCGTCCTCGTCCGCGTCGAGGATGGCCTGCTTGTACTCCGCGGGCGCCGTGCACTCGGCGGTGGCGATGAAGCGTGTGCCCATCTGGACGCCGTCGTAGCCCAGGCGCAGGGCGCGGACGAAGGCCGCTTCGTCGCCGACTCCGCCGGCACAGACCAGGGGGACGCCCAGGTCGTGCAGCTCCTCGTAGAGAGCCTCGGCGCTCTGCGGGCCGGCGTGGCCGCCCGCACGGTTGTTCACCGCGATCAGGCCGTCCACTCCCGCCTCGAGCCCCTTGAGCGCCCAGCGGCGGTCGGTCACGTCGTGGTAGACCCGGCCGCCCACGGCGTGCGCCTTGTCCGCCACCCAGCGCGGATTGCCCAGCGAGGTCACGAAGAAGCGGATCCCCTCCTCCAGCGCCAAGTCCACGTACTTCTGCATCCGCTCCTGGTAGACCTTCGAGGACTTCTCCACGATGACGTTCATGCCGACCGGCTTGGACGTGAGGCTGCGGATGAGCCGCAGGCCGGCGCGGAATTCATGGCCGTGGACGTAGACCAGGGAGAGCGGCTGGATCACGCCCAGGGCGCCCGCCTCGGAGGCGGCGGCCACCAGCTCCGGGTTGCTGCAGGGATACATCGCACCGCAGAGGAGCGGCACCTCGATCCCGAGCTGCTCGGTGAGAGGGGTCTTCAGAAGGGACATGGAGGGATTCTATCTTCCATGCTAACGCGGCGATCGAAGATCTGCTATCCTTTGTTCAGCTAACAACTGGCAGAACCGCTTGGAGGTGTTGTCATGAGGAGCCGGATGCGGCTTTGGCCGATCCTCACGCTGTCGTTCCTTCTCGTCCCCCTGACCATCCATGCCCAGGCTCCGTTCCCGGGTGAGGAGATGACGCTCTCCCAGCGTGTCACCCTCGCCGTGGAAGCGAACGACCTGGAGGGGCTCCGCGCGATGGGCCCGGAGGCCATCCCAGCACTGGTCTTCCACTACGAGACCGGCGACGACGCGCTGCGGCTCCAGATCGCCCAGCTCTTCCATGAGCTGGCCTGGCAGTCTCCCGAGGTGGAGCGCGTCCTGATGAGCGACGTGCAGTCCCACAACGTCGAGCTGCGCCTCGCCGTGTTCTATGCCCTGGGACGGGTCAGCGGCGATCCCGAGGTGGTCGCGACGCTGCTCGACACGCTGCAGAACGATCCCAATCCGCTCTTCCGCGACAAGGCCGCCTGCGCCCTCGCCTACGATCAGGTCCACCTGCAGGAGCCGCAGAAGGTGATGCTCTATGCCGGGCTGATCCAGGCGCTGTCGAGCCCCGTGCGGCAGGTGCAGGCCCTGGCCATCCAGGCGCTCAGCATCCTCACGGGCGAGACCAAGGGGTTCCACCCCGCCTTCCCGCCCGACCGGCAGCAGCGGAGCATCGAGATGTGGGAGCGCTGGCTGACCGAGGTCAAGGCCGGGCTGTAAGCGGGGCACAAAAAAGGCCGGCGTACGCCAACCGGTTCGAGCCGTACGCCGGCATGATTCTGGAGGGACTCCCGGTCTCGGCTACGCCCGTCCGTGTCCCGAGAGTCCGTGCCTCGGCAGGCCATAAAGGCAACCTGCGTGCCAAGTTGTAACTCACTGAAAATCCAGTGTTTTCCCCAAAATTAGCCGTGTCGGCGGTGTGTCGGTCGTCGTGTCCGACACGTCGGTGACACGTCGGACACTCCGGTCTGCTATCCTGATCCCGCAGCTCCCCACAACGAAGAACGGAGGCGGCATGGGACGGTGGCGTCATCCAAGGCTCTTCGGGATGTTCCTTCTGACCCTCCTGGCCGGCTCCGCCGCGCTGGCCGGTCCGGCGTCGCGCGAGGCCCCGGCGGCGGCGAAGCCCTCGCCGATCCTGGTCAGCTACAGCTTCGACGACGGCAAGACCGACACCGGCCCGGACACGTTCTCGGTCTTCCGCAACGCGCGCGGCAACGTCCAGCTCTCGAACGCTTTCCGGGCGAGCGGCTATCAATCCGTGGAGATCCGGGACGTGGCGGGCGACGGCGACTTCCCGGAGCTCCAAGGCTACTTCCCGGAGCGCCGGGACGGCTGGCTGGTGATCCATTTCGCGCTGCTGGTGATCGATCCGCAAGAGGAGCTGAACATCGCTCTCGCCGGCCCGGGCTGGTTCAACCTGAACGAGAACGGCATCTCCTTCTGGCTCTCCACCCGCGACGGCGACCTTCTCCACACCACGGACAGCATCCCCAAGCGGCTGCTGCGCCTGAAGCCGTTCACCTGGTACGGAATCGATGCGGACTACGACGTCGTCCGCGGGCGCTACAACCTGGAGATCTACGAAGAGGGCATCGAAAAACCCGCGGTCTCCCTGAAGGACGTGCCCAATGCCGGCGCGCACCCGGGCTCGGCGGTGAGCATGTTCTCGTTCATCGGCGACAAGGGGGAGGACCGGTCGAACGTGGTCTATTACGTGGACGACTTGGTCCTGGCCACCGACCGCGCGATCGCGCTGCCGCCGTTCGTGGCGCCGGGCCGGCGCCGGTTCCTGGCGGATGCCCAGCCCTCCTCCCCGGAGCGTCCGGAGGCTCCGCTCGCGGTCCGCCTGGAACGCCAGGGCGACGAAGCCTTTCGCAAACGCGACCTGCGCGAGGCGCAACGGCTTTATGAAGAGTCCCTGAAAACGTCCAAAGAGAAGGCAGCCCTCCTCCTCAAGCTCTCGGACGTTGCGTTCCTGCTCGGCGACCTGGCCTCCGAGAAGGCGCTGCGGGAGAAGATCTTTGGCAGCCTGGATCCGCGCTAGCGCGCTGCTGCTCGCGGGGATCCTGGCGAGCGCGGCCGCCCTCCAGGCCGGCACCCCTGCCGTCCCGTCCGGCGAAGATTGGTATCCGGCCGACGTCGCGCCTCCTCCCGGGACGCAGTATCCCTGCGCGCTCACCGCGCTGCCCAGCGAGCTCCCCGGCATCCCCGCGGGAGACCGCCGCTTCATCAATCACGTTTACAGCATGCTGCTGCGCGCGACGCAGGCCAAGCTCGTCCTCCAGAAAGCGCTCGCGGGAGGCCAGGGACCTGCCCTGGCCTCGGCCCATGGCCAGTACCGGCGGGTTACCGGCGATGCCTTGGCGAAGATCCGTGCCGAGCCCGTCCCCGCTGGGCTCGACAAGTTCAGGGAGAACGTGACCGCCGCTCTCGATCTTCAGCGGACCGCCTTCGAACGGGCGGTCCAGGCGCGGATCGGCGGCGGCCCAGTGGGCGAGGAATACAAGGTCCCCGCAGCCCGGGCCGCCTCCCAGCAGCTCATCGCCGCCTGGACCCAGATGATGCTGCGCTATCCCGACTGGCCCGCGGAGATGAAGGACAGCGTCTACCACCACCTCTGCGCTCTCGATCTCTTCTGAACGGATAGCCTCAGCTATGGGCCGTAATATCGTTCGCGATCGCCTGCTCATCGTAGACAGTCGGCCTGCCATCGGTGCGGGGCCAACCGTAGGCGGCCCGCCCCAATTCCAGCAGGTGCGGCTTAAAGTCTGGATGTTCACGTAGTAGGGGCAGGCAGGTGCGGTAAGCTTCGGAAGCATACCTCGCAGCCATCTCGCGATCCCACCATCGTGCCGCTTCGACGAGCTTCTTGCCGGCATCCAAAATCAACGAGACCTCACCCTTCTGGCGAGCGTCGCTCCAGTACTTGAGGTATGGCGACATCTTCGCCGCGCGCTGCGCGGCGGTCCTCCGCCTTGACCAGACCACCAGCGCGATGATGCAGCCAATGATCCCGAATCCTAATAGTACTTCCATCGGTTAGCGTCCGCAGTTCCAGTACATGCCTGTATAGAAACGATTCGCGGGCGAATTGTTGGCTGGCTTGGTACTGGCTCATTTGACCCGGTTATTGCAAAGAAGAGCCTCGGAGAGGCTCAAGCATGTAGCCCGGGGGCAAAGCGACGAAGGAGCGGCGACCCCGGGTGAGGAGGTCCCTATTGTTTCCCAAGCCCCAGAGGGGCGACAGCCCGGCCGTCGTGGAATTGCTGTCGCCCCTACCTTCCCGACATATGTCCGACCGGTACAATGTTCCGGCCGGGCATGTCCCGGGAAGGAGGACGACATGGGAATTCGTCACGCAGGCCAGGAGGAACTGGCGCGTCTGGAGTGCAAGACTCTCGACGCGCGGTTCCTGACTGAGATCCAGGAAGGCCTGGATATCGCACCGTTTGCGGCGAAATCCGTGCTCGGGGTGGTCAAGGATGTGTACTTCCCGTTCCTCGAGACCGAAGCCACAAGACCAATCCCTGGCAAGGTAACTCTGGTCGCCGTCGCGGCTGTAAGGGGTGAGCGTGAAGACGACCGGCAGCGTCTCCTTCTGTCCCCCTGGCCGGAAGACCGTGGCGTTCAGGCGCACCCCATCCCGCAGAGGGATCTTCACCCCCCAGTCGAGGTCGACCGGGGCGGGCGGCTCGTCGGCACGGGCGGCGAGCGGCGTCGAGATCAACATCAGGGCGAGGAGCGCGAGGGCGGACATCGAACGGCGGAACCGCTGGGCCATGGACACCTCCAGATCAAAGCTGGACGAATTCTATGGGAGGGAAACTGGTTTGATAAGGTGACGGAGGAGGAACCGCCCTTGACCCGCGAGCAGATTCTGGAGAGATACCGTGCCACCCGGGCTCTGAGCTTCGAGCTCTGCCGGCCGTTGCGACCCGAGGACTACCGCGTCCAGTCGATGCCGGACGTCAGCCCGCCGTGGTGGAACCTCGGGCACACCACCTGGTTCTTCGCCAAGAACATCCTGGAGCCGTTCGGCCGCTATCACGCGGAGGACGCGCGCCTCGAATTCGTCCTCAACTCCTACTACGAGACCCTCGGCCCGCGCATCCGCCGCGACCACCGCGGGCTCGTCACCCGCCCGACGAACGACGAGGTCGTGGAGTTCCGCGCCAGTGTCGACGCGCGGATGGAGGAGCTGATCCGCACGGTCCCGAACGAGGACCTCGAGCGGCTCGGGTTCCTGGTCGTCACCGGCATCCATCATGAGCAGCAGCACCAGGAGCTCCTGGTCACCGAGGTGAAGCACATCCTCGGCTCCAACGTCCCGGACCTGCGCGAGCCCTACCGCCCGGACGCCCCCAATGGCCACCGGTCCGCCCCGGAGCTGAGCTGGGTGCCGTTCGCAGGCGGGCTCTCCGAGGTCGGCAACGTCGAGGGGGGCTGGTGTTGGGACAACGAGGTGCCCGTCCACAAGACGTATCTGGAGGACTTCGCCCTGGCGAGCCGCCTGGTGACCGTCGGCGAATACCTGGAGTTCATCCAGGACGGCGGCTACCGCAACCCGCTCCTCTGGCTCTCCAACGGCTGGGCCAAGGTGCGCGACGAAGGGTGGACCGCTCCGCTGTATTGGGAGGAAAGAGACGGCGCCTGGAGACTCTGGACCCTGGGCGGCGAGCGGGACCTCGATCCAAACGAGCCGGTCAGCCACGTGAGCTTCTACGAGGCCGAGGCCTATGCCCGCTGGAAAGAGGCGCGCCTCCCCACCGAGCGCGAATGGGAGCACGCGGCGCGGGCCTCGGGCTTCCCCGGAGACAAGGCCAACTTCCTCGATAGCGGCGCGTTCCATCCGCGCGCGGCGAACGGCGCAGCCGGCCCGCTCCTCCAGATGGCCGGCGACCTCTGGGAGTGGACGACGAGCCATTACGAGCCTTATCCCGGCTACAAGCCGTTCGAGGGCCCGCTGATGGAGTACAACGGCAAGTTCATGGACAACGTGCGCGTCCTGCGCGGCGGCTCCTGCGCCACGCCGGCGAATCACATCCGCCCCAGCTACCGCAACTTCTGGGCGCCGGAGACGCGGTTTCAGTTCACGGGGATCCGGTTGGCGCGGTAGGGGGCTCTCCGCCCGCTCCTCTTTCGTTATCTTCTCAGCGCGCGACACCTGCCGTGTCTTCTCCCCCGGCTCACCAATTGAGGCGGGCTGCACCATGGTTAAATAGGAGGTATCACTAGTGTCCGGTTCATTTGCTGCCTACCGACCGTAAAGCCAACATCGATTTCAGCTTCGGGCGACTCAGGGGTGTCCACGATTTGAACTCCGGGTGGCTCAACCCCATCTGCGCATTAAGCAATTTCTCGGCACCAACGACCAGCGATGCGGTGAAGACGCAAACCTGGTGCGCCGTGGCCGCTTACATGTCGATCGCCATCATCAAGAAAGAGCTGCGACTCAAAGCCTCGCTGTACACATGTCTACAGATCTTGTCGGTCTCGATCTTCGAGAAAACCGAGATTTCATGCGCCTTGCAGCCCGATCGGTCCCAACGAGAAATAGTCACTCCAGCTAACCGATTGATTCTGGTCGACTTCTAACCGGACACTAGTGAGGAGGTATAACAAATGAAGAAGCTAGTTCTTCACCGAGAGACACTGCGGCTGCTATCTGGTTCAAGCCTTCGGACGGTGCACGGAAGGAACAGTGGCATGACGGCTTGTCAGTACTGTATAAGCGGAGACCAACAATGCACATTTACCTGCCCAAACACGACCCAGGTAGGCCAAACAGCGTGCCTCGAATGTGAGATTTGAAGGGCGCCCGTACAGGCGCTGCGTGGTAGAGTCAGCTCCGTAGACCTCACCCCTGGCCCCCTCTTCCATCGCCCCACCGCGGCCGGGAGAGGGGACCCCCTCCGAACCCTAGTGGCACCACGTTGTGTTTTCAAGGCTCGGTAAGGCAATGGCACGGGCGCGGGGCCGAGCCCGCCCCGGGTTGAAACCCGGGTCTACGCGCCTGCGCCTCCTCCGGAGGCGCTTCCGCCCACCTATCCACTCATGGCGCCGCAAAAGTTAGCGCGTATGGGGAAGGGGGTGAGGTCGCGGCGGCACCAACCATCACTTCTGGCTTGATAGCGGAGCTACTCCTCCGGCAACCGGCTGTACATCGACTCATGAAACGACCGGCCCTCCCGGGTCTGGTGGATCAGCCCGCTCTTGGCCATCCGGCGGAGCTTGGCGGCGACGGTGCGGACGTCGACCTTGCGCTTGAGCCGGGAGCCGAAGCGCGTCTGGATCTCGTGGGTGATGTCGGAAGCGCCGAAGGGCTCGGTGGGGTCTTTGGCGGCCACCACGCGCGCGACCAGCCGGCTGAGCACCGCCCCCTTGCCGGGCGGGATCGAGTCGTCGATCTTCTTCTCCTCCTTCTCCTCTTCCCGCTCCTGCGGCGGCGACACCAGCCCGGTCACGGCCTCCGCCGCGGCTTGAAAGGTCTCGAAATGCGCCTCGACCATCTTCAGCTCCTCGGCATGCCGGACCTTCTCCTTCTCGTGGAAGACTTCCTGCTCCGCATGGAAGGCCTCCTGGCTGCGATGGTGCTCGATCCGCGCCTTGAGCTCCGTCAGGACCCTCTCAATGGAAAGCTGCCGGCTCATCGGGGACCTCCTCCTCAGCTCGAAGCCTCCCTGCTTTGTCGCAGGTGGCAGATTTTTTGTAACAACCAAGCCAGGACTTCCCTGGCGGCCATCACAACTCGTAACGGGTTGATCTTCACCTGCGACAATACAGCACCCCCGCCCCTCCTGTACAGCCTCCTTCGGCTTCGGGGCGCCATCCCTTGTAACAACCCCTGCCTCCCTTGGCCGCCCTCCTCGATCCCAGCGCTCGCGGGCACTGAGGAATGTCGCAACATCCTAACACCTTGCGCGATTCTCTCTTGAGGTTGCGACACGTCCTCAACACGTTGCGACAGAGGCAATCCATGTCGCAACAAAAGAGAGAGACGTTGCGACAAATAAAGCACACCGCGCGACAAGTGCTCTACGCGTTGCGACGAAGGCGAGACCTGTTGCTTCAAAATCTTGAAAGGTTGCGACGAATACTTCACACGTTGCGATGAAACCTACCCAACCCGCGACAAAGGCCGGCGCCGGCGTAACAACATTCCGAGAGGTTGTGACAAACGAGGAAACCCGGTCCGTATCGACCTCGGCAGCGAGGGCGACCCGGCCGAAGATTGTTACAAAATGAATCTCGGCTGCGACAATCTCTGGAGAGGATGCGACAAAGGCTCGAGTACCGTTAACGAGTACTCCAGTACCGTTGACAAGTACTCCCCTGGTTGCAACACTCGGGTTGCTGGTTGTTACAGATTGAGGAGGCTGTCACCAACCCGCCGACCCCGCCCCTCCCTTGAACGGCCCGACGATGTCCTTGGTGATCCAGCCGCCGTAGAAGTCACCAGGTTGCGGGGTGACCTCCTCGCCGTCCACAAGGCACCTGTCCACCCGTTGTGGATAGAAGGCGATCCAGCCTTTCATGTCCTCGTAGATGCGGGTCGGGAGGGGGAAATACCAGGCGGCGGAGGGGACGCGGCGGCCATTGACCTCGAGGTCGTAGTAGCGGGCGAGCCCCTTCCACTCGCACCAGCTCCCTTCGGGGTTCTCCCGGAGGTGCTCCATGCGGACGTCCTCGGGCGGGAAGTAGTAGACGGGCGGATGGCTGGTTTCCAGGACGCGCTTGCCCCGGCGGGTGTCGGCGATCACCACGTCGCCGAAGAGGACCTGGAGATGACGGGACGTGTCCTCGACGCGGGGAGGACGCGGATAGTCCCAGACGGATTCCTGTCCGGGAGTGGGCTCGATCGGCTTCATTTCCACCATGACGCGGATTCTACCCACGCCAGTGCCGCGGAGGGACAGCAAACCCTCCGCGGCGCTCCAGCCGACTGCTTACCGCTTGTTCGCCGTCTCCGGCTCGACCGGCGTGATGGTCTCCCGGGGCGTGTTCCGCCCGCGGGTACCGGACGCACCGGAGGTGCCGCTGGTGCTGCCGCCCGTCGTGCCCCTCGTGCTACCGGTCGTCGCGCTCGGGGTGGTGACACCGCCGGTGGTCAGGCTGGAGCCCGTCAGGCCGGCGCCCGTCGAGGTTCCCCCCGTGGAGGCCGAGCCGGAGGTCGATCCGGACGTCGAGCCCTGCGAGCCGGACGTACCCAGGGAGCCGGCGAGGTCCTGGTTCTTGACCTCTTCCTTCACCGCTTCCTTGGTCTGACGGCCGACCTCACGGACCTTGTCCGCCAGGTTGCTCGCGGTGAGGCCCGCGGTCTCGGCCTCTTCCTTGAGCGTGTCGACGGCGGTGCCGGCGACCTGCTTGCCCTTGTCCAGGGCCTCGCGTCCGACCTCTTCGATCCGGTCGACCAGACGGTCGCGCGTCTCGCCGAGGAGCTCGTCTTCCTTCCGGGTCGACGGAAGAGCGAGGCCTCCCAGGAGGCCGAGCGTCAGAGTGGCGACGCCGACCGCCAGAGGGTTCTCTTCCATCATCTGCCAGAAGCCGGTCTGCGCCCGCCGCGCCTGATTCCGGGTCTGGTACCCGAGCTCGGACGCCTTTTCGCGGGTGAGCCCGCCCAGCTCGGACGCCTTCTCGCGGGTGCGGTGGCCAAGGTCGGAGGCGCGCTCCTTGACGGTGCCCGCCACGTCCGCGACCTTGTGGCCGGCCGTGGAGGCAGCGTCCGTGAGCGAGTCCTTGGCATGAACGGCGGCATCCTTGACCGAGCCGGCCGCCGAAGACACGCGCCCGGAGACGCCGGAGCCCTCGGACTCCCAGCTCTCCTGGTAATCCGTGTTGTAGTCATCGGGATAGGCGCCATATCCGGCGCTGCTGTCATACAGGCTCGTGCGGCCGGAGAATTTGCGGCCGCCGACGCGGGTGGTACGGGACGAACGGCCATCGCCGCGCGAGCTCTCGACGAGCAGCCAGCCGAGGCCGAGGCCGATCACAGTCGCCGGCAGCGGATGCTCCCGGGCGATCTGCCAGATTTTGCTAGCGCCGGCACTGGTGCCGCCGCGGGTCAGGTGCCAAGCTTCTTCGAGAATCTGTCCTGGGGTCATTTTGCGCTCCAGTGCATCGAAAGTTGAGTCCATCTCGGCGCGGGTACGTTCGATCTCGGACCGGAGCTCGGCCGAGCTCGGTTGGCGCCCGGCTTCCGTCAGTGCATCCTTGCTTTCAGCCATTCTTTGTTCTCCTGCAAGGTCTGGGTAGTTCGTGTGGGAGTAAGGCTCTCTTGCTTGAGAGTTGCGAGGGCTTTCTTGACCAGGCTGTAGCCGATGGCGGCGAGCACGAGGCCCACGATCAACGGGGCCAGCCAGATCGCCACACCGACGGACATGAACTGATTCAGGAGCGAGGTGAGACCATAGATCACCGCGGCGAGCAGCGCCAAGGCGCCGAGGAAAGCCACGCCCCCGCCCACCGCCAGCGAGCCGAGATTCGTCCCGACCCGCGATGCCTTCTCGGACATCTCGGTCTTGGCGAGATCGACCTCCTGCCGCAGCAGGGTCGTCGTCTCGTCGCGGAGCTCCTTCAAGAGCTGACCGATGGAGCGTTCTTCACGGACTGCCTGCATGGCTCAACCTCCCACCGGAGGAACCGGGCCACCTGGAGTCCGGGTGTTTTCCGAACGCTCCCCTTCATAGGTCGAGCCGGTGGTCGAGCCGGTCGTGGAACCGGTGGTCGATCCGACGGTCGATCCGGAGACGGGGGACGTCCCGGCGTTGTAGGTATTGCCATACGAGCCGCCGTAGGAAGCTCCAGAGGTCCCGGTCCCGTAGGACGAGCCATACGCGCCGGAGGGCTCATAGCGGGCCGTCTGCCAGTCCTCGTTATAGCCGCCTTCATTGCGCCGGTCGGACGCCTTGAAGAAGCGGGCGAGGATCAGGCCGGCGACGAAGGTGCCGCCGAGGAAGACGTCCGGGTGCCGGCGCGCGAAGGTCTCGGCGTCGCGCACGAAGGACTGGAGGTCGCGGTCCCGCAGGTACTGCGAAACACGGTCGACCTGATCGGCCGCGGTCTGGGCATAACGGCCGAGGGCTGTTGCTCCGCCCTCCCCGTCTTCCAGCTTGCGGGCGGCATCGCGGAGCGAGCTGGCGAAGCTGCCGATCTGCTCGGCGGCTTTGTCCTTGCGCTCTCCGACTAGGTTCTGGACGTGCTCCTTGGCCTGGCTCGCCATCCCGGTGACCTCTTGCTTGGCTTCGGAAGCGAGCCCCTTGGCCTGCTCCTTCACCTGGGTGGCCGCTCCCGAGGCGCCCGTCTGGGACTCCTCACCAGCGCGCTGCCAGTTGGTCGGATTCGTGGTGCCGGTCCCGGCGCCGGCCGTGCCGTAGCCGTAGGTGCCGGAGACGCCGGAGCTGCCCAGGGTGCCGGCGCCAGAGGTTCCGGCAGTGCCGGAGGTTCCAAGGCCAGAGGTCCCGGTCAGGCCGGAGCTTCCGGTCGTTTCTGTGGTTTCGAGGGTCGTGCTACGGGAGCTCGAGTTCACGTCGAGCGGATCGGGATTGGAGTCTCGTCTCGCCATTGCGACCTCCTTCCAGGTGGGTTGTTCTCATGCGGCGTGTCAACTCCATCGAGCAGACCAACCGGGCCCGTGCGGGCCACTATGCAACTACCGTGGTCCTCCGCAAGAGGTGTGCCAGGTTGGATCAGAGGGGATCAGACCGATCCGACGAGCTCGGCGAGAGCCACGAGCGGGAGGGCGCAGTCACGGCAGGAGGCGAGACTCTCGCGGTATTCGGTGTCGCAGAACGGGCACCAGGCCACGGTCTCGGGGTCCCGGCCGGGCGGCGCGAGAACCTCGCTCTCCGACCTCCCGAGCCGGTCCAGGGTGCGCCGCAGGAGGCCCCGCCGCACAGCCCAGGCAGCTTGCCATCCCGCGTCTCCCTGCGTCTCCGCCCAGGCCGCGGCGTGCAGCTCGCCGCGCAGCCAGGCGGTGAGCTGTTCTGGCGGGAGCAAGACCGCGGCCACGGCCACGGCGTCGAAATCGTGGAAGAGATCCCGGGCGAGGTGCGCGACCGCACGCGCCGCGGCCGGTGGCGTGAAGAGGACGGACGACAGGGCAGGCCTTCTGCGCAGAGCCTCCTGGCCGCGCAGATGCGAGCCCGCCCAGACCAGAGCCGCCACGGTCATCACGAACAGCGTCAGGGCCAGATAGAGCTGGGGCTTCAGGAGCCCCGGAGAGAGCCCGAGGTAGAGCACGGCCGGAAGTCCGGCGAAGAGCACGAGGAAGAGAGCGGCTCCCAGGAGCCGCACCGGGAGCGCCGCCGCCTGGAACGTGACCAGGCGCGTCCGGATCGCGTCGAGGTCGAACGCCGCGTTGTTCTCGCGGGCGATCCGCGCGTTCCGTTGAGCCGCGGGGGCTTCGCGGATCTCCCGGAGCCGGGCCGCGAGGCTTTCGGCGTGGGAGCGCGAGGGGAGACGGAGCCCTCCCCCGCGGCCGGTGAGGAGCTTGTCCTCCTCCACCTCCAGCCGTTCGATCCGGTCGTACGGCAGCAGGGTCCAGCGCTCCGGGTCGTACGCCGCCGCGCCGTGTGCCTTCGGGTCCGGCAGGTAGACGCCTTCGGGCGTCAGGAGCGGACCGTGCCGGGCGACTGCGAAGCCGACGTCCACCGGCAGCAGGCCGGCCAGCCGGATCCCGGGCTCCCGCACCCCAAACCATCGTCCCGCCCGCGAGACGAGCAGGAAGTGCCCGGCGCGTACCCAGGCGACGGCGTCAAGGGCATAGAGCGCCGCGAGGATCGGGAACAGGTCCCGGAGGACGGCAAACAGCATGGCGCAAGACGGCCTACGCCACGCCCGTCGGCTCCTCCTCCTTGCGGCGGCCGGAGAACAGCCGCTTGATCCAGGCGGCGACGGCGGCGAGCCCGATCAGGATCAGCTTGCCTCCCTTGGCCAGGAGCTTGCCGAGCTTGGCGAACAGGCCGAGCTTGGCCGCGGCGGCGCCCGCCCCGCCCACGACCAGGGCGGCCAGGCCGTACTCGGCCACCTTGTCGCCCTGCTTGAACTCCGCGTAGCGCTCGCCCGACTTGAACGAATAGGCGGCCAGCAGCTTGTGGACCTCGGGCTTGCCGGCGGCCATCTCGCCCGGGTCCGCCACCAGGGTCGCGGACATGTACCCGCGGCGGCCGAGGAGACGCACGTCGTAGTTGACGACCCCGTCCGCGTCCCCGTCGGACTTGCCGTTGATCGCCCACACCAGGTTATGCGTGGTTTCGTCGTAATGGGGCTTTTCGTTCCAGCCGAGCACGTGCATCGGCGCGGCGCCCATCTCCTTGCGCTGCTCGTTGGCGGCCTCGGTCCCTTCCTTGATGGAATCGAGCAGCGCGTCCGCGTCGATCTCGTCCTTGTCGTCATCTTTGATGAAGCCGGCCTCTGCCCACTCGAAGACGATGAACCAGCTCTGGTCCTCGGCCTCCGGCGTGATCAGCCCCATCTCCTGGCCGGAGGTGGGGTTGCCGTTCATCTGCATGAGCTTCTGCGCGCCGGCAGCATCGGCGAACAGATAGCCGGCCGGCAGGTCGACCTCGGCCTTGTCGCCGAGGCTCACCTTCGCTGGACCCTTGGTCCATTCGACCGGCGGACCCTGCGGGGCCTCGGCCGGCGGGGTCTCGGCCTCCTGGGCCAGGGCCGGACCGGCGAGGAGCGCGAGCAGGGCCAGAGCGAAGATCGGACGAAGAGGATGTCGCACCACGTGTCCTCCAGCGCCACCGGAACAGAGTCCCGAGGCTCGAGATGGGTTCAAGCGGGATGACCGATCGACGGCTTTCGTTTCGGTCATCCTAGCACGGCCCTCTCCTATTGGTCGTTGTGCAGCTCGATGAACTCGTAGATGAAGTTGCCCGTTCCCAGCGCGTCGGCGAATTCGTTGATCACCACCCCCTTGGCGCAGCCGGCGGCGGCGCCGGTGCCCGGTGTGGCGCTCGACGCGGTCGCGGTCGTCCAGCTCGTGCTCAGGTTGGCGGCCAGGCAGGGGTCTTTGCGCTGGAACGTGCTCCCTGCGCTCGTTCCCATCGCGACGGTGCGGCCGTCGATCTTCGTGCCCGCCGCGTTGTAGAGGTCGTATGTCTCGCTGCCGTTGATCACCGGCATGGTGTCCGCGGAATTGAGATAGAGGACGTTCGACGGCAGGGGCGAGCCGCCGCGCCAGAAGGCCTCGAAGGCGCTCTTCGTGGCGTTCCGGCCGACGATCAGATAGCCGTTGGCCGGGATCGAGGTCCCGGTGGGGATCGTGTAGTTGCTCTTCGAATTGAGCTGCGAGAGCCGCCAGCCTCCGACGTTCACGCTCGTCCCCCCTCCCCCGCCCGGGCCGTAGGTGATCCACATCGGCGCCGACCAGAGGTCGTGGCCGTCGGCCTGCACGGCGTGCACGTAGTAGTAATAGGTCCCGGAGGTGAGGCTCTCGGTGAAGCTGAGCGTCGATTGATTGCTCGCTGTGCGAAAGGCCGACGCGGGGACGCCGCCGCCGATCTGGCCGCGCCAGACCTCGATCGTCGACACCCCTTCGTTCGCCGGATCGTAGACCGCCACCCGCAGGCTCGCCGTGCCCGCGGCGCTCCAGATGTCTCCCATCACGTGGGCGCCGTCGGCGGTGGCGAAGACGAGCTGCGCGTTCGAATCTTCCGAGGCGAAGAAGTGGCGCGCCTTGTGAGCCTGAAGAAGCGCCGTCTTGGTGAGAGGCGTCGCCGTCCCATTGGGGAGCAGATAGACGGTGCGGTTCGGAATCCCCGCTCCGTAATTGTTGCAATGCGCGTCGTGATCGGCCACGGGTCCCAGGTGGAAGCCGCGGTTCAATGCATCCCGCCAGCGCGGCGAATAATCGGTCGAGGCCATGTTGGCGTCGGCGCAGGTCGCCGCGGTGTTGAACGCGAGGCCGCTACGCACCGCGATCCCCTGGAGCGCCGCGTCCGCATCGGCGTTGAACGCGTAATTGTCGAACTCGCCGGCGGAAGGATGACAGAGGATACCGAGCGCGCCGGCGACCGAAGGGTTTTCAACCGACCGTTTATACATCGTCAGATAGCCGAAGCGCTTCGGCGTGAACACGTCGAAATAACAGTTCGTCCCCGGCGTGCACTCGGCGTTGGGCCCGTTGCAGGTCGAGCAGGTTTCCCAGCCGAACAGTTTGGGCGTTTCGAGCAGCGTGACGTGCCCCTGGTCGGCGTTCGTGGTCACGCCCCACTCCATGCCATAGATCCCGATAAAAACGCCGTTCACGGTGGCCGCGTTCGCCGCCGCGCGGCCGTCCGCATAGCGCTGGCGGACTTTGGCCTCGGTGACCGGCGGGCTGTTCGTTGCCATGGCGTCGTTGATCAGGTGGTTGTGCTCGTTGATCACCCAATAGTCGAGGCCGGCGGAATTGCGCGCGAAGTCGTAGACCGCGGCCGGATTGTAGGTGCCGCTGCCATAGGCGTTGCCCGAGGAGCAGCCGGTGGTCGGCTGGCCGCCGTCGGACCAGTTGGAATGGCTGTGGGTGGAGCCGTAATAGAAGTTGTAGCCGAAGCTCGCCTCGATGGGCGTGTTCTGCTGCACCTCGCAGGCGCTCGCCGCCAGGCTCTGGCGGATGCGGGCGGCGGTAGGCTCGTCCAGACCATAGTCCACGATCACCGCGTCGGTCGACGCGAAAGCCTCGTCCACCACCGCGGCCGCGCTCTCCAGGTCCTCGTACCGCGATGGAGCGGCGATCGAGCGGATGCGGTCCGCGAGGAAACGGCCGCGGAACGTATAGAGATACCGGCCCGGAGGCACCAGCCGCCCCTGCTCGTCGCGGCCGTCCCAGACGAAATCGGCCACGGCCTGCCCGGCTTCGTCGATGCGGACCTCGCCCCGCGCGCTGCGCTCCAGGCCGCCGGCCTCGTCGCGGATCTCCAGGCGCCAGAAGGCGCGTCCGAGGTCGCGGAAGGCGGCGGCGCGCTGGTGCGAGAGAACAGTGAACAGGCGCACCGTGCCGAGCTCGCCCGCGTGCGCCGGGGAGAACTGGTAGGCCTCGGCGCCGAGATACGCGATGAACTTCGAATCGCACTCGTCATAGCCCGACGGGGGCGCGGAAGGGACCGGCGTCTGGGCGAGAGCGGGCACCGCGGCGAACAGCAGACACACGGGGAGCGTCCAGCGTTTCATGCGCGTTTTCCTCCTCGGGATTCCGTACGGCCGCTCCGGAATGGACCGGCCCTCCACCTTCAACGGTGCGCGGGAAGGGTGATATGGTCCAATTCGGAGATTCCGTATGAAGATCACGACTTTTCGGGTGCTCCTGGTGCTCCTCGTCCTCACCGCCGCCGCAGCCCCCGCCGCGGCGGTCGAGCACCGCCTTGGCCTGGGCGTCCATGCCTGGAAGCCGGCGAGCGAGCTGTTGGACGACCTCTCGGTGGACAATGAGAGAGACCTGGCGGGCGTGCTCTCGTACCAGCTCGTCGTCCTCAGCCCGCTCAAGCTGGAGGTGGACCTGGAGTACTTCCCGAACGGCTTCGGCGGCTCGGGCGAGGAAGCCTGGGCCCCCCAGGTCCTGGTCGTGCTGGGAGACCGCTGGTACGTCGCCGCCGGAACTGGCTGGGTGTACTCGCGGGAGCTCGCGGGGGACTTCTCCCCCACGATCTACATCGCCCGCTTGGGGCTGGATCTTCCGATCCTCCCCCGCCTGCGCCTGGACGTCTCCGCCGATGAGCGCGCCGCGGACCTGGACGGGCTCGCCGACGTCGACGAGGACACGGTCACCTTCGCCGCGGTGCTGCGGTTTCGACTGTAACCTGACCTCCAAATGGCGGAGGACATGCTCCACGTCGCCCTGGTAACTCCGGCGTATCCGCCGGCGGTCGGCGGCATCGCGACGTACGTGGGCTCTCTCGCAACCTCCCTCGTGCGGCAGGGGCAGCGGGTGACCGTCTTCTGGGCTGATTTCGACCGGGCCCCCGGGACGGACGAGGTCGCGTCGCCGGAGCCTTCGCTCCGCGTCATCCGGCTGGGGCGCAGCGCCGGTCTGCCGGAGTGGCTGTGCGACCGGCTGACGGGCCTGCCGGCCGCGGCCTGGAGCTTCAGGGTGCGCCGCGCTCTGCGCGACCTGCATCGCCGCGATCCCCTGGACCTCGTCGAGCTCAGCAACTGGAAGGCGCTCGGGGCGGCCCATTCCCTGGCGAAAATCGTCCCCCAGGTCACCCGCGTCACGACCGGGATCCGCCACGTCCAGGCGCTCCAGGGCACGGCCGGCTCCCGGGAGGCCCGGTCCGTCCGCCGGCTCCAGTCGATGGAGGCCCTGGAGGTCCGCCGCAGCGACGCGATCATCGTCCCTTCGCGGCGGCACTGGGCCGAGGCTGCCGCCGAATATGGACTGCCGCTGGACGATCCGCGCGTCGAATACGTCGAGTTCGGCATCGACAGTCCCCGCACGGTCGACTCCGCCCCTTCCGCCCCCTCCAACGAACGGCCTTGCGAGCTCCTCTTCGTCGGCCGTCTGACGTGGCGGAAGGGCTTCGACGTCCTGATGCGGGCGTGGCCGGCGGTCGCCGCCGGGGCCGGCCGGGAGGTCCGGCTCACCCTGATCGGCGCGGACGGGCCGGCCGGAGACGCCGGGGGATCGGCCTGGCGGACGTGCAGCGCCGCCCTGGACAGCTCCCTCTGCGAGCGCATCGAGTACCTGGGGCAGGTCAGCGACGCCCGGCGCGACGAGGCCTACCGGCGGTGCGACGTCTTCGTCGCCCCCTCGCGCTACGAGTCGTTCGGCCTGATCTATGTGGAGGCGATGGCGCGCGGCCTCCCTGTCGTCGGCTGCCGGCGGGGCGGGGCTCCCGACGTGGTGGAGGACGGGGTCACGGGCCTGCTGGTCGAGCCGGACGACGCGGAAGGGCTCGCCCGCGCCCTGCTGCGGCTGATCCGCGATCCGGAGCTGCGCCACCGCCTGGGGGACGAGGGGCGCCGGCAGGCCACCTCCCGCTTCACCCTGGAGAGCATGGCGGCGCGGACACTCGACGTGTACCGGCGCGCGATCGCGCGCCGGCGGGCGGAGCGCCGCTCGTGACCGCCGTCCTCCTCGACGACCTCGAAGCGGCTCTCTGCCGCCTGGCTCCTCTCGGACGCAGGCTCGTCGAGCCCTCCGTCCTTCCCCTGCGGGAGGCGCTTCTCCGGGACGCGGAGCGCCGGGGGTGGCCGGTGGTCTCCTACGCGGCATTCGTCGCCTCGACGCGCGCACTCCCTCCTGGAAGCGGACCCTGGGTGGTGCTCGACAAGCTGTTCCCGGAGGCGGCGGTGCCCGGCCGGTGCGTCCGCTGCGACGTCCACCGCTCGTGGGCGGGAGAGGGACCGGAGGTCCTGTCTCCCCGCCTGGCGCTCCGGGAGAGCCGGTGGGAGGGGATCGACGCCTTCGACGGGGCTCTCCCGGTTACCGTGCTGGACGATGCCGCCTATACCGGCGCCACCGTGCGGGCCGCGGCGAGCAGGGTCGCCCGGCACGGCGGGACGGTGCGGAGGGTGGTGCTCGGCGTGGCCCGCCGGCGGGTCGCCGCGGAGCTTCAGGAAGCAGGCGTCGACGTGTCGTGCCATTACCTGACGGAGGGCCGCGAGGACATCCTCCACCTCCGGGACTTCTCTCCCTGGCTGCCGTTCTCCGGCCGCGAGATCGCGGGACGGGCGGTGCTGCCCGGCCCCGGGGGAGCTCCTCTCCCGCTCCGGCTGGCTCCCTCCCGGTACGCCGCGGGACGGTGGCTTCATCTCGAGGAACGCTCGCCTCTCCGGCCGATCCTGGACGAAGCGGCCCGGGCTTTCGTGGAGACCCTGCGGAGCCACCTCGGACGGGAGCCGCGGATCTCCGATCTGGGGCTCCTGGGAAAGGCGGTCGCGGTCCCCTTGTCCTCCCCGGAGCAGGAGGCCGAGGAGAGCCTGCCCCTGCGCGGGCTCCTGGCCTGATCCGCGCGCATATATAGACTTACCAAATTTAATATTGATCGCGCGGGATCTTGCGATCAATTTTTTTGTGTTATATTCCTCGACGTCCGGCAGCATTCCCTCGTTTGTCCAAGCGGCCTTCCCGAACGCGCTCCGGACTCTTCCGCAATGACTCACCAGGGGGTAGCTCCGAGTGCGGACAGAATCCGGCCTTCTCCCGACTGATCGTTTACGAGACATCCGGTCGATCGCATTCGTGGTGCTCGACAGCCTCCGCTGGGACAGCTTCGAAAGAGCGCGCAAGCCGGTCCTCGACCGCTGGGCTCCTCACCAGGAAATGAGGTTTTCCTATGCCTCGTGGACCCAGCCGAGCCACGCCTGCCTGCTGGCGGGCCTCCTCCCCCACCGCTCCCGGCCGGGCGCTCTCGCGGCGAGCACCTACGCCTCGGATCAATCGCTCTGGGCGCACGTTTTGGGGGGCGGCGAGGAGGCCAAGCGCCATCTGTTCCCCACTTTTTCCTTGCCGGTCATGGCCCGGCTCTGTGGCTGGCGCACGATCGGCCGGGTGGCGATGCCGATCCTCAACGAAAACACCTCGTTCAGCCGGGGGTTCGACGACTATTGCCTGGCGCCCTCCGGAGCCAACCTGGGAGCGCAGATCGAATCGGTGACGCTCTCTCTCGGCGAGGAGCGGAGCTTCGTCTTCATCAACGCCGGAGAAACGCACTATCCCTATCTCCTGCCCAGGGCCCGCATGCCGCGGATCTCCGGGATCTGCGGCGCGCTCGGACCGGGCGGCGGGGCGGTGGAGGCGCCGGCCGGGGAGCTCGACCGGATCCCGTTCTCCGCCGCCGAGCTGGCGGCCATGCACGCCAGCCAGGTGCAGGCGGTGGAGCTCGCGGACCGCTACCTCGAACGATTGCTGGAGATCCTGCCCAAACCGATCTTTTTCCTAGTGGTCTCGGATCACGGGGAGCTGTTTCGGAGAAGACGGCTACTTCGGCCACGGCCCCTTCTTCCACCGTCTGCTGTTCGAGGTGCCGCTGGCGGCCGGGGTGGTGCGGTGACCGTCTCCGCGGTCGCGGCGGCAGGGGAAGGCGCCAGGAACCGCGCGGCTCTGGCGCTGGAGGTCGCGGAGGCGGCCCGGAGGATCCGGGAGAAGGTCGTGCGGACTCCGCTCGTGCGCCTGCCCTGGCTGGACACGCCGGACCGCGAGGTCTGGGCCAAGCTCGAATGCTGGCAGCTCACCGGCTCGTTCAAGATCCGCGGCGCCTACAACACGCTGCTGCAAATGTCCTCCGGCAGCGCCGTGATCGCGGCCTCGGCCGGCAACCATGGGTTGGGGGTGAGCGCCGCGGCGGCGGACCTGGGGATTCCGTGCACGATCTGCCTGCCGGTCGCGGCCTCCGACCTGAAGGTGCGGAGGCTGGTGGAGACGGGCGCGCAGGTGGTGCCGGTCGGGCGCGACCTCTTCGAGGCCTGCTGCTGGGCCGCCGAGGAGGCCCGGCGCGCGGGAGCGCGCTATCTCTCGCCTTTCGCGGACTGGGACGTCGTGGCCGGGCAGGGGAGCTGCGCGGTGGAGATCCGGGAGAGCGGAAAGGATTTCGATTGGGTCCTGATCCCCCTCGGCGGGGGCGGCCTGGCGAGCGGCTGCGGCAGCTATCTGAAAAGAGCATGCGCCGCGGACACGGATCGCGGCCGTCCACCCCGAGATCTTCGGACGGGCGCTGCGGCGGGGCGCCCTGGCCGAGGCGTTCTCCCGTCCCGTGCTGCCCACGATCGCGGACGGCCTGGCGGTGCAATGGGACGGCGACCGCAGCCTGGAGCCCGTGCTCGACGAGGTCGTGGACGACATTACGTTCGTGGCGGAGCCTGCGATCAAGACCGCCATCTATGGGCTGCTGCACCACCAGGGGCTGCTCGTGGAGGGGGCCGGGGCGGTGGGGATCGCGGCGCTGCTCGCCGGCGGGGAGCGTTTCCGCGGCCGGGTGCTCGTCGTGCTGAGCGGCGGCAATCTCTCGCCTTCACATCTGGCGCAGGCCATGGCCGTCGGGCTGGACGACGAGCCGATGCGGGCGCGGCTCGGCCTGCGCGCGCGCCGCACAGCCCTGGAGCTGGCGCGGCCCTCCGCCGCCGCGTCTCCCCCGGCCGAGGCCGCCGCGGACGCACCGGCGGACGCCGGCGCGGACACGCTGCCCCTCTGGCAGGCTCTGGCCGCGGAGCTCGCGCGGGGCGTCGAGACCGCGGCCGGCGACCTGCGGCGGCACCGCGAGTACCTGGACGCCCTCGGGCTGCCCGCGGACTCCGAGGTCCTGCGGGCTGCCGAGCGCCAGATCGAGCTCGCCGGGGACCTGGGCCGCGCCTGTACCGGCGGGCCGGCGCCGGAGGCCTGGCGCCTGCGCGCGCGCTACCGGATGCTCCTCCAGCAGATCGCCCACGCGCGCAACTCTCTCCAGTGGTGCAGCCCAAGCTACGACCAGAGCCGCGAGGTGATGTTCTACGATCCCGGCGACCAGAAGAGCGCCGGCGTCAACTATGCCCGCTACGGCTCGGTGGGGCTGCGCGACTTCGAGCTGCGCCTGCGGCGCGGCCTGGGTCTCTCGGCGCACCGCTGCGAGGTCGTCGCGACGTCGAGCGGGCAGGCCGCCTACCAGTTGATCGAGAGCTTCCTGCTGCGCCACGTCCTGGCGCCCGGGGACACCGTCCTCTACGCGCCCTACGTCTATTTCGAGGCGCGCGAGCAGCTCTCGTCCCTGCCCTTCCTGCGCCACGCCACCTGTCCCTCCTACCGCGCCGAGGACGTCGTGCGCACGGCCTAGGAGACCGGCGCCCGGGCCCTGCTGATCGATCCCATGGCGAACGTGCCCGGCCTGCCGGCCGTGGACCTGCGGGAGCTCGCCGGGCGCATCGCGGGGCGCCCGGGCTGGGCGGACCGCTGGATCGTGATGGACGGGACCATGGTCTCCGGCGGCCTGGACCCGTTCCTCTGGTTCTCCGGCCCCGGCCAGCCCTCCCTGCTCTACTACGAGAGCGGGAGCAAA
>Ga0126309_10000133_pt1 | contig 25312 bp, 18 predicted proteins | sample Plot56_FD_92541 | JGI IMG/M metagenome (GOLD analysis project Ga0126309, IMG submission 92541) | Serpentine soil microbial communities from UC McLaughlin Reserve, CA, USA - Plot56 | ecosystem: Environmental > Terrestrial > Soil > Grasslands | place: USA: UC McLaughlin Reserve, Lake County...
CACGAGCCGGCCCCCGGGGCTGCGGAAGACCCGGTCCTCGGCCCCTGTCTCGGTGCTCTGGAGGACCTGCCGGAGCTCCTGGCGCGCGGCGTCTTCGAGGACCTGATCCTCGCCGACAGCGGCGACTCCTGGCAGACGCGGCTGCTCGACCGCCTGGCCGGCACGCGGCCGGCGCACACGAACGTCCTCCTCCTGCCCGGCCCGTACGAGAGCCTGATCGGCCGGATGCGCTACCGCTGGGTCCACGACCTGCCTCTCGTCGAGGTCGTCCGCGAGTCGGAATGGCGGATCAACCGGCCGCTGAAGCGCCTGCTCGACCTGGCCGCCGGCTCGGTTCTCCTGCTCCTCTCCCTGCCGGTCCTCGGGCTCACGGCGCTCGCGGTCCGGCTGACCTCTCCCGGGCCGGTCTTCTACCGCCAGGTCCGGGTCGGCCGCGGCCAACGGCCGTTCACGCTGCTCAAGCTGCGCACGATGCAGGTGGATGCCGAGCTGGAAGCCGTCGAGGTGCTGGCGCAGCCGGGCGATCCGCGGCTGACGCCGATCGGCGCCCTCCTGCGCCGCTTCCGGCTCGACGAGATCCCGCAGCTGTGGAACGTCCTCGACGGCGCGATGAGCCTGGTCGGCCCCCGTCCGGAGCGCCCGGGGTTCGTGCAGCGGTATCTCCGGGAGGTTCCGGGCTATGCCGAGCGCTTCTCCCTCGCCCCCGGCCTGACCGGGCTCGCGCAGGTCAACGGCGACTACCATTCGAGCCCGCAGAACAAGCTGCGCTACGAGCTCGCCTACATGGCGAACTGGAGCTTGTGGCTCGACCTGTCGATCCTGCTGCGGACCGTGAAGATCGTCCTCACATCGCGCGGCGTCTGAGACCCTGCAGCACCTCGCCTCCGACATCCAGTCGCCGCGGCACGGTCAGCCGGCGGAGCGGTACACGGCCGGCGAGGTCGGCCACGAAACCGAAGTGCGCGGCCAGCAGATCCTCGGCGAACAGGATGCTCGCGATGGTGTGGTGGACGAGGAGGGCGGCGGCGCCGGCCGGCGGCAGGGGCTCGCCAAGATCGATGGCCGCCTCGGGCGGCGCGGGCGCGAGCGCGTAGAGTCCCAGGAGCGGGATTCGCGGCGGCAGGCTCTCGATGGCCGCCATCGCCGCCGGGCCGAGCTTGAGCTGCGGCACGTGGGGCAGCACCGCGGCGCCCTCCGCGGTCAGCGCGATGGCGAGCAGGTCGTCCGCCGCCAGGGCGACCTCCCCGCCGGCCTCCGTCAGCAGGTGGGCCAGGGTCGACTTGCCGGCGCCGCTGTCCCCCAGGAAACCGGCGGCGCCGCGGTCCGGCAGGATCACGGCGCTCCCATGCAGGAGGAAGGTCCCCGTCCGGGCCAGCGCCAGGGCGAAGGCGGGGCCGAGAAGCGCCTCGGTGACCGCCTCTTCCGTGGCTCCCGGCTCCGGATCGAGGTCGATGCGGGCGCCGCCGCGGGGAATGGCGAAGCGTCCGGCGCCGGAAACCTCCAGATATTCGCCATCCGGCCCGGTGAGGCTGCGCACCTGGCAGGAGCGATTCCCCACCTGGGCGTCGCCATCGAAAACGCTCTCCAGGCGCGACGGAAGCGTCAACGCTTTCCGGCGAACCTCGAAGAGCTTCATGTCTCGCGGTCGAATGGCGGGAAGGGCGCCTCGCCGATGATCAACGGCCGGCGCGGGTCTCCCAAACCTGAGTCGTTGGCCCCCGGCGACCCACCGAGCGTGAGACTGCGCAAGTCTCCCAGCTCTGAAAGACGGGGACTGATGTAGGGACGTCTCGGCTTGGACGTCTCCACAGAAACAGGTTTCGGACTGATCATGATCGAATCAGCGGGAGTATAGCACGCCGGTGTCAAGGCCGCTGCAAAGCCCGCGCCCACAGCTCCGCGGCGACGCAGCGCCAGAAGATCAGCGTCGGCAGACCCGGCGCTCCGGCGCCGGCCGTGCCGAGGAAACCTTCGAGCGCGGCGGGATCGATCCAGCGGCGCCAGAGCTGCGGCCCGGGACCGAAGAGCAGACGGCGCGCGGCGTCGTTCTCGCGCTCTCCGATCCCGCGGGCGAACAGCGGCCCCAGGTCGGACGTCTGCCGCCGCAACCGCACGGCATCCGGCAGCCAGCCCTCGGCGGCGAGCCAGATGAGGCGCTTGCGCCAACCGGGCCGCGCCAGGTGGTCGGCCGGCAGGCGCAGCGCGAGCTCGAGGAGGCGCCGGTCGCGAAACGGGAGGCGCAGCTCGACGCCGTGCTGGCGGGCGCGCCGCATCTCGACCGCGATGCCCATCAGGGCGGACGGCGCGAGGAGGGTCGCCGCCTGCTCTGGGTGGCACGCTGGGACCGACGCCGGGCGATGCTGGAGGGCCTCGCGGGCGAACGGCGTCAGCCACGCCGGAAGCCGCCGCGGCCGGAGCCGCTCGCCCGCGGCGCCGAGGAGGAGAACGGCGAGCGTGCGCCGCCATCCCGGAGTCCAGACGTCCGGACGTGGGCGATAGCGGAGCTCGTCGCGCACCCCCCGGACCGCCGCCCTCCAGTCCCCGCGGGCCAGCGCATCGCGCAGCCACCAGGCCTCCATGCCGTGGTACATCTCGTCCGAGAAGTGGCCGGTCAGCAGCGCCCGCGAGCCCCCTGCGGCCGTGGCCGAGAACGCCGCGCCGTGGAGCCCCCGGTACGGGTTGTCGAACGGCAGGTTGCGGTCGGTCGTGCTCTCGTCGAGATCGCGCAGCGGCCAGCAGCCGTCCCCGTCGATCCAGACCGGATCGAGGCCGGCCGCCGTCATCATCGCCTGCGCGAACGCGCTCTCGTCGGCCGCCGTCAGCTCCTGGAAGCGCCAGGAGACCGCGCGGACCGGCGGCTGCCCGCGCCGCTCCTGCTCCCGCGCCGCGTGCGCCGCCACCGTGGTCGAGTCGAGGCCGCCGCTCATCAGCACGGCGGCCGGACCCGGCGCGCGGAGCTGCGCGCGGACCGCCGTGCCGAGAAGATCGCGGAATTGCTCGATTGAATCCGCCTCGCTCTGCGGGCGCAACAGACGGAGATCGGGCCGCCAGAAGGAAGAGCGCCGCGCCCCTCCGGCGGAGAGCACCACCCGGCAGCCGGGGGGCACCTGCCGGACGGCGCGGAAGAAGGTCGCGTCGGGAGCCGGCTGGCGGGCGGCGAAAAAGGCCGCGAGCGTCGCCTCGTCGAAGTCCCGCGGCACGCCCGGCCCCACCGGACCGGCGAGGAGGACCGCCGGCTCGCTGGCGACCAGAAGCCGCTCCGGGGTGGCGTGCCAGCACAGCATGCGCTCGCCGGTCGGATCGCGCGCCAGATGCGCCTCGCGGCTCCGGAGATCGAGGTAGAGAAGCGCCCACGGCCCGATGAAGCGCTCCAGGGCGTCCCATCCGCCGGCCAGGCAGCGCAGGACCAGCGCGGCATCGCTGGTCCGCGCGGCCTCCTCCGCGGAGAGGCCGAGATCGCGCACCAGCTCCTCGCGGTTGTCGAGGCGGCCGTCGAACAACAGCGCGGAACGGTCCGCCGGATCGACGAGGGGCTGCCGCTCTCCACGTTCCTCGGGAGTCGACCAGAACGCCCGGCAGCCGAGCGCCGCCCACCCCCAGAAGCGCACCGTGTCGCCGTCGCCCGGCGGCTCGGCGGAGGCCCGGAACAGCGGGGAAAGGTCCCCGGCCGGGGCTCCGTCCAGGCGGATCTCTGCGAAAAGGGTGCTCATGCGGGCGGACAATGCTATCCTACGGAATCCGCCTTCATCTAAATCAGGACTCGCATCGAGCAGAGCGGATGTGTCTGATGTGCCCGAGTCGCCCGGGGGAGGATTGGTCTATGTTGCACCAAAAGCGTTTCTATTTTGTTTCGTTGATTTGCGGAATGTCCTGGGTTTTTGCGCAGCCGGCTCTCGGTGCCGGCTCGCTCAGCATTCAGCTCAATGCGCCCTACAACCTGATCGTCGACTCCAACGTCTGCTCGCCCTCGACCTATGCGCCGCAGATCGCGACGGTCGGAGCCGGGTTCTGCAACTATGGCAACGCTCCGCTGACCGACGTGGTGGGGTCCATCGGCAACTACACCTCCCACACACCGGGGGTCTATCCGACCCGGGACAGCGCGACGGCCGCCGCCGACATTGCGCTCACCAGCTCCTGCCTCGCCAATTCCGGCACTTACAGCCTGACCCACCTCGGCGACTTGGTGGACGCCACGCGCTACATCGGGACGCTCGACGTCGGCGAGTGCTCCTGGCAGTATTGGAGCTTCAGCTATCCGCGGCGCACCAACCCGGACACCTGCGGCTCTCCGGTCTGGTGCGCCACCAACGACCCCAACGATGACCTCTGGCTGCCCTTCGACGCCTGGGCGACCAGCGCCCAGGGGTCAACCGCCAACACCACCTGGCGCGTCACGATGCGCAACGAGATCTCGGCGAACGCCAACAAGATCTTCCCCAGTGGCGGTACCTGGTTCAACGAGCCGTCGACCTGCTTCCCCGGCCAGACGGTGGTCACCAACGGCATCAACTACCGGCTGGGGAACGTCAACTTCGGGTTCGACAACAATGGCGACGGCGAGCCGGACTACAACGCGTTCCTGCAGCCGATCGGCGATCCCGGGTGGAACCCGGCCTGCTTCCGGCTGATCAGGACCTCCGGCCAGCTCACGATCAACGTCTCCAGCGGCGGCACGCAGTACCTCGACTTCGTCGATCAGCTCTACTTCACGGACCTGCCGTCGAACAACACGAACATCACCGGCGTCGTGTACTACACCTTCCAGTGCCTGGGGGGCGCCTGCTCCGTCCCGCTGACCCCCTACCAGGAGGCCGCCTCGGGGTTTGACAACGAGAAGTTCGCCGGGGACTACGGGACCGGCGTCGGCTCGCTGGTGAGCACCAACCCGAGCTCCACCTTGTCCAAGACGGTCGCCGACACCTCGCCGCTCGATGGCCGCGCCTCGGCGGGCGAGACGCTCAATTATTCGATGACCCTGGCCAACAGCGAGAGCGCGGCGATCGGCAACCCCAGCCTCGGCGTGCCGCTGGTGATCCGCGACAAGATCCCGACCGGGACCAAATACGCCGGGGGCACGGCCACGGCCTCGTTCGCCTGCTGCGGCGTCACCACCCTGTATTCGACCGACAACGGCGCCACCTGGTCGGGCACCCAGCCGGGCACGGCTTCGCTGGTCACCGACCTGATGTGGCGGCTCCAGGCGCCGCTCCCCGCCGGTGCGTCGGGGACGGTCGGCTTCAGCGTCACGGTGAACAGCCCGTACAGCGGCGACCCGGTGATCCTCAACACGGCGAAGGCGAGCTTCGGCGACTCGCCGTCCTACCTCCAGGCGAGCGCGGGCATCCCGGTGCTCGGCACGGCGCGCATCGGCGACACCGTGTTCCGCGATGACGGCGCCGGCACTCCGGCCAACGCGAACAACGGCGTGCAGAACGCGGGAGAGACGGTGCTCGCGAACGTTCTCCTGACGCTCTACTGGGACCGTGACGGCGACGGCGTGCTGGATACCACCGACATGGCCATCGCCACCACGACCAGCGGCGCCTCGGGCAGCGGCTGCGGCGGCACCGGCAACTACTGCTTCTCCGGCCTCGCCGCCGGCAACTACCTGGTGGTCATCGACAAGAACGACGCCGACGTGCCGACCGGATCCCGGCTGACGACCCCGACGCCGGCGCTGCCCAAGGACGTGATCGCCGTCACCGGCCTGACGGCGGGGCAGACCATCGCCTCTGTCGACTACGGATTCGGCCCGTCGCTGCTGATCGCCAAGACGCGCACGTCGTCCGCCACCTCGACCGAGGGGCAGGTGGTGACCTACACCCTCTCCGCCACCAACGCGCGCCCGGCGAGCGCGGCCTGCTCGTATACCGCTTGGGCCGAGGCGGTTGGCCCCAGCACCTCGTCATTCACCAGCCCCGGCAACGCAGTCAGCTCGCAGGGGCCGGACGGGCTCTACGCCCGCGGCGGCGAAGCGGGCGGCGGCGACGCCCTGTACGTTCAGACGTTCGGCATCGGCACCCCCTCCGGCACCATCTCCGGGGTCGAGCTGCTGATCCCCCTCTACGTCGGCAACAACCTGATCAACGACGACCTCGATTGGACGGTCACCGACGTGGTCGGCGGCCAGACGCTGTCCGGCACGGTCTCCACCGCCACCCTGAACACGGCGGTGGGCGCGGCCAACCTCAAGACGCTCAGCCTGAACGTGTCCTCCATCCTGACGACCTTCGCGGAGATCGCCGGGGCCCGGGTGTCCTACACCTTCAAGCACACCGGCGGCTCTGACGGCGTCGTCCTGTTCGTCGACGCGACCGGCCTGCGGGCGACCACCAACGAGACGTGCGGCGCGCCGGGCGACGACATGCGCTCGGTGCCGATGTCCGATACCTATGACGCCGACGTGCTGCAGTTCCTCGACGCCACGACGACGCCGACGGGCTCGACGGTCACCGGGACCGCCCCGAACCGGATCGGCACGCTGACCTGGGACCTCGGGCCGCTGCGCGCCCAGCAGACGAAGACGGTGACGGTGCGCTTCCTGGCCGCCGAGCAGGACACCAACGGCGACGGCGAGTCCGATTCGGTCAGCCACACCAACACCGAGGCGGTGACCGGCGCTGTCTTCTTCGACGGCGGCGCGGTCAACAACGCCACGGCCACGGCCACCCACCAGGTCGACCCGCGCGGCTCGATCTCCGGCTATGTCTGGGCCGACCTCGCCGCCGCGAACGGCATCAAGAACGCGGGGGAGGCGGGCATCCCGTTCGTCACCGTGGATCTGTTGAACGGCACCTGCACCGCCGGATTGACCTGCCCGACGGCGGTCACGGACGCCACCGGCTTTTACCGCTTCACCGGCCTGACCACGGGCTCCTACCGGGTGCAGGTGCGGACGTCCACCCTGCCCGGAGCCGGATCTGTGCAGACCGGCGACCCCGACCAGACCGGCGTCGTGTGCACGGCCTGCGACAACCAGAACACCACGGCGCTGCCGCTCACCCTGACCAACGGCAACCCGGCGGACGACGACTACGTCAACAACAACTTCGGTTACACCATCGGCAACGTCGTCTTCGGCACCTTGTGGGAGGACTACGACGGCGACGGCGTGCAGGACCCGGGCGAGCCCCCGATCTCCGGCGTCCCGGTCGACCTGCGCAACGGCGTCTGCAACCCGGGCACCACGTGCCCGCGGGTGACCACCGACGCCTCCGGCCGCTACCGCTTCGTCAACGTGGCGAACGGCAGCTGGTCGGTGGTGGTGGTGACGACCTCGCTCCCGGCGCTCACCGCGCCGCAGACCTGGCAGCAGACCGGCGACCCCGACCAGGCCGGAGTCCCCTGCACCACCTGCGACAACACCAAGTCGACCGTCTCGATCTCGGGCGGCAACGTCCACGGCGCCTACGACTTCGGCTACCGCCGGGCGGGCACCTCGTCGATCGGCGACACCCTGTACGCCGACTGGGACGGCGACGGCACCCAGGACACGGGCGAGGAGGGGATCGCCAACGTCACCGTCACCCTGATCCGCGACATCAACGGCGACGGCGTGCGCGACTGCGGCACCGACACGATCTGCGGCAACGCCGACGACGTGGACGTGGTGCGCGCGGTGACCTCGACCAACGCCAGCGGCAGCTATCTGTTCAGCTCCCTGCCCGCGGGGACCTGGATCGTGCAGGTCGACCAGGGCGACGCCGACTTCACCACCGCCTACACCAGCCTGTCGCAGACCCAGGATCCCGACCAGGCCGGCGTCTGCACGACCTGCGACGGCAAGGCGCTGGTGACGACGAACGGCTCCGCGGCGGTGCTCACCGCCGACTTCGGCTACCGCCCGACCGGCTTCGGCTCGATCGGTGACTTCGTGTGGAACGACGCCAACGGCAACGGCCTGCAGGATGCGAGCGAGGCCGGCCTGATCAACGTCGGCGTGACGCTCTATGAGGACGGCAACGCGAACGGCGTGATCGACGCCGGCGACGCGGTCGTCGGCACCACCGTCACCGACGGGTCCGGCCTCTACCACTTCTACAACCTGCCGGTCCGCCGCTACCTGGCCGACGTCGACCAGACGGACGCGCAGATCCCGACCGACGCGTACGGCAACCGCTACGTCCTGTCGGGCGGCATCGACCCGCACGCGGTCAACCTCGCGGCCAACCAGCAGTACACCGCCGCCGACTTCGGCTTCGGCCCGGGCGGCACGATCGGCGACCGCGTCTTCCGCGACGACAACGGCGACGGCGGCCAGTCGGCCAACGAGCCGGGGATCAACAACGTCACGGTGCAGCTCTACCGCGACAACGACGCCAACGGGGTCTTCTCGGCCGGAGACACGCTGATCTCCACCCAGGTGACCTCCACGGTGAACGGCAACGCCGGCTCCTATCAGTTCACCGGCCTGACGCCGGGCCGGTATGTGGTGCGGGTCGACAGCACCGACACCGACCTGCCGAGCACCAACTTCACGGCCGACCCCGACACGACGCTGGACGGCCAGTACGGCGTCAACCTGGCCGCGGCCCAGGACATCATCTTCGCGGACTTCGGCGTGCGGCCGCCCAACGTGCTCGGCGACCGGGTGTGGCTGGACGAGGATGCGGACGGCATCCAGGACCCCACCGAGCCGGGCATCGCGGGCGTCACGGTTGCCCTGTACAGCCGGCCGCTCCTCAACACCGGCGCCTACTCCCTGGTGACCACCGTGACCACTGACGCCGACGGCTTCTACACCTTCGGCAACCTGGCGGCCGCGCAGTACCGGATCGATCTCACCGCGGCCACCGCGATCAGCACCTACACCCAAACCTATGAGAAGGACGCCGGAGTCTGCGGCACCTGCAACAAGCAGACGGACATCACCATCCCGGCCGGCGGCTTGACCGACCTGACCCTCGACTTCGGTTTCCGCCAGCCGGCGAAGCTCGAGATCGACAAGGACACCACGACGCCGACCGTCCGGGCCGGCGGCCAGGCAACCTACACGCTCAAGGTGCGCAACGTCGGCGGCGTCAGCGCGCAGCGGGTGGAGCTCAGCGACATCCTGATGCCGGAGGGGAGCACCTGCCCCTCGTCCTGCTGGACCCTCGCCAGCTTCTCCATCGCCACGGATCCTGGAGTGACGCGCACCAGCACGACGCCGGCGGACCCGGTGGCCGGCGCCAATACCCTCACCTGGGGACAGTGGACGCTGCCCGCCGGCACGGCGGTCACCATCACCTACACGGTGAACGTGCCGGCCGGCATGGCCGCCGGAACCTACGACAACACCGCACGGGCCCGCTTCGACTCCAACCTGAACGGCCTGGACGTCAACGACCTGTACGTAGACGACGCCGGCACGACGGCCCAGGATGCCGACACGCCGGTCGGCCAGGATCCAGAGACCGACGAGGACGTGACCATCACCGCCGCGTCGCTCGGGATCACCAAGAGCGCGACGATCGTCACCGACGGCGGCACCGCCGGCCTGGTCGATCCGGGCGACGTCCTCCAGTACACCATGGTGGTCACCAACACCGGCACGAGCAACCTGAGCAACGTGACGCTCAGCGACGCGGTGCCGACCGGCACCACCTACGTGGCTGGCACGAGCACGGTGGTCTCCTACCACACCGACACCGTCACCACCTTCGCCGACAATTTCGACGGCGGCGCGGGTACCGACTACCCGAGCGGCAGCGACGGCACCACGGCCTGGGTCAACAACTGGAGCCTCGCCGGCGCAGCCGTCCTGGACCTCGGCGACTACAGCATGCGGATCGGCAGGAACCAGACGTCCTCGCGCAGCGTCAACCTGTCCGGCTTCTACCGGGCCACCCTGAGCTTCAACGTCCGCCGGGTCGGCATCGACTCCGGCGATCCTCTGACGATCAGCGTCGGCGGCACGACCCTCGGCACGCTCGACGGACCGGGCATGACCGGCAGCGCCTGCAACAATCCGGGCGGCCTCACCAACGACCAGACGGACTCCGCCTACGTCGCGATCACCTGCACGATCTCGACCTTCACCAGCCCGGCGGTCGTGTCGTTCTCGACCACGTCGGCGCTCGCCAACGACGGCAGCGAGCTCTTCTACATCGACGACGTGGTGGTCGAGCGGGCCGTCCGGGTCACCGCCGGTCCGATTGCCGGCGACCCGCCCGCGGCTCTCGTGCCGGCGGCGCGCGGCTACTCCCTGCTCGTCGGCGAGGCGATGACCGTGACCTTCCGGGTCAGCGCCAACAACCCGCTGCCCGTGGGCACGTCGCAGATCGCCAACACCGCCTACGCCTCCAGCACCGAGACGCCGACGCCGGTCAGCGCCAGCGCCAACAAGGGCGTCGCCAATGCGCCCACGGCCTCGATCACCGGCACCGTCTGGGACGACAGCTCGGGGGCCAGCGCCAACGGCGTGCTCGACGGCGGCGAGCCACGGCTCGACAACGTCCGCGTCGAGCTGTGGAGCGATCCCAACAACGACGGCAATCCGGCCGACGGCGTGCGCCTGACGAGCGTGCTCACCAATGCCTCGGGCGTCTTCCTCTTCTCGGCGGTGAACGCGGGCAACTACGTGGTCGTCGTCGCCACCTCGACCCTGCCGGTCTCGTACGGCCAGACCGGCGACCCCGACGAAGCCGGCGTGTGCTCGGTCTGCAACAGCCGCAGCGCGGCGGTCTCGACCGGAGCGAACGCGATCACGGGGAAGAACTTCGGTTACCGGTACAACCCCACGCCGCTGCCCGTGACCCTCTCGTCGTTCCACGCCGAGACCGGCGCGGGCGGCGGGCTCACCTTCACCTGGACGACGGACACCGAGACGGACAACGCCGGATTCTTCCTCTTCGGCCTGATCGACGAGCAGTGGCAGCCTCTGCACGAGGAGCTGATCCCGTCGCAGGCCGTCAACTCCGTGGCTCCGCGGACCTATCACTTCGAGACGGACGCGGCCCCGGCCGAGACCTTCCTCCTGGTCGACGTCGACACGAAGGGCCGGGAGCACGTCCACGGTCCGTTCCCGCTCGGCGCGTGGGAGGTGTCGGCGCCGGCGGCCATGCAGTCCATCCCCTGGGCCTCCATCCGCCGCGAGCACCAGACGAAGCTCGATCAGCGCCAGGGCTCCTGGAAGAAGCGGGACATCCCGTCCGTCCGCCTGGTGGTGGCCGGCGACGGCCTCTACCGCGTCACCTTCGAGGACCTGAAGGCGGCCGGCATCGACATGAGCAAGGTGCCGCTCAACCAGGTCGCCCTCTTCGACCGCAAAGGCTCGGTGCCGATCTTCGTCGACGGCTCCGGCACGTTCGGGCCGGGCGAGGCGATCGAGTTCTACGGCAAGGCGGCGAGCAGCCTGTACAGCGACCGCAACCACTACACCCTGCGCGTCGAGCCCAAAGCCGCCCTGCGGGCCACCGCGGACAACACGCCCGGCTCGCAGCTCCGCAACCCGGTGACCGTCTATCGCGAGACGGCGCGGGTCGAGCGCCAGCTCGCCTACAACCCGGGGGCTCCGGGAGCCGATCCCTGGTACGACCAGGACCTGATGGCGATCTTCAGCCCGGCGAGCGTCTCCCTGTCGATTCCGGTGAGCGACCCGGTCATTGATCTGACGGGGGGCGCCGGACCGGCCGAGCTCGGAATCGATCTGTGGGGGATCACCGACTGGGCGGGAAAGAACCCCGACCACCACGTGGTCGCCTCGCTCAACGGCACGGAGCTGGCGGATGCCCAGTTCAACGGCACCCAGACCTACCCGTTGAGCGTCGAGATCCCGGCCGACGTGCTCCAGGCGGGCACCAACCAGCTCGAGCTGCGGCTGCCGCTCGACCAGGGGGTCTCCTGGGACATCATCGGTTTGAACGCCTACCAGATCACCTATCCGCGGCGCCTGCTGGCGCGGGACGGCCGGTTGAGCTTCCGCGGCGAGGCCGCCCCGGCCTTCACCGTCGCCGGCCTGCCGGGCAGCGACGTCACCGTCTACCGTCTCCGCGGCAGCCGGATGGAGCGGCTCGCCAAGCCGGCGGTCACCGGGAGCGGCGGCAGCTTCGCCGCCACCTTCGCCGGCGCCAACGAGGCCGCCGACTACGTGGTCGCGACCGCGGCGCGCAAGCTCAAGCCGGAGATCCTCGCCGCGCCGCCGCGCGAGGACATCTTCACCGGCAGCGCCGACTACCTGGTCATCACCCACCCCGACTTCGCCGCGGGCGTCGAGCCCCTCGTGGAGCACCGGGAATCCCAGGGCCTGAGCACCCAGGTGGTCGACGTCGACCAGATCTACGAGAACCTGAGCAACGGCATGGTCGACCCGGAAGCCATCCGGCAGTACGTGGCCTTCGCGGCGCGGGAGAAGGGGACGCGGTACGTGGTGCTGGTGGGCGGCGACTCCTACGACTACAAGAACTACCTCGGGGTCGGGTCGCTGAGCTTCATCCCGTCGCTCTACGTCCCGGCCGCCGGCTTGAGCTTCGTGCCGGCCGACCCGCTCTTCGGCGACGTCGACGGCGATTCCGTTCCGGACGTGCCCGTCGGGCGCCTGCCGGTGCGGACGAGCCAGGAGCTGGCGGCAGTGGTCGCCAAGACCCTGGCGTACGAGGCCAAGAGCTACCCCCGGACCTTCCTGGCGGCCTCGGACTTGACCGACAGCGTGGAGCGGATCTCCTTCTCGCAGATCAGCCACCAGATGCTGCAAGGGCTGGGCGTGGGCTGGAGCGTCGAGCAGGTCGACATGGACGCGCTCGGCGTGCCGGTGGCGCGCGCCAAGGTCCTCGACGCCCTCAACCGGGGCGTGGCCTTCACCCAGTACTTCGGCCACTCGAGCTACAACGTGTGGTCGTTCAGCATCCTCTTCGCCAGCCCGCATGCCGTCCGGCTCCAGAACGCCGGCCGGCCTTCGGTGGTGGCGCAGTGGGGCTGCTGGAACACCTACTACGTCCACCCGACGGTCAACACCCTGGGGCATGCCCTGATGCTCTCGGGCCAGCAGGGGGCGGCGGCGGTGCTCGGCGCGACCGCGCTCACCAACAGCCAGTCGGACATCGAGCTCGGCCAGCGGTATCTGCCGCGGGTCGTCCAGCCGGGAGTCACCCTCGGCGATGCCCTGGTGGCGGCCAAGCGGAACCTCGCCCAGCAGCATCCGGAGATGCGCGACGTCCTCGTCGGCTGGACGATCCTCGGCGACCCGGCGCTGGTCGTCGAGCCGCTCCAGCCGTAGTTTGAAGAATCATCGGACCGATCGGACGGATCCGTCGGATCGGTCCGATCGGAAATCGGAGTCCCGCAGCGCGAACGGCACCGGCCGGTGCGTGAACGCCACCCGGACCGACCGCCAGGCCTGCTCCGGGCGGAAGCTCGCGTAAGGGAGCAGGAGAGCCAGCTTTCTCTCGGTTCCCGCCGCGGCCACCAGGAGGCGCAGGAGGCGCGCCTGCCCCGGCCGCACCCCGAGCTCCGCGAGGGCTCCATCCGGCAGGGCGCAGCCGAGAGTCTGCCGCGCGGCGAGGAGCGCCGCGAAGACGATCCCCTCGCAACGGCAGCCGCGCGCCAGGGCTCCGAGCCGCGGCCAGTCGATCCCGGTCCGCGCCACCGTCTCCGCCAGGTCGAACAGCCCCTTGAGGCGGACGAAGCGCTTGCGGCAGGCGTTGATGCAGAGGGAGATCAGCAGATCCTCGGGTCCCATCACCCAGGCCTCGGCTCCGCGGAAGTCGATCGGCCGCGCCGCCCGCCAGATCCGCTCCGTCGAGACCGGCAGGACGCCGTGCATGTCGAGATCGTGGTGCCCGAGGAGGTCGCACTCGATCCCGGCGCGGTAGAGGCTGCGGCGCACGGACTTCTCCTCCGGACCGGGCCGGTAGCCGGGCAGCGGCCGGAGCAGCAGATCGGTGTCGCGCGACGCGACGACCCAGGGCTCTGTATAGACCAGGAGGTCGAGGGAGGCCCCTTTGAGGAGCAGGGCTTCGAGCCCGACCGCGCGCAGGCGGGCGAGGCCGGCGGCCAGTTGGAGGGCGTCCTGCTCTTTGCGGAGAGCGTTCTCGAAGACCGCGGTCTCCAGCCGCTCCGCCAGTCCCGGGGCGAGCTCCAGGTCACAGCTCCGGAGATTCGAGCCGGCGATCGGCAGGACCCCGTGACGGTCCGCCGCGTCGGCCAGCCGCTGCCAGCGGACCGGCCCGCGGCCGAGAACCTCCACCGCCTCCCGGTGCCCGGGCTGGAAATCCTGCCGGGCGCAGAGGAAGAGGATCCGGTCCTCGCGGGTCATTGGATTCAGATCAGCGCTCGGCCAGGTCGCGCAGGAGGCGGACGGCGCTGGCGAGATCTCGCCCGGTCTCCAGGCGCCAGCAGGAGCTCGCCGCGGTGAGCGCCGCCAAGGCGTCCAGATGCGCCTGGGACGACGCCGGCTCGGTGAGCAGGACGTTCGAGGCCAGCTCGATCAGCGCCTCGCCCGGCTCCATCGGCGAGAGCGCGCTCTCCTCCCGGCCCGAGATCCGCGGGAAGACCAGGAGCCCGGGCGCGACCTCGGCGGCGAGCGGCGCACCGTAGGTCTCTTCGGCGCGCAGCCGGCGCTTGCGCCACCCCTCCCGGCGGGGCTCGGCGCGAAGCGGCGCGAGCTCGGGAAAGAACGCGGCCGTCTCCTCCGTAAGGTCGACCTCGTCCGGAAAGGCGAGGAGGCGCAGCCCTCCGGATCCAGGCTTCAGGAACAGCGTATCGTCCCCGAGGAAGCCGAAGCCGGCCCGCACCAGCGCCAGGGTCAGAGTCGACTTCCCGGCGCCGCTCGCGCCCGCGAGGACCACGGCCTTCCCGTTCCACAGAAGGCCCGCGGCGTGGAGCGCCCAGAGCCCCCGCCGCTTGAGCATCTCCACGAGAGGCAGGGTGAACAGCGGATGCGAGAGGAGCCAGAGGTCCTCGCCCGTGCCGTGCCGCGCCCACAGGCGGGCCCGGCCGCGCGCCGGCTCGCAGACCGCGCGCCGGTCCGGTCCGAGGCCGATCCAGATGCGGTCGGCGGCGTCGTCGAAGAGAACCTCGCCGACGGGCGGCTCGTAGACCGGACGTCCCCGCTCCGGCCGCTCGAACCCGTCGACCTCCGGCCCTACTCCGATCTCGAAGACCAGATCGGGCTCCCCCGCCGCCTCGGAAGCCAGCGATTCGAGCCGGCCGTGGAGCGCCGCGGCGGCCTCCTCCCAGCCGGTGACGGCGAGGCGGAGGCCGTGGAGGTCATACGACCTCATCAGCCGATCCGCCACATCTCCGTGTAGATCGGCCGCGGGTCCCGCTTCTCCAGGAATGGCCGGCCATCCTGGACCAGCCAGCAATGGCCCTCGAACCGGCCGTTCACCTCGCCGACCCCGAAGCGGAGCGAGACGTCGAAGCCGGTCCGGCGGAGGAACCGGTACTGCGTGATCCCGCGCGTCAGACAGCCGCGGCGGACGAGCGGCCAGCCGGCGCGCAGCCAGCGGTCGATCCGGCGGGCCAGCACCTCGGCGGCGCGGGGATCGGCCGCCGCCCGCGGAGGCATGGCGGGCTCCAGGAGCCTGGCCATCCGCTCCGGCCCACGACGGACCAGGAAGGGAACCGACAGACCGAAGAGCAGCACGCGCAGGGGCAGCAGCCAGCCGCCCGGAGGGCGTGCCGCGACGGATGGGGATGAGGCAAGGCTGTCGGCGATCATGGCCTAGGCCTCCGGGACCACGAGCTTCTCCTCGACCATTTCGCCGAGGAACGCCAGCACGTCCGCCTCCACGGTCTCCGCCGGGGCTTCGTAGTCCTGGCAGAGGGCGTCCACGAGCGCGGCCACGTCACGGGAGCCGTCGCACAGGTCCCAGATGCGGCCGCTCACCTCGTCGAGCGCGTAGTACTGTCCACCGTCCAGGTCCAACAGGATCCACTGCCCCGCGGCCCGCTGGGTCAGCACGCGGTCCCTGCGTCGCAGGCGGCTCTCCGGTTCGATCATGACGCCTCCCTGTCCAAGAAAGAGGGAAGCCGGCGGACCTTGCGGACCGCCGGCCGGGAAACCATGAGGCCTTCGGATCAGAAGCTGAAGCGGGTCACTTGCCGCAACAGACCGAGCCGCCGCAGCGCAGGCTTCTTGTAGGCCTTTTTCATTGTCGTCTCCTTGGGACAAGCCCGGTGCTTCACCAGGAAGGCACCGGGTTACTCGTGATCTCTTTGCAAAAAGCGCGCCTCAACTACTCTTTCTCACCGTCCCAGATCAACACGCTCGCCGAGCCACCCTTTCTGCCAACGCCGCGCAGGGTGACCACGTTGTCGCCCTTGACCATGGCGGAGGAGATGTCGATGACCCTCTCCTCACCGGCCTTGAGCCTCTCGACCTTGAACCGCTTGCCGTTGACGACGATGACCATCTGGCGGAGCCCCGGCTTGCCGTTGGTCACGGTGATCGTGTCCTCGTCCCGCGGTACGTCGGGGTGTCTCTGGAACGACGCCCTGTCGAGCGTCGGACCGGCGTTGACGGTCGTGAGGATCGGATCGCACAGGGCCACGTTGCCGGCCAGGTCGGTCACCCGCGCCTCGACGCGGGAACGCTTCGTCGCATCGATCTTCGTCGAGCCGAGCACCACCGGGTCGAGAGTGCCCACCGTGAACGGCGGCACCACGGTGTCGGCGTTCTCGGACCGGGTGACCACGATCTCCGCCAGGCCGGTGCTCGGGTCCTTCATCGTGACCTCGACGCGCGCCGGCGGGCCGGGTTGGTTCAGCGTGATCGGGCAGTTCGGCTTGGCATGATCCTGCTGCTCGACCCGCAGGGCGGCAACCTCCCAGAGGAGCGAGTCGGGGTTCTGGTTGTTCGGCGTGGAGAACGCCTGCACCGTCGTCGTGCCGACGCCGGTCGGGATGTCGATGTCTCCCGACTCGGTGTCCCACTCCGCCCCGTCCGTGCCATCGAGACGGTTGACCCAGTTGACGTTGTTGGAGATCGTCACGAGATCGGGCCGCGTCGGCTCGGTGTCTCCCATGACCAGCCAGAGCTTGGCCTGGCGGAACGTCAGGTTCGCACCGTGGTTGAGCGTCACCGCCTGGGTGACCCGCGGGTCGCCCGGAGTCGGGTCGGGGCCGTACGCGAGATCGAGGCCGTCCCAGATGAGGACGCGGTACCAGGTGGAGCTCGCGGCATCCGTGTAGGCCACCAGAAGGGTGGCGCCGTCCAGACGCCAGAGGTTGTTCGCCGTGTTGCCATCCTTCAGAGTAAAGCTTTTGACACCGGTTCCCTTCGGGAAGACGATCGAGGTCACGTCGGCGAAATAGCCGACGTTGAGGATCGGTCCGCCTCCCGAGACAGGCTGGCATTCGGTGCCGATGATGGTGCCGGTGATCGGCGTTCCATCGAAGATCATCTGCTGGTCGTGATAGGGCTCCGTCACCGGCGCGCACGTGCTGGTGCCGGTCGGAGCTTCGTCAGGCCGCTGCCGCCCGGCCCAATAGAGCAGGGCGAAGCGAACACTGCCCTGGATGTTGACGGTCAGCGAACGCGGGCCACCGCCCCAGGTTCTCAGACCCGTACCGTTTCCAACCAGAGTCAGTCCTTTCTCCTGCAGATCGATGAAGGGGGTCAGCGGCGTGGCGCTACTGACCGCGGGCAGGATCAACAGGAATGCCAGCACCAGGGCACATTGGATCCGACGGAAGCGCATGGATGTCCTCCTTTGAAGATTTCCGTTCGGGTGCAACACAAATCCACCTCAGAACGAGCTTGTAGGCGACCACCATGGCCGCCGGACAACCGATCTAAAAAGACGGGGGACGGAAGAACTGCCAGTCTGCGAAAACGGCCCCCGCCGGAACAACCTGCACTGAGTACTGCTCGACGTGTCGGGGGCTTTCGGCGGCCGGGCTGTCTCGAGGAAGAGACCCCTGGGCTTTGCGGCCCCGCCTCGCGGCGGGTGTGCCTTGACTCCAGCCGGATCTATGTTGATGCAAAAGACAGACCAGGTCCGTCGTCCTCCACCTCCGGTGGATTCCTCTCGGGAAAGGCGAGAAAAACTCTGGAATCTTGGATTCCCTCTCTCCCCGGGGGCGGGAGGGGAGGTCAGGGGGGGTGAGGGCCTTGAAGATTCGTCCGGAGGACGATGAAAATTCCTCGTATATCCTTCGATCTAGGTCTCTCCCGCGATCTCGACGAGGCCATGGGCGAGGAGATCGCGGACGAGTATCAGCAGGTCGTCCCAGATCCGTTCAGGGGGGGCGTCGTACCCGGCGAGCAGGGCCGCGCGCACGGTTTCGAGCGAAGCTCCGGTCGCGAAGAGATTCCAGACCCGCGTCCCCACCTCGTTCAGGCCGAAGTAGGTCCCGGCCTGGGGATCGAGGAGGACCGCCTCGCCCGCGAGATCGCGGAAGAGGATGCCGGGACGGTGCCGGACGACGGTGCCCGGAACGAGATCGGAGGAGCTCACGGGGTTTTCGGGCGATCGCGATAGGCCAGGGGGACCTGGACCAGAAGGCCCGGGTCGATCCGCAGGGCGCGACCGAAGGCGCGTCTCGCCTCTTCCGTGCGGCCTGCGAGATCCAGCGAGCGCCCCAGATATAAATAGGTCTCGGGCCGCGGCTCGAGCCGCAAGGCCTCTTCATAGGCTTCGATCGCCGCCTGCGGCTGGCGCAGCAGGAAGTGCTGGCTGCCGCGCGCGATCGGTATGCCGACCTCCAGGGGATCGTGCGGCGCAGCCCGCCGGAGCAGCTCGACGTTGGTGCGCAGCACGTCGGCGCGCCCGGCGCGGTAGGCCGGCACGGTCAGTCTCTCCACGCTGGCCAGGATATGGCTCGCGGTCAGGCGTTCCCGCCAGCGGACCGTCTGCCCCAGCAGGGCGATGCCGAGGACGAGGAGGAGCGGCCAGACGAGCACCCGCCCTTTCATGCGGCGTCCTCCAGAACCTGCGGATCGCCACGCCGGAGCACCCAGCTCAGGAACAGGAGGGCCGGGAAAGCCAGCAAGGCGATGCGGAAGGGGAAGTAGACCAGGGAAAGGACGGCGATCGCGCTGACTCCGGCCCAGGCCAGCGCCTGTCCGGGCTCCCCGCGCGCGCGGCGCAGCGCCGCGGTGAGGACCCACAGCCCCCAGGCGAGCGCCGCGATCCCCAGGAGGCCCCAGTCCGCCACGGCTTCCAGGTATTCGTTGTGGGCGTTCGCGAAGACCGGCTGCACGTGCAGCGGGTACAGCTGGACGCCCCGGTCGAGCAGCTCGTTCGTGACCGGCACGTACTCCGGCCGGTAGGCGCCGTGCCCCACTCCGGTCCAGGGGTGCTCGCGGATCATCCACAGCGCCGCGCGCCAGCCGTCGAGCCGGCCGGTGAGCACCGAGTTCCAGTCGCCGGCCCGCGCCTGCTGCGCCTTGGCGGCGATCCGTTGCCGGAGGGGCGCGACGGTGAGCGCCAGGACGAGCGCCAGAGCCGCGCCGCCGCCGAACAGCAGCAGGGCCTGGCGGCGCGGCAGCAGGAGGGCCCAGAGCAGGGCGCTCCCCATGACCAGGGCGACCAGCGCGGCGAGGGTCTGCGTGAGGACCACGGCATAGAGGCAGACGCCGAGGGCCGCCGCGGCCAGGGCGCGGGTCCGCCCCCTCCGCCGGAACACGGCGTGCTGCGCGATCAGACAGGGGAGGACCAGATAGGCCCCGAGGTCTCCCGGGTTGCCGGCGAGCGAGGTGACGGCGAGGCGCGGATCGTAGCTGATCCCGGTGAATTGAAGAGGCTGGAAGATCCCGTGGAACTGGCAGATGCCGAGCACGGCCAGCAAGGTGGCCGGCACCAGCAGACCGAGCAGCAGACGCTCCAGCCGCCGCGGCTCCAAGGCGAGGCTCCAGCCGACCAGCGCCGCGGCCCCGATCCACAGATCGGCGAGCCCCTCGCGCACATGGAGCGGGTGGGCCGTGAAGGCGAAGCTCGCCGTCGCGATGGCCAGGACCGGCAGGACGATGCGCACCGCCGGACGGCGCCAGAGGTCGGCCCAGCGGATCGTGCCGGCCTTGCGCACCTCCAGAGCGAAGAGGACCAGCGACGCCAGCGCCAGCCAGCCGCTCGCCATCGACTTGGTGAGGCGGAACGCCTCCTTGGCCGTCGGCGAGATCAGCAGCGGGACGACGAGGACCAGGAGCCACAGCATCAGCATCCCCATGCGCTGACCGAAGGGCTCCGCGGCCGGGGACGGCACGGCCGCCGCTCCCTTGCGGGGCGGTGCGGAGCGCTGGGGAGAGCGGAGGGGTTTGCGGGCAGGCTTCACCACGGCAGCTCTCGCACCTCCGCCGTCCCTCCGCCGGCCACGTCGAGCCGGGTGCCGGGCGCGGCGGCGCGGCGGTGCAGGATGGTCAGCCCGACCGTGCGATCCAGCGCGGGCGAGCGCACCACCGAGGCGACGGTCCCCGCCTCGCGGCCCTCGGCGACGAGCGACGCGCCCGGCTCCGGCGCCTCCCCCTCGAAGACCAGGCCTCGCATCACCTTCTGGACGGCTCCGCGGTAGTGGATGCGCGCCACCACTTCCTGGCCGAGGTAGCACCCCTTGGTGTAGCTCACCGCCTCCTCCAGGCCCGTCTCCTGCGGGAAGTTCTCCGGACCGTACTCGCGCCCGAAGCGGGGAAGACCCTTCTCGACGCGCAGGATCTCCAGAGCTTCCAGGCTGGCCTGGCGCACGCCGTCCAGCTCGACGAGGCTCTCGATCAGGTACGGAGCGATCGACGCCGAGACCCAGAGGGTGTAGCCCCAGGGGACCGACGGCCCGCCGCGCTGGAGCCGCACCTCCGTGCCCAGCACCATCCGCCGCCCGTGCGCCCAGGCTCCCTCGGGCAGGTCCGCCGCGGATCCCAGGATTTGTCCCAGGACCTGGGTCGACCGCGGTCCGACGAGCGCAACCGGCACCATGTCCTCCAGCGACCGGACCTCGACCCGGTCCGCCAGGATGAACTTCTTCAGATGCTCCGTGATCGGCCCCGCCTGGTCCGGCCCCACTTCCAGCCAGAGCCGGTCCTCCTGCGCCAGGACCACCGCATCGGAGAGGATGCGCCCCTGCGCGCTGGTCACGAAGCCATAGGCCCCATGCCCCGGCGCGAGGCTCTTCACCTCGCAGGTGAGGTAGGCGTTGGCGAAGCGCTGGCGGTCGGCGCCGAGCAGCTCGATCCGCCCTGCCCAGGAGCGCTCCACCACGGCGCACCCCTCGCGCAGGGCGCGGTACTGGTCTTCGATGGTCAGGCTCGTCATGGCACCAGTCTATCTGACACTACAATCCGGGCATGACCTCCACGACCCCCTTCACCCTCCCCACCCCCTCCGGCGCCACCCTCGACGGCCTCCTCGACCTGCCCGATCCGCGGCATCATTCCGGACCGCGGCCCGCGGTGGTGGTCTGCCATGGCTTCAAGGGGTTCATGGAGTGGGGCTTCTTCCCCCATCTCGGCACTCTCCTCGCCGAACGCGGGATCGTGGCCGTCCGCTTCAATCTCTCCGGCTCCGGCATGCGCCCCGGCGAGGACCGCGTCGGCGACCCGGACGCGTTCCGCGCCGACACCCACAGCCTGGAGGTGGAGGACCTGCTGACCGTGCTCGCGGCGACCGGGACGGACATCGCCGCCGGCCAGGTCGATCTCGCACGGCTCGGCGTCTTCGGACACAGCCGCGGCGGCGGCAACGCGATCCTGGCTTCCGCGCGCGAGCCCTGGCGGGACCGGCTGCGCGCGCTGGTGACCTGGGCGTCGGTCGCCGCGTTCGACCGCTACTCGCCCGACCAGAAAGAGGCCTGGCGGCGCGACGGCGAGCTGCCGGTGGTCAACGCCCGCACCGGCCAGCAGCTCGCCCTCGGCCTCGGCCTGCTGGAGGACCTGGAAGCGCACCGCGCCGAGCTCGACCTCCTGGCCGCGGCCGCACACCGCCGGGCGCCGTGGCTCATCGTCCACGGCAGCAAGGACGAGAGCGTGCCCGCCGTCGAAGGAGAGCGGCTCGCCAGTCTTTCCTCTCATGGGGCCGCGCCGCCGGCCGAGCTCCTGACCATCCCCGAAGCCGATCACACCTTCGGCAGCCGGCACCCGTTCGCCGGCCCCTCGCCCTGGCTCGTCCAGGCCCTCAACGCCACGCAGAGGTGGTTCCTTCGGCATCTTTGAATCCGGTGAAGATGGTTGTCCTTCTTTTCCTGCCGCCGGCAACTACCTCTTGAAGGGAGGGCGGAACGAGGAGGGATGAAGTCCATGTCAAAATTCCATGTCCGACGCGATCAGATGGAGCGGTTCCTGCGGGGCGAGTCGTCCCAGCAGGAGAACCGGGAGATCATCCGGCACCTTCTGGCGGAGTGTGAGCTCTGCCAGGAGACGGTGCGCGAGGCGGCCAGCAGGCAAGGGTTCAAGGTGACGGCAGAGGCGGAAGCGCCGGTCGTGCGGATCGCGGGCTGAGGGGTTACAGCCAGTCGATCCTTGCCAGCGCCGCGGGCAGATCGGCCACCACCCAGTCCGCCCCGGCGGCATGCAGCGCCTCCGCGGGAGTGCGGCCGGTGGCCACGGCGAGGCAGGGGATGCCGTGGGCGCGGGCGCAGGCCACGTCGTGCCGGCTGTCCCCGATGATCAGGACCTCCTCCGGCCGGAAGCGCCGCCCCACCTCGGCCTCCGCCCTCTCCAGCGCCACCGGCGGCAGCTCGTCGCGGTCGGTGCCGTCGCAGCCGAAGGCGCCAAACGCGAAGAAGCGGTTCAGGTCGAAGCGCGAGAGCTTGGTGCGCGCTCCCGGCTCCCAGTTGCCGGTCAGCAGAGCCAGCGCCAGGTCGGGCCGCGCCGCCTGGCGCTCCAGCAGCTCCTCTACCCCAGGAAGCAGGCGCATGCCTTCGCGGTCGAGAGACCCCTCCAGCTTGTCCAGATAGACCCGGCGGGTCTCCGGGAGCAACCTCCGCACCTCCGGCTCCGGCACCCCGGCGGCCGTCATCAGATCGAGGACGATGCGCGGATCGGTCTTCCCCGCGAAGTCATAGCGGAAGCAGTCCCCCGCCGTGCCGAAGACCTCGACGAGCGCCTGCGCGAACAGGGGGCGCACCTGCGGCCCGCAGTCGACCAGCGTGCCGTCGATGTCGAAGAGCAGGAGGCGTTCAGGGGGCGACAGAGTGTTCCTCAGCGCCACCTCGGAGGCTTCTTGGTGTCGAGGAACGTGGCGATGCCCCGCTTGCAGTCGTCCGTGGCGCGGGCCGCGGCGTTCACCTCGGCCGCGTGCTGCATCGCATCGCCCAGCGGGCGGCCGAGGACGTCGAGAAGCAGCCGCTTGGTGCGGGCGATCGACTCCGAGCTGCCGGTCTCCAAAATCTGCGCCGCCAGAGCCAGCCCCACGGCCGGCAAGTCCGCCGCGGGAGCCATCCGGTTGACCAGCCCGATCTCCAGGGCCTTGCGGGCGTCGATGAGCTGCGGGTTGAGCAGCAGCTCGCGGATGTCCGAGCCGCGCAGGCGCAGGGGCAGATAGGTGGCGACGAGGGCCGCCACGAAGCCGATCCGCACCTCGCTGTAGAGGAACTTCGCATCGTCCGCCGCCGCCACGAAGTCGTGGGCCGTGGCCAGGCCGCAGCCGCCGGCCACGCAGGCGCCGTGAACCAGGGCGATCGTCAGGGCGTCCTGCCGCAGCACCGCCTCGAACAGGTCGCGCAGGCGCAGCGAGTCGCGGAGGTTCTCCTCCGGCCCGGCATCGCGGAGGGAGCGCAGGTGCTCCAGGTCCGCCCCGGCCGAGAAGTTTTTGCCGGCGCCCGCGAGGATCAGGGCGCGCACCCCCTCGGAGCGCAGCGGCCGGCGGTAGAGCTCGATCAGCTCGCCGATCAGGGCCGGCGAGAGCGCGTTGGCCCTCTCCGGATCGTTCAGAGTCACCCAGAGAAGGTCGCCGTCCTGGCGCGTCTCTAAGAGATTCAATCGATTCAGAAGGCTCACCGCCGCGCCCTCCGCACCAGCTCGTCGGGGATCTCCACCTCCATCTGGAGAAGCCCCTGGGCGTGGGTCTTCCCCTGGGCGTCGGTCTTCAGGCTCTCGGTGCCGCCGCCGCCGAGCGAGTCCTTCAGGATGAAGTTGAAGGCGAGCAGGTTCGGCACCTCGTAGCGCTCGACGCCCCCGCGGCAGACCTCGCGGAAGTGCTCCTCTACCCGCTCGGGCGTGGCCTGCTCGCGCAGGAGCTCCCAGATCTCCGGCGTGCGGGCGATGAGCCCGACGTTGCTCGCGTCTCCCTTGTCGCCGGAGCGGGCCTGGGCGACCTCATACAGCCGTACCTTCATGTGTTTCTCCGCAGGAGGAGGGCCACCATCCCGGCGAGCCCGAGGGCGCCGGCCACCGCGGCGGCCGTGGCGGGACGGGTCGCGATCGGATGGTAGAGCCCGGGCAGGACGGCGCGGAAGCCCAGGTCGAGGATCTCGTGGTGCCGCGCCTCGATCGCGGCGAACCCGGCGAGCCCCAGCGCTCCGAGGAGCGCCATGACGCCGGTGAGGCGCGCGCCCGGCCAGCCCGCGGCGAAGCCGTGCCGCAGCAGCACCACCCAGAGGGTGCCGAGCCCGAGCGCCCAGTAGACGAAAAGCAGCCGGTCGGCGATGGCGCTGTAGAGAAAGCCGAGGAGCAGGATGGGCAGGAGGCCGCCGAGCAGGCCGGCGTACCAGGAGCGGATGCTCACGCCTCCTCCACCGTCACCTCGATCCGCCCTTCGACCTCTTCGCGCGCCAGGAGCGCCGGCCAGTAGGCCATCACCTCCTGCGCCTTCGGCCGGCCGCCCGCGAAGCCGGTCACCCCCGGCGGGCCCGCCGTGATCAGTGGCGCAATCTCCAGGCCGAAGCGCGACACCTTGGCGGCGTCCGCGTCCCGCACACCCAGGCGCAGGATCACCTCCGGCGGATCGTCCGGCGCCGGGAAGACCCCCGGCAGGCAGACGCCCGTGCCCACCAGCTCGGCCGAGCGGCAGTCCTCCCCGAACGTCACGCCGGCCCGCTCGAGCCGCTTCCAGATGATCTCCGCGGCGAGCTGCGCCTTCTCCACGGCGCGCGGACCGGAGACGGTGATCTGGCCGCTCGACTTGAAGCCGGCCAGGTACGATCCCGAAACCTTGAGGAACGGCGTCCGCGGCTTCCCCTGGATGCCGGAGACGGCGACCCGGTCTTTCCCGTCCTGCCGCAGCCGGATCGAGGTGAAGTCGGCGATCACGTCCGGCCCGATGTACTCCTGCGGGTTGCCCATCTCATAGAGGAGCTGCTCGGAGACGGTATCGACCGTCACCATGCCGCCGGTCCCCTCGTGCTTGGTGACCGTGAAGGTGCCGTCCTCGCGGGCCTCGACGACGGGATAGCCGGCGTTCCAGAGGTCGGGGACCTCCCACCAGCGGCTGAAGTTGCCGCCGGTGCACTGGGCGCCGCA
>Ga0126309_10000134_pt1 | contig 25255 bp, 24 predicted proteins | sample Plot56_FD_92541 | JGI IMG/M metagenome (GOLD analysis project Ga0126309, IMG submission 92541) | Serpentine soil microbial communities from UC McLaughlin Reserve, CA, USA - Plot56 | ecosystem: Environmental > Terrestrial > Soil > Grasslands | place: USA: UC McLaughlin Reserve, Lake County...
GCCACCACGCAGCAGAAGCCGCATCCCATGTTGAAGACCTCGTACATCTCCTCCTCGCCGATGCCCCCGCGCTCGCGGATCAGCTCGAAGACCGGCTGCGCGGGCAAGGGGTCGTCGATCTCGAACGAGACATCCGCCCGCAGCCGCAGCAGGTTGCCCAGGCCGCCCGAGGTGATGTGGGCGAGGCCGCGGATGCCGGCGCCGGACCGGACCACCTCGAGGACCGGCTTGACATAGATCTCGGTCGGCTCCAGCAGGATCTCGCCGAGCGGGCGTCCGAGCCGCTCGTCGTCAAGGGGGATCCCGTCGAGGGCGCTGCGGGCGAGCGTGTAGCCGTTCGAGTGGATTCCGGAGGAGGGCAGCCCGATGACGACGTCACCGGCCCGCACCGCCGAGCCGTCGATCACCTGGTCGAGCGAGACGGTCCCGAAGCAGGCGCCGGCGATGTCGAAGCCGCGGATCAGGTCGCCGAGCTGCGCCAGCTCCCCGCCGGGGATCTCGATCCCGGCCCGCTCCGCACCGGCCGCGAGGCCGCGCCCGATCGCCTCGCAGATCTCGGGAACGGCCTCCTCCACCGCGAGGTAGTCGAGCATCGCCAGCGGCTCGGCACCCACGCAGATCACGTCGTTGACGTTCATCGCGACACAGTCGATCCCGACGGTGTCGTAGCGGCCGAGCTGCTCGGCGACGAGGAGCTTCGTTCCGACTCCGTCGGTCGAGAGCGCGATCCCCGTGCGGTCGTCGAGCCTGATGACGCTCGCGTAGTGGCCCGGAAGCGGGACCTGCCGCGTGGGGCGGTCGAGCCGGATCGCCCCCAGCGCGGCTACGAGGCCGGCGACCGCGTCGTCGGCCGCGACCTGGTCGACGCCGGCGCGCGCGTAGGCAGCTTTGTCGCTCATCGGGACTTCCCGAGCCTAGTCAAGACCACGGCGGCCAGCGAGCCGCGGTAGGCGGCGTATGGCCACAGCGCGCGGTCGCGCTCGACCAGCCGGATCAGCCCCTGCGAGGCGATGGTCGAGGCGAATGAGGCGGCGATTCCGGCCGCCAGCGTGCGACGGAGGCCGGGCGCGACGCCGCGGCGGCCGAGGCGCGCACCTTTCAGCGCCGCGGCGCCGACGATCACCGGCAGCGCGACCGTCCGCGAGAGGAGGTTGGCCTGGTCGCGGGAGAAGCGGCGCAGGCGCGCGGCGCTCAGGGTCGCCCCGTTGCGCGAGACGCCGGGCGCAAGCGCCGCCGCCTGGGCGAGGCCGAGCGCGAGCCCGTCCGCCGGCCCGGCCTCCCCGCGCCCACGCTCCTGTGGCCTGCGGTCGGCGGCGAGCATCAAGACGGCTCCGGCGATGAGCCCGGCCGCGGTCGAGAGGGGTCCTCCCAGCCGGCGCTCGATCTGACGTTCGAGCGAGTAACCCGCGATCGCGGGTGGCAGGAAGGAGAGGGCGAGGACCGCCGCCCGGCGGGCGTCGAAGGCACGCAGCTCGGCGGCGATCTCGCGCCGCTGGCCGATCAGCAGGCCGGCTGCGGCGCCGGCGTGGAGCGCGACTTCGAAGCTCTTGCGGACCTCGGGCTCGATGCGCTGCCAGTCCCAGCCGGCGAGCCAGGGGACCAGTACCAAGTGGGCCGAGCTCGATACCGGCAGCAGCTCGGTCGGGCCCTGCACGAGCCCGAGCGCGACGGCCCGGGAGAGTGGGATCGGCGCGTCGGCGCGGCTCAACCGCCGCCGGCGCCGGCCGGTTCGCCGGCCTTCTCCTGCGCCGGCGCGTCGGACCCCCCGCCCCCGCGGCGCCAGCGGACGAGGAGGTAGGTGATCAGGACGATCGCGGCGATGACGACGGCGTAGTCGATGTAGTGCAGCTTGTCCCGCCACTCCTCCCAGTTGTCGCCGACGCTCTTGCCGACCAGCCCGAGCATCAGGACCCAGGGGATGCAGCCGAGGAGCGTGAGCAAGGTGAAGCGCCAGAACGGCATCCGCGCGATCCCCGCCGGCAGCGAGATGAAGGTCCGGATGATCGGCAGCATCCGGGTAAAGAAGACGGTTGCGTCGCCGTACCTGGCGAACCAGTCGTCGGCCCACTTCAGGTAGCGCGGTGGCAAATGGATCAGCCGGTTCTTTTCGAGCAGCTCGAGTCGCCCGTAGTAACCGGCCGCGTAGGCGGTCCAGGAGCCCACGAGGTTGCCCAGGACGCCGGCCGCGACGATCCCGAACAACGTCAGCTCGCCCTCCGAGACGCTGAAGCCGGCGAACAGCATGATCGCCTCGCTCGGCACCGGCAGGCAGGCGGACTCGAGCGCCATCAGTGCGAACACCGCGGGGAGACCGGTCGCGTTGATGAAGTCTGTCGACGCGTTCACGATCGGGTCGAGGAAGAAGTCCGTGACGCTCGCGTAGATCAGCATGGTCGAGGCGCGGCCGCAGGCGAGAGCTCACCCGCGGTCACGAGCGCGGGATCTTAGGGAACGGGCCTAGAATGTCGGTCGCATGGGCCGGTTGAACCACCCCGTCTATCGCAACCGGAGCCTGCAGGTGGCGGCCGACGCGCTGCTGGTCGCGCTGGCCTTCCTCCTCGCCTTCAAGCTGCGGTTCCTCGATGATCCGGGCGGCATCCCCGCCCGCTACCAGACCCTGCTCTGGCAGTCGATCGGGTTCGTCGTCCTCGGCAAGCTGATCGTCTTCGCCGCCTTCGGGCTGTACCAGAAGTGGTGGCGCTACGTGAGCGGCGGCGACTTCGCCGGCATTCTCCGCGCGGTCGCCGCGTCGAGCGCGATCCTCATCGTCGTCTTCACCGTCGTCCGTCCGTTCGAGGACAACCTGCCGCGCTCGGTCGCGGTCACCGACTTCCTGCTCACGCTGATGTTGGTCGCCGGCGCCCGGCTCGCGGTCCGTCTGATCGTCGAGCGGCCGTCCCGCACCTCCCGGCTGCGCAAGGGCCAGGAAGTGCTGGTGATCGGCGCCGGCTCGGGCGGCCAGATGGTCGTCCGGGAGATGCAGCTCAACCCGAACCTGGGCAAGATCGCGATCGGCTTCATCGACGACGACCCGCGCAAGCGCGGCATGCGGATGCTCGGTCTCAAGGTGCTCGGCTCGACCAGCGAGATCGATTCCATCCTCGACGACGCCGGCCCCGACGAGGTCGTGATCGCGATCCCGTCGGCGCCCGGGACCCTGCGCGCGCAGGTCGTCGCCGCCTGCCGCGAGCGCGAGATCCGCGTCCGTACGCTGCCGACCGTCTTCGAGCTGCTGCGAGGAGGGGTCCAGCTCAACCGGCAGCTGCGCGACGTCCAGGTCGAGGATGTCCTCGGCCGCGACCCCATCGTCGTCGAGCTCGACCGGGTGGGGGCCTACCTGCAGGACCGGATCGTCCTCGTCACCGGCGCCGGGGGCTCGATCGGAGCCGAGCTCTGTCGCCAGATCGCCCGGGTTGGCCCGCGGCTCCTGGTGATGCTCGACCACGCCGAGGACAATCTCTTCCAGATCGATCGCGAGATGGTCGAGGAGCGCCACTTCTCCAGCGTCGAAGCCGTGCTGGCGGACTGCAAGGAGCCGGCGCGGATGCTCGAGGTGATGCAGCGCTTCAAGCCGAGCGTCGTGTTCCACGCGGCGGCCTACAAGCACGTCCCGCTGATGGAGGCGAACCCGCTCGAGGCGATTCGCAACAACGCGATCGCCACCCGGATCACCGCCGAGACCGCCGCGGCCTCGCAGGTCGAGCGCTTCGTCCTCGTCTCAACCGACAAGGCGGTCAATCCGCAGACCGTGATGGGCGCCTCCAAGGCGATGGCCGAGTGGATCGTCGAAGCCGCCGGCCATCGCCATCCGCATACGCGTTTCGTCAGCGTCCGTTTCGGCAACGTGCTCGCCTCGTCGGGCAGTGTGGTGCCGATCTTCCGCAGCCAGATCGAGCGCGGGGGGCCCGTCACGGTGACGCACCCGGAGATGACCCGGTACTTCATGACGATCCCGGAGGCCGTCCAGCTCGTGATCCGCGCCGGCGACATCGGCGCCGGCAAGGGCGAGGTCTTCGTCCTCGACATGGGCGAGCCGATTCGAATCGTCGACCTCGCCCACAACATGATCAAGCTGGCGGGCTATGAGCCCGATTCCGATATCGCGATCGACTTCACCGGTCCGCGCCCGGGGGAGAAGCTCCACGAGGAGCTGTTCGGCGCCGGCGAGAAGTCGCAGCCGACCGCGGCAAAGCGGATCCTCCGCGCGGTACGGGCGACGCCGCTCGACCCCGAGTGGGTGGAGAGCACGCTGGACCGGCTCGAGAGCCTGGTCCTGGCCGGCGACGAGGCGAACCTGTCCGAGCGCGTGATCGAGCTCGTGACCGCGACCGGCGGGGAGGCAGCGCCGGTCGCCACCGAGGACTAGCAGGCGGCTTTCCGGGGGGGCGGATCGCCCCCCCGGGCTTCTAGTATCCGCCGCCATGCTCGACCTGATCAAGGAGGTCGGCTCCTACGCTGGACTGGCGGCTTTCCTCGGCGTAGGGGTTCTGGCCCTGCTGCACTTCGCGCAGGCGCGCGACGTGCGGCGGCTCCGCGATTGGGCGGGCCGCGCGCCGGAGCGCGACGCCGAGCTGGTCGACGCGACGTCGAGCGTCGCCGCCGAGCGCGCCGACGAACTGCGTCGGATCGAGGAGGAGCGCCGCCGGGCCGAGGAGGCGCGTGAAGCCGACCGCCGGGCGGCGGCGCTGCGCGAGAAGCGCCGCCAGCGCCGCGAGCAGGGCCTGCCGGAGCAGACGCGGCTCGAGCGGGTCCGCGAGCGGATCGGCGCCGGCGAGGGGCGGCGGCCGGCGGCCCGCTACGTCGCGCTGATCGTTGCCGCGGTGATCGTGCTCGGCGGCGGGATCGCGTTCGGCGCGCTGGCGGTGCTCGGCGGTGACGAGGACGGCGCCGCGAAGGGCCGGACGACCCTGAGCCGCAGCGACATCGAGGTCGCCGTTCTGAACGGGACCGCCGTTCCCGGCCTCGCCAACCGCACTGGCGACCAGCTCGAGAACGGCGGCTTCCAGCTCGGCGCGGTCACCAACAGCAACTCGAGCTTCAGCCGCAGCGTCGTGATGTACAGGGAGGGCTTCAGGCCAGAGGGCCAGATGGTCGCCAAAGACCTCCGGATCAGGCGCCTCCAGAGCATGGCCGAGGACATCGCCGCGCTCGCCGCCGGGGCGAACGTCGCGGTGGTGGTCGGCGAGGACCGCGCCGGCGGGACGCCGGGATGACTTGAGCCGGCTGCTCGAGCCGCGGACGCTGGCGGCAACCGCGTTCGCGCTGCTCGTCGCCGCGACCGTGGCAGCCTTCGGCTGGGCGCAGTACCTGAAGACCGAGCCCCTGGTCCTCGACAAGGTCGTCTTCCGGCCCGACACCCTCACCCCGAACGCCGACTGCCGCCGGGACCGCGGCCGAGTGCGGTTCCGGCTGACGCGCTCCGATCGCGCGACCGTCGAGATCGTCGACGAGGAGGACAGGCGGGTCCGCGTCCTGTTTCGCGACCGGCCGATCCGCAAGTTCAAGTTCGTCGTCCTGCGCTGGGACGGCAAGGACGGGGCCGGAACCGTGTTGCCGCCGGATGCATACAAGCTGCGGGTCACGCTGCTCGGTCAGGACCGGGTGCTGATCCCGCCGGGCCGCTTCCGGTTGCATCAGGCGCAGCGGCGTCCCCGGCGCGGATGCCGCCAGCTCGACGGGGGAGGAGGGTGAACGGGACGCCGCTCGAGGCGGCCGTCCTCCTGGTCGCGTCCGGGTGCGCCGCGGCGGTACTCGTCGCCCCGCGGTCGCGTTTCCGGACGGTGGCGATGCTGGCCGGCCTCGCGATCTGCCCGATCCTCGTCGTCGGCGATCAGTGGAGCTCGACCGAGATCGAGGCGATGCGCGACGAGCCTGGCCGCGCCGTCGCCCTGGCCGCGGCCGCCGCCGGGCTCACCGGCGCCCTGGCGGTGCTGTTCGCCCGCCGCCCCAGGCTGGTCCCGCTCGCGATCGTCGCCGCGCTTCCCTTCCGGATCCCGCTCGAGGCGGGTGGGGAGGACTTCAACCTCCTGGTGCCGCTCTACGTGGTCCTCGCCGCCGCGGCCATCGCCGGCGCGTCCGGCGATCTGCTGATGCGATCCCCCGCCGCCCGCGAGGCCGAGCCGGAGGCGGTGGTCTGGCTGCGTCGTCTGCTGGCCGCGTTCGTCCTGGCCTATGCGCTCCAGAGCCTCTACTCCGAGGACTTCTCGAACGCGGTCAAGACGGCCTGCTTCTTCCTGGTTCCGTTCTCGGCCCTGTTCGTGATCGCCGCCGGCTACCGCTGGGACCGGCGAGTGTTGCTCCTCGCCGTCGCGATCGTCGTCGGCGAGGCGCTGGCGTTCGCCGTAGTCGGCTTCGCCGAATGGGCGGTCCGCGACCTTCTCTGGAACCCGGAGGTGATCACCTCGAACGAGTTCCACGTGTACTTCCGCGCCAACTCGCTGTTCTGGGACCCGAACGTCTTCGGCCGCTACCTGGCGCTCGCGATCGTCCTGCTCGCGGCGCTGATCCTCTGGTCCAACCGGAGCCGCGAGATCCTGATCGGAGCCGGCCTCTGCGCCGTCCTTCTGCTCGCGCTCTTCACGACCTTCTCGCAGTCCAGCTTCATCGCCCTGCTGGCCGGTCTCGCGACTCTCGCGGCGCTGCGGTGGAACTTTCGCTGGACGGGAGTCGTGGTCGCTCTCGCGGTCGCCGTCGCCTTGGGGTACGTCGTCGCGTCGGGGATGTCGCTCGACGACCTGGACGACCGGACCGCCGGTCGCGAGGGCCTGATCTCCGGCGGGCTGGAGCTGTTCTCCGACCGGCCTCTATGGGGCTACGGCTCGGGTTCCTTCGCCGAGGCCTTCATCGCCCATGTCGTCGGCTCGGTACCGCCGGTCTCGGAGTCTCACAACGAGCCGGTGACCGTGGCGGCGGAACAGGGGTTGGTCGGGCTGGCCTTGTTCGTGGCCCTGCTCGCCGCCGCGTTCGCCGCGCTCGGCGACGGTCTCCGCCGGACGATGCCCGGCTTCGGTGGTCCTGGACCCGGCGACCCGGCGCGCGCCGCGATCCTCGCCGCCTTCGTCGCTCTCCTCGTCCACACCCTGGCCTACGCCGGGTTCTTCGAGGACCCGATGGGCTGGCTCCTGATGGGGCTCGGCGCGGCGCTTGCGACCGCGTCGAGACGGGCGGCGCCCTAGGCGACCGGAGTGTCGGGCTACCTTCGCCGGCTGGCGACGACCGGGGCCGCGTACACCGCGGCCAGCATTCTGTCGAAGGTCGTCGCGGTCGCCCTACTGCCGCTCTACACGCGCTATCTCTCGCCGGGCGACTACGGCGCCGCCGAGGTCCTCTTCGCCGGTGTCGTCGCGCTCAGCATCGTCATCCGCTTCGGCTTGATCGAGGCGGTGCTGCGCTTCTACTACGAGGAGCGCGAGGACCCGGACCGGGTCGTGGCGGCGTCGTTCGCGGCGATCTTCTGGGCTGCCACCGCGGGGGCGCTCGTCCTCCTGCCGTTTGCCGGGCCGCTCTCCGAACTGCTCCTCGACCGCCCTGCCGTCGGCCTGACCCGGATCGCGATCGGCGGCCTCTGGGTGCTGACGCTGTTCGAGTTTCTGCTCACCCTGTTCCGGCTCGAGGAGCGGGCCCGGGCCTACTTCGTGACGACGATGGCCAATGTCGTCGCGACGATCCCCCTGACGGTCGCCCTTGTCGTCGTCGCCGAGGAGGGAGCCCGCGGCCTCCTGCTCGGTAGCTACGGCGCCGGTGCGGCCTTCGTGCTGGCGCTGATCTGGGTCCACCGCCGCCGCCTCTCCCTGCGGCCCGAGCGAGCGGTCCTGCGCCGGATGCTGCGGTTCGGGGCGCCGACGATGCCGGCCGAGCTCTCGCTCTACTCGCTCAACTTCATCGACCGGATCATCATCGTCCGCTTCGCCGGCCTGGCCGAGGCGGGCCTGTACGCGCTCGCCGTCAAGTTCTCCCAGGTCGTCAACGTCCTCGTCCGCGGCTTTCAGCTCGCCTGGCCGCCGCTCGCGTACTCGATCCGCGACGACGACGAGGCCCGCCGCGTCTACGCCGTGACCGTGACCTGGTTTCTAGCCGGCTGTGGGTTCGTCGTCACGGGGATGTGGCTGCTCGCCCGCTGGATCGTTCGCGCCCTCGCGGCGCCGGACTTCTTCCAGTCCTATGAGGCAATCGGCCTGATCACCACGGCGGTCACGCTCTATGCGCTTTCGCAGGTGCTCGTCGTCGTGCTCGGGCGGACCGGCCGGACCGAGTTCAACATCCCGGCGACGGTGGCTGCCGTGCTCGTCAACGTCGGCCTCAACCTCGCTCTGGTGCCATCGCTCGGGATCGTCGGCGCCGGCCTCGCCCTGGTCGCCTCCTACGCCGTCGTCGTCGTGACGATGTACGGGTTCACGCAGCGGCTCTTTCCGGTCCCCTACGAGTGGGGGCGGCTTCTTCGCGTCGTGTTGGTCGCGGGGGTCCTGGTGGGTGCCGGCGAGGCGCTGCTGCCGGACGAGGGGGGCGCCGGGCTGCTCGGACGCGCGGCGCTCTGGCTCCTGTACGCGCCGGTCCTGGCCGTGACCGGCTTCCCCACCTCCTCGGAGCGGCGGGTTGTGCGGGACCTGCTGCGCCCGGGCGAGATCCGCCGGCGGCTCCGGGAGCTGCGGACGGCGGAAGCCGGCGACGCGGACGCGACGGTCCCGGAGGTCTACGAGGCCGAGGCGCGTGACGAGGACGCTCGCACCTGAGCCGCGCGGTCGCCGAGGCTCGTACCGCGTGCGGGCAGCAGTGCCTGCCGGGCGTGGGCGGCGTAGATCCGCGCCTGGTGGCCGGGCAGGACCACCGCCGCGAGCGCGCGGACGCCATAGGCCCACGCGGTCAGCGCTCGGACCGCCACGGCCGCTGCGCGGCCGGCGTGCTTTCGCATGTAGAGGTCGCGGTTGCGGTGGAACTCGACGATCCGCGGCAGGCCGGCTTCGAGGTCGGTCGAGAGCTGGTCGTGGTGGAACGCCTCGGCGGCGGGCACGTACAGGATGTCCCAGCCGGCATCGTGCAGACGACGGCAGAAGTCGCACTCGTCGTAGTACACGAAGAAGGCGGGGTCGAGGTAGCCGATCTCCGCCGCCGCACGGCGGCGGACGAGCATGGCGCTGGACTGGACCCAGTCGACCTCACGGGTCTCGGCGCCGCCGCTCTGGACGGTCAGGCGCCGGTGGAGGAAGACGGCGCCGGCGAGCGCCGCGGCGACCCCGGGGAACCGCCAGGCGCATGGAACCGGCTTTCCGTCGGGAGCGAGAAGCTGGGCGCCCGCCGCGCCCGCCTCGGGCCGGCTCTCCACGGCGTCGAGAAGCGCCGCCGTCGCGCCGGAGCGAAGCTCGGAGTCTTCATTCAGCAGCAGCGCGAACTCCCCCTGCGCCTCGGTCAAAAGCAGCGTGTCGTTGGCGGCTTTGCCCTGACGCTGCTCGAGCTCGATCAGTCGGACGGCCGGGCGGCAGCGCGCCGCGTCGGCCGACCCGTCGGTGGAGGCGTTGTCGAGGACGAGGATCTCGCGGTCGACCCCCGGCGGATGCGTCGTCTCGATCGCGTCGAGACAGCGGCCCAGGAGGCCGCCGCCGTTCGTGTTGACGACGCAGTAGGACACGGACGCGGGCAAGGGGGCCACGATAGCCCGGGGCACCGCGGCGATAATCCCGGGCCGTGCGGGTCCAGCTCGTCGATCCGTCGGCCTTCACGCCGCCCTACGACCGCTCGCTCGCGGCGGCGCTGGCGCGAGCCGGCAACGAGGTGGAGCTGCTCACCAGCCGGTTCGGCTACGGGCCGGTGCCGGAGGCGGAGGGCTACTCGGTGACCGAGGCGTTCTACCGTCGCGCCGAGGCGAAGCGGCGCAGCCCCCTGGTGCGGCGCGCCCTGAAGGCGGTCGAGCACCTGCCCGACATGATCCGGCTGCGCTCCCGGTTGGACGCCGACGTGGTCCACTACCAATGGCTCGCGGCACCGGCTATCGACGCGTTTCTCCTCCCTGACCGCCGCCCTCGGGTCCTCACCGCCCACTACGTCCTGCCCCCGCGACCGAGCCGCCGGGCGGTGGCGGCGGCCCGGCGCCTCTACGGGGGCATGGACGCGCTCATCGCCCATTCCGAGCACGGCGCCAGACGTCTTCGCGAGGAGGTGGGGCTCCCCGCCGAGCGCGTCCACGTGATCGAGCACGGCGCCCTCGACTACCTGACCCGGCTGCCCGAGGAGGCGCCGCTGCCGGCGGACCTCGCCGAAGTCGATCGGCCGGTGGTCCTGTTCTTCGGGCTGATTCGCCCCTACAAGGGGATCGACGTCCTGCTCGAGGCGTTCACGGGTATCGAGGGCGCCGAGCTCTGGATCGTCGGCAACCCACGGATGGACATCGCGCCGTTCCACCGGGCGGCGAACGACATGCGCGGCGCGGTGCGCTTCGTCGAGCGATTCGTCCCGGACCAGGAGCTGCCCGCCTACTTTCGCCGCGCCGACCTGGTCGTCCTGCCGTACCTCGACGGCGAGCAGTCCGGGGTCCTCCACACGGCGCTTGCCTTCGGCAAGCCCGTGGTGGCAAGCGCGGTGGGCGGGTTCCCCGAGGTCGGCGAGGCCGGCGCCGCCCGGATCGTCCCGCCCGGCGACGCGGCCGCGCTGAGGGACGCGCTGGCGGATCTGCTCGGCGACGACGGCGCCCGGCGCGAGCTGGCCGAGGCCGCGGCTGCAGCGGCGGCCGGCCGCTGCTCCTGGGACGAGACCGCGCGGCGCACGGTGGCGCTCTACGAAGAGCTGGTCGGAGGGGCGAAGTGACCACCCTGCTCGAGGTGGTCTTCTGGGCCTGCGCCGGCCTGATCGCCTACACCCACGTCGGCTATCCGGTGGTCCTCTGGGTCATCGGCCGGTTCCGCCGCGGCGGCCCTTCGGCCGGCGGGCCGGAGCTGCCGCGGGTCGCGCTGATCGTCGCTGCCCATGACGAGGAGGACGTGATCGCCGCGAAGGTCGAGAACGCGCTGGCGCAGGACTATCCGCGCGAGCGGCTGCGCGTCGTCGTCGCCAGCGACGGGTCGACCGACGGCACGGCCGAGGCGGCGCGGCGCGCAGGTGCCGATTCGGTCCTCGACCTCGAGCGGGCCGGCAAGATCGCGGCCCAGAACGCGGCTGCCGAGGGGGAGGCCCCGGGTGCCGAGGTGCTCGCGTTCTCCGACGCGAACTGCTTCTGGGAGCCCGAGGCGCTGCGCCGGCTCGCCGCCGCGTTCGACGACCCGGACGTCGGCTACGCCTGCGGCCTCGTCCGCTTCGAGGAATCCGGCGGCGACAACCAGGAAGGCCTCTACTGGCGCTTCGAGACCTGGGTCCGCGCCCTCGAGTCGAAGGCCGGCGGCGTCACTGCCGGCAACGGCGGCATCTACGCGGTCCGCGCACGCGACTACCTGCCCCTGCCGCCTTCGTCCAGCCACGACCTGTCGTTCCCGTTCGAGCTGGCGAAGCGGGGGAGACGTTCGGTCTATGCGCCGGCGGCGCGGGCGAGCGAGCGGATGGTGCCGACCCTGGCCGGCGAGTTCGACCGCAAGCGGCGGATGATGGTCGGCCTCTGGGACATCGTCGTCGGCGAGGGGATGCTCTCACCGCGTGGGTATGGCCCGCTCTACGCCTTCCAGATCGTCTCCCACCGCCTGCTCCGCTACCTGACTCCCCTCCTGCACGCGCTCGCCCTGCTCGTCAACGTCGCGCTGCTCGGCGAGGGCACGGTCTACGTCGCCACTCTGGCATTGCAGGGCGCGTTTCTGCTCGCCGCCGCGCTTGGACGCTTCGTGCCTCTTTCGCCATTCCGCGTCGCCCGCTACTACGTCCTCGTCACCGCCTCGATCGCGGCCGGCCTGTGGGACCGGCTCCGGCACGGGCCCGGCGGGGCCTGGGACCGAGCCGAGGGCACGCGATGAGCAGAGCGTTCGACGTCGCCGTGGCGGCGGTTGCCCTGGTCCTGCTGTCACCGCTGATCGTGATCGCGGCCATCGCGATCCGCCTCAGTGGCGGATCGGTCCTCTACCGCCAGCGTCGGGTCGGGCTGAACGGGGAGGAGTTCGAGCTGCTCAAGCTGCGGACGATGGTTCCCGGCTCCGACCCGGTCGGCTACGGGACCGTCGTCACCCGTGAGGACCCCCGCGTGACGAAAGTCGGAGGCTTCCTGCGGCGGACCTCGCTTGACGAGATCCCGAACTTGATCAACGTGCTGCGGGGGGAGATGGCGATCGTGGGGCCGCGGCCGACGATCCCCGCACAGGTGCGCGACTACACGCCCTTCCAGCACCGCCGCCACGAGGTCCGCCCCGGGATCACCGGCTGGGCCCAGGTGCAGGGGCGCGTCGGCATCCCCTGGGAGCAACGGATCGAGCTCGACGTCTGGTACGTCGACCACCGGTCGGCCCTGCTCGACGCGCGGATCCTGGTGCGGACGATCTGGCTGACCCTGACCGGCAGGGGCCTGGCGCCTGACTAGTCTTCGGCTCCGTGAGTCACCGACCGGCCGTATCGCTGCGCCCATTTCGGCCGGACGACGCCGCGGCGGTCCACCGCTGGTTCAACAACCCGGCCGCTACCCGCACCCTGATGGAGCGGCGTGAGTCGTTCAGCGAGGACGACGCGCGCGGCTGGGTCGAGCGAGCGATGGCCGAATCCGGTGAAGACCGCAAATACGCGATTCAGGTCGACGGACACGATGAGCCGGTCGGGTTCACTGCCCTGTACGGGCTGTTCCGCCAGACCGCGCCGGAGCTGGGCGCGCTGATCGGCGACGACGTGCGGGGCAAAGGCGTCGGTCGGCGGGCTGAGGCGCTGACGCTCGCCCGCGCCTTCGACGAGTTCGGCGCCCACAGGGTCTACGGGCGCATCCCGGCCGAGAACGAGGCCGCAAAACGGGTGGTCACGAGCCTCGGCTGGCGCCACGAGGGCACGATGCGCGGGCACCTCCGCCGCGACGGCGAGATGACCGACTGCGAGGTCTGGGGCGTGCTGCCCGAGGAGTTCCGGGCCGCCGCCGCCGACCTGCTGGCGTGAGCGCCGCGGCGGAGCTGCTGGCCGACGGCGGCGCGGCCGCGGCGGAGGACGAGTTCTTCCGCAGCACCGAGTTCCTCGACGCCGAGGGCGCGACCCACTCCTTGCGAATCCCGGCGCCCGGCGGCGATCTCGTGGCGCCGCTCTGCCTGCGCGAGATCAAGGAGGGGGGCCGGGACGCGACGTCGCCCTACGGCTTCCCGGGCCTGAGCGGCAGCGTGGACGCGCCGCTCGACCCGCAGGAGGCCGGGCTCGGCGCGACCGAACTGATCTCGGTCTTCCTGCGGCACCGGCTCGATTCGGTGCCCCTGGCCGCCCCAACCCGGCGCGGTACGGTCCAGATCGCCGATCCTTCGCTGCCGCCGAAGAGCCGGATGAGCGACCGCCAGCAGATCCGCAAGAACCAGCGGCGCGGCTACGAGGTCGAGGTCCTGCGAGGCGCCGAGAGCGGCGCCGGTGACCGCGCCGGCTTCCTTGCCGCCTACACGGAGACGATGGAGCGGGCGAACGCGGCCGAGCGCTACTTCTACGGCGCGGGGTACTTCGACGCGGCCCTCGCCTTCCCCGACAGCTGGCTGGTCATCGCGCATCAGCCCGGCGGCGGGGTGGCCGCCGGCTCGATCGCGGCCCGCAGCGACGGCATGCTCCACTACTACCTGAGCGGCACCGGGAACGACCATATTCGGGAGTCGCCGATGAAGAACGTGGTCGCGGCGCTCTGCGATCTCTCGGCTGAGCTGGACCTGCCGCTCAACCTCGGCGGCGGCCTGGCGCCCGGCGACCGGCTCGAGGAGTTCAAGCGCGGCTTCGCCAACCGCGAGGAGCCGTTCCACACTTCCGAGCTGGTCTGCGACCGGGAGGCGTACGAGCGGCTGGCGGCCGGAGCCGACCCGGGCGGGTTCTTCCCGGCCTACCGGGCGCCCTAGCGGCCGCTCAGGTGGCGCCGGACGGGGTGCCCGGCGTCGCCTCGTCGAGCGGGCCGAACCCTTCGACCGGCTCCGGCGCCTGCCCCCAGTGCTCGAAGCCGAACAGGCGGACCGCGTCGAGTGTCGCCTCGCCGCGGTAGTCCTGGCAGCCGAGCAGGTTGCCCCAAGTCGTCGCCGCGACGTCGTAGGGCATGTCCGGGTTCGGGAAGAGGAGGGTGCCGCCGTACATCGTGTCGTAGAGACCGCGCAGCTCGAGCTGGGCCTCCTCGGGCAGCTGGGGGCTGTACTGGATCGCCAGACGGCCGTGTTCGAGCGAGTGGACGACGTTGATCGGCTCGGCCGGGTCCAGATAGGCGCCATCGGCCTGCTGGAGCGGCGGCTGGATGTGGTCGCCGGAGGTCGCCGGATTCGTCTTGTAGTCGGGCTCCTTGGAGCCGGACGGGAGGTGGTTGCGTCCCTCGATCGGCAGGTCCTCGCGCAGGTCGCAGCCAGCCGTCGCCGCAGCCTCGGAGAGGCTCGTCTCCTTGAGCGGCGGAGGCTCCGGGCCGCTGCGCTCGTCCGGCTTCAGGCCGTGGGTGTCTCCCGTGATCGCGTTGATGTGCGCACCGCCCGAGGCGCCGTCGCCGCCACCGCCGCTGGAGAGGATCACGATGACGATCCCGACGATCACCGCCGCCCCCAGGACCCCGGCGACCGCGTATCCGAGCAGCAGCTTGCGACGCTGCTCGGAGGCCTCGCGCTGCTCCGCCTCGAGGCGGATCTGGCGCAGCCGTTCCTTCTCTTCTCGCCGGTCCGCCATCAGGATTCGCCGGCCAGTCGCAGCGAGGGCGCCTGGCGCTGCGGCCGCGGCTGGGACCAGACCTCGTCCAGGAAGGAAGCGAGCTCGTCGTCGAGGCGCTCCGGCGAGAAGCGCCACTCGATGAACGAGTTGGCCTCGACCAGACGGGCGTTCCGCATCTCGCGCGCGAGCATGTCGGAGTCGCTGAAGGGGTGCAGGGGCTCGCCGGGGTGGCCGACGATCAGGGCCGGGTGCTCGAGCTCGCTCCGTTCCTCGGAGTGCGGCGCGGTCTCGCCGAGCAGCAGGCCCTCGAGCACCGACACCGAGGGCCCGGGGCGCTGGCGCAGCCAGTCGAGCCCGATGTCGACGAGATAGTGGGAGCGCGGCACGCGCGACGTGATCATCGAGGCGATCTCGAAGATCGGACGGCCGAACCGGAGCGCCAGGAACATCGGCGCGAAGATCGCGGCGACCGCGGCCAGGGCGTTGTCCAGCACCGGCATCTCGATGAACATGCCGCGGACGCGCTCGGGGTGGCGGGCGCCGCATTGGAGGGTCACGTTGGCGCCGAGCGAGGTGCCGCCGACCACGGCCTCCTCGATCCCGAGGTCGTCGAGCAGGGCGACTACCTGGCGCGCGAAGAGCGGCATCGAGTAGCGCAGCAGGTCCTCGGGACGGTCGGACTGCCCGTGGCCCAGCAGGTCGACGCAGATGACCCGGTTCCCTCGCCGCGCCATCTCCGGCGCTAGGCGGGAGAACATGCGGCCGTTCATCAGGAGGCCGTGGACCAGGACCAGCGGCCTGTCGCCGCTGCCGAATTCGTCGTAGTGGACCCGGAAGCCCTCGTAGCGGAAGTCACCCATGCGCGGCGGGAAGTGTAGTCAGCGGGGGTGTCCGGACCGCTAGCCTGCGGCCCGCGCCAGGGCGGCCGCGGGGGCGCTCTCGGTCCGCTCCCAGGGCCGGGCGGCCTGCAGGGCGCCGAGGACGGCGCGGGTGGCGGGGGCGCGGTTCAGCGCGTAGAAGTGGATGCCCGGGGCGCCGCCGATCAGCAGCTCGGCGCATTGCTGGGAGGCGTAGGCAACGCCGAGGTCGAACTCGGCCTGGGCCTCGCCGCCCGCGGCGTTGAGAGCCCGGGTCAGCGGCTCGGGCATCGTCGCGTCGCACTTCTCGCAGATCCGCTTCGTCTGCGCGTAGCTCGCCACGGGGATGATCCCGGGGATGATCGGCACGCCGATGCCCCGGGCGCGGGCGGCGGCGACGAAGTCGAAGTAGACCTGGTTGTCGAAGAAGAGCTGGGTGATCAGGAACGACGCCCCGGCGTCGACCTTGGTCTTCAGGTAGTCGAGGTCGGTCTCGAGGTCCGGCGCCTCGGGGTGAACCTCCGGAAAGCAGGCGCCGCCCAGGGTGAAGGACCAGCCCTCCGAGATGAAGGCGGCCAGTTCGGCGGCGCTCCCGAGGCCGCCCTCGGGCTGGACGAAGTCCTCCTGCCCGGCCGGCGGGTCGCCGCGGAGCGCGAAGACGTTCTCGATGCCGGCCTCGGCGATTCGGTCGAGGGTCCCGCCCAGGCCGTCGGCCGTCTCGCCGACGCAGCTCAGGTGCGCCATGACCTCGAAGCCGACGTCGTCGCGCAGCGCCCTGGTGATCTCGACGGTCCCGTCGCGGGTCGATCCACCGGCCCCATACGTGACCGACACGAAGTCGGGGTCGAGCTCGCGCAGCGACCTGGCCGTCGCGAACAGGGCGTCGACCTGGGCCGGGTCGCGCGGCGGGAAGAACTCGACCGAGAAAACCGGCCGTTTGCGGGCGAGTATCTCGTCGATCCGCATCTGGCGCAGGGTACCGAGGCGCCCGCCAGGGGCCGAAAAATCGCCCGCAGGGAATCTCAAGCGCGGCGCGGTCCCGCCGGTCCCCGAGACAGGCAGCTCGCCGGCGCTGGCCCTGGTGGCCGCGGGCGCCGTGTTCTTCGCCGCGCTGGCGCAGCGCGCGATCAGGACCTACGTCCTGACCCGGCGCCGCGCCGATCTTGCCGTCGTCCCCGGCACGGTCTGGCTCGGAGTCGCCCTCGTTCCCCAGCTGACGATGGAGCCCTGGAGCTGGGGCTGGTGGTTCGGCCACGCACTCGAGTTCGCCGGGATCGCCCTGGTCGGCGGCGCGGTCGCCCTCGACCTCTACCGGACCTCCCCGTCGCGCCCGCTCGCCGGCGACCTGCGGGGCGCTGAGCTGGTCGCCGCCGAGGAGGCGTTCTTCGGCTCCCGCGTCCGCGCCCTGATGGTCCGCCTGGCCGTGAAGGACGGCTACACCGAGGGCCACACCCGCCGTGTCGCCCTCCGGGCGGTCCAGGTCGGCGAGCGCCTCGGCCTCTCGCCCTGGCGCCTGCGCAACCTGGCGATCGGCGGTCTCCTCCACGACATGGGAAAGCTGGCGGTCCCCGACGCGATCCTCCAGAAGCCGGGCCCGCTCGACGACCGGGAGTACGCGGTCATCCGACGCCATCCCGCGTGGGGCGAGCAGCTGCTGGTCGAGCTCGGAGGCTTCCCGTCCGAGGTGCCGCGCCAACAACCTGCGCTACTCGGACGCCGCGGCTTAGGGCGTCGCGGCTCCCGCCCGCCGGGCTCGGGCTCGCAGGAGCTCGGCGGCGGGGGCGTTGTCGCTGAGCTCGGCGGCGCGGGTGAACTCGGCCGCGGCCTCGGCGCCACGGCCAAGGCGCTCGAGGAGCTCGCCCCGTGCCGCCGGCAGCAGGTGGTAGCCGTCGAGCGCGGGCTGGTCGTCCAGCCCTCGCAGCAGATCGAGGCCGGCGACCGCCCCGAATGCCATGCCCACCGCGACAGCGCGGTTGAGTCGGACGACCGGGGAGCCGGTGATCGCTTCGAGCGCGTCGTACAGAGCGACGATCCGCTTCCAGTCGGTGCGCTCCGGCGCGCGTGCCCGGGCGTGACAGGCGGCGATGGCGGCCTGTAGTGCGTAGGGGCCGAGCGGCCTGCCAAGCGCCTCTGCGCGTCCGAGCGCCTTCAGGCCGCGCCCGATCAGGACGAAGTCCCAGCGCGAGCGGTCCTGCTCGAGCAGGGGGATGGCCTGGCCGCCGGGGCCGGTCCTGGCGGGGAAGCGGGCCGCCTGGAGCTCCATCAGGGCGACCAGTCCGAGCGCTTCCGCCTCTCGCGGCACGAGGCCGGCGAGGACCCGGCCGAGCCGCATCGCTTCCTGGCAGAGGTCGGTCCGGATCCAGACCTCGCCGGCGCTCGCCGAGTAGCCCTCGTTGAAGATCGCGTAGATCACCTCGAGAACCGAGGCGAGCCGCCCGGCGCGCTCGTCGGTGCCCGGCACCTCGATCGGCACCTTCGCCTCCGCCAGGGTTCGCTTGGCTCTGACTATCCGCTGGGCGACCGTCGACTCCTTGACGAGGAAGGCGCGGGCGATCTCCGCGGTGGTCAGCGCGCCGACGAGTCGCAGCGTGAGCGCCACTCGCGCCTCGGCGGTCAGGACCGGATGGCAGGCGGTGAAGATCAGGCTCAGCAGGTCGTCCTCGATCTCGTCGGCGACCGTCGCGGCGGGGTCGTAGGCGGACAAACGCGCGTCGAGCTCTACCTCGCGGCGCAGCTCCTCCTCTTTGCGGGCTGCGACCTCACGCCGGCGAAGGCGGTCGATCGCGCGGTTCTTCGCGGTGGCCATCAGCCAGGCGCCGGGCCTGTCGGGGACCCCGGATCGCGGCCACTCCTCGAGCGCTGCGACGAGCGAGTCCTGGGCGAGGTCCTCGGCAGCCCCCACGTCGCCCGTTATCCGCGCCAGCGCCCCGATGAGGCGCGGTGACTCGATCCTCCAGACCGCGCCGACCGCGCGGCGGGCGCCCCGTTCGGTCATCGCGTCGACGGTCGCGCCGTCGCGGCTACTGGTTCTGCTCGGCCTGCTCGCGGATCCGATCCTCCTGCTCGCGCAGCTCGGGCGTGAACTCCTCGCCGAAGTCCTCGGCCTCGAAGACCTGGCGCAGCTCGATCGCTCCCGGCTCGTCGTGTGGGTTCGGGCAGCGCTTCATCCACTCGATCGCCTCGTCCATGTCGCGGACCTGCATCAGCCAATACCCGGCGATCAGCTCCTTGGTCTCGGCGAAGGGGCCGTCGATCACGGTCCGCTCGCCGTCGCCGCCGAAGGTCACCCGGGCGCCCTTCGAGGACGGATGCAGCCCCTCCCCGGCCAGCAGCACCCCGGCCTTGACCATCTCCTCGTTGAACTCCCCCATCGCCGCCAGCATCTCCTCGCTCGGCATCTCCCCGGCCTCGGAGGCCTCGCTTGCCTTGACGATCGCCATCACCCTCATCTGCGGTCCTTTCCGTCGTTTCCGCGGAAGCTCGGGAGCCCGATTCTTCCGCCTTTACCTACTACGACGAACGAGGGCCGCGGATTTCGACAGGGTTTCGGTTTACGGCGAGCGCCTCGCCGCGCCGCGGGCGCACGTCTGTCGGGTCGCGACTCGGTCGCCCGAGCCGTCCGACCACCCGAACCGAGCGGTCGTCAGCCAGTAGCCGCGTGCTGGGCATCTCGGGGGAGTCGTCGCGTAGCTTCGCAAACGACCTCCCGACCGCTTCGTGTACGGCTTGACGATCGTCGTCGTCTCGAGCTGGACGATGTAGTTGTCGGCGCAGGCGCCTTTCGGCGGCGCGGGGAAGCAGGTGGGAGGCTCGAACACCGTCGTGCCGTCGCGGCGAATCCGGCCGCGCACCACGGTGAAGCCCTCGGACTCGACCAGCAGGATCTGCTCGTTCCTGTTGTTGAGTAGGTACGTCCTGTGCCGGAAGTGGTGGAAGACCTCATCGCTGCCGGGGAAAAGGAAGAGGCCCTCGGCGGAGCCGCGGCCGACTCTGCTGGCCGGCGGGCAGGCGGCGGGGCCTTGGACCTGGAGCTCGGCGTCGCTGGCGGTGCAGCGTTTTGGCACGCCGGTGTCGAACCGCATCCCGCGCGGGGGGTGCACAACGAGGCGTCTTAGGAAGGGGGGCCTCCCCCTCTCGTCGCCGGCCGCGTGGTACCTGGCGCTGAACCTCGTTCCGGTCGGCGAGCTCGGACGGTGGGCCGTGAAGTGCTGGTCGACGGTCTCGTGGGGCCCGCTGCCGGGCTGCGCGACCGCCCCGCCCGCCCACAGCACGAGCACCGCGATGAGCAACGGCAAAACGGCTCGGACGATTTGACCCCGCATCACGGTCTTCTTCTCCCGAGCACCATGCAAGCAACTTCGACACCGCGCGGAGCCGGTACCGCTCCACGGGGCCGCACGCGAGATCGGCACCGGGCGCTCTGCGTCGCGAGAAACAGCGGAGCTAGCCGAGCATTGGGCGAGCCGCCCGCCCCTCCCAGGAACGACCAGCTCCGCCCGCGACTACTTGCGCGTTGAGAATCTCAACCTCGAACCGACGAACTTCGCTTCCCATGGGTATTCCCAGCTCGAAGGGCAGCGGCTATCGGTCCCCGGAGGCCTTCCGGGAAGCCAGTTGACCCAGTACTTGCCGATCCACTTGCGGGGGCCGATCTGCGTTCCCTGAATCGCCTCGTAGGGGCCCGCCCCGGAGTAGTGCCACTGGAAGGTCAGCTGCCCGTTGTCGCGGGGCCTGATCCGAATCCCCCGCGGCCCCCCGCTCCCCCTACGGATCGGAAGCGTTCGATGGATTGGTCCCGAGTACCCGGGGCATTCGCTTACCGGGTGCCTCCCGATCGTGAAGCTCGTCACAAACCTCGGCCGGCGGAGGCTTATTCCGGTCATCGTGAACTCGACTGGGACATCTCCAAAAGGCCCCGGACCGCCCCGAAAGGCGAACTGTCTGGCCGCCGCCCAGGCGGGGAATGCCCCGATGACAACCGCCGCGACCAGTGCGACGAGTGTCTTGCGCGTCGTGGTACGTCCTTTCACCGCCCCCGATCGTCCCACCGCGACAGGGTCGGGTCAAGGACGCGTCTTGGGAGCTAGCCGTCCATTGGACGAACCGTGAGCCGCCTAGGCTGAAGGGCGAGCCCTTTGAAGTCTGAGAACCCCGATTACCTGGCGAACGGCTGCCTCAGGTTCACTCGGCCGTCCAGCCGTCTGCGTCCTCGTGGACGATCGTCAGGCCGTGCCGCTCGGTCAGCAATCGCCGAATCGTGCCGTCCCACTTCTTGCGCAGCTTCCTGTGGGTCCTGCACCGAGATCCGTCCTCCAGCATCAGCACGGAGAGGTTGGGAAGCAAGCGTCGGCGCTGCAGTGACGCGCCGCGGACGTCGGCGAGCCGGGCGGCGATGCGCGGCCCGCCGGCCTTCTTTGCCGAACGCGTCTCCAGCGCCGACGCCGCGAGGTCGCCGATCAGGTTTCCCGTCGGGCCGAACTTCTCTCCATACAGAATCCGGTCATTCGTCAAGACGACGTCGCTCATCCGCCCCCGCTCTCCCTCGACGTGGACCGGCACGCCCTGGATGCGGTCGATCTCGGCCTCCGGCATCCCGGCGGCAAAGAACGAGTCATCCATAGTGGAAACCGTACTTCGCCAGGGGAGCGGTCCATGAAGCTAGGCGGACTCGAAGCGCCGTTCCCGGATGCGCGGGATTTCGAAATTCCGACGCGGTCCGATGGAGATAGGGTGGTGGGCGGATGATCTCCACCATCGCCGTGGGCACGGATGGCTCGGCGACCGCGAGTGAGGCGGTGCGGATGGCGGCCGATCTCGCGCGGCAACTCGATGCCAAGCTTGTCCTCCTGAGTGCATTTGAGGACTCGGGCCATGAAGCGCAAGGAGACTCAGTCGAGCTGCAATGGGCTAGCAGCAATTCGGCGCGCGTTCGGGAGATTCTGAACCGGGCGGAGGCCGCCCTACGCCAAGGAGGCATTGACTGCAAGACCCGGGTGGAGAAGGGCGATCCCGCCGACGTCTTGGTGCAGCTCGCGACTGAGTGCGGGGCCGATCTTCTGGTGATCGGAAGCAAGGGTATGCAACGACGCGTCCTCGGCAGCGTTCCGAACAGCGTTGCCCATAAGGCTCCCTGCTCGGTTCTCGTCGCGAAGACGACCTAAATCCGGACAGCCCAAATGGGCGCGAAGCTGTAGCCACAGCGGGTTCGGGCCAGTCCGGCCACGCCTGGGGAAGCCCCAGCGAAGGGGTGATCAGGGTTCCCGGCGCCACTTCCGGGTCGACAGCCCGGCGGCATTGAAGGCTTCGTCAAGCGTCGCGTATTCGTGGATCTCGATGATCCGCCCGTCCTCCGCGAAGCGGTAGGTGCTCGCGTAGCGAATTTCGGTGCGTATGCCGCTTCCTTTTCCCGTGCCCACCAGGTGGTTGGCGCAGACCAAGCAGTCGTCGAGAGCAACCCCCGCTACCTCGATGGCGTGCGACTCGAAGTCGAAATCTTCGAGCCAATCCTCCATATGGACGCGACACTCGTCAAGCCCGGTCCGCATCCCGGCATCCGGTGCCGACTCGATGGCCGTCCAGACAATTTCGGGATGCAGGAGTTGGAGCGCCAGCTCGAGATTTCCAGCCATCCAGCCGTCGTTGTAAAGACGGCGAACTTCCATGGCGTGATGGAGCTAGCCGGACTCGAACCGGCGACCTCCTGGGTGCGATGCGGGGAGGCTGTTGCCCGTTGAGGGACCGCATTTGGCTCTGCCAAGAGGTGTCGTCGCCGTACGCGCACCTTGAGGCGCAACGCGGATAGCCACCGATTACCGGGGATTACGCTCGTTTTGGGCACCAGACTCGCGCTGGTGCTGGGCGCAGTTCTCCAGTTGTCACGCCATGGGGGCGCGGACGTACTCCGCGGTACGTCCAGCCGCTCCCTCGGCGCCCGGTCGTTAGTGTCGTCTCACCAACCTTTGAGCACAACGCGGAGGAGTCGCGAGAGCATGTACACGGTTATCAATCCGGCCACAGGCGAGACGGTCAAGGAGTACCCCACGATCAGCGACGAGGAGCTGCGCTCTGCGATCGCGCGCGCCGACGATGCGCACGAGAGCTGGGCTGGGTCATCGACCGTCGCCGAGCGAGCGGCGCTCGTGCGCAAGGTGGGTGAGCTGCACGTCGAGCGGCGCCAGGAGCTCGCCGAGATCATCGTGCGTGAGATGGGCAAGCCGATCGAGCAGGCGCTGGGCGAGCTCGACTTCGTCGGCGACATCTACGGCTTCTACGCGGACAACGCCGAGGCGCTGATGGCCGACGAGCCGATCAAGCTGCTCGCTGGCGACGGTTCCGCGGCCGTCCGGCGCAGCTCGCTGGGTGTGCTCCTGGGGATCATGCCCTGGAACTTCCCCTACTACCAGGTGGCGCGGTTCGCCGGCCCGAACCTCGTGATCGGCAACACGATCGTGCTGAAGCACGCGCCGCAGTGTCCGGAGTCGGCCGAGGCGATGCAGAAGCTGTTCGACGAGGCGGGCTTCCCGAAGGGTGCGTACGAGAACGTCTACGCGACGAACGAGCAGGTCGAGTGGGTCATCGCCGATCCGCGCATCCGCGGTGTGTCGGTCACCGGTTCGGAGCGCGCCGGTGCGGCCGTCGCCGAGATTGCCGGACGCAACCTGAAGAAGGTCGTGCTCGAGATGGGCGGCTCAGACCCGTTCATCCTCCTCGGCACCCGCGACCTCGACTCGACCGTCGAGAATGCCGTGGCCGCCCGCCTCGACAACACGGGGCAGTCGTGCAACGGGGCCAAGCGCTTCATCGTGCTCGACGAGTACTACGAGCCGTTCCTCGAGAAGTTCACCGCGGCGATGACCGGCACGAAGCCGGGCGATCCGACCTCTTCGGACAGCGAGATCGGCCCGCTGTCGTCGACCTCCGCGGCCGACCGTCTCGAGGATCAGGTCAAGCGCGCCGTCGGCCAGGGCGCCAAGATCGTCGCCGGCGGAGGCCGCGAGGGCAACTTCTTCGAGCCCACCGTCCTCACTGACATCAGCCCGGATAACGACGCGTACCGCGAGGAGTTCTTCGGTCCCGTCGCCCAGGTCTATCGGGTCTCCTCCGAGGAGGAGGCCGTCAAGCTCGCCAACGGCACTCCGTTCGGCCTCGGCTCCTACGTGATGACCACCGATCCCGACCAGGGGACCCGCGTGGCCGACCAGATCGACGCGGGGATGGTCTACGTGAACCTCGTCGGGGCCGACGGCGCGGAGCTGCCGTTCGGCGGCACGAAGCGGTCCGGCTTCGGGCGCGAGCTCGGAACCTACGGGGCCGACGAGTTCGTGAACAAGAAGCTGATCCGGGTCGGCTGAGGGCGCCGCCTCGCCTCAGCCGGTCAGCTCGGCCGTGGTGGCAACGCGCCCGAACTCGGGATCGAGGTTCGAGGCGGTGACACGCGCCACCTCGTCGGCGGGCAGGGTCCCTCCGCCGTAGGCAGGAAGATCGAACGTATGGGTGGCGTCGATCGCGAAGGTCATCTCGAAGCCGAGGTTGGCGCCCACGCGCGCGGTCGTCTCGCAGCACATCTGCGTCTGGATCCCACAGACCGTGATCGCGTCGACGCCGTTCGCTCGCAGCCAGGCCTCCAGGTCCGGGCTTCCATGGAACGCGGAGTTCACGTGTTTGGTCACGAGCAGGTTGGGCTCGCCCTCGACCACCTCCTTGAGGGCGTTCCCGGGATGCTCGCGCCCAAGCGTGTCGTACGGCGACTCCTCCTCGAGGCCGTCGTGACGGACGAAGACGACCGGGTAGCCGCGCTCGCGCCACGTGCCGATCAGCGCGCCGATGTTGCGCTCGCAGTCCGGATTGTTCCGCGCGCCCCAGGAGCGGTCGTCGAAGGCCTTCTGGACGTCGACTACGATGAGGGCGGAGCGGCCCACAGCGCCGAGCATAGATGGTCGATCACCAGCGCGCAGCTCCCGACTCGCCGGCAAGGTCGAGCAGCCGCTCGGTCGCGTGGATAGGCGAGTTCCGCTTTCCGCGGAAAGGACAAGTGCCGACTCCAGATGCCGACTTCCCACACGACGGAAGCCGACTGGAATTTACAGGGACTTCTCGAGTGGAGCTAGCCGGACTCGAACCGGCGACCTCCTGGGTGCGATCCAGGCGCTCTTCCAACTGAGCTATAGCCCCGTGCGTGGCATGGCGCCGATGGCGCCTGCGCGGGATGAAGGATAGGGGGTCGGGCGAGGTCTCCGGCAGGCGTGCGATGGGCGCGAGCTCCCGACTTCCAGGCTCAAACCGCATAGTCTTTAGCCCCTCAAGTGGGCGGAGAAGATGGGCATCCTTGACGAAGCCATCCGTGAGCATCTCGAGCTGAAGCGCCAGCACGGCGCGGAGCAGTCCGAGCTGCGCCAGATCGAGGACGAGGCGTTTGGCCCCCCGGCACGTCCGGGGGACTCCGAAGGCGAGGCGCCTCCTTCGGAGGCGCCGACCGAGTTCATGCCCGCCGAGGCGGATGCGCCGGTGTTCCCCGACGAGGAGATGGCCGTTCAGCAAAGCGAGGCGCCGCCCCGGCCGGAGGAGGAGACGCCGGCTCCGGCGCTCGAGGCACCCCCCGCACCCGAGCAGCCTGTGCCTTCGCCGGAGCCGGAAGTCCCACCCGATCCGGCCGGGCC
>Ga0126309_10000135_pt1 | contig 25119 bp, 21 predicted proteins | sample Plot56_FD_92541 | JGI IMG/M metagenome (GOLD analysis project Ga0126309, IMG submission 92541) | Serpentine soil microbial communities from UC McLaughlin Reserve, CA, USA - Plot56 | ecosystem: Environmental > Terrestrial > Soil > Grasslands | place: USA: UC McLaughlin Reserve, Lake County...
AGCTCGCCCAGCAGCGCCGCAATCCCGTGGTGATCCCGGTCGACCGGGCGGGCGTTCCCTCCTACGACGAGCTGATCGTCGTGGCCCGTGAGCAGGACGCCCGGGAGCGGGGCGGGCGCATCCGCCGCTTCCTGCGAGCCCTGGCCGCCGGCTACGAGTCCGCCCGCCGCGATCCGAGCCGGGCCGTAGCCCAGCTGGTGCGCGCCAACCGCGACCTCGACCCGCGACTTCAGCTGGCCAGCGTGCGCGCCACCCTGCGCGCCTTCTTCCCCGCCGATCCCCGGAAGCCGTTCGGCTACCAGGACGCCGGGGAGTGGGCTTCGTATGGAGCCTGGATGCTGCGCAACCAGCTGATCCGCCGGCCGCCCGCCGGGCGCGCGTTCACCAACGAGTTCCTGCCCGGACAGGGGCTTTAGCCGCCCCCGCGCGGGGGCCACGCGGCCGGGCTACGGGGCCGCGGGCCGGACACCCGACCGGCCGAGGCGGCCGGCGTGGAGGTAGGCGGCGGCCAGACCGGCCCAGGGGTCGTAGCGGGCGAACAGCTCGCGCACCTCCTCCTCGGCCGCGCGCGAGAACGGGTTGCCGGTCCGCAGCCGGCCGACCAGCTTGAGGTAGGTCAGGTCGCCGGCGGGCAGCTGGTCGAGGCGGCCCTGGCCGTGCAGCGCCACCATCTCGGTCGTCCAGCGCCCGATGCCGGGGATCGCCCGCAACCGCCGCCATGCCCGCTCGTGGTCGCCGTCGTGTAGGTCGATACGACCCGCCGCCACCTCGCGGGCGGCGCGAACCAGGGCGACCGCGCGTCCGCCCGACAACCCGAGTGACTCCAGCAGCGCGGGCGCCGTCCGTGCGATCCGTGACGCCGGTGGGACGTCTCGCAGCCCGGTCCGCGGGCAGCGCCGGCCCAGCCGCCGCACGATCCGCCGCTGGATCTCCGCCGCCCGGCCGAACTCGATCAGCTGCTCGCAGACCGCCCAGGCCAGCGCCTCGAAGGGCTCCGGCCGGCGGCGCGCCCGCAGGTGGGGGTTGCGCCGGACCGCCCCCCCGATCAGCGGATCCCAGCGAAACCGATCGTGGAAGGCGCGCAGGTCGTCGTCAACGCCGAGCGCGAAGCGCAGGCGCCCCACGGCGTATTCGGCGGCGTCGCGCCGGTCGGCGCGAGCCGTGATCACGACCCGTTCGCGCGCGGGCTGGCGCGCCCGGATCACCACCGGCTCGGACTCGACGTGCAGCAGGCGCGAGAGGCCGCCGTCGCCGACCCGAGCGACGCCGTCCGGGCCCCCGAACCGCGGAAGCCGGAACGGCCACCGCGGTCGGACCTCGACCGAGACCTCGGTCACCCCCGGTCGAGCAGATGCACGTCGACCAGGAAGGAGCGGCTGGCGACGACCTGGGCCGGCCGCGACGAGCGGCGCGGGCGACGCATCACCGGCCGCCGCCGGGTCCTGATCCGCCGCATCGCCGCCACGGTCACCGCCCCGGCCATCAGCCCGGTGGCGGCGACGGCGGCCGCCTGGACCGCCGGCGAGGCGGCCGCGCCCCCGCGCTGGACCTCGGCGGGATCGGACACGGCCGGGAGCGTCTCGCGCTCGGGCTCGACCACTCCCGTGACCTCCTCGAACTCCTCGTCCGACGGCCTCACGGGCCGGAGTCTATCCCCGGCCCGGACGAGGACGCGACGGCACGAGCCCACCCGCCGAGCGCCTCAGACCGGGCGTTCGTACACCCGGAAGCGCTTGACGATCCGCCCACCCATCGCCTCCATGCCCCGGTTCATGTCCTGGTTGGTCTCGAGGATCCAGCCGGTCTCGCCCCAGGTCTGGGGCGTGGACCCCGCCATGTCGAAGTGCTCGTTGTAGAAGCGCGCGGCGACGCCGGTGTGCCGGTACTCGGGCTTGACCCCCAGGAATCCGACCCGGACCCGGTCGATGCGCCGGCGCTCGCGCAGGAATCGCAGCCAGCCGAGCGGGAGAAGCCGCCCGTTCATCACCCGCAGGACCCGGTTGATGTCGGGGAAGGTCAGCGCCACGCCGACCGTCTCGCCGTCCTTCTCGGCCACCATGCACCAATGGCGGTCGAAGACCAGCTGCATCTCCTGGGCCAGGTAGTCCAGGTCGGCGGATGTGTAGGGCGAGAACCCCCAGTTCTGGCTCCAGGCCGCGTTGTAGACGTCGGCGAAGCGGTCGAGCTCGCGGCGCAGGTGGCGCCGCGACATCCTGCGGACCGTGATGCCGTGCCGGGACTCGACCTGCTCGGCCAGCTCGACGATCACCGGGAGCACCTTGCCGCGGTCGGCGATCTCCAGCTCCCACATCAGCAGATCCATGGCCTTCTCCAGGCCCGCCTCCTCGCAGCGCCGCCGGTAGTAGGGCGGGTGCCAGGGCTGTTTGATCATCGGGTCGCGGTCGAAGCCCTCGACCAGGACGCCGCTCTCGTCGTTCATCGTGAAGTCCATCGGTCCGATCATGCGGTCGCGTCCCCGGCCTCGCAGCCAGCCGGCGGCGGCGTCCAGCAGCGCCTCGGCCACCTCGGGGTCGTCCTCCAGCTCCAGGAAGCCGAACATCCCCCAGGCGTTGCCGTGGAAGTCGTTGAACGACCTATCGATGTGCGCGGTGATGCGCCCCACCACGGTCGCGTCCCGCCGGGCCATGAAGTACTCGGCCTCGCCGTGGGTGAAGAAGGCGTTGCGCCGGCGGTTCAGGAACAGCCTGCGCTCGAGCCGCAGCGGGGGAATCCAGTGGGGCTGGGTAGAGTGCAGGCGAAACGGGAGCTCGATGAACTCCCCCAGCTCCCGCCGCGACCTGACGGGTGCCACCTCCACGGTCACGGCGGCGGACCCTACATGGCCAAGGTCGCCACCGATGTCTTCGCCAAGGCTCGCGGACACGAGCGCGCCGAGCTGCTGCGCGCCGCCCGCGACGCCGACATCGTCCCGTACTGGCGGCCGCTGGAGTCAGCCGCGGGGCCGGTGGTCCGCATGGAGGGGGCGGAGCGCATCATGCTCGGCTCCAACAATTACCTGGGCCTGACCGGCGACGGCCGCGTCAAGCAGGCCGCCCGCGACGCGCTGGAGCGGTACGGAACCGGCCTGACCGGATCCCGCTTCCTCAACGGCACCATCGACCTGCACCTGGAGCTCGAGGCCGAGCTGGCCGGGTGGATGGGGACCGAGGCGGCGATCGTGTTCACCACCGGCCACCAGGCCAACCTGGGGGCGATCGGCACCCTGCTGGGGCCCGGCGACACGGTGGTCGTGGACTCCGGCGACCACGCCTCGATCCTGGATGGGGCGATCCTCTCGCGGGCCCGGCTGCGGCCCTTCCGCCACAACCGGGTGGACCGCCTGGAGCACACGCTGGCGCGGGCCGCCGAGGACGGTGGCGGGGTGCTGGTGGTGGTCGACGGCGTCTTCTCAATGGAGGGGGACGTGGCACCGCTGCCGGCGCTGTGCGAGCTGTGCGAGCGCTTCGGCGCCCGGCTGATGGTGGATGAGGCGCACGCCTGCGGGGTGCTCGGCGACCGGGGCGCCGGCACCGCCGAGCTGCTGGGCGTCGAGGACCGGGTCGACCTGAGGATGGGCACCTTCTCCAAGTCGCTGGCGTCGTGCGGCGGGTTCATCGCCGGGCCGGCGGACGTGGTCGAGTACCTGCAGGTCTCCTCCCGGCCCTTCCTGTTCACCGCCGCCGCCGTCCCCGCGGCGGTCGGCGCCGCCCTGGCGGCGGTGCGCATCTGCCGCTCGCCGGAGGGCCCCGAGCTGTTCCGGAGGGTGCTCGACAACGCCCGGTACCTGCAGCGGGGCCTGAGCGAGCTGGGGCTCCTCGTCGTCGACCCCACGCCGCTGCCGGGCGGCGGCGACCTGCTTACCCCGATCGTGCCGGTGACCGTCGGCGACGACTGGAAGGCCGCCCTGCTGTGGCGGTCGCTCTACGACGCCGGCGTCTACGTCAACGTCGCCCTGCACCCGGCCGTCCCGCCGAGCGGTGCGCTCCTGCGCACCAGCGTGATGGCGACCCATGAGAGGCGCGATCTCGACCGGGCGCTGGAGGCCTTCGCGCAGGTCAAGCGCAGCTTCGAGGCCCAGCACGGGCCGCTTCCGGCCCGCTGATCCGAGCTCGGAACTTGTCCATTTGCCCACAAGCGGCTCGGCCCAGAAAAAGGGCGCTCTGAGCGAACGAGATGGACGTTTGTAGGTTGACCATCGCGGTAGCGGGGGTTTAGGTTGCGGCTGTCTCAAGGGCCCGGTGCCGCAACCGGGTGAGGGGGGTCTCGGAGCAGTGCAGACGTGTCCGCCGGCTGCCAGGCCGGGCGGCGGGCTCATGTCTGCCCAGCGGCCTGCCCGAACGGCGGCTCGGACACCTGCGACACAAGTCAACCAGCGACGTGTTCGCGCCGAGCGAGCAGGGAGGACACATGTACGGCACTGCTACGGTCGAGAGCCCCGCCCAACACATGCGCGCACTCGAGGAGGCCAACCGGGTGCGTCTGGCCCGCTCCGACCTCAAGCGGCGAATCGGCCGCGGAGACGTCACCGTCGACCGGGTGATCGAGGAATGTCCCTGGGAGGCCCGGACGATGGCGATCGCCGAGCTCCTGCGCAGCCAGCACCGTTGGGGGGGAGCTCGCTGCCGTCGGTTCCTCAACACGGCCCAGATCCCGGAGCGCAAGCAGGTCGGAGCGCTCACGGCCCGTCAGCGGGACATCCTGATCAGGTCCCTGTCGGGTCCGGATGGCGACGCTGGCGCAGCCATGGCGCAGCCGCTCTGGCCCGCCTGGGCGCCCTAGGCCGTCATGACGCCGTGGCTCAGCCGGTGGGCTCCGTCGCCGCGGCGGGGCGCGAGTCGCCGGTGGCGATCTCGATGATGTGGCCGTCGGGGTCACGCAGATACAGCGAACGCAGGCCGCCGCGATCCAGGATCTGGCTGGATTCGACGCCATGGGCGCCCAGGTACTCACGCCAGGCGAGCAGCTCGTCGGAGGACTCGACCCCGAACGCCAGGTGGTGGGTGGAGCCGATCCCCACGGCGCCCTGGGGCATCGACGGGTACTCCAGGAACGACACCAGCGTGCCGGGCGACCCGTGCTCGTCGCCGAACCAGAAGTGACGCGAGCCCGGATCATCGTCGTTGGTCCCCTCCCGCACCAGGGCGAGCCCCAGCAGGTCGCGGTAGAACGCGGTGGTTCGCCCCAGGTCGCGGCAGATCAGCGTGACGTGGTGCAGGCCGGTCAGCCGCATCCGGCGCTGGGCCGGGGCGGGCGCCGACTGGTCGGCGAACTCGGTCATGACCGGAACCAGACGCCGCCGGAGCGTCGCCTGAACACGATCCGCAGGGCGTAGAACGCGGCGGCGAACACCGCGGCGCCCGCGGCCAGCATCGCGGCCCGGGGCGCATGGACGAAGAACAGGACCGCCAGGGCCGCCACGCCGGCGGTGCCGGCCAGCACCGTGGTGTGGGAGCGGTAGCCGGCGAAGTGCTCGCGGATCGACACCTCCAGGCCGACCAGAGAGCCCAGCGCCACCCCGGCGGCGAGCATCAGCTGTCCCCGCTGCCCCCAGATGAGGATGCCGGCCACGCTGAGCCCCAGCGCCACCAGGATGCACAGCTCTACCAGCGGGAAGCTGCCCCAGGGCGCGCGCGGAGACTCCCCGCGACGCCGGGCCGTGGCGCGCGGCGGCACGCGCTGCCGCGACGGAGGGGGCGCGAGGCTGTCAGGCGAGCGCTGCGCGCGCTTTCGGCTGCGCCGGCCCACCGGCTAGCGGCGCGACACCCGGCGGAACGGGATCGCGGCCCTCATGCCGCGACCCCGACGATAACGGACAGCCGGAGGAGAGCTTGACCTGCCACCAGCCCATGAGCATGCCGATCAGGCCCAGCCGGGGGCGCACCTCCCAGTGGCCGCAGCCGCGCTCTCCGATGTCCTCGCGCGAGACGCGCACGAACTTATGGCGGGCCGGGGCGAGCATCATCCGCTCGATCAGCCGGCGGTTCTCCTCCTCGACGGCGGTGCGCTCCGCCAGCGCCGCTCGAGCCCCCCGCAGGCGCCCGGCCAGCGCGTCGCGGACGCGCTCGAGCTCGCCCAGCGACAGCAGCCGCGGGCCGCCCCCCGCCCGGACCCAGACGTCTATGCCCACCCGCGGATAGGCGGAGACCAGGACGTCGCCGAGCTCGCGCTCCAGCTTGGCGATCTGCTCGCGCAGCGACCTGCGGGCGGCGCGCTCGTCGAGCTCGACCTCGACCGGCCGGGGAGGCTGCGTAAGGACACTCGCCTGCTGTTCGAGAAGCTCCACCGCTCCCTCCTACGCTGCGGGCGAGTCTATCACCGGTCCGCGGGGCCGGACGAGGTCAGCGGGCGGCTCACCCGCCCCGCAGCAGGTCGACGCAGGTGAACAGCGACTCTTCGACGTGGATCCGGGGGACCCCGGCCACCTGGATGCTGAACAGCGTCATGCGCCGGGTCCCCGGGGTCACCCCGTGGCCCGGGGCCAGCTCCCCGAACAGCACCGCCACGGGCGAGGTCCGGTCGGTGACCACCAGCCGGCCGGGCGGCACCGGCGGCGCGCCCTCGGCTCGGCCCAGACGCTCGCCCTCCCTCGCGGTCCGCAGCCCCAGCCCCCCGTCGACCGCCGCGTCGTCCAGCGCCCAGATCGGCACGCCGGTCTCCACCAGCGAGATGGTCAGCGCGTCGTCGACCAGGTTCTGCGACTTGAACGCCCCCCGCAGCAGGCGCTCCAGCGCCGCCGCCTCGCCGGGGGTCCGGTCGGCGTCGGGATCCAGGCCGATGTGGCGGTAGAAGACGCGATAGGCCCAGGGAATCGGCGCCTGACGCATGGTCACCGCGTGGGCGCCGCGGAACCGGTCCGACAGCCCCCTGAGCCGGTGCTTGACCCACGGCGAGCTGGCGCGGGGAACCGCGTCCAGGGTCAGGGTGACCAGCCGAAGCTCCGGGAACTCATCGCGGATCTCGTCCGCCACGGGCCCGTCGCGCGGCTCGAACTCCGGCTCGACGGGGCCTACGTCCGAGGCGGTGGAGTCCATCCCCGGCGCCTCGATCCGGTGACCAGCCGTCCGAGCAGCGAGCTCAGCTGAGGTTCGGTCAGCGGCTTGACCGTGGTTCGCATCGCGATGCCGCCAGGATAGGCGAAGGTCAGGGTCGGGCAGTCGACGACGACGTAGCGGGCGAACACGGCGCCGTCGTGGTCGTAGGCGATCGGGAAGCGCCAGCCGCGGCGCCGGATCAGCGCCCGCAGGCGCGGGCGGTCGGTGCGCGCGGCCACCGCGGCGAACCGCACGGCGGGAAACCGGCTCCGGGCCCGCTCCATGCCGTCCAGCTGGGCAGCGCAGCGCGGGTCCTCGGTGGCCACGAACGCCAGCACCGCCGGGCCGCCGGCGGTCAGCTGGCAGGAGTTCAGGACGCCCGGGCCCCGTACCTGGCAGGCGGGGCGACGGCCCCGCTGTCCCTGCCCGGGCCCGGTGGCCACGTTGGCGTCGCCGCCCAGACGACTCAGCGCCAGCGGGGCGGCGAAGGGCGGAAGGCGCTGGCCGGGTTCGACCCCGTGTGCCGAGTGGGCGTTGCGCAGGGTATTGAGCCCGATGTACACCAGCACCATGGCCACGATCACCCCGAACAGCCAGCCGTAGGGGTTCCGGGGGCGCGGCGGAGGCGGGATGCCGCCGCCTTTCCCACCGGCCGGCTCCAGGTCGGGATCCTGGCGGTGCGCCCACCGGTCGGCCTCCTCATCGGGCTCGAAGCTGAGCGGCCCCGAGCGCTCGCCGTCCCCGGTTCCGGGTCCGCCTCCGACGCTCATGCAGCCGGGCGGCCGGCGTGGCCGGCGGCGCGCGGCCGGCGCATGCGCCCGAGCGATGTGACGGCGCTGCGCCAGGCGCGCGCCGGGAGCTGCCCCAGCTCCCCCCGCTCGTCGAGCAGCAGGACCGCGGGCAGCACGATCATCACTCCGAGCAGCGACACGACCATGTCGACGACCGCCACCACGCCGAACTCACGCAGCATGCGAATGCTCGAGAAGATCAGCACCGCGAAGCCGGCGATGGCCGTGACCCCCGAGGCCATCACCGCCCGACCGGTCGACCCGTAGGTGCGATCGAGCGCGGCCTCGGGGTGGTGTCCCGCGGCGCGCTCCTGGCGGTAGCGGTCGGCCAACAGCACGCTGAACTCCGTGGAGATGGCGATCACCAGCGCCCCCAGCGTGACCGACATCGGGTTGAGCGGGATGCGCATCAAAAACAGCAACAGGGCGGACCACCCGCCGGCCAGCGCGATGGGGATGAGCGGCACCAGGGCCCACCCGGGCCGCCGGTAGGCGGCGAGCAGCACCAGGGTCACCAGGGCCAGCGAGGCCAGCACGGTGAGCAGCCGGCGCCAGGGCGAGGCGATCTTGGCGTTGGCGTCCGCGGCCAGTACCGGGAGGCCCACCAGCGAGGCCTGGACGCCAGGAGGCGGTCGCAGCTGGCGGCGCATCTGCTGGATGATCTCCTGCTGGCGGTCGAGCGGCATCAGGCGGATCCCGAACGCCATGGTGGCCAGGCGGCGGTCGGAGCTGATCACCGCCTGCGAGAAGTACGGAGGGACCGCGTCCAGCAGCGCCCGGATGCCCCGCTGGTCGCGCGCGCCGCTGGGGGTGAACAGGTCCGGCAGCGAGAGCGCCGGGCACAGCTCCGCGCGTCCGCAGCCACGACTCGAGCTGTAGCCGTAACGGCGCAGCACCGAGCGCTGGTAGGCGGTCATCCAGTTGATCACCCGGGGGTCGGTCAGGTCTCGGGCGGCGACCATCACGTCGATCTCCCCCGAGACCGCCGTGGTGCGCTGGACGGTGCGCAGGTCACGCAGCCCCGGCAGGTCGGCGGGGACCAGCCGCGTCACGTCGGAGACGACCTTGGTCTGGGTGTCGAGCGCGAAGCCCAGCACCGCCAACGCCACGCCGATCCCGAGCACACGGGCGGGCCGCCGGCGCGCCTCCGAGAGGGCGCCGTGCCAGGCCTCCAGGCTGACCTCGCGGGCGCCCCGCCAGGCGTCCCCGACAGCCCGGGTCGCAGCCGCGCGGCGGGCCGCGGACACGCGGCGGGCGACATTGCGCCACGCCCCGCCCAGGATGTCGCCGGCGCCACGGCCGGCCCGCGCCACCGCCTCGGCGGCCGCGCGCAGGCGCGGCGATCCGGCCCACCGGTCCTCCTCGGGACCGCGCATCAGGGTCAGGGCCGCGAACCCCGCGGTCAGGGCGCAGGCGAAGGACAGCACGACGCCGATGACCAGAAGCAGCCCGAAGCCGCGGACCATCGGCACCGGCGAGAGCAGCAGCACCAGGAACCCGGCGGCGGTGGCCCCGCAGGCGGTGGCGATCACCGGCCCGCCGACGCCCGCGGCGCGCACCGCCGCGGCGGAGGCCGGCGTGTGATCGTCCTGCGCCACCTCGTCGAAGCGCGACTGCAGCTGGATGGCGTAGTCCACGCCGAGCCCCACCAGGATGGGGAGGACCGCGATCGAGGCCATGGTCAGGGAGGCACCCACCAGCGCCATGCCGCCGAACAGGACGCCCACCGCGGCGAGCGCCAGCAGCAGCGGCAGAAGTCGCGGGCGGCTGCGGAACACCAGCGCGAGGGTGAGCGCCATCACCACCAGCGCGACGATCAACATCGTCACGATCGAATGGGAGATGCTGGTCGTGAGGTCGGAGACCACCACCGGCGCCCCGGTCACCGTGTACGTGCCCCGATGGGTGAGGCGGAACTGAGGCATCCGGGTGGCCGCCCGGATCAGCTGGATGGCGTGCGCGCGCTCGGCTTCGCTGAGCTCCGGCCGCAGCCGGACCTGGATCAGGGCGCTGCGGGAGTTCGGCAGGAGGTAGGCGAAGCGCGTCTTGGGGGTGGTGGGGCCGCGGCGGGTGTCGAACACCAGGCGCGAGACGAAGGCCGGGTCGTCGATGCGGGGGACCGACCGGATGCCGTACACCAGGGCCAGGCCGAGCGTATTGCGCAGGTACTGGGCGCGAACCAGCGTCTGGGCCTGGTTGGCCAGCCGCTCCTGCGCGGCGTGGCTGAATCCGCGCGCCCGCGCCAGCCCCCGGGCGGCCGCCATCGCGCGGCGCTCGCGGACTATCTCCTGCCGCTGCTGGGTGGTGAACGCGCCGGCGATCTCCTGGGCCGCCTGGTTGATGAAGGTGCCGGGGCCGTAGACCACCCGAGCCGGCTTCTCGCGGGCCAGGCCGGCGCAGGGCCCCCGCGGGCCACCGGGCGGCTGGGCACCCGGGGGCGCGTTCCCGGACAGGCAGCCCTCCAGCCCCAGCAGTCGGCCCAGGTCGGAGGTCAGGAGCAGGTAGAGGAGGTCCTCGCGGGCCAGGATCAGGACGGCGTCGTCGCCGAAGCGCTGGTGGAAGCGCGCGGTGTCCTGGAAGGTGACCGACCCCCGGTCCACCAGGTTGCTGGTGTCGGCACTGGGGCGCAGCCCAAGCGCGAGCACGCCCCCGATCACCGCCGCCAGCGCGGCCACCGCCACCACGGCGACCGGGCGGCCTACCGCGCGCGCGACCAGCTGTCGCAGCCGGCGGGAGAGGCTGAGCATGCGGTCAGGCTAGCGGCGGGCGGCGCGGACGGCGCCAGCCTCCCGCCGGGGCGTCGTCCCGAGCGTGATCCGGGCTACTCCATCCCCAGCGGTCCGTGGGACTCGCCGGAGAGGAACTGGCGCACGAAGGCGTTGTCGGAGTTGAACAGCTCCTCGGCGGGGCCGGACTCGACGATGCGGCCCTTCCACAGCACCGAGATGTGCTCGGCCACCCGTCGCGCCGAGGCGATGTCGTGCGTGATCACCACGTAAGCTCCGCCGTTCTCGGCGTGGACCTCCTGGATGAGCTCGCACAGCAGGGCGGTCCGGACCGGATCGAGCCCCGAGTCGGGCTCGTCGAAGAGGACGATGTCGGGGTCCAGCACCAGGGCGCGGGCGAACCCGGCGCGCTTGCGCATCCCGCCGGAGAGCTCGTTGGGCATCTTCTCGCCGGCGTCCGCGAGGCCGACCTCGCGCAGGCGCCGGTTGACGATCTCCGAGATCTCCTCGTCGCTCTTGTCGGTGTGCTGACGGAGCGGGAAGGCGGTGTTGTCGAACAGGTTCATCGAGCCGAACAGCGCGCCGTCCTGGAACAGGACGCCGAACTTCTTGCGCATCTCGAACAGCTCGTCGTCCTGGAGGTTGGGCACGGAGTCGCCGTGCACGATGATGTCGCCCTCGTCCGGGTAGAGCAGGCCGACGATGTGCTTGATGCACACCGACTTCCCCGTGCCCGATGGGCCCAGGATCATGGAGATCATGCCCTCGGGCAGGCCCATGTTCAGACCCCGGAGCACCGCGTTGCGCCCGAACGCCTTGTGGACGTCGATGAATTCGATCGCGTCCTCGCGCCCGGTCGGCCGCTTGACCCCGGTGTGCCACTGGTACTCGTCCTCGTCCTGCTCGGGCTCGGACACCACCGCCACCCGGGACTGCTCGTGGGTCTCCTCCTCGGACCGCTCGGCGGCCTCCGGCTCGCCGTCCCGTGTGGCGGCCGGTTCGGGATCCCGGTCGCCCGCCGCCCGCGGCTCGTCCGGGGCCTCGGCGCCGCCGGTGGCGCGCTCGCGCTCGTCGTCGTGGTCAGCGTCCATTGCGAAGGGCGTCATTTCCTAACCTCCGATGGGCGCGCGCGGGTTGGCGCCCCAGAAGAGCTGTGTACCCAGCATGCCGATCAGGTGCACCAGCACGATGTTGAGCACCATCGACTTCGCGGTGGCCGTCCCCACGCCGACCGGCCCACCGCCCGCGTTGTAGCCGTAGTAGCACCCCACGAGCACGATCGCGGTCGCCATCACCATGCCCTTGATCACGCTGTAGAGCAGGTCGGGCGGGTTCTGGAACATCCAGAAGATCAGGAAGTAGCCGCCCGATGAGACCTCGCCAATCTGCTGGACCACCGCCAGGTAGCTGGCGAAGAAGCCGGCGCCCACGGCGGCGATGTACATGAACGGGAGGACCATCCAGGAGCCGAGCAGCCGGGTGGCGCAGAGGAAGGTCATGGAGTCGATCCCCATGACCTCGAGCGCGTCGATCTCGTCGGTGATCCGCATCGAGCCGAGCTCGGCGACGTAGCCGGTGCCGACCTTGGCCGCCATCATGTAGCCGAAGGCGTAGGGCACCAGCTCGCGCAAATCGCACCACGCCGCGAACACGCCCGAGTAGGCCGGGGCGCCGGTCGAGCGATTGAAGTAGGCGCCCTCGATCCCGCACTGAAGCCCGGTGATGAACACCAGGCCCCAGATCACCAGCGTGGAGGACAGGATCAGGATCCCGGACTGGCGCAGGGCCTCGCCGAAGAAGCGGAAGACCCGCAGGCCGTAGACGTCCCGCATGACGCGGAACATGAACTTGCCGATGTCGCCGGTGGAGGCGATCCAGTCGCGGGGGACCGCGAGCCAGCCGCTCATCGCCCCTCCCCCTCGATGCCCGGCCCGCTGATCACCGGATCACCGTGATCTCGGGATGGGTGGCCAGCAGCGTCTGCGTGAACACGTAGTTGAACGCGAACACGCCGAGGAAGGCGATCACCACCGCCTGGTTGACCGCCCGGCCGACGCCTTCCGCCCCGCCGGAGGCGGTCATCCCCTTGTAGCAGCAGACGATGGCGATGATCGCCCCGAACAGGGTGGTCTTCAGCGCCGATCCCCAGAGGTCGGTGGTGGAGGCGTTGGAGAAGAAGGTCGCCCAGAACGGCCCCAGCGGCGCGTGGTTGACCAGCGTGGCCACGATCCCGCCGAAGATGCCGAACAGCAGCGCGTAGACGTCGAACAGGCCGGTGACCAGCATCAGGGCCAGGAAGCGCGGCACCACCAGGTTCTTGACCGGGTCGACGCCCAGCACCTGGAGGGCGTCCAGCTCCTCGCGGATCTTGCGCGCGCCCAGGTCGGCGGTGATCGCCGTTCCGGCCACGCCGGCGAGGACGATGGCGTCCACGAACGGCGCGAACTCGCGGATGCTGGCCAGCACGAAGAAGCCGCCCAGGCGGTCCAGGGCGCCGAACAGGACCAGGAAGTTCGCGGCCTGCAGGCCGGGTGCCCCGTATCCGAACGCCACCGTGGAGATCAGCAGCGGGAACCAGCAGAGCTTCAGCGCGAACAGGAACTGGCTGACGAACTCCCCGCCGTACGGGAAGGGCGGGCGCAGGGCGCTGACCACCGTCTTGCCGGTCAGGATCATCATGTCCCCGACCTCCTCCAACAGGTTCTTGGTTGGAAGAAAGGCGCGATCAGCGACGGTACGAACCATGGTGATCCTCCCTCACCGGGTAAGGCTAGCGCGCGTGCGGCGCCCGCCGGCCCTAAGGGTATGCCAAGCCGCCGACCAATGCCAACCATGAACGGCGCCTGGCGCGAACCCGGCCGACCGACGGGCGGCCTTCGGGAGTGGGCGGCGACTGGCGATCGGCGCCCTGCCCTCATGGTATGTTCGCCGGGGATGAGGGTGCCTCGACGTCTGGACCGTCGTGCGGCGCTCATGGGCGCGATCGCCCTGGTGGCGCTGAGCGGCTGCGGAGCTCGCCCGCAGGACTACGGGGAGCCCAGCGGCACGTACACCGTCGACGTCGTCCGGGCCGCGTTCCCCGCCGAGCAGCGCCTGGCCCAGAGGTCCCAGATGATCATCACGGTCCGCAATCCCGGACCCAAGACCGTCCCCAACGTCGCGGTGACGGTCGAGCCGGTCCAGCCAAACGCCAGGTACAGGGCCCTGGCGTTCGAGGAGACCAGCAATCAGGTCGGGCTGGCCAACCCGTCGCGGCCGGTGTGGATCGTCGACTCGGGCCCGCGCGGGGGGATCACGGCGTACACCAACACCTGGGCGCTCGGCCGCCTGCGCCCGGGCGAGACCAAGACCTTCCTGTGGCGGGTCACCGCGGTCCGGACCGGGGTCCACCAGATCAAGTACACGGTGGCCGCCGGCCTGAACGGCAAGGCCAAGGCCCGCCTGCCGGGTGGCGAGCTGCCCACCGGCTCGTTTCGGATCAACATCTCGGGGACGCCCGCGGAGGGCGCCCTGGGGCCCGGCGACCAGCCGGTCCGCTAGCTCGCGCCGCCCGGGAGCGGGGCGGCGGGTCCCGTATCATGGGATCGATCCATCACGAGCGGTGGAGGGACCCGGACCCACGACACCGCAGCAACCGGCCCTCACGGGCGCGGTGCTACAGCCGGGATCGATGGGGTGAACCACGTGGCAGCGCGAGACTTCCTGGGGGCGATTCGAGACCACGTCGTCGTCTATGACGGCGGGATGGGCGCCACCCTGGAGCAGTTCGACCTCGGCCCCGACGACTACGGCGGGCTGGCGGGCCGCTGCCACGAGGCGCTGGTCCTCCACCGCCCCGACGTCATCGAGGGGGTCCACGCCTCGATGCTGGAGGCGGGCGCCGAGGTGGTCGAGACCGACACGTTCCAGGCCTCCCGGCTCAAGCTCGACGAGTGGGGCCTGGCCGACCGCACCCTGGAGATCAACACCCGGGCGGCGCAGATCGCCCGGCGGGCGGCGGGTGAGCGCCGGTACGTGGCCGGGTCAATCGGTCCCACCGGCCACCTGCCGGCCTCGGACGACCCCACTCTGGGGCGGATCGGGTTCCGCAAGCTGGTCGAGGTGTTCGCCGAGCAGGCGCGCGGCCTGGTGGAGGGCGGCAGCGACCTCCTGATCATCGAGACCGCCCAGGACATCCTCGAGGTCAAGGCGGCGGTGTTCGGGGCCAGGGAGGCGTTCAAGGCCGCGGGCAGGGCGCTGCCCATCCAGTGCTCGGTGTCGCTGCTGCCACAGGGCGGCAAGATGCTGCTCGGGACCGACATCGCGTCCGCTCTGGCCACCCTGACCTCGCTCGACGTCCAGGTGATCGGCCTCAACTGCTCGACGGGGCCCGAGGACATGCGCGACGCGATCCGGTACCTGGGCGAGCACTGCCCGCTGCCGGTTCACTGCATCCCCAACGCCGGTCTGCCGCTCCAGGGGCCCGTCGGCGAGACCGTGTTCCCGGAGCAGCCCGGCCCCCTGGCCTCGGTGCTCGGCGACTTCGTCGAGCGCTACGGGGTATCGGTCGTCGGCGGGTGCTGTGGGACGACCCCCGAGCACATCGCCGCCATCGTCGAGCGGGTCGAGGGGCGCCGGCCCGAGCCCCGTCCGGCCCCTGGCCCGCCGCAGCTGTCGTCGATGATGACCGCCACCCCCCTGGTCCAGGATCCGCGGCCCACCCTGATCGGCGAGCGGGTCAACTCCCAGGGTTCGCGGCGGGCCAAGGAACTGCTGCTGGCCGACGACTACGACGGGCTGGCGTCGGTCGCCGAGGACCAGGTGCAGGGCGGCGCCCACCTCCTCGACGTCTGCGTCGCGCTCACCGAGCGCACCGACGAGGCCGAGCAGATGCGCCAGGTGGTCAAGCGGATCTCGCTCACCCAGCCGGCGCCGATCCAGGTCGACTCCACCGAGCCCGAGGTGATCGAGACGGCGCTGGAGCAGATCCCGGGCCGGGCGGTCGTGAACTCGATCAACCTGGAGGCGGGCCGCGACAAGCTGGACCGGGTCGTCCCGCTGGCCGCCGCCCACGGCGCTGCAGTCATCGCGCTCACCATCGACGAGGAGGGCATGGCCCGCACCTCCGATCGCAAGCTGGCGGTCGCACGTCGCATCCACGACTTGGCCTGCGGCGAGCACGGGCTCGACCCGGAGGTTTTGATCTTCGATTGCCTGACCTTCACGCTGACCACCGGGGACGAGGAGTGGCGTCGCAGCGCGATCGAGACGATCGAGGGCATCCGGCAGGTCAAGACGCAGCTGCCCGGGGTCAAGACGTCGCTCGGGGTCTCCAACGTCTCCTTCGGCGTCTCCCCCACCGCCCGCGCGGTCCTCAACTCGGTCTTCCTGCACCACTGCGTCGAGGCCGGCCTCGACCTGGCCATGGTCAACCCGAACCACATCACGCCCTACGCCGAGATCCCGGGCGCCGAGCGCGAGCTGGCCGACGACCTCGTCTTCGACCGCCGCGACGACGCCCTCGAGCGCTTCATCGCCCACTTCGAGTCCAAGGGCGCCGAGGAGGAGACGGAGGCCGGGGACCCGACCGAGGGCATGGAGCCCGAGGAGGCGCTCCACTTCCACATCCTGCGTCGGCGCAGGGAGGGGGTGGAGGACTGGATCGACCGCAGCGTCGAGAAGATCGGCGCCGTCCCCACCCTCAACCAGGTGCTGCTGCCGGCCATGAAGGAGGTCGGCGACAAGTTCGGGGCGGGCGAGCTGATCCTCCCGTTCGTGCTCCAGAGTGCCGAGGTGATGAAGCGCGCGGTCGCGCGGCTGGAGGGCTACCTCGACCGCATCGAGGGCCACACCAAGGGCACGGTGGTGATCGCCACGGTGTTCGGGGACGTGCACGACATCGGCAAGTCGCTGGTCAACACCATCCTCACCAACAACGGCTACACGGTCGTGGACCTGGGCAAGCAGGTCCCGATCTCCACCATCCTGGACGCGGCCGTCGAGCATGACGCCACGGCCATCGGGCTGTCGGCGCTGCTGGTCTCGACCTCCAAGCAGATGCCGGCCTGCATCGCCGAGCTGCACGAGCGCCGGCTGGGGTTCCCGGTCCTGATCGGCGGGGCCGCCATCAACCGCGACTTCGGCCGCCGGGCGCTGTACCCCAAGGGCTCCGAGTCCGACGAGGTCTACGAACCCGGCGTCTTCTATTGCAAGGACGCGTTCGCGGGCCTGGCGGTGGTCGACCAGCTGATCGACGAGGGGGCCCGCGACGCCCTGGTGGCCAAGACCCGCGAGGACGCTCGGGGGCTGCGCGAGAGGCGCGAGGAGGCGGACGACGCACCGCCGCTGGACGACGCCTCGGTCCGCTCGGCGGCGCGCACCGACGTGCCGGTCCCATCCCCGCCGTACCGGGGCGTGCGCGAGATCGACGTCGACCTGGACGAGGTCTTCCCCTACCTCGACCGCCACGTGCTGTTCAAGCTGCACTGGGGCGGTCGAGGGGTCAAGGGCGAGGAGTGGCGCCGCCTGGTGGAGGACGACTTTCAGCCCCGCCTGGAGCGGATGTGGCGCGAGCAGGACTACCTGCGCCCGCGAACGCTGCTGGGCTACTTCCCGTGCAACGCCGAAGGCAACGAGCTGATCGTGTTCGATCCCGATGGCTCCGGCCGCGAGCTGGAGCGACTGGCGTTTCCGCGCCAGCCGCGGCACGACCGCATCTGCCTGGCCGACTTCTACCGGCCGCTGGACAGCGGCGAGACCGACCTGTGCGCGATCCAGGCGGTGACCGTCGGCCCCGAGGTGACGCGGCTGATCAAGCATCTGGAGGACGAGGGCGAGTTCGCCGAGCAGCTGTTCGTCCACGGCCTCGGGGTGCAGGCGGCCGAGGGCCTGGCCGAATGGCTGCACTCCCGGGTGCGCCGCGACCTGGGCATCGAGCCCGACCAGGGCCGGCGCTATTCGTGGGGGTACCCCGCCTGCCCCGACCAGTCCGAGCACGAGAAGGTCTTCCGGCTCCTGGACGCGCCCCGCATCGGCCTGTCGCTGTCGGGCGGGTACGCGCTGGAGCCCGAGCAGTCGACGCTGGCGATCGTCGCCCACCACCCGCAGGCGATCTACTTCGGCATGCGCTCGGGACGGATCCGCGAGGGCAAGGTCGCCGACGAGCTGATCGCCGGGACCGAGCGCGGTGGGCCGCTGCCCAGCGACGACGAGCCGGGACAGTCGCCGGATGATCAGCCGGCGATGGTGGACCCCGCGGCGGCGGCCCGGGGCTGAGCGGCCGGAACAGGCCTGATGCCGGCCGCGGCGAGGATCCTGTCGATCGACGGCGGCGGGATCCGCGGCATCATCCCCGCGACGGTGCTGGCCGAGGTGGAACGGCGCACCGGCCGACCGATCGCCGCGCTGTTCGACCTGATCGCCGGCACCTCCACCGGAGGGATCATCGCCCTGGCCCTGACCGCGCCCGGACCGGGCGGCGGCCCCAGGCTCAGCGCCGCGGACGTCGTCGGGCTGTACCTCGAGGAGGGCCCGCGGATCTTCTCGCGCTCGGTGCTGCGCACGGTGCTCAGCGTCGACGGGCTGCTGGACGAGCGCTACTCGGACGCCGGCCTCGAGGCGGCCCTGCGGCGGTACCTCGGCGACGCCATGCTGGCGGACGCCATCACTCCGGTCCTGGTCACGGCCTACGCGCTCGAGGAGCGGCGCCCGTTCTTCTTCAAGAGTCGACGGGCCGAGGCGCGGCCGGCGCGCGACTACCCGATGCGGGTGGTCGCGCGCGCCACGTCGGCGGCCCCGACCTACTTCGAGCCCGAGGCGGTGCCCTCGGATCGCGGCGGCACCGTCGGGCTGGTGGACGGCGGGGTGTGCGTGGTGAATCCTGCGATGTCGGCCTACGCCGAGGTGCGGCGGGACGGCGCGCAGATATCCCTGGTGGCTTCGCTGGGAACCGGGCAGCAGACGCGTCCGATACCCACGGCCAGGGCGCGCCGTTGGGGGGAGCTGGCGTGGGCCCGCCCCCTGATCGACGTGGTCTTCGACGGCATGTCCGACGTCGTCGACTACCAGCTGAGCCAGCTGCTGCCGGCCGAGCGCTACTTCCGACTGCAGGTGGAGCTCGCGGCCCGCGACGAGCTGGACGACGCCAGCCCGTCGAATTTGCGCGCGCTACAGGACGACGCCCGCAGGCTGCTCGACGCCGAGCACGAGCGCATCGACGCCCTGTGCGCCGACCTCGCCGCCTAACCCGGGCTCATCGCCCCGGCTGGGCGCGGGACCGCCCGGTGTCGGGTGGCTAACGGGCAGCCGGAGGAGACCTTGACCCGCCACCAGCCGGCGAGCATGCCCAGGAGGCCCAGCCTGGGGCGCACCTCCCAGCCGCCGCAGCCGGTCTCCCCCACGTCCTCCCGGGTCACGAGTGCGTATCTGTGGCGCGAGGGCTCGAGCATCATATGCTCCAGGCGCCGGCGATTGCGCTCGTGCCGGGCGGCCTCCCCCGCCGCGGTCCCCCGCACGGCCCCGAGCCGGACCGCGAGCTCGTCGCGGGCCTCCTCGAGCTGGCCGATCGTGAGGATGCCCGGTCCCCCGGTCCTGGGGGCGGGCACCGCCGCCAGGCTGCGGGGGAAGGCGGAGGTGGCCGCATCGGCCAGCTCGCGCTCCAGCCTGGCGATCTGATGGCGCAGCGAGCGACGGGCGGCGGCCTCGTCGAGTTCCGCCTCGACCCCGGAGGCGAGGCCGGCAATGGCCGAAGGATGGGGACGGTCGAGAACCTGCATGTCCTGGCGGGCGGCGGCGCGCCCTCAGAGATCGTACCTACCCCGAAACGAGATCACCATGCCTCCGAGGACGCTGCGCGGGCGGGGCCGGGCGGCCGGTCGATCCCGATCAGGCGGTCGAGCGAGAAGCGACCGGGGCCTGCGAGCAGGATGAACACGAAGCCCGCGGTGTAGGCGAGGTCCAGCTCGGCCCCCGCGCCCATCCCGCGCGGCGCGATCAGCCCGATGTTCACCTTCACCAGGACGATCGCCACGACCAGGTCCGCGGTCAGCGCCAGGGCGGCCAGCCGGGAGAGCAGGCCGACCACCAGCAGGGCGCCGCCCACGAGCTCGGTGTACGTCACCAGGTAGCCCATGAACATCGGAGCCGGGACTCCGAGCCCGGCCAGGAGGCGCCCGAAGGTGGCAGGGCCGCCGACGACCTTCAGATAGCCATGCGCGATCATCAGACCTCCCAGCACCACGCGCAGCACGAGCGGCGCCAGGTCGGAGAGGCGGCCGGACAGGGATGTGGGTTCGCCCATCGCTCGCTCCCGGTCGGGGTCGGGGCCTCAGCCTATCCGGACCGCCTGGCCGGACGGATCCTGACGGGGTCGGTCAGGCCTCGGCCTCCAGCGCCTCGGACGGGGCCTCGCGGGGAGCCAGCCGAACCGGTGCCCCGGCCAGGGCACGCAGCCGCACCTCCCGCCACGACAGCCCCTCGGTCACCAGCGCCGGCATGCCCATCACCACCGCGGTGGTCAGCTCGACCGCCTGCAGGACGATTCCGTACCCGAGCGCGTCCGCGGAGCCGACGTGGTAGGCGCCGGCCAGCACAGCCACGCAGGCGGCCTGGAAGACGCCCAGGTTGGACGGAGTGGCCGGGAGCACGGCGGTGACGTTCACCGCGAACAGCACCGCGGCGGCGGCCCCCAGCCCGGCGCGTTCGTCGAGGCCGAGCGCCACCAGGAGCACGTAGCAGCTCAGCCACTGGATCGCCCAGGCAGCGAGCTGGGCCGCGGTGGCACCGAGCGCAAGCCGGGGGCGGCGGAAGACGGCCAGTCCCTGGCGCACCCGCCCCGCCGCCTGCCGGGCGCGAGCCAGCGCCTCGCGCAGCCTCCTCAGGCCGGCGGAGGCACCTAAGACGCCGCCGTCCTGGAGCAGGACGGGGGCCACGAGCACGGCAGCGAGGACCGCGAGCGGCGCCGCGGCCACCGCGACCAGGGCGCGCTCGGATCTGGAGAACAGGTCCACGGTGGAGAACATCACGACACCGAGGGTGATCAGGGCCACCACGTTGAGGGCGGTCTGGGAGACCATCGTTCCCAGGACCGCCGGCAGGCGCTCACGGGGGCGCCCCGCGCGCCGCGCGACCACGAACGCCCGGGAGGGCTCCCCGAGCCTGGCCGGGAGCGTCGCGGACATGAGCACTCCGATGAACGTTCCCCGCATGGCGTCGCGTAGCTTGACGCCGACGCCGGGCAGCGCGGCCCGCAGGATCGCGTGCCAGGCCAGCGCGCGCAGGACCATCGAGGAGGCCATCAGCCCCAGGGACACCAGGACCCACACCGGGCTCGAGTCGAGCAGGGCGCGCGCGATGTCCACCACCCCGATCCGGCGCAGCGCCAGGACCGCCAACGCGAACCCCGCCACCGCGGCGATCGCGATGCCGATCCGCCGGGCCAGGACCACCGCCGGGCGCCGCTCACCGTCCATCGGCGGCTCCAGGGTCGGGAGGCGGCGGGCGGGCGCGCGGGCGCGGCCGTCGCTGGGAAGCACCCCGACGCGGGTGGCGGCGCGACGGATCGCGCTCCGCGGCGCCGGCACGCGGCGCGCATCGTCGTAGGCCTCGAGCACCTCGCCGGCGACGCGCGACCAGCGGTAGCGTCCGGCGGCCTCGGCGGCGCCGTCCGACAGGGTGCGGCGCCGATCGGCGTCGAGCCACAGGTCGTGCAGCGCCTCGGCCAGTGCGCCAGCGTCGCCACGGGGCACCAGGACCCCGTCGCGGCCCGGGCGCACCACGTCGCGGTAGCCCGCGATGTCCGAGGCGACCACCGGCGTGCCCGCGGAGAAGGCCTCGGTGAGCACCATGCCGAAGCTCTCGCCGCCCAGCGAGGGGGCGCACAGCACATCCGCCTCGGCCAGCGCCCGTCGCTTGCGCTCGTCGTCGACCTTGCCCAGGACCTCGACGCCGCGCTCGTCCAGGAGCAGCGGACGCACCTCCTCCTCGGTGGCCCCGATGACCTGGAGCCGCGCGGGCACCTGCTCCCGGAGCGCCTCGAACGCCCGGAGCAGGACGGGAAGCCCCTTGCGCTCCACCGCCTGCCCCACGAAGGCGACGCGCAGCTCGTCGCGGGCGGGCCCCGGCCGGGGCGCCGCGTCCGCCGCCACGCCGTTGGGGATCACCCGGTAGTGGCCGCCGTAGAAGCGCCGGCCCGTCCAGGCCGCAGCCTCCGAGACCGCGATGCGCACGCGCAGGTGGTTGAGCATCCGCCGGGCGCCGATGAGGTTCGCCAGGTTGTTGGAGATCGGGTTCTCGGAGTAGCAGTGGAAGGTGCCCACCAGCGGCGCGCCGGTCGACACCAGCGCGTCCCAGCACAGCGTCGGCGCCACGGGCTCGTGAAGGTGGACCACGTCGAAGCCGCCCCGGCGCAGCTCCCGGCGCATGGCGGTCACGCCCCCGGGGGTGATCGACAGGTTCGACACCGCGCCGTTGGCGGGCAGCCCGACGGTGCGCCCCAGCGGCACGACGTAGTCGGGCAGCGAGCGCGGCTCGGGCGCGGCGCCGCGATGCAGCCAGCGCGAGACGCGGTCGTCCGGGTCGGTCGGGGCGAGCACCCGGACGTCGTGGCCGAGACCGGCGAACTCGTCGGCCAGGGCCTCGATGTGACGGGTGACGCCCCCCGGATACGTCCACGAGTACGGGGAAACGAGCGCGATGCGGGTCATGGCACGGTGGCGGGCGGACGCCCGCCCTCGGAATCGGTGGCGGCCGGAGATTGTTGCATCGTCGGCGCCGGGCCCCGGCCCGAGTCGGCCTGGCCCGCCCACCCGCCGGGTGGCCCTGGGGCGATCTGACGGCCGGAGCCTCCCACCAGGTAGGCCGTGACGATGCCCAGCACCACCACGGCGACCACGAACAGCAGCGGGCCCGAGTCATTGGTCAGGGAACCCACCACCCCCGAGGCCAGGCCGCCGAGCAGCGCCGCCTGCCAGGCCGGTCCGGGCAGCCCGCCGTACAGGCGCCGGCGCATGGCGATCGCCGCGCCGGCGGCCGCGAGCGACAGGGTGAACGACACCGGCATGAGCCCTCGGAACAGCGCCCGGTAGGCCAGGTGGTAGCGGCGGGCGATGACCTCCCAGATGGTGGCGCCGCCCTGCGACTCCAGGACGTTGCGCTCGAAGTGGCTGTTCGCCCCGGTGAGCAGGTCCAGCAGGGCCAGCAGCCCCACCGCCGCCGCCGGCACGCAGACCGCCACCGCGACCCCCCGCCGGGTGACCCCGCCCGGGAGCACGACCAGGGTGGCCACGGCGGCGCCGGCGCTGACCGTGATGACGCCGCCCACGTCCGCGCCCAGGTACCCCGACCCCACCACCGCGGCCAGGACGGTGCCCAGGCCCGCGAAGGCGAGGGCCATTCGCCGTGAACGAGGGCGCCAGCTGTACAGGGCGGCCAGCCCCACGAACAGGAGCAGGGGCAGGGCGGGCTCCAGCTCGTTGCCGATCCCGAAGAAGCGCGCCCCCGAGCGCGGGTTGGGCCCCAGGAGCGAGAGCTCGATCAGGTTGGTGTCGGCCGCGAGGTCCAGGGTGTAGGCCGCCAGGCACACCGCGGCCGGCGCGAGCGGCCCGCGTGGCCAGGGCAGGAGGCGATCGGTCAGGAGCCCCAGCCCGAACGTGCCGACCGCGACCGTGGCGGCCTCCAGCCCCGCGGAGGGCGGGTCGAGGGCCGACGGGACCAGCACGACCGTCGGCGTCCACAGGAAGGCGAGCGCCCCGATCCGCATGGCGCGACGCGCCCCCGCAGCGCCGCCCGCGGCCGCCAGGGCCAACGTGAGCAGCGCCCAGGCCGCGACCATCGCCTCGAGCGTCAGCACGCGGCGTGGCGCGACGTGGGAGTAGCGGATGCGCAGCCGCTCGAGCGCCGGCGCGGCGCTTCGAGACTCGAATCGAACCGGCTGCCCGGTCACCGTGGCCGCCACCGGGAGGCGGAGATGCCGCAGAATGGTGGGAAGCAGGTCGATTCCGGCGACCACCCCGTGGGTGTGGGTGGTGTCCGAGGTCAGCCCCAGCCCCACGCTGCCGGCGGCGGCCACGCCGATCGGCAGCGGCTGCAGGGAGTGGATCCGCGGCGGGGACTGGATCGCCACCACCAGCTCGTCGGGGGCACGTGCCGCCAGCAGCGAGTCGAGCGCCCGCTCGGCGCGGGGGAGCGGCGGCCCCAGGTCGACCACCACCAGGCGATGGCGGCGCAGCAACCCGCGAGCGCGCGCCACCACCGTCGCCGCCCGCCCGAGCGACACCTCGGCCACGCGGCCGCGCCGGTCGGCGCCGGCGACGGCGTCCAGGGTTGGCCCCCCGGCCACTCCGGCGAAGGCCGCGCCGCCGGGTATCGAGGAGGCCAGTCGGCCGGGGGCGATGTCGCTGGGAGCGCCCGCGGCGCGACGCAGCGCCGGTTTCCAGCCCTCGATCACCCCGGAGCGCCCGACCACCCTCAGACGCAGCGGCCCGGGCAGCTGCGGGGAGTAGCCCGGGGGCGACAGACGGATCCCCTGGGTGATGTCGAGCAGGGCCTGCTGGGGCGTGTAGGTGCCCTGGGTCGGGCCCATCAGCCCGGTGGCCAGCGCCCGGCGCTCGAGCGCGCGCAGCAGCGGATCGGGCGACGCGGGGCGGCCATGCGCCGGCGCCGGCCCGGGCAGGAAGACGATCAGGGCCGCAGGGTCGGCGGAGGCGGCGGCCGGGCAGACCAGCAGCGCACCCACCGCTGCGGCCAGCGCGCGGCGGAGCATCAGCCGGTCAGGACCGGCTTGGCGGGGGGCTCGTCCACCCGGTCGGACGGCCACGGCTCCCGGTCGGCCGCGGCGGGCGCCACGAACGCGCCGGGCTTGCCGAGCACGTAGACCGTGACGGCACCCAGCGCGACCACCGCGTTGATCAGCAGCACCGGTCCGGAGTCGTTGGTGAGCATCCCGACCAGGCCGGCCGCCAGGCCGCCGAGAAGGAGCGCGCGCCAGGCCGGATCCACGCTGACGTTGCCGTAGAGGAACCCGCGGTTGCGCCAGCCGAACGCCGCGGCCAGGGCCGCCCCCAGGAAGTAGGCCGGGGTCCGTCCATGTATCAGCGACTGCGCGGCCAGCTGGTAGCGGCGATACACCAGCTCCCACACCTCGCGGGTGTTCTCGGTGCGCAGGAGGTTGCGCGTCAGGTGGTCGCCGCCCGACAGCCCCAGGTCGAGGAGGATCAGCCCGCCGATCGCCGCCACGGGCACCAGCGCGGCGATCACCACCGCCCCCCGGGTGACGCCGCCCGGCAGCATCACCAGGGTGGCCACGGTGAAGGCGCCGGCCACGGTCAGGACGCCGCCGACGTCGGCGCCGATCCGCCCCCATCCGACGATCACGCCGAGTGCCAGGCCCGCCAGCGCATAGACCAGGGCGTTGCGGCGCGAGGGCGGGCGACCGGCCATCAGCGGAGCCAGGCCGGCGAGGACCAGGATCGGCAGCAGGGGCTCGAGCTCGTTGGATATGCCGTAGAACCGTCCGCCGAACGCCACGCTGGGGCCGAGCGCCGACTGGGTGATGAGGTTGAACCCGGCGGCCAGGTCGATCGTATACGCGGCCAC
>Ga0126309_10000136_pt1 | contig 25087 bp, 5 predicted proteins | sample Plot56_FD_92541 | JGI IMG/M metagenome (GOLD analysis project Ga0126309, IMG submission 92541) | Serpentine soil microbial communities from UC McLaughlin Reserve, CA, USA - Plot56 | ecosystem: Environmental > Terrestrial > Soil > Grasslands | place: USA: UC McLaughlin Reserve, Lake County...
CATCTCGGGATCGCAGACCCCGAAACCGGCAATGCTTGTAAGTTGTTGATCTAAATCGTGGTGCCGGAGGCGGGACTCGAACCCGCATGTCCTTGCGGACCAAAGATTTTAAGTCTGGCTCTGGCCAACACTCCCCAGACGTCACCAGACGATAAGCTCGGCAGAGTCAACAACTTTCGCCTGGCTCTCGCCCATCGACGATCTGGCGAGATCTGGGGAGTGTTGGATGGCACTGGTACAAAACTGGTGCACGAAAGCTCGTCAGCCGTCAATCCCATACCCCTAGCGTGGCTGCGGCTCGGGATTAGCAGCCTTCCCGCTAATCCGTTGGCCGCAGGAACCCCCCGGACCACCACATACCTCCTCTCCCACCGGGTCGACCAGTTTCTCAAAGTTGCCACGGCAGCCCGGGGCTTCCGATCGTGTTCTTCTGGTTGGGCCGAGGGACCTGGAACTCTCGACGACAGCGCCCGTGACGCCGGCCGGCCTGGTTGAGTACCGCGACCAGCTCGTCCCTGATAGCTGCGGCCCCGCAATCCACCAGCAGACCCTCGCCACCGTGCCGATCGAGACGACTGAGCGCCATCTCCGCCAACTTTGCGTGGAGGAGCCGCGGGCCGGGCTGCCGAGTTTCCAAGGGACCTGCTTCCCGATAAGCGAGGAGAAGGTTCTCCCAGTAAGTCAAGGCCTCGAACATAGATTGGGAAGTATGCCCCGCCCCAGAGCGCGTAGCGCGCGCCCATGGGGCGGGGCGGTTGTTATCCCCGCGGCGAAAGGCGGGCAAGCTTCGCCGATGACGAAGAGGCTCGGATGATGGCGTGGTCGAAGGCGTCGCGGGCGAAGCCGGTTCCCCGGGCGCCCACACCGCCCCCTGGGTGCCACTGACTGCGAAGCGACCTCTGCCGACTCGTTGGGCACGGTTTGGGTACGGCACTTTGGATTTCTCCGGTTTAATCTCGGTAGGACAGCGACTACGGGCTCCGCTTCGCCTTCCCATCGTCAAGCGGGGCGCTCCGCTTCGGTTCCCGGACGCTCAGACGCTGGTTGGCCTTGACGTTCTGCAACCGCTGAGTGACACCCGAGGGCCAGCGGATGAGGACCTCGTCCACGACAGAGGCAGAGCCAAGCCCGAAGGTCGGATCGATCTGGGACTGTGAGAGATACGTCCCTCCGCTGTGCACGAACCAGATTTGGGAACCGTCCCGGAGCGTAACCTTGACCAGAGCACCGAGCCCATCGCGGTTGCTGGAGGTGCCTTCGAGAGAAAGGCGCAGCCAGTTCCCATGGCCGCTGCCCCGGTTTTCGAAAATCTTCGCCTGTCCTCCGTTGGTGGTCAGCGCGATGTCAAGGTCGCCGTCATCGTCGAAATCCGCAAAGGCGGCGCCGCGAGCCACGATGGGTCTGGCGAGATCTCCACCATCGGTATCCGTCACCTCGCTGAAGTCACCTTTGTGGTTGTTCCGGAACAGTTGCTGGGGCTGTGCATAGGTGATGTTGGGCAGGATCTTGGATACCTGATCGTCCAGGTGGCCGTTTGCAAGGAAGAAGTCAAGCCAGCCATCGAGGTCATAATCAAAGAAAAAACATCCCCAGCCGAGGGTCAGGCGCGTCGCCCGGCCGATTTCGCTGACCGGTCCGATATCGAGGAAGAACACGTTCCCTTCGTTGCGATAGAAGCCGGTCAGCTCGTTCGAAAAATAGGTGATCGCCAGGCTAAGGCGACCGCTGCGATTGTAGTCTCCAATGGCAATGCCCATGCCTCCGCGGACCCGGCCGTCGGGAGAGTAGGCGATCCCGGAGACCAGTCCGACCTCTTCGAACGTGCCGTTGCCCTTGTTGCGGAAGAGGAGGTTCGGATTCGCGTCCGCTGCCACCGCGAGGTCGGTCCAGCCGTCGTTGTCCGCATCCAGGGGGACCACTCCGAGCAGCTTGGAGCTCGGCTGCTCGAAGCCCGCTTTCTGGGTCCAGTCCTCGAAAGATCCGTTGCCTCGGTTGTGATAATAGCGCGGCGATATGCCTTTATAGAGAACGGGGGTGCAGTAGGCCTTGGTCTTCCCGTCATAGGAGCAGAACACATCGGTTTCCGGCGTCCAGCGGACATAGCGCGTGACGAAGATATCGAGAAAGCCGTCGTTGTCCGCATCGAAAAATGCCGCCGAGGCACCGAACTCGAAATCCTGCGCGAGGCCCGCCTGACGGGAGATGTCGGTAAACCGGCCTTTGTCGTTCCGCAACAGGAAGTCCTGCCCCAGACAGGAGAGGTACAGATCCGGATCCCCATCGTTGTCGATGTCGCCCGCCACTCCTCCGAGGCAATATGCACTGAACGCGAGCCCGGCTTCGCGCGTCGCCTCGGTGAAACGGAAGCCGCCCTGGTTGAGGTAGAGCGCCGGGATTGTCGCCTTTTCGGGCTTGCCGGGGAAGTTGCGGCCGTTGACGAACAGCAGATCGGGCCGGCCGTCGACGTTGGCGTCCAGCACGACAACGCCAGGTCCGATCGTTTCGGGAAGCCACTTCGCGCCGAAGGCACCGGTGTTGTGCTCCCAGTTGATGCCGCTCTCCTTCGTCACATCGACGAAGCGGATCGGCTCTTTCGGCAGAGGGTCCGCCACCGAGCCGCCGCACACGGCGAGGACCGTCATCACTGCCAGGACCGGGAGCGGCAGCCTTTTCGAAAAATGAATGCGCAAGTCCATGGTCAGCCTCCATTCAAGGAAAGATTCTCGAGCGGCACGGAGTGATGCTCGTGCAACGGCTGTCGTTCGTAATTGGAGTCAGGATTAGCTTTCAGATAGGGACCGACCTGCTCCTGGGACAGAGGGCTCTCTTGGAGGCGGTAGAAGAGCGCCTGATGACGGCGGGAGAGATCCTGGTTCCCGAGAGCGCGATGGCAGAGCGCGAGGAGGAAATGCAGGGGAGGGTTCTCGGGATTAATCGCCAGCGACTTTCCGAACGCACTCACCGCCTCGCGATAGTTGGCCTTGAGGAAGAGAGTGCGCCCGACCTCTCCCCAGACGCTCGCCTCTCTCGGGTAACCGTTCAAGGCGGCGCGCAGGTGCTCGAGCGCTTCGTCATACCGGCCATCGGCCTGCTCCACCAGGCCGAGATAATAGTGCGCTCGCGGCAGGCGCGGATCGAGGGAGAGCGCCTTGCCGAGCGGGCCGCGGGCCTGCTCCATGTTGCCGAGAGCCCACTCCAGGTTGCCCAGGGTCGTCCACACCTCGGCGTCGTCTGGCCGCAGGGAGCGCAGCACCCCGAAGGCCTTGCGAGAGAGGATGAAATCCCCCCGGTTCGCCAAGCCGAAGGCGTAATCGTTCCAGCGCTCCGCGTCGGAAGCGGGCTTCATCGCCAGCCGGCTCATGTCGGGCAGCGCGGCGCCGGCATCCACGACGGGGAGAGTCCTCGAGGTCTCGGCGATGGTCACCACCGGCAGCCGCGGCGGAGCCTTTCCCGAGCCCTCGAAAACCCAGTCGGTGAAGGCCGGACGGAACGCGCGATGCTTGAGCCGCGAGACGAGCGTGATCCTGTCGCCGGCATCGGGCGGGACCTCGAGCCGGAAGCGGACGACGAATGCGGTATTGGCCTCGATCCGCTGTGCGAACACGGCGGCGCGAGCCGCCCAGATGTCGTAGCGCTCGAGCTTGCGCCCGTCACTGTTGATCCACAGGTTGCTCACGAAGTGCGCGCCAGGGTCGACATTGCCCGAGGAGTCTTCCTTTCCGCTCCAGAACAGGATGCGGCCCCGGTCATCGATCGCCTGGAACTCGACCCAGATGTCCTTCAGAACATATTTCCCGCCGGGAAACATGTGCCCGATGTCACGGCTGCGCAGGACGACATCGAATCGCGTGGACTCGCCGCGACGCAAGGTGGCCGGGATGCGGTCGAGCGGCGCGTAGAGATTCTCGGCCCGCTCCTCCGGTGACTCGGATCCGACCTCCGCCGGCGGCTGCCCCTTGCTCATGGCGAAGATCTCCATGCTGAGTCCCGACTTGAGCGATTCCACGACCGCCTGCATTTGCTGGACATCGCCCCGCAGAAAAGGTCCCGCGGTATTGGCGGCGGCAAAACGGTGCGAGCGCAGGTGGCCGCCCGCCCCTGCGGCGTCGCCGGTTTTCACCGGCGGCATGTGACAATCGACGCAGCTCTTGGGCTCCGGAAAGTGGACGGACTGTGTCATCCCCTGGCCCGATGCGCTGGTGGACTGCCAGGGGTCATAATCGTTCATGATACCGAGGAACTTGTACCTGTTGACCGACACGTCCATGTGGCCTTTGTGGCAGGTGGCACAGAGCTCGGCGCTGCGGAGGACCGGCCTGTCGTAGGCGAGGCGGTGCGGCTCCGGATTGGCCCGGACGAGCAGATCGTAAAGCGTTCTGGTGAAGAAGCTCCGGCTGGTCGCCAGCCGGTGGATGGCCGGGATCTCGAGCTCGTAGTCCGCCTGTCCCAGGGAGCTTTTGACCTTCGAGATGGTATGGCAGACCGTGCACGAGACGCCCTCGGCGGCGGTCGGGGCTGATGCCATCTCGTCCACCGGCCGGTCCGCCGCGCCGGTGACTAGGAGCGCCGGAGTGTGGCAGCCAGCGCACCAGCGCGCCGCGACCGGACCGGACACCTTCCGCATCTCCTCATAGGTTCGCCGATACCAGGGATTGTCGAGCCCCGAGAAGCGATGCGCCGACGAAGACCACTCGGCGAGGACGCCGGGGTGACAGCCGGCGCGCCCGCAGCCCGCGCTCCCGGAGAGGTCGCCCTCCGCCAGCCATCCCCCTGAACGGGTGCTCACCGCGGAAGGGTAAAACGGCCCATCCTCGCCTCCCATCGCCTGCTCCGCCATCGAGAGCGGCGCCGGTGGATTCGAGAACCCGGCCGGGCTCGCGGTGTCTTCGCGGGCCAGCAGACGCACGACTCCGACGACCACCAGGACGGCGACGAGCCCGGCCATGGAGAGCCTCCGCAGGCGGCCCGGCCGAGAGACATCGAGGAGCGCGATGCACCCGGCGACCGCCAACTCCACATGGGTCCAGACGAGAGCCTCCAGGCCTCTGCGGTTGCCGACAACGACGAGCGCCATGCCGGCCACGGCCGAGAGAAGTAATAGAAGAACGCCGATGCTCTTCGATGATCGATGGCGCCACCACCAGAGGGCGCAGGACACGGCGAACGCGAGACCGAGGGCCAGATGCGCTAGAAGATTCGCCAGATAGAGCGGGCCTGCGGGGCTGGCGAACGCAAGACAGGCGATGTTCACCACCAGCAGAACCGCGAGAAGCCCCCGCCACATCGTACTTCCGGATTTCATCGGCACCGCTTCTACCTCCATTCCGACTCCATTCCGAGGGAATGTGTCCGCCGGTCTCAGTCCTCGCGCAGGACCGTCATGGGATCGACACGGACGATGCGACAGGCGGGAATCAAACAGGCGACAAGAGCGACGGAGCCGAGCACTCCGGCCGCGGCCGCGAACGTCAGAAAATCGTTTCTTGTCAAGCCATACAGGAGGCTCTGGAGGTACCGGGTCAGGAAGAGCGATGCGAGGACACCGCATCCCAGACCGATTACGACCGGCAGCATTCCTCGCGAGACGAGCGATATCACGAGAGAGCTGCGCCGGGCGCCCAAAGCCATCCGGATCCCCATATCTCGCATATGTTGCGCGACCCCCTGACTGACCACTCCGAAAACACCGAAGGACGCCAGGAGCAGACCGACGGCGGCGAAGACGCCGACGAGGAGAGAGCTGAAGCGCGGTTGTGCAATGGAACGGGCGACGTGCTGCTCAAGCTCCTCGACGTTGTAGACCGGCAGCCTGGGATCGAGCGACCAGACCGCCTTCCGCAGCAGATTGGCCGACCGGTGCGGATCCGAGCACGTGCGGATGACCAGAGCCATGGAGGCCAGGGGATTCTGCATGTAGGGGTAGTATGCCGTCGGCCCGCCGGCGTCCGCCAAGCGATCCGTACGGACGTCGGACACGACGCCGACGATCGTCAGCCAGTGGATTGGATCATCGCCGGCGCCTGCCTGGAGATTGTCGGAAGTGATCCGCTTTCCGAGAGGGTTTTCGCCGGGCCAGAAGCGCTGCGCCGCGGTTTCGCTGACAATGGCAACCGGTGTGGCGCCATCGATGTCCCGATCGTCGAACGGACGCCCTCGTTGCAGTCGAATTCCCATGGCCCGGAAGTAGTCGGGGCTGATGATATATTTCGTCACCACCGGCGCCTGCTCCTCGGAAGCAGGGGTCTGTCCTTCGATCGAGATGGACCCGGAGAAGCTGAACGAGCTGAGCGGCAGGACCGAGACCAGCCCGGCATGCTCGACATCCGGCATCGCCGAGAAACGATCGAGCAGAGTGCGGAAAAACTGGAGCGGCTTTTCGCTCTCCGGAGCATAACGATCGGCGGGCAGGGACACCTCCGCGGTCAGCACTCTCTCGGCTTCGAATCCAGGCGATGTGCCCGCCAGAAGGGCGAAGCTCCGCAGCAGCAGCCCCGCACAGATCAGGACGACCGCGGCGAGCGTCACCTCGGCGACGATGAGAGCATCACGCGTCCATCCTCTCCCTCGCGCGGTCTTCCAATAGACCTTCCGTTGCAGGGATTCCTTGAGATCGAGCCGCGAGGAGCGGAACGCGGGCAGGGTGCCGAAGAGAATCGCGGCAAGCACCGAGAGCGCCACCCCGAAGAGCGCCATCTTGCCGTCGAGGCGGATGGCGCCCGCGGTGGGAAGGGCCTGGCGGTACAGCGCGAGCAGGTTCTGGATGAGCCATGATCCCGCGAGCGTCCCGAGGCACCCTCCCGCCAGCGCCAGCACGACACATTCCGTGAGGAGCTGACCGACGATGTGCCAAGACCGTGCTCCGAGAATGCCCCGGATGGCGATCTCCCACTCCCGGGAGGCCAGACGCGCGAGCATCAGATTGGCCACATTGACACAGGCGATCAGCAGAACGAAGGCGACCGCGCCCCAAAGAATGAGCAGAGCCGGACGAATCTCTCCCACCAGGCTCTCCTGGAGGCGGTCCACGTGGACGCTCCACCCCTCGTTGGTGGCCGCGTATTCGTGCCCGAGCCGTGCTGCGAGGTTCTGCAGATCGGTTCTCGCCGTTTCGACCGTGACGCCCTGGCGCAGCCGTCCCAGACCGACGAGATAATGGCGGCTCCTCTTCTGGCTGGCGAGGTCCATGGCGAGCGGCTTCCAGTAATCATTCCCCGTCTCCATGTCGCTCAGCGTCTGGAAATCGGGAGGCATCACTCCGATCACCGTATACGCCTCGCCGTCGAGCCGGATCGGGTGGCCGATGATCCCCGTCTCCCCGCCGAACAGGCGGTGCCACAGGCCGGAGCTCAAGAGGACGACGCGCGGCGCTCCCGGCGTATCGTCCTGCGCGGTGAACGTGCGGCCGATCAGCGGCCGGATGCCCAGGACCTCGAAAAATCCGTGCGTCACCTCCAGACCGGCGAGCCGCAGGGGCTCGTCGCCATCGGTGTAGGAGGCCGTGCTGTTGACGTAGGCAGACAGGGCCTCGAAGGAGGTGCTCTGCGCCCGATAGTCCGCAAAATTGGGAGGAGAGATGCCGAAACGAGGGAGCCCGGCCTCCACATTGCTGTCCATGATCAAGAGGATCCGGTAGGATTCCCGGTACGGGAGCGGCTCCAGGAGAACCCGTTTGACGACGCTGAAGATGGCCACATTGCCGCCGATCCCCAGCGCCAGGGCCAGAACGATCAGCAGTGTGGAGAGCGGCTCTCTGCGCAGGGCGCGCAGCGCGAAGCGCACGTTCCTAGACAGGCTCTCCGTCATCAGATCCTCCTCTCGCCGCCGTCCGCCACCGGCCGGGAAACCCCGTCGAGACATGCCCGGAGGCGTTCGGCGAGGACCTGCACATGGGGGTCCAGGACCATGGAGCTGTGCTCGCCAGGCACCTCGTGAACCTCGACACCCTCCTGAGCCCAGCGATCCCAGCCGAGCGCCGGGTCCCCCGGCCCCTGCACCCGGAAGAGGGTGATCTTTCCCGGATAGGGCTGGGGGACGTAGCGCAGCGTGGCCCGGTTGTGGCCCTGATGGACCGCCAGGAACCTCCGGGCCTGCTCCACTCCGACATCGGGCGGGATCATGGCCCTGCGCCGGAGCATCTCGAGCACGAATTCGAGCTGCCGGTCGCGGTGACCGAGCTCGGTGAGCTTCTCCACGGTCACCGGCAGACCCTGCTCTTCGGCCCAGAGCGCCAGGTACTCGACGCCATCGAGATCCTTCGTCCCGCCCGGCTGCGGCGTGTCCAGCATCGCGAGAAGGGCGATCTCCTCGCCGCGCTGCGCGAGAGAGCGCGCCATCGCGTACGCCACCAGACCTCCGAAGGACCAGCCGAGAAGGAGATAGGGCCCATGCGGCTGGATCTGCAGGACGGCGTCGAGATACCGCTCGACCATCTCCTCGACGGTCGTCAAGGGTTCCTGGTCGTCTTCCAGCCCCGGGGGCTGGATCCCATAGACGGGCTGGCGAGCTCCCAGGAGAGTCGTCAGGCGATGGAAGCGGAAGACGCTCCCGCCGCCGGGGTGCACACAGAAAAGTGGCCACAGGCCGGGGCTGCCGGCCTGGAGCTGCACCACCAGGGACGGGCGCTCCGCACGGGGCCGGCTGCGCAGCAGAACCGCCAGCCCCTCGATCGTGGGCTCCCGGAAGAAGGCGCCCAGCGGGACCTCCTGGCCGAACTCCCCGGAAATCCGGGAGACCAGGCGGACCGCGTGGACCGAGTCGCCGCCCAGGTCGAAGAAGTTGTCGCGCACGCCGATCGGGCTCCGGTCGAAAACCTTTTCCCAGATTTCTGCCAACCGGACCTCGAGGTGATCGCGGGGCCGGACGAATCGTTCGATGTCCACGCTGTGGACGCCCTCCGGCTCCGGCAGCGCAGAGCGGTCGACCTTGCCGTTCGGAGTGAGCGGCAGCTGATCGATCACGAGGAGCTGCGAGGGCACCATCGCCTCCGGCAGGAGCTCTCGCAGGAAGCCGCGGACATCTTCGACCAGTTGCCGGGTCTCCTCCTTGCAGGTGCTCTCCGCGCGCGTTGCGCCGGCGCCCTGCCGCCGGCCGTGCGGGTCCGGATTGCGCCCGCCGAGGAGACCGTGCAGGAAGATCTGCTCACGCCCCACGACCCCATCGGCCCGGAGCCGATCGGTATCCAGCAGACCAATCGGACAGAGGCCGATCTGGCAGCGGGAAGCCGTCGTCATGAGAAGCTGTCCGAGACGCCCGGCCTCCACCAGGCAGACGCTCTCGGCCCAGTCGCCGAAGGAAGGCCGCAGGACGCCCGGGTCTGCCATCAGGATGATGGTGAACGCCGAGCGGTCATAGATCTCCTGATTGTTGGCGGCATGATCCATGCGATCCAGGCGGGGGCTCTGCGACAGGAGCAGCAGCCGATGTCGCTGCGGATCGTAGTGATAGAACCCCTCCGGGACGCCCTCGACCCGCTGCGGTTTGATCGAGACATACATCCGGACGGGAAGACCGGAATCGACCGGCCCGAGCGGCTGCAGCGAGCCGAGCAGGACGCTGAGGTCCTCCCCGGAGATCGGCGGCTCCGGCAGATATTCGCGGTGGCTCCGGCGGTCCCGGAACGGTGCGACGAAGGCTTCGTCGATCTCGGGTACCGGAAGGTCAACGCGCGGCCTCTCCCGATCGCCTCGCCGCAGGCCGTGCTCGGCGAGCTTGAACTCGAGACGCCCCATCTCGCCGAGCGAGCCGGCCTGGCGGGCGAGCTCGTGATCCAGGCTGCTCTGCCGGGTGGGCGGAACCAGGAAATCCGACGCCGCTCCGGGGGCATCGCTCCCGGAGGCGGCCGGAGCCGCGGGCCTGCCCCCGGCCAGCGAGCACATCAGGACGTGCCCCTCGTCCAGGCGGAAGAGACGCCGCGTGGGCTCGAGGTCGAACGGCCGGATTGGCAGCAGCCTGAGGTCCTGCTCCGCCGCCGCTTCCGCGAGGAGCTGGCTCATGTAGCCGGCCTCGAGGAGGCTGAACTCCCGAGCCATCCGGCTGTACAGGGGCACGATGGCCTTGAGCTGCGCGATCAGGTGCACGGAGAAGGCCGCCTCTCCGCCGGTCTGCCGGTCGGCCTCGGCGATCTCTGCCCCGAGGCTCTCCTCACCGGCCATCCCGATCAGGCAGTGATCCTCCGGGTGGTAGTAGTAGATGCCCCCCTCGATTCCGTCGATCCGATCGGGTCTGACCCGGATGTAGGTCTGGACCGGATAGAGGTTGCCGGCCGATGGATAGCGGTATTTCGGCAGCGGGAATTCGTCCTCCTCGAGCCGCATCAGGCACTGCAGCCAGGAGCCGAAGGCGGCGAAGGGCAGGGGCTCCGCCGAGAAGCCGCGGACGCTCTCGCGTTCCGACCGGCCGTCCGCAGCGAGGAGCCGGATGAACGGCAGGCCGTCCGCAGCCCCGCCGGGCGGCTCCAGCCGCAGCTCTCCGCCGGAGGATCCTGCCGTGGCAGAAGCCTCCTCCTTGTCTTCGCTTTCGGCAATGATGTATCCCATGAGGCTGCGGTCGCTCCGCTTGCCTCCGACCACCTTCACCACCGCGGCGCGGACCCGGGGGTGCCGCTGCATCACGTTTTCGATCTCGCCGAGCTCGATCCGATGTCCGCGGATCTTGACCTGCGCGTCCGTCCGCCCCAGGATTTCGAGCCGGCCGTCGGGAAGGTAGTGTCCGAGGTCCCCGCTGCGGTAGAGGCGCTCGCCGAGGGAGGGGTGATGGAAGAAGCTCGCCTGCGTCCTCTCCTCGTCCCGGTAGTAGCCCCGCGCGAGGCCCGCCCCTCCGATGTACAGCTCTCCGGTCGCCCAGAGCGGACGCATCTCCGCGAGATCGTCGAGCACGTAGATGTGGTGATTGGCCAGAGGCAGGCCGTAGGGAATGCTCTTCCATTCCGGATCCACCTCGCCGATGGGGTGGACGGCCTGCCAGATCGAAGCTTCCGTCGGCCCTCCGAGGCTCACCACCTGGACTCCCGGGATCAGCGCCCGCACGCGGTCCGGCAGGCTCACCGGAATCCAATCCCCCGACAACAGGACGAGACGCAGGCTGCCGAGGTCGATGCCCCGGCGGTTGGCCGCATGATCCACCACCATCTCCATGAGCGCCGGCACAGAGTTCCAGACCGTGACGCGGTGCTCGCGGATCAGCTCGGCCCAGCGGGCGGGATCACGTAGAGCCCGCGCCTCGGGCAGCACGATCCCGCCTCCCGCGGCGAGCAGCCCGAAAAGATCGTAGACTGAGAGATCGAAGCTGAGGGACGAGAGCGCCAGGACGCGGTCCTCCGGACCGACCTGGAAACGCCGGCTCACGTCGAGAACCGTGTTCAGCGGGGCGCGATGCTCCAGCATCACTCCCTTGGGAACTCCCGTGGAGCCCGAGGTGAAGAGGACATAGGCGAGGCTTTCCGAGCCAGGCCCTCCGGCCTCCGGGAGCAGCGGCGGCCCGTCCAGGCCCGCGGCCTCGACGACGAGAGGACGCAGCCCCTCCGGCCAGTCGCAGACATCGCGGAGCCAGGGCTGGATCAACGCCAGGTCGACCGCGGCCTGCTCCAGGAGCTGCCGGATCCGCTGCCGCGGCAGATCGGCGCTGACCGGCAGATAGGGAGCGCCGGCCCGGAGCACCGCGAGAGCCGCCACGATCTGTTCCCAACCCTTCTCCATCACGATGGCGATCGGACGGTCGCGGCAGGCGCCCTGCTCGTGGAGGAGGCGCGCGAGAGCCCCGGACCAGGCGTCCAGCCGGCCATAGCTCAGCTCCAGCTCTGCGGTCAGGACGGCCGGCGCTTCGGGCCTCGCGGCGGCCTGCCGCTCGAAGGCCGAATAGAGCAGCTCGCCCTCGGGTATCGGCACCGCGGTGGCATTGCTCTCGGCGATGCGCTGCAGGTGGGACTCGGGGAGCCAGGGGCGGCCGGACCGGGACCACAGATCGTCCTCCTCGCTCAGGCGCCGGAGCAGACGGCAGTAGGAGTCGAACATGTCGTCGACCAGCCCGTCGGGAAAGAGCTCCCGGATGGCATCCCAGTGGATCCTGAGCACGCCGCGGCTCTCCCCCAGCTGGTTGTCGAGCCAGACCTGGGGCGTCTGGGTGATCGAATAGACCAGGTCGAGCTGGAGAGCGTCCTGCAGATCGTCCGGGAGGCCGGTATCCTGTCCGAGAGTGCTGGTGAGCACCACCGGCATCAAGGCGCGCGGGGCGCCGCCCTGCCGTCTCGCCAGCTCCCGCAGGACGCGAATGCCGCTCATCCAGCGGTGATCCATGTCCTCCCAGAGCTGCTCCTGGAGCCGCCGGGCGCGCACCTCGAACGAGTGCTCCGGATGGCAGTAGTCCACCTCCAGGAGGTTCACCGACGTGAAGTTCCCGATGATGTCGTTGACCTGGGGGTGGAGCGGCAGGCGATTGAACACCGTCAGGTTGATCGTGAAGCGCAGATTGCGGCTCCACAGCGACAGGATGTCGGCATAGGCCGCGAGCAGGATGCCGGTCGGAGACAGCCCCGCCCGCGCCGCCTGCGCCTTGAGGCGGCTCCAGCTTTCCGGATCGAGCTCGGAGGACCAGCGGCTGAACCTCGGATGACGCAGGGTCGAGGGATCTTGCGCGAAGGGCAGCTCGGGCGCCTTCGGGAGCGTGTCGAGGCGCTTCCACCAGTACTCCTGCGAACGGCGGTAGAGCTCCGTCTTCTGGAGGGCCACCTCGGCCAGCACATAGTCGCGGAACGAAAGATCGAGGGGGGGCAGCGCGACCCCGGGCCGGGTGTAGAAGAGAAAGAACTCGCGGTCCAGACGGGTCGAGCTCCAGGCGTCCTGGATCAGGGCGTCCTGGCTGAGATGCAGGCGGATCCGACCACCGTCCAGAAGGGAAAAACGAATGTCGAACAACGGCCAGCGCTCTCCCTCCAGGACCTGGTGCGACATCTCCTCCCGGATCAACTCGAGCTGGCTCTCCCTCGCCTGCTCGTCGAGGCACCGCAGGTCGATGACCGGCGGGTGGTAGGGAGGCGGATCCGCGAGAATCCTCTGGTAGCCGTCGGGGAGCAGGACGACGCGCAGAGTGTCATGGCGGGCGATCAGGAGCCGGAGCGCCTGGATCATTCTCGGCAGCTCCAGGTTCAGGCTCTCGAGCTCCGTGTAGCTGTGGGTGGCGACGCCGCCCAGCTCGACCGCATTGCTCCGGCCGACCCAGTACGCCTGCTGCACGTCGTTCAAGGGGAACGGATCGTATCGACGGCCGGGATCCGGAACGATCGCCGGCAGGGTCGCCGGCGGCGGTGCGTCCTCGCCTCGTCCGGCGCGCTGACGGGAGATGGCCACCGCCAGCTCGGCGATGGTGGGCGCCTTGAAGAGCGCGCGCAGGTGCAGCTCGATCCCGAGCTGCCTCCGGATCTGGAACAGAAGCCGGATGGCCAGCAGAGAATGGCCGCCCGCAGCGAAGAAGCTCTCGTTCACCCCCACCCGCGTCCTCCCCAGCAGCTCGCCCCAGATCTCACTGAGCTTCCTCTCCAGAGGCGTGCGCGGCTCGGCGAACGTCGCCCGGCCCTGATCGTCCAGATCCACCTCGCGCGCCGCCAGGGCTCGGCGGTCCACCTTGCCGTTGGGGCTCAGGGGCCATGCGTCGAGCCAGACGAACCCCGAGGGCTGCATGACGTCGGGAAGGCTCCGTCCCAGGAACGCACAGAGCTCGGCCTCTGCGGGCCGCGGCTCTCCACCTCCGCGGAGGTACGCCACGAGACGCTGCTCCCCTGTCGCGTCCGCATGAAGGACCACCACGCTATGGGCGACGGCCGGGTGCCGGTCGAGCACCGTCTCGATCTCCCCGAGCTCGATCCGGAACCCGCGCAGCTTGATCTGGTTGTCGAGCCTCCCCAGGAACTCGATCTCTCCGTCAGGCCACAGGCGCACGCGGTCGCCGGTCCGGTAGAACCGCCCTCCCGGTTCCGCCCCCCAGGGATCGGGCACGAAGCGTTCCGCCGTGAGATCGGGGCGGCCCAGGTAGCCGCGCGCGACGCCCACCCCGGCGAGGAACAGCTCGCCCGGCACTCCGACCGGCGCCGGATCCCAATGACCGTCGAGCACGTGGGCCCGGCGGTTGTCGAGCGGACGGCCGATGGTCACCGGGCCGGCCGGCCCCATCCGGCCGAACGTCGAATAAATGCTGTCCTCGGTCGGACCATACAAGTTCATCACCCGCTGCACTTGCGGGTGCTCATGGATCCGGCTCACCAGCTCGGACCGCGGCCCTTCCCCCCCCAGGCCCACCGTGCGGAGCTGCGGAGGCAGCTCCGCCGCGGCCAGCACCGCCATGGCCGAGGGGACCGTGTTGATGAACGTCACCTCGCCGGCGGCCTCCAGAGACGGCAGCTCGAGGGCGTTGTCCGCGAGGATGACCCGGCCCCCCCAGCACAAGGGGACGAACAGCTCGAAAACCGAGAGATCGAAATTGAACGACGTCGAGACCAGAAAGCCGGAGAGGTCCTCGAGCGGGAACGCGGTCCGTGCCCAGCGCACGAGCCCGGCGACTCCCCGGTGCGGGACCGCCACCCCCTTCGGCCGCCCCGTGGAGCCCGAGGTGTAGAGCACATAGGCCAATCGGCCGGCATCCGCCGCGGCGTCCTCCGCATCGAGGGGCGCGGCGCTCTCCTCGTCGATCGCCGTCCGTTCGGCATCGAGGCCGAGCCAATGCGCCGCGCTCCCGGGCAGGAGATCTCGCAGGCCCTCGACTCCGACGAGGATGGACAGACCGGAGTCGGCGGCGATCCAGGCCAGGCGCTCGGCGGGATGGGACGGATCGAGAGGGACGTAGGCGCCCCCGGCCTTCAGCACGGCCAGCAGCCCGTACACCATCTCGGGGGAGCGATCGAGCAGGAGCCCCACGCGCGCCTCGGGCCCGACGCCGAGCCGCCGCAGGCGGCGCGCCAGACGGTTCGCCCGGCCATCGAGATCGGCATAGGTCAGACGCTCCGATCTCCAGATCAAGGCGGTCGCCCCGGGCGTGCGGCGGACCTGCTGCTCGAAGAGCCGATGCAACAGCTCGCAGCTCTCCGGCGGCACGGCCGTGTCGTTCCACTCGAACAGGAGCTGATGCCGCTCTCCGGCGCTCAGCAGAGCACATTCCGCGACGCAGCGCTCCGCGTTCGCCGGCAGGGTCTCGAGCAGGGTCTTGAAGTGGCCGAGGAGCCGCTGGATCGCAATCGCCTCGAAACGGTCGCGCTCGTAGAAGAGGCGGAGACGCAGATCGGAGCCGGCCTTGACCAGCAGGGTCAGCGGGTAGTTGGTGCTCTCGACGGATTCGACGGCGGAGATCCTGAGGCCGTTGCCCTGAGCCTCCGGGGAGCGGCCCGTCGGGAAGTTCTCGAAGACGAGCAGAGTGTCGAAGAGCGGCTCCCCGGCCGGCAGCTCGCTCCAACCCTGGACGCTCGCGAGCGGCGCGTGCTCCACCTGGCGCAGCTCCAGCTGGCGCGCCTGGAGCTGGCGGAGACAGGGCAGGAGCTTCTGCGCGGCCGGAATCCTGGCGCGCACCGGAACGGTGTTGATCAGCAGACCGACCATCGTCTCGATCCCCGGCAGAACCGGCGGCCGGCCGGAGGTGACGGTGCCGAAGATCACATCCTCCCGATCTCTGTAGCGGCCGAGGAGGAGCGCCCAGCACCCCTGGACGAGGGTGCTCAAGGTGAGCTGGCGCTGCCGGGCGAAGGTCTGCAGAGCGGCCAGTCCGGCCTCGGGGAGGAGGTCCTGCCGCTCCTCGTCGCGCTCCTCCTTGGCTCCGGCCTTGCGCTCGATCGGAAGCCGGGTCGCCGAGGTGAATCCGCAGAGCTCCTGCCGCCAGACGGTCTCGGCCCGCCCGGCATCCTGCGCCTGCAGCCAGCCAATGAAATCTCCATAGGGCCGGCTCGGCCGCAGCGGCGGCGATCCGCCATTGGTCAAGCCGCGATAGATGGCCGAGACCTCCTCCAGGATCAGGGCGATCGACCAGCCGTCGAGGATCAGGTGGTGATAGCTCCAGACGAGCTGCCAGGCGTCGTCGGAACGGAGCAGGGCCAGCCGGCTGAGGGGGGCTTTGGAGAGGGTGAAGCCCTTTTCGCAGTCGGCCCGCAAGAAGTCGTCCTGCCGCTGCCGGCGCTCTTCGAGAGAGCAGCCCCGCAGGTCGACCTCGTGCCAGGGCAGCGCGACGCGCCCATAGACCACCTGGAGCGGCTTCTCTTGGCGCTCCCACACAAAAGCCGTGCGCAGCGGCTGATGCCGTTGGACGACCTGGCTCCACGCCTGTCTATAGGCCTCGGGGTCCAGCTCGCCCTGCAACGTGCACCGGAGCTGCTGGAAGTACAGCCCGAGATCCGGCGCGTAGAGGGCATGGAACAGCAGGCCCTCCTGCAGAGGCGAAAGGGGATAGATGTCCTCGATCAGATCCTGGGGAACCCTGCCTGCGGTCTGCGTCACGGCCTGGATCTCCGCTCGGTTGAATGGGTGGCCTCGAGGGGCTGCATCACTCTCCTCCCTGCAGCTCCGCGAGAAGGTCGTCGAGCGCTGCCTGGGTCAGGCCAGCGCGGGGAAAATCTGCGGTGGTGTATGCCGGCACGGCGGCGGAGCCGCTGTGGAGGACGAGATCGCGCAATGCGCTCAGGCAGCCTTCGGCCATGCGCTCGACGGTGACCCGGTCATGGAGGTTCTCGCTGTAGATCCAGGACATCCGCAGCTCCCCCCCGGTGACGCTCGCGATGATCTCCAGGACGTGGCTGCGCAGCTCTCCCGGGTCCACCTCGGCCCCTCCGGGCTCCGGCGCAGAGGTGAGCAGTGCGGCCTCGTCGCCCGCCAAGTCGAGCTGCCCCAGATAGAGGAAGACGATCTGGGGCACCGGGAACCCCCCGAGCATCGCCTCTCCCTCCGGCCTCAGATGACGCAGCAGGCCATACCCGAGACCGGAGCCGGGCAGCGCCCGCATCTGCTCCTTGACCGCTCTCAGCGCATCGACGGGATCGGTGGCTTCGACATGCAGGAGGAGGGGGAACAGGGCGGTGAACCAGCCGACCGTGCGCGAGAGGTCGATGTCTTCCAACAAGGGCTCCCGGCCGTGCCCTTCGATGTCCAGCAGGACCTCCGGCCCCATCCACCGGCGCAGGGAGAGCGCGAGCCCCGTGAGGAGCGCTTCCTGGACCTGCACCCGGTGAGCGCGCGCGAGATCGTGCAGCAGCGCCCGCGTCATCTGGGAGTCCAACGTGACGGTCACCGTGCGCGCAGACGCCATGCTGTTGGCCCCGGTGGACCGCTCGACGGGCAACCCGGCCACCCGGCGGCGCCGTTCGTCGGCCCAGTACGCCATCTGGGAGGCGACCTCCGCCTCTCCGGCGTGCTCCCGGAGACGCCGGGACCAGCGCTGGAACGAGGTGGTCCTGGCCGGCAGGACGACGCGCTGCCCACTCTCGAGCTGGAGGTAGGCGGTCTGCAGGTCGGCGAGCAGGATCCGCCACGAGACCGCGTCGATGGCCAGATGGTGGACGACGATCATCAATCGGCCCGGAGCGCCGGCGCCGAAGTCGAAGAAGACGACGCGCAGGAGCGGGCCCAGCGCGAGATCGAGGCTGCGTTGCAGTGCCTCCGTGGCCCGTTCTGTCGCGGCTCTCCGCTCCGTCCCGGGCAGGCCCGACAGATCGATGCAGGCGGCGGGCGGCTCTCCGCGCGCGTCGTCGAGCCACTGCCGCCAGCCCGCCGGCGCCGCGGCACAACGCAGCCGCAGGGCATCGTGATGGTCGAGCAGAGCCTCGACGGCGCGGCGGAGCAGAGCTGGCGCCAGCGGCCGCCGGACGACCGCGAGCATGGACTGATTGAATTGGTGCGGATGGGCGAGACCGCGCGCGAAGAACCAGAGCTGGATCGGAGTGAGCGGTACCTCGCCCGCGGCGGCCTGGTCGCCGGCCGCCTCCGGCCGGCAGCTCGCCGCGGCAGCCGCCATCTCCGCGACGGTCCGCAGCTCGAACACCTGCCGGGGCGTCAGACGCAGGCCTGCCTCGTGCAGGCGGGCGTGGATCTGCAGGCTGATGATGGAGTCTCCTCCGAGCTCGAAGAAATCGTCATGGATCCCGATCTCCTCGATGCCGAAGACCCCTTGCCAGATGCCGGCGACCACGCGCTCCGCCTCGTTCTGCGACGCCTCGTAGGGTGTGCTCAGGTCGGGCCGGGGATGGCCGCGCAGCCGCAGACCCGGATCGGCCGCCGGCGAGACCGGCGGCTGGAGCCGCTCCGCCGCGGTGTGGAAATCCTCGATGGACACGACGAGCTGCGGAGAGCGCGCGTCGAGGGCCCGCAGAAAGACCTCCGCCCCCTCCTCCGCGGACATCCCGACCGCGATGACCCGGTGGGGATCATGGCCGCGGCGCAGCGCCTCCTCGAAGGCCATTCCCGCGTCGCGCCAGGTGTCCCAGCCGATCGAAACGATGTGCGTCCTGCCGGTGGCGAACCGGAAGTGGGCAAAGGCGTCCAGGAAGGCGTTCGCCGCACAGTAGTCGATCCGCCCCATCTGGCCGACGACCGAGCTCAGCGAGGAGCAGAGGACCATGACGTCCAGCTCGCCCCCGAAGAGCTCGTCGAGGATCCAGGTCCCGGTCACCTTCGGCGCGAGCACGGCTGCCGCCATGTCGCGGGTCTTCCACTGCGTCAGGCCCGCAGGAGGCGCGCCCGCGGCGTGGATGACCCCGTGGATCACGCCGAAGCGCCGGCGCACCTCGCCGACCGCCTGCCTCATCTGCTCCAGGTCGGCGACGTCCGCGTTCAGCACGAGCACCTCGCCTCCCTTCCTCTCCAGCTCGCGCAGACGGAGGATCTTCCGGCTCGTCCGGTCCGCCGCGCCGTGGGCCGAGATCCACGCGTCCCACGCGCTCCGCTCGGGCAGCGGCGTGCGCCCTACGAGCGCCAGGCGAGCTCCATGGACGGACGCGAGGTGATCCGCCAGCTCGAGAGCCATCCCGCCCAGACCGCCGGTGATGAGCCAGGTCCCGCCGTGCCGCACGAACGGCGGAGGGGTTGAGGGCGCCGCCAGGCGAACCGGCTCCATGGCCTCGACCCAGCGGTATGTTCCGCGATAGGCGACGACAGGGTCGGCCGCTTCCGCCAGCAGCTCAGCGGCCAGTTGACGACTGACGGCCTCCAGGCGGGACGCGGGCACCAGAAGGAGATCGATGCTGCGGCAGGCGATGTCCGGAAGCTCGCGCGGGAGGGTACGGCAGGCCCCCATCAGCGTCGCCTTGGTGGGATCGATCGGGTCCCCGCCGGTCACCGGCTGCATGCCCGTCGAGACGATGTCCAGACGGAGAGGCTCTCCTGGCATCTGCTCCTCGATCGCCTGGATCAGGAAAAGGAGGCTGTAAAAGCCGAGATCGAGCTGTCGCTCGCACGACGCCCGGGTGGGAGCCTCGGCAGGGGTCACGCTCCACAGGTGAACGACGGACCTGGGCAGCAGGCCGCGCGAGCGCAGCGCGCCGAGCAGCGCGCGGTACCCTTCCGGATCTCCGGGAGCGAGCGCGAAGCCCTCGGCGCCGCGGTCCTCGAAACGCTCTCCCGCTACGACGCTGACCACCGTTCCTCCGGCCTCCCGCAGCCCTGCGACGATCTGCCGGCCGAGCCCGCAGGCGTCCTGGAGCACCAGCCAGGGAGAGCGGGCGGCGCTCCCCTCGCGCGGCTCGGGCGGCACCGTCTTCTTCCAGGAAGGCAGGTAGAGCCATTCGGAGGGACCCGTCGGGGACCGGGGGCTCGCCACGAGCTGCGGCTGCTGCGGCGAGATCCAATACCGCTGGCGTTGGAAGGGATAGAGCGGAGCCGCGACGCGCCGGCGGCGCGCGCGGCCATGGAGGCCCTGCCAGCGGACCTCCACGCCCGCGATCCAGAGCTTCCCCAGCCCCGCCAGCAGGTCCGCCATCTGCGGACGGTCCTCGCTCGGAGCCGGCAAGGAAGCAACGATCGGGGTCCCGAGAAGCTTGTCGGGGTGCCGCTCCGCCAGCGTGCCGAGCGTCCTTCCCGGTCCGACCTCGAGAAGGGCGGAATCCGGGTCTCTCAGCAGCTCGCGCAGATTGTCCGCGAAGCGCACCGTCTGGCGGAGATGCCGGACCCAGTAGTCGGGGTCCGTCGCCTCCTCCGGGCGGATCCACGTGCCTGTGAGGTTCGAGAGGAACGGGATCTCGGGAGGCCGCAGGGAGATCCGCCGCAGCCGCTCACGGAAGGGCTCCAGAATCGGCTCGACCATGCCCGAGTGGAATGCATGGGAGACCGCGAGGGCCCGGCAATGGACGCCGGCGGCCGCGAGCCGCCCTTCCAGCGCGTCGACGGCGGGGAGCGGCCCGGAGACCACACAGAGGCCCGGTCCGTTGACCGCCGCCAGGGAGAGCTGGTCGTCCAGGAGCTGCCGGACCTCCTCCTCCGCCTGGGCGATTCCGATCATCCGGCCGCCGGGGAGGCTCTGCATCAGGCGTCCGCGCTCTGCGACGAGGTCCAGGCACTGCTCGAGAGAGAAGACTCCGCTCAGGCAGGCCGCCACATACTCGCCGATGCTGTGGCCGGCCAGGGCCGCGGGCTCGACCCCCCATTCCATCCACAGCCTGGCGAGGGCGTATTCGCAGACGAACAGGGCCGGCTGGGCGAGCCGGGTCGCATCGATGTCGGGCGGCTCCGCAGCGGCCGCGCTTGCGGGATCGAACACGGCGCGCAGCATGGCGCCAGGCTGCGGTCCCAGGAGAGCCAGGCAACGATCGACGGTTTCGCGGAAGCCCGCCTCGGACCCGTACAGCTCGCGCCCCATCCACAACCGCTGGCTCCCCTGGCCCGGGAAGAGGAAGCACATCCTCCGCTTCCGGGGCTCGCCGTCGCCCGTGGCTACCTGCTGCGGGTCGAGCTCGAGGAGCGCGCGCGCGGCCTCGCTGCCACGGCGGCAGACGACGGTCCTCCGATGCTCGAAGGCCCGCCGCCCGACCTGGAGGGTATAGGCCAGATCCGCCAGCTCCTCCTCCCGGCCGGCCAGGTGCTCGGCGAGGCCCGCCGTGGCGGCGGCGAGGGCCTCGCCCGATCGAGCCGAGAGCACGAGGAGCTGCCAGTCCCGTCCGGGCTCCGGGGGAGCGGTCTGCGGCGCCTCTTCGAGGATCATGTGCACGTTGGTGCCGCCCATCCCGAACGAGCTCACGCCGGCCCGGCGCGGGAAGCCTGCCGCCGGCCAGGGGGAGAACTCGCGGGGAACCCGGAAGGGGCTCCGCGCAAAATCAATTGCCGGATTCGGCTCCGTGAAATGGAGGCTCGGCGGGATGGAGCGGTTCTCGAGCGCAAGCACCGCCTTAATCAGCCCGGCGACGCCGGCGGCGGCGTCGAGATGCCCGATGTTGGTCTTGACCGAGCCCAGCGCGCGGCGGCCCTCCTCCGCCCCCGGGCCGTAGGCGATGGTCAGGGCTGCGACCTCGATCGGATCTCCCATCGCGGTCGCCGTCCCGTGGGCTTCCACATAGGAGACCGTCTCCGGCCCGACACCGGCGGCGGCGAGAGCCTGCCGGATCACCTCCGCCTGCCCCTCCACGCTCGGCGCCGTGAAGCCGACCTTGTGGGCGCCGTCGTTGTTGGCGGCCGAGCCCAGGATGACCGCGTGGATCCTGTCCCCGTCCGCCAGCGCATCCTGCAGTCTCTTGAGAACGACGACTCCGACACCGTCGCCGGGCAGCGTGCCGTTGGCCCGGGCGTCGAACGCGCGGCAGTGGCCGTCGGGGGAGAGGATCCCTCCTTCCTGGTGGAGATAGCCGGTCGGCCGCGGGCTGCGGACCGAGGCGCCTCCCGCCAGGACGATCTCCGCCTCGCCGTCGCGCAGGCACCGGCAGGCCATGTGGACGGCGACGAGAGAGGTGGAACAGGCCGTCTGGACGTTGACGCTGGGCCCTCTGAGGTCGAGCTTGTAGGACACCCGCGTCGGCAGGAAATCCTTGTCGTTGCTGATCACCGCCTGATCCATGGTGACCGCGACCTCGGGGTGCGAGAGAAGGTTCAACCAGTAGGTGTTGGCGCTCACGCCGGCGAACACGCCGATGCGGCCCGGATAGGTCGAAGGGTCGTACCCCGAGTCTTCCAGGGCCTCCCAGGCGCATTCCAGGAAGACCCGGTGTTGCGGATCGATCAGCTCGGCTTCGCGGGGGCTGTAGCCGAAGAAACGGGCATCGAACGCATCGGCGTCCGCGAGAAGACCCCGGGCCCGCACATAGGCCGGGTTCCCGAGCAGCCCGGCCGGCACCCCGGCGCTCCGCAGCTCCTCCTCGGAAAAGAAGGAGATGGCTTCGACTCCGTCGCGGAGCCCCTGCCAGAGCCGAGGGATAGACCCGGCGCCCGGGAAGCGGCCGCTCATGCCGATGATGGCGATCGCCGGAGCGCCGGCGGCCGGACCGGCGGAGCGCTCCGGCGGTGCCGGCTGCCGCGCGGGCGCCTCGACCCCACCCACGAGGACGGCCAGCGAGGAGACCGTGGGGTGGCGGAACATGTCGTCGATCGACAGGTCCCGGCCCGCCATCTCGACGAGGCGCCGGCGGACCTCGACGAGCAGCAGCGAATGCCCGCCCAGCTCGAAGAAATTGTCGTGCAGCCCGACCTGGTCGACGTGCAGGACCTCGCGCCAGATCGCGGCGATCCGGCGTTCGAGACCACTCCGGGGCGCCGCCGGGCGCGGGCGCCGGTCCGGAGGCGGAGGAGCGCCCCGTCTCGCCTCGGTCGCGAGCCGCAGCGCCGGGTCGAGCCAGGGGAGGTCGTCGATGCCGCGGTCGGGAAAGGCGATCGCCTCGGCGAGCAGGAGCTCGAGCTGAGCCAGCCAGCGCTCGATCGTCGGGCCGTCGAACAGATCGGTGCTGTACTCCGCCATCAGAGAGAGGCCCCGGCTTCCCTCCGTCGCGGTGAGGGTGAGGTCGAATTTGGAGGTCCGGCTCTCCGACTCGATCAGACCGGCCTCGAGCGAGGGCAGGTCGAGGCGGGCGGCCGGTGCGTTCTGGAGCGCCAGCATGACCTGGAAGAGGGGCGAACGGTCGAGGGCGCGCTCGACCTGAAGCTCCTGCACCAGCTTCTCGAACGGCATCTCCTGATGGGCGTAGGCGTCGAGCACGGTCCGCCGCATGCGGCCGACGAGCTCGCCGAAGCCGGGGTTTTCCGCCAGATCGATGCGCAGGGCCAGCGTGTTGACGAAGCAGCCGATCAGGCGCTCCAGCTCTGCCCGGGTGCGATTGGCGATGGGAGAGCCGACGATCAGGTTGTCCTGCCCGGCCCAGCGGGACAGGAGGATGCCGAACGAGGCGAGGAGGACCATGAAAGGCGTCGCGCGCTCCCTCCGGCTCAACGTCCTCAGACCCTCCGTCAGGGCCGGAGACAGCACCCGGACCCGGCGCGCCCCCTGCAGGGTCCGCGCGGGCGGGCGCGGGCGGTCCGTGGCGAGCTCGAGAGCCGCCGGCGCACCGGAGAGCTGCGCACGCCAGTACTCGAGCAGCCGCGCCAGCTCTGCGCCGTCGAGCCAGGAGCGTTGCCAGGTGGCGAAGTCGGCGTACTGGAACGGGAGCCCGGGAAGCGGCGAGGGCTCGCTCCGGACGGCTGCCGCATAGAGCGCCCCCACCTCCTGCACGAGAATCTCCATCGACCAGCCATCCACCGCGATGTGATGAGCCACGAGCAGCAGCGCGTGCTCATCGGAGGCGAGGCGGACGAGTACCGCGCGCAGGGAGAGATCCCTCTCCAGCTCGAACGCGCGCGCGGCCTCCGCAGCGGCCAGCCGCTCGATCTCCCGCTCCCGCGCCGCCGGCGGCAGGTGGCCGATGTCGACCGCCGCCAGGCTCCAGGCCCCGCTCGGCTCGATCCGCTGCACGGGCCGGCCGTCGGCGAGTCCATAGAGGCTGCGCAGCACCTCGTGCCGCCGCACGACCTCGCCGAGAGCGGCCGCGAGAGCCGGAACGATCAGCGCGCCGCGCAGGCGGACGGCCAGGGGAATGTTGTAGGCCGGGCTCGCCGGCTGGAGCACATGCAGAAACCAGAGCCGTTCCTGCGCGAACGAGAGGGGCAGCGGCCCGTCCCTCGCCACCCTTTCGATGCGCGGCGCCACGGATCGCCGGCCTGCCGAGACCAGACCGGACACCTCGCCCGCGATCCCCTCCACCGTCGGCGCCTCGAAGAACCGGCGCAGCGGGACCTCGACCGCGAAGATCTCCCGCAGTTGCGACACCACCCGGCCGGCGGCCAGCGAGTGCCCGCCCAGGACGAAGAAATCATCCTTGACACCGACCTGCCCGACACCGAGAACGGACGACCAGATCGAGGCCACGACCTCCTCGATCCCGTTGCGCGGCGCGACGCGCTCGGCCGGCGGCAGGGCCGTCCTGCCAGGAGCCGGCAACGCCTTGCGGTCCAGCTTGCCGTTGGACGAGAGCGGCAGATACGGTAGGGCGATGAGCCAGGAGGGCACCATGAACGCGGGCAGGTGGGCGGCGAGGTGCTCCCGGAGCGTACGGACCTGCAGCTCGCCCGCGGCGACGAAATAGGCTGCGAGGCGGGTGTCTTCACCCTCGCGATGGGCGACGACGACCGCCTCGTGGATCGCAGGATGCTGCAGAAGGACGGCTTCGATCTCGCCCAGCTCGATGCGGAAACCGCGCACCTTCACCTGGTGATCCAGGCGGCCGAGGAACTCGACGGCGCCATCCGGCAGCCAGCGCGCGAGGTCGCCGGTGCGGTACAGACGGGCGCCTGGCCTCTGGCCTTTCGCGTCGCAGGGATCGGGCACGAAGCGTTCGGCGGTGAGGTCCGGCCGTGAGAGATAGCCGCGCGCGAGTTGCACGCCGCCGATGTATAGCTCACCCGCCACGCCCAGCGGCACCGGCTGCAGCTGTCGATCCAGCACATACACCTGCGTGTTCGCGATCGGTCGCCCGATCGGCACGGCCAGCCCCACCAGCGCGGCATCGTGCATCGGGTAGCAGCAGGTGAAGGTGGTGTTCTCGGTCGGCCCATAGCCGTTGATCACGCGGCAATCCGGCAGCGCACGCAGCACACACTGCACATGCGCGCTGGAGAGCACATCG
>Ga0126309_10000137_pt1 | contig 24984 bp, 26 predicted proteins | sample Plot56_FD_92541 | JGI IMG/M metagenome (GOLD analysis project Ga0126309, IMG submission 92541) | Serpentine soil microbial communities from UC McLaughlin Reserve, CA, USA - Plot56 | ecosystem: Environmental > Terrestrial > Soil > Grasslands | place: USA: UC McLaughlin Reserve, Lake County...
CGCCGTTCGGCATCCGTCCCGGGCCACCGGCCCCTGAAGGAACAGAGCTTCTCGATCACCTCTCGGCGTCCGGCGGCGTCCACGGAGGCGGGATTATCGCCGGGAGGGCGCTCTATCGTTCGCGCTGGGCCGGAGTGGCGGAACCGGAATACGCGATCGACTCAAAATCGATTGCCCGAAAGGGCTTGTGGGTTCGAATCCCACCTCCGGCACTTCCCAGTGCGGGACCCGGCGGCGGCTAGGCCGGCTGGACGCCGCGCTCGTCGGGCGGTGGAGCGCCGGCCCCGTAGTCCTCACCGGAGCCGATTGCCCGCTCCTCCTCGACGTGCCACTCCTGGTTGAAGGCGATCATCGCGACGGCGATCAGGAGCACCTGGAGCGGGATGAGGATGATCACCAGGAGCCCCAGCAGCTCGACCGGGATCAGCGCTTCGTCGAACCCCGCCTTATCGCGCGAGAACCAGCTCGGCGCGGCTACAGCGCAGAAGATCAGCAACAGGATCGCCGAAGCGGCCGCCACCGGGAGGATCCCGCGGCTCCATCGGGCGACGAGGAAGGCGAACAGGACGTAGAGGAGGACGTAGAGGATGCAGAGCAGCCCCATGCCGATTCCTCCCTCGAGGAGGCTGAACCCGCCGATCGTCACGATCGCCGCGACGACGGCCGAAGCGAGCAGGAGCAGCACGACGATCCACTTCGTCGTCGCCGACTCCGGTTTCTCGCGGTTGGGTCGCCAGAGCTCGTACCCTGGCCTGACCTCTCCTACGGCCACGGCGCGATCATAGAATTTCCCGGCGTCGCACGCGACACTTCTTCCTGCAGGCGGACGTGGCGGAAATGGAAGACGCGCCAGGTTTAGGTCCTGGTGGGCTTTGCCCGTGGAGGTTCGAGTCCTCTCGTCCGCATCACTCCTTCGGTCCACGAATTGGCCGAGAAGCTGGACGGTCGGCCGATGCGCGACCGAGATGTCGCGAGGCGGTGCCCCGACTCACCCCAGCGGCTCGGCCACTCGGATCACTGGCACGCCGGCTTCGAAGAGAGCTGACGGCTTGCTCCACGAGACAATCCGGGTAGCGTGCCACGAACGTATGTGCGCACCGAACGCGGACGGACTCGCGCGCCCTGGCGCTACGATCCGCGCCCCCCGGGGGGAGTGAGATAACGGCTATTCGCGGGGTCTCCAAAACCCTGAATCCGGGTTCGAATCCCGGCTCCCCCGCTCGAGCAGGCCTATCATTCGAGCCGCGCGGGCGTGGTGTAAAGGCTGCACAAGAGCCTTCCAAGCTCTTAGTACGGGTTCGATTCCCGTCGCCCGCTTTAGGTTCGAGGTCGGCGGAACTGCCCTAGACTCAGCGCCCCACGGGGCGTGGCGCAGTCTGGTAGCGCATTCGGCTGGGGGCCGAAAGGTCGCTGGTTCAAATCCAGTCGCCCCGACTACTCTCCGGTCCGCTGGACGCGCGTGTCGCAGAAGCGGCGCGGGCTGTCGGAGAAAGCCCGATGCGGGTGTATGTTCGGCCGACCGACGACCGAGAGGAGCGAGATGTTCGCACGCGTAGTCAGGTTCACCGATGTCGATGCGGATCACCTGGGGGAGCGGGTGTCCGACGTCGAGTCCCGCGAGGGGCCGCCCGTCGACATCCCCGCGAAGGAGATTCAGATCCTGCACGACGCCGACCAGGGGACGGCGGTCGTGATCCAGCTGTTCGACAGCGCCGACGACATGGCCGCGGCGGAGGGCCCGCTTCAGGACATGGATCCGTCGGACACGCCGGGCACGCGCGCCTCCGTCGACCGCTGCGAGGTCAAGGCCCGCCTGGGCTGAGGGTTTCCCCCGCGCACGGCCCGTACGCTCGGCGCGATGCAGATCCGCAGGGCGGAGGTCGACGACGCGCCGGCGATGGCGCGGCAGATGCGCGCCGTCGTCGAGGAGGGTCGCTGGCTCGCCAGCGAGGTCGATCGCAGCGTCGACGACCTGACCCAGATGTTCCAAACCGGCCTCGAGGCCGGGCACATCCTGCTCGTCCTCGACGACGACGGCGAGATCCTCGGCGCAGCCGGGGTGCACCCCACCGGAGTCGAGGGCGTCCACAGCCTCGGCATGTCCCTCCTGGCCGAGCACCGCGGCTCGGGCTGGGGCCGCCGCCTCCTCGACGCGGCGCTGGCGGAGGCCGTGGAGGCCGGCGTCCGCAAGATCGAGCTCGAGGTCTTCCCCGACAACCCCCGCGCGATCGCCCTCTACGTGTCGGCCGGGTTCGACGTCGAGGGCATGAAGCGCGACCACTACCCCCGGCTGGACGGCACCCTCCGCTCCGCCCTCCTGATGGCCCGGTTCCTTCGGCCGGGCTAGCCGCTCGGCTGCGGTCGCGCCACGTCGACCCCGGTCAGCAGTCGCGCCAGGAGCAGCGCCGCGGCGCCGATCGCCATCCCCGCGACGTCGTCGAGCACGTAGTGCCAGCCGAGGTAGACCGTCGCCACCCAGGTCAGCACGAGCCACACCCAGAGCACGACCCTCAGCCTCCGTCCGGCGCCGAACTTGTAGGCGGCGAGCAGGGCCGTGAAGCTCATCGCGACGTGGAGCGACGCGAAGGCGGCGATCGCCTGCGGCGTGCCGCCTGCCGGATCGGCGAGGAACCCCTGCCGGTCGTCCATCAGCAGTTCCTGAAGGCGCGTCACCTCGGTGGGCGGGAGCGCCGCGAATGCCGCCGGGTGGTGGTAGATGGGCCCGAGCGATGGTAGGAGGAAGTAGCTGGCGATCCCGAGCACCCAGTTGATCGACAGCGCGGTCGCGTACAGCAGCCCTGCCTGCAACCGCTCCGAGAAGACGAGCGCGACCCCCAGCGACAGCGGCAGGAAGACGATGAATGCGACGTAGAAGGTCGAGAGAACGTGGGCCGAGACGCCCGTCCCGAGCAGGTCGTGGAGCAAGACCCAGGGCTCGGTCCCGAAGAACATCGCCCGTTCGACGTCCATGAGCCGGCCGTCGAAGAGGTCCCCGGGCCGCAGCAGCGGCACCGACGCCTTGAGGTTCCGATACGCGAGGTAGGTGACGTAGAAGGCGACGATCGCGGTCAGAACCGCGGCCATCCGCCTCGGCGTCCACCGCTCCCGCCGCACCCTGGCCATCGCCGTTCGCGAAGGTCGTCCTCCGCAGAATCGCCGCGCCCGCAGGAAGACGTCGAGCAGGACCAGCAGCGCCACGCCCGCCCCGACCTCGAGAACGTAGAGGGCGGCGACGTGGTCCGGATCGCGGAAGGCGAACCCGGCTTCGGCAGTGACGATCAACGCGGCGACCAGTGTGAACGCAGCGACGATCGGCGCGGCCAGGATCGGGCGCCAATCCGACGCGCCGGCCACATGCGCCCGAAGCGCGGGCGCAAAGCCGCGCTCGGCGCCGAGGTGGGCGGTGGGCTCCCGGGTCGACACCGACGGAAGCCTAGGTAGTCCGGGCGCGTCCCGGGTCGGTAACCGTCACGGTTCGCCCCTGGAGTTAAAGAGTCGTTACTTCGACTACCCTGCGCCGTCGGTTTGGCCTCCTCTCCCTCAAGTACCCGCCCGCTTCCCGACGGGCCCCAGTTCGTACCTTCCTCGCGGCCGCCGTTCTCCCAGCCGCGGACGGTGGGAGCGGGCGACGGCGCGAACGAGATCACGACCCGCCAGTTCCTCGCGCCCCTCGTGATCGGCGCCGCCGCCCTGGTCCTCATGCTGACCGTCGCGGCGGTCGAGGGCCTCCCGGTGCGGGACCCAGACGCGCGCTACGTCGGCTCGCCGCTGGCGCTGATCGCCCTGATCTGCGCCCTCTTCGTCGTCCTCGACGTCGTCCCCAGGTCGGTGCGCCGGAGCCGCTCCTCCGGCGCCGGCCCCGGCGAGACCGTGCGCCGGGTCTTCACCGAGCGCTGGTGGGGCCGCCGCGGCCTGATCGTCCTCGTCTGCATCATCGGCTTCTACGCCACCTACCTCGCCTACCGAAACCTGAAGAGCTTCCTGCCGTTCGTCACCGGCAACGTCCTGAACGACTCGTGGCTGCTCGGCCTCGACCAGGACATGTTCTTCGGCCACGACCCCGCGACGCTCATGCACGACCTGCTCGGGACAGGACTCGCCGCCGGGGCCCTCTCCGCCGTCTACCTCGCCTTCCTCACGTTCGTGCCCCTCTCCCTCGGCGTCGCCCTCGTCTGGTCCTCCCGCGTCTCGGCGGGGCTCTGGTACGTCACCGCGCTGACGATCGACTGGATGCTCGGCGCGCTCAGCTACTACCTGCTGCCCTCGCTCGGTCCGGTCTACGCAAGACCGGACCTGTTCGCCGGCCTCCCCGACACCGGGGTGTCGCAACTTCAGGCAACCCTGCTCGAGGACCGGCAGGAGGTCGTCGCGAACCCGCAGGCCTCCGACGCCGTCCAGAGCATCGCCGGCTTCGCCTCGCTCCACGTCGCGGTGATCCTCACGGCCGCCCTGATCGCCCAGCTCGTCGGGGCCGCCCGCCTCGTCGCCGCCGCCCTCTGGACCTTCCTCGGCCTCACCGTCGTCTCCACGATCTACTTCGGCTGGCACTACCTGATCGATGACCTCGCCGGCGCCGCGATCGGCCTGCTCGCCGTCTACCTCGGCGGCCTCCTCGTCGGCTTCCGCCCCCCGCCATTCGGCAGCGGCGAGGCGGTGAGGCAACGGAGCTCGGGCACGGTTTAGGCCCGAGAACCCGACCGCGGCACGACTCGGGTCTCGGCGGCGGCGCTAGTCGATCAGCCGCCGGCTCATCCGCCGGACGGCGATCCGCCACATCAGGAGCGCGAAGGCGATCAGCGACGCGAAGCGCAGCAGATCGGTCGCCTGGAAACCGAAGCAGGCGTGGCGCACCAGCTCGACGAGCTGGTGCAGCGGGTTGACCTGGGCGGCGATCTGGAAGCCCTGCGGTAGGTCGTCGATCGGGAAGAACGTGCCGGCGACCAGGAAAAGCGGGGTGATCACCAGCGTCGTCACGTAGTTGAACTGGTCGATCTTGGCGACGCTCGCCGCGACCGCGATGCCGAAGCCGGCGAAGCCGAGCGCGGTCGCGAAGCAGAACAGCGGCACGACCAGCATCCCCGGTGAGGGGTCGAGCCCGAACAGCATCGTCACGATCAGCGGGAAACAGCCGAAGATCGAGGCCCGAAGGCCGATCCAGAGCATCTCGGCCGAGACCAGCTCCTCGACGTCGACCGGCGCCGCGAGGATCGCGTCGTAGGTGCGCTGGAACCGCTCCTTGACGAAGGTGCCGAACATCGCCGGAAAGGCGCTCGAGAAGATCACCGCGGTGGCGACCATCCCCGTCCCGACGAACTCCACGTAGTCGAGCCCGTCGACCTTGTCGACGACCGTCACGCCCAGGCCGAGGCCGAAGGCCAGCAGGTACACGACCGGCTCGAGCAGGCTCGAGAAGGCCGTCGCCTTCCAGAAGGTCCGGAAGTTCGCCACCTCGCGGCTCATCACGCCCGTGATCGCGGCCGGCTCGAGGCGCCGGACGCCGACGTCGCTCACTCCGCCTCCTCCCCGGTGAGCAGGACGAAGACGTCCTCGAGCGACGCCGCCCGGCGAATCGCCTCCGGCGGAACCTCGCCGTCCTCGGCTCGCTCGGCCCCGACGATCGCGATCGCCGGGCCCGCCGGGCGGACCGCGAGGCCCTGGCGCTCGGCGTTCGCGCGGACCTCGGCCAGGCGGGAGGGCGGCCCGTAGACCTCGGCCGTCTCCCGCCCTGCGTGCTCGCTGATCAGCTCGTGGGGCCGCCCCCGCGCGATCACCTTGCCGGCGGCCATCACCGCCACCTCGTCGGCGAGCCGTTCCGCCTCCTCGATGTAGTGCGTCGACATCAGGATCGTCACCCCTTCGGTACGCAGGCCGTCGATCAGCGACCACAGCTCGGTGCGGATCTGGGGGTCGAGGCCGACGGTCGGCTCGTCGAGCAGCGCCAGCCTGGGCCGGTGGATCAGGCCGCGGGCAAGCAGAAGGCGCCGCCGCATGCCGCCGGAGAGCTTGTCGACGGCGTCACGGCGGCGCCCGGTCAGGCGCGCGAGCCGCAGGCCGCGATCGATCGCCTCCTGAACGTCCTGCACGCGGTAGAGGCGGGCGAAGACCGCGAGGTTGTCCTCGACGGTGACGTCGACGTCGAGATTGTCGAGCTGCGGGGTCACGCCCATCTCCGCCCGCGCCGCCTTCGCCTCCTCCGGCAGGTGGCGGCCGAGGACCTCGATCCGGCCTTCGTCGGCGATCGCCTGGCCGGTCAGCAGCCGCATGGTCGTCGACTTGCCGGCGCCGTTGGGCCCGAGCAGGCCGAGACAGATACCCTCCGGTACCTCGAGGTCGAGCCCGCCCACGGCCGTGATCGGGCCGAACCGCTTCCGCACTCCGCTCATCCGTATGGCGGCCATCGAACCCAGGGTGGCAGAGTCGCTCTTCGGCTTCCCTCCGTCCACGAGTCCTGATACTAACGTAAGTAGTCCTTTTTTAGGACTCTTTGCTAGCGTGCCCTCCGCATGACCGATCGACACCCACAGCCGGCCTCCGAACGCCGCCGCTGGCAGGCGCTCTACGTCCTCTGCGGCGGGATGCTGATGATCGTCCTCGACGCGACGATCGTGAACGTCGCGCTGCCGACGATCCAGGACGACCTGGCCTTCACCCAGAGCGACCTGGCGTGGGTCGTCAACGCCTACCTGATCGCATTCGGGGGCCTCCTCCTGCTGGCCGGGCGCCTCGGCGACCTCCTCGGCCAGCGGCGCGTCTTCCTTGCCGGGCTGACGGCCTTCACGCTCGCCTCGCTTGCCTGCGCCACGGCCGGCTCGCAGGAGATGCTGGTGATCGCCCGGTTCATCCAGGGCGCCGGCGGCGCAATCGCATCGGCGGTGATCCTGGGGATGATCGTGACGATGTTCCCCGAACCCCGTGAGCAGGCGCGGGCGATCGGCGTCTACAGCTTCGTCGCGTCCGCCGGCGCATCGATAGGTCTCCTCGCCGGAGGCATCCTGACGCAGGCGATGGACTGGCACTGGATCTTCTTCGTCAACCTGCCGATCGGAATCGCCGTCGCGGTCCTCGCCCGGCGCCTGGTCGAGGACAGGCCCGGTCTGGGCCTGGAGAACGGCGCCGACTTCCCCGGCGCGCTGCTCCTGACCAGCGGGCTGATGCTCGGCGTCTACGCCCTGCTCGAGGCGGGTCAGCGGGGCTGGGGCTCGACCCGCATCCTCGTCCTCGGCGCAGTCTCCATCGCTTTGCTCGCGGCTTTCGTCGTCCGGCAGGCGCGGATCGCGAACCCGCTGATGCCGCTGCGCCTGTTCCGCTCGCGCGAAGTGGCCGGCGCCAATCTCGTCGTCGCGCTCCTCGTCGTCGGCTTCTTCGGGATGTTCTTCCTCGGGGCGCTCTACCTCCAGGAGATCCTCGGCTACAGCGCGCTCGACGTGGGCCTCGCGTTCCTGCCGTCGTGCCTGGTCATGGGGACGCTCTCGCTGGGCTTCGCCGAGCGCCTGATCATGGGCATCGGCGCCCGGCGTGCCCTCGTCGCCGGTCTGGTCGCCGCCGGCCTCGGCCTGCTGCTCTTCGCCCGTGCGCCGGTCGACGGCGTCTGGGCCCGCGACGTCCTGCCGGTGATGCTTCTGCTCGGCCTCGGCGCCGGCCTGGCCTTCCCGGCCCTGATGACGCTGGCGATGTCCGGCGCGACGCCGAGCGACGCCGGGCTCGCCTCCGGCCTGGTCAACACCACGATGCAGGTGGGGGGCGCGGTCGGCCTGGCCGTCCTCGCGACCGCGGCAACCGAGCGCACGGACGCCGTCCGCGCGGACGGCGAGACCGTGGATGCCGCGCTGAACGCGGGGTACCACCTGGCCTACGTGATCGGCGTCGTCCTGATCGCCGCCGCGGTCGTCGTCGCGCTCGCGGTCGTGCGGCCGGACGCCGTCCGCCGCCGGCAGGGCGCCGAGGTCGACCGGGTCGAGCCTTCGCTCTCGGAGGCCTAGGCTCCCCGCCATTCCCCGCGGCAAACCGACACCGGAGTCGATCCAGCGGATCTACCTGGTCCTGCTGCTCGGCAACACGCTCGCCGCGTCGCTGATCTGGGGGATCAACACGATCTTCCTGCTCGACGCAGGGCTGTCGAACCTGGAGGCGTTCGCCGCGAACGCGTTCTTCACGGCCGGCATGGTCGTCTTCGAGGTGCCGACCGGCATCGTCGCCGACACGGTTGGCCGGCGCGCTTCATATCTGCTCGGCACGGTCACGCTGACCGTCACGACCCTGCTCTACGTGCTCCTCTGGCAGGTCGAGGCGCCGTTCCTGGCCTGGGCGGTCGTCTCCGTCCTCCTCGGGCTGGGGTTCACCTTCTTCTCCGGGGCCGTCGAGGCCTGGCTCGTCGACGCTCTGCACGAGACCGGTTTCACCGGAGAGCTCGAGGCCGTGTTCGGCAAGGGCCAGGTGGTGACCGGGATCGGGATGCTGACCGGCTCGGTGGCCGGCGGCTACGTCGCCCAGGCGACGAGTCTCGGCGTCCCGTTCGTCCTTCGAGGCGCGATCCTGATCCTCATGTTCGGCGTGGCTTTCGCGGTGATGCGCGATGTCGGGTTCACGCCGAAGCGGGCCGGGCGGCTGACCGACGAGATGCGGGCGATCGCCGGCCAGTCGGTCGAATACGGGTGGCGGGCCCCGGCCGTCAAGTGGCTGATGCTGTCGGCGCCGTTCGTCGGTGGGGTCGGGATCTACGTCTTCTACGCGCTCCAGCCCTACCTGCTCGAGCTCTACGGCGACCCCGACGCGTACGGGATCGCCGGCCTCGTCGCGGCCATCGTCGCCGGGTCCCAGATCGTCGGCGGGCTCATCGCGCCGCGGGTCAGGCGCCTCTTCACCCGCCGGACCTCGGCTCTGATCCTCGCCGCGGCCGCCGAGGTCGCGATCCTCGCCCTCGTCGGGCTGCTCGAGCACTTCTGGGTCGCGATCGGGCTGATTGTCGCCTGGGCCCTGCTCGGCTCGGCGGCGCTGCCGATCCGCCAGGCCTACATCAACGGCCTGATCCCCTCCACCCAGCGGGCGACCATCCTCTCCTTCGACTCCCTGATGAGCTCGACCGGCGGCGTCGCGATCCAGCCCGTCCTCGGTCGCGCCGCCGACGTCTGGAGCTACCCCGCCTCCTACCTGCTCGCCGCCGGCTTCTACTCGCTGTCGCTGCCCTTCCTCTGGCTCTCGCGGCGCGAGAACGTCCCCGCCGACACGGCCTCCGAGGCGCGGTCCGCAACGGACCCGGCCGGCGTCAGTGCTGTGGCTGCGGACGCTCCGCGTCCCGCAGCCGAACCGCAAGCGCCTTCATGATCCGGCGCCCCACCTCGGGCACGTCGTCGAGCAGCCTCGAGAAGGCGCGAGACCCGAGGACCAGGATCTGCATCGGCGTCTCGGCGGTGACCGTCGCGGAGCGGGGGTTGCCGTCGAGGAGCGACATCTCGCCGACGCACGAGCCGGGGCCGAGCCGGACCGACTTCCGGCCCCGCATGCTCGCCTTCGCGGTCCCCTCGGCGATCACGAAGCAGTCGGTCCCCGGCTTGCCCTGACGCATCAGGACCTTGCCCTCGGGAACGTCGACCTCGTCGACCAGGGAGGCGATTCTCTTCAGCTCCCGTCCCGTGCAGGCCGAGAACAGCGGCACGTCGCGCAGCAGCTCCACCTTGCGGTCCTTCCCCCGGCGACCCCTCGTCCCTCGCGCCATGGCGGCGAGTATCTCATCGAGGTATGCCCCGCGCAACGCCACATGCCACACTCGGCTGCATGTCCTCATACCGCCAGCACGCGCACCTCGACGCCCCGCTCCGCTCGGTCTGGGATCTGGTCGGCAGCCCGCCCCGATACCCGGAGTGGTGGCCGCGGGTGATCGAGGTCAACGGCGAGCGGTTCGAGGAGGGCGACGAATACGCGCAGGTCACGGCGGCGCCAGGGCGCCAGGCGAGGACGAACTTCCTGATCGAGCGGCGTGACGAGCTGCGCGAGGTGAGGATGAGCTGCGACCTGACCGGCGCCTACGCCCACTGGTTCCTGACCGAGGCGCAGGGCGGCACCTTCGTCGAGCTCGAGATGGGAATGCAGCCCCGCCGGATCTCGGACAGCATCTTCGATGCGGCGCTGGGCAACCGCTACTTCCGACGCTGGAGCGAGGAGTCGCTTGCGGCGCTGGAGCGCGCCGCGGCCGGGGCGGCCTCCTCAGACGCCGGCCAGGACGCGGGCAGCGTCGGCCCGCGAGACGAAGCTGGGGATCGGCGGTGAGAGCCCGCAGAGCTTCCAGACGCGGGCCGGCTGGGAACCGGGCCTGAGTACCACGCCGAGACGCCGCATCTCGGGGTCGAGCCGCTGCGCCGCCCTGACGATCCCGGCGAGCGCGGTCGAGTCGACGAACGCGGCCCGCCCCAGGTCGATCACCACCCGCTCGGACGCCTCGACCGCCTCGTCGAGCGCCAGCATCAGGCCCGGCGAGCTCGCAAGGTCGACCTCACCGGTAACGGTGACGATCAGGCCTCCGTCGAACGGCTCGACCGTCGCGACGGAGGACCCGATCGCGGCGGCGGGAGGCCTGGCATCCTTGCTGGACTCCACGCCGGCAGTATCGAGGCCTGACGCGGTGCCCGCAAGAGCCGCTTTCGGCCTAGCTAGACGTCGACCTGGCCGAGCTTGACCGCGATCGCGATCGCGTGGGCGCGGGTCCTCGCGCCGAGCTTGTCGCGGGCGTTGCGCGTGTAGTTGCGGACCGTTTCCGATGACAGCGTGAGCTCCTCGGCGATCTGCGGTCCGGTCCGCCCCAGTGCGAGCAGCGTGAGGACCTCGCGCTCGCGCGGCGTCAGGGGAGCGGGCTCATGCGGCTCGGTCCGGGCGACGCCGGGGTCCCGCCGGTCAAGCTCCTCGTCGGCGAGAGACGCAGGCACGAGCACCGACAGGTGGCGCCCGGGAACGACGTGCGCCGTCGCGCTGTACGCGACGTCGACGCGTTCGCCACCCTTGGTCGCCAGGGAAATCCGGCCCGCCTGCTCACCCTCGCGCAGGAACGCCTGCCAGAGCTCATCGACTGCGCCGGCGGAGACGAGGTCGTCGACCCGCATCCCGAGCAGCTCCTCCCGCGTGTGGCCGGTCAGCCTGCAGGCCGCGTCGTTGACCTCGACGTAGCGTCGCTCATCGTCGGCCAGCAGCATCGGCGTGGTGGTACGGCCGATGAGCGTGGCGAAGGGGCTGGGATCCTTACCGTCGAGCATCTGTCTGTCGAACGGATACTCGCATCCCCCCGCACGGATCGAAACCCGGCTGCAAGCAGGCCTCGCCGGGCGGAAGGAGATTGCCGGCCGGCGCTAGCCGCGCAGGAACGCGCGGCGGAGGTCACCCGTCCGCATCCGCTGAGGATGGTCGCCCACCCGGATGCTGGCGACCTGCTTGCGCTTGCGGTAGCTGATCACGGAGACGCGGTCGGCACCGGCCACGGATACGAAGCAGTACCGGCCGTTCTCGCTCGGCGTCGACCAGTAGGGCCGATCGCCGACCTTGATGATCTTGTAGGCGAATGTCTTGCGGCTGACGATCGCCGCGTAGTTCGACATCGTGCCGGCGACACAGAGCCTGGTACCCCTGGGATTCATGGCGATGCCGTGGTGGGCGGAGTCGAGGATGTACTCCTGGCGGGACATCTCCTGGGCCTCCTGCGAGAGGGGCAGCATCGCCACCCGCCGGACCCGATTCTTGCGGCGGTCGAACTCGACGAAGCCGTGGAAGAAGGACACCTGGAAGTAGATGAAGCGCTCGTTCGGCGAGAGCGTCATCGGGCGCACGGCGCCGCTCATGTCCGGGTATCCAGCCTGGTCGAGCTTGACGCTCATGTCGATCCGGCGCTTCACCTTGTACGTGCGGGCATCGACGATCTCGAAGATCTCCTCACCCTTGGTCGCGTTCTCCTCGGGGGAGTCGGTGGGCGTGTAGACGCGGCCGATGCTGGCGTGGAAGATCAGCTTCCCGTCCTTCGAGAAGTTGTTCTCGTGCGGAGAGTCACCGGAGGGGAAGCTGGCGACGATCTGGCCCTGCCGTGTGTCGATGACGTGCACCTTGTTGGCGGTCGAGGCCGAGACCAGCAGCCGCCTGCCGTTCCTGGAGATCGCCATGTGATCGGACCGGTAGCCCTCGACCGGCACGCGCCACCGGATCCGGCCCGTCCGCATGTTGATCGCGACGACGTCGGCGAAGCTGGGGCGCGAGACGTAGATGAAGCGGCCGTCGGGCGACGTGAAGGCGTCGTCGGCGAGCTGGTCGTGGCCCTCCCCGATCTGGTTGCGGATCGCGATGAAGAATGCGAGGCGGTCCGGATTGGTCTGGATCTCGGCCATCCGCTGCTCGCGGTCGGGCACGATGTTCAGCCGCTTGAGCCGCTTGAAGGTATGGGCATCGACCAGGTCGACCGTCCCGTCCCAGTTGTTGCTGACCGCGAGGATGTCCCGGGTGGGGTCCTTGTGCTTACCAGCCGCGCGGGCCGGCGAGGCGTCGTCGTCGACGGCGGCGAACAGAAGCGCCACGATCAGCGTTGCGGCAACGGCCAGAGCCGCAGGCAGCGCTTTCGCCCGCCAGCCTCCCCGGATCCCGCTGATGATGCCTCTACCGCTCACCGCGGCGTGATCTTAGATCACGACGGGCGGCGTTTCGCCGGTTGCGGCCGGCGCGTCCGGGACATCCCACGCGCGCGCCTTCCCGCCGGGCCGCACGCGAAAGGTCATAATGGCCGCCGTGACCGCGGAGTCGCCGGAGCGGGCAGAGCTCGACCTGGAGCTGCCGTCGCACGCGCGGAGCGTCGGGCTCGCCCGAGAGGCGGTGGTCGACCTCGCGCGACGCGCCGGCGCGCCGGTCGACGAGGTCAAGCTGGCCGTCAGCGAAGCCGTGGGGAACGCAGTGATGCATGCGTTCCGGGACACGGCTCCCGGGGCGATCACGCTGCAGGCGCGCCAGGAGCCCGATCGGCTCGTCGTCACGGTCGCCGATGACGGGCGCGGCATGAGCCCCAATCTCGACAGCCCGGGCCTGGGCCTCGGGGTCTCGCTGATCACGCGGCTCGCCCTCGACGTTCGATTCGACTCAAGTGACCACGGCACGACCGTTTCGATGTCCTTTCCGGCGACGGCGGGCCGGGAGCGGGTCTGAGCATGGCGGAGCGGCTCGAGATCGCCGTCGAGGACCGCCAGGCGGACGCCGGCCCGGTCGTGTTCATCCGGGTCACCGGCGAGGTCGATCTCGCCAACGCCGATCAGCTCGCCGACGCCCTCCGGGGCGACGGCGTTCGCGACGCCGCCGGCGTGGTGCTCGACCTCCGCGGCGTCCCGTTCATGGACTCGAGTGGCCTCCGGGTCCTGCTCATGGCCGTGAAGGAGCCGGCGCCGGTCGTCACCGTCATCGCCCCCGACTCCCCGGTGGCACGTTTGCTCGAGCTCGCCGAGGTCACCGACCGGGTGCCGGCCTACACCGACGAGGAGAAGGCGATCGATGGCATCACCGCGTCCGGGTCGCGCCGAGACGGCTGAGCGCTCGGCATTCGCCCGGGGATCGCGAGGGCTGCTCCAGACCCTGCCGGAGGGGCACTACGAGGCGATCGTCACCTCGTCCGAGGACGCCATTATCACCAAGGATCGCGACGCTGTCATCACCAGCTGGAACCCAGGCGCCGAGCGGATCTACGGCTACACGAGCGAGGAGGCGGTGGGCCGACCGATCTCGCTCCTGATTCCCGGCCATCGCCGGGGCGAGGAGCGCCGGATCCTCGACAAGATCCTCGCCGGCGAGCGGGTCGACCACTACGAGACCGAGCGAATCCGCAAGGACGGGACCGAGATCGTGGTTTCCCTGACCGTGTCTCCGATCCGCGACGCCGCCGGCGAGGTCGTCAGCGCTTCGGTCGTCGCCCGCGACGTCAGCGAGCAGCATGCCGCGCGCGAGCTTTCCGCCAGGCTGCTGGAGCTGACGACCGCGCTCTCGCGTGAGATCACGCCCGAGCGGGCGATCGAGGTCCTGCTCGAGCAGGCGGTCGCTGGGCTCGGGGCCGGGGCCGGCGCCGTCGGACTCCTCGACTCCTCGGGCCATGAAGTCGTCCTCGCCGGCAGCGCCGGGTACTCCGACACGGGGCTGGCCGGCTGGGACCGCTTCCCCCTCGACGCGAATGTCCCGATGTCGCTCGCGATCCGGACGGGGGAGCCGGTCTGGACCAGCTCGGTCGCAGAGCTGAAGGAGCGTTTCCCCGCCTTCGCCGAGGCCGACATCAAGTGGCAGTCGCTGTCGGTGATCCCCCTCTCCGTGGAGGGCCGGACATTCGGCGGCATCTCGCTCAGCTTCCTTGCCCGTCGGGCCTTCGACCAGCAGGAGCAGGCGTTTCTCGTCGCCGCGGCCCAGCAGGCGGCCTATGCGCTCGAGCGCGCCCGCCTCTACGAGGCCGAGCGCGCCTCCCGCGAGCGCCTCACCTTCCTCAGCGAGGCGAGCGAGCTCCTCTCCGGGTCGCTCGACCATGGAACGACCCTTCGCGGCGTCGCCGACCTAGCCGTTCACCGGATCGCCGACTGGTGCGGCATCGAGCTGCTCGACGAGGATGGGGAGCTGAGGAACGTGGCCGTCGCGCACCGCGACCCGAAGCGCGTCCGCCAGGCGCTGGAGCTGCGCTCCCGGTACCCGGTCGAGGCGACCGCCGAAGTCGGCGTGCCCAACGTGATCCGCACCGGCCAGCCCGAGCTCTACGAGGACATCTCCGACGAGATGCTGGTCGCCTCCGCCCATGACGAGGACCACCTGCGACTGATGCGGGAGCTGGGCCTGACGTCAGCGATGATCGTTCCGCTCGAGGCCCGCGGCCGGCCGCTCGGCGCGATCACCTTCGTCGGGTCGGAGGAAGGCCGGTGCTATGACGAAGACGACCTCGAGCTGGCCCAGGAGCTGGCCCGCCGAGCGGCTGTCGCGATCGACAACTCGATGCTCTTTCGGCGTGAGCACGAGGCCGCGGTCATCCTCCAGCGCTCCCTCCTTCCCCAGACCCTGCCGACCATCGACGGCGTCGAGTTCGCGGCGCGCTACGAGCCCGCGGCGCCCGGCCTCGAGGTGGGCGGCGACTGGTACGAGGTCGTCCCGAGGGACGACGGTCAGGTCGCGGTGATCATCGGCGATGTCGCGGGGCGCGGGATTCGCGCCGCCTCGGTGATGGGCCGGGTGCGCCCGGCGCTTCGGGCCTACGTCCTCGACGAGCACGGGCCCGAGGGGGCGATGGAGCGTCTCGACCGGCTGATGCGGGATTTCGACCGGGTCGAGATGACCACCGTCTTTCATCTGCAGTTCGACCCCGCCGCCGACCGCGCCCAGTACGTCCGGGCGGGGCACCCCCCGGGCCTCCTCCGGCGGCCGGACGGCGACGTCGTCGAGCTGGCCGGCGGGGGCACCCCCCCGCTCGGCATCCTGGAGCGGATCGACTACCGGGTACACGAGGTCGAGGTGCCGCCCGGCAGCATGCTGCTGCTCTACACCGACGGCCTGATCGAGCGCCGCGACGCGGACCTCCGCCACGGGCTCGACCGTCTCAAGGAGGCACTGGCCGGGGCCGAGGGCGGTGCCGCCGACTGTGTCGACGCGATCGCTCGGCAGTTCACCGCCGACGCCGTACCCGACGACGTGGCGATGCTCGCGATGTCGGTCCAGCCGAACGGACGCTGATCTCGCTGTAGGGGACGGCCAGGCGGTTCAGGCTCGTGCGCCCGCGGATTCCCGGGACCCGCCCGGCGTTGGTGTATTGCCAGACCGACCACCCCCGGCCGTCCCAGGCCGCGGCGGGCAGACTGGGAGAGGCGACCCCCCAATGCGCCACCCACAGCGGATGGCCGGCTCGGGCGAACCCGCGCGCATCGCCGGTGAGCCGCCAGCTCGAGGCGTTGGTGTAGATGATCGGACGGGCCCCCAGCGCTCCCTCGATCCGCGCGGACCAGGCGCGGATCCAGGCCCGCAGGGCGCGCTCCCCGAGCCCGCCGAATGGCGTCTCGAAGTCGAGCGCGGGCCGCAGGTCGCCCGGCTGGAGACGCCCTACCCGCCGGATGAAGACGAGGGCCTCGGCCCGGGCGTCGCGGCGCGCCCCGGTTACCCCCCTGCCGCCCGCGAAGGCGCGATGGTAGGGGCCGACCCGCAGTCCCTCCTCGCGGGCGCGCCGGTAGTTGAAGGCGTAGAAGCGGTCGGGTCCGCAGGTCCAGGCCTTGACCGTGCAGTCGTCGCCGCGGCCCCGGCTCGCCTGGACGAAGGCGAAGTCGACCCCGGACCCCGCGACCCGCGCCCAGCCGATGTGTCGCTCGAAGCGCGAGACGTCGATCCCGGCCTGGCGCTCGCGTGGCCCCGAGGCGCCGCCGGCCGCGAGAAAGGACAGGACGAGAACCAGAGCGGCCATCCCGGCACCCTAGATAGGGTCCGGCCGATGCGACGAGCAGTCCTCGCAGGGGCGGCGTCCGTGGCCGCGCTCGCCGCGGCGGCGCCGGCCGCCGCCGCGGCGGCGAAGGTCCGCGTCGAGACCCCGGTCGTTTCGCAGGCGGCCGGCGCGGCGCGGGTGGCGGAGTCCTACGTCCGGGTCTGGGCGCCGCTGCCGGAGTCGGCACCGCCCCACCCCCGACGCTGCGACTGGATCGCATACCTGCGCTTCCGAAACCCGGACGGCCCGCGCCGCCCCTCCGCGGCCGATGCCGTGATCGTCGCGATCCCCGGCTTCCTCGGCGGCGCCGCGACCTTCGACCAGCTCGCCCGCAACGTCGTCCGCAACGCCGACGCGAAGGGCCGCGACGTCGAGTTCTGGGCGCTCGACCGCCGGGCGAACTGCCTCGAGGACCACACCGGGGTGCGGGCGGGAACCCACCCCCGTGGCCCGCGTGTCGCAATGGGCTACTACTACGGCGGCCGCCGCGTCGGGGGCCGCCGGTTCGCCGGATTTGCGACGCCCGAGGAGGCGAGGTTCCTCGAGGACGTTGGCGTCGAGCGGACAGTCCGCGACTGGTACCGCGTGATTCAGCGGATCCGGGGTCGCAAGGTCAGGGCCCGGAAACTGGTCTGCGGCGGCCACTCGCTCGGCGGCCCGCTGACCGCCGCCTTCTCGAGCTGGGACTTCGACGGCGACCCCGCCACGAAGGGAGACGCCGGCTTTCGCCAGTGCGCCGGGCTGTTCGGCCTCGACACGACCCTCGAGCTCGGCAGTTCCGGGTCGGGCGGGGGGTGGGACGGCTTCGGCAGCGGCGCCGCTCCCTATGTCGACGTGCCGCCGCTCTCGCCGCCGGTGCTCCAGCTGCCCAGCGTGTTGGGAGCGGCGGCATTCCGAGCGCCGCGGAGCGAGACGCCCGTGAACCGCATGATTCCGCGAGAGCCCGAGTTCGAGCTCTCGCTGCGCCTCCTTTACTCGCGCGACGCCGCTCACTTCGCGACCGGCACCCCGAGCATCCGCGACTTCCGGCTGACCAACGAGGCGGCGTTCGGGGGGGTCTTCGACGACAACTCGGCCAGTCTCGGGTTCATCAGGGCGAGCCTGGGAATCAGCGTCGGCGGCCCCTTCGTCGACAAGAACTTCCCGGCCCCCGGCGACGGGACGCTGGCGCTTCCCGAGGAACCGAATGGGCCGCTCTACCGCTGGCAGCGTTGGCGGCGGGTGGGGGCGGGTGCCTCCCGACCGCCGCTCAACGATTCTGGCGAGCCCTACACGAGCCGCGAGAGCGAGGTCACCGACATCCACGAGTTCGAGCGGTTGATGTTTGAGGCCCCCGCCAACTACATCGAGCAGTACTTCCCGACCCGGATCCTCACCGACCAGGCGACCGCCGCCTCCGGGGGCTTCGAGGACATGCGCTACGAGGGTCCCTCGCACCGTCCGGTCTTGCTGATCCAGGCCGGTGACAGCGACAGCAATACGGCGCCGGACACCGGGCCGCCGCGCAAGGGGTCGCCACCGAACGGAAAACGTTTCAGCCGCGAGCTGATCGTGCCGGGGTACAACCACCTCGACGTCGCCGCCGCGGCGCGGCGGCAGAACGACGGACGCCCGGAGCCCTCGAGCCGGATCCTGACCGCTTTCGCCCTCCAGGCAGTGACCGCGGCGCGCTAGCCTCCGGCCGGCTCGTCGCAGGTGATCGTGCCGCTGTCGATCACGTCGCCGTCGACGGTGACGTATTCGTAGTCGGCCCGGCCTGAGCTCAACTCCAGGCGCAGCGCGCCGTATTCCTCGTCGTCGGAGGCGACCAGACCTTCCCGCTCCTCGTCGACGGGGTAGAGCTCGTGACCGCCGGCGCCGGCGACGATCTCGGTGAGGCCCTGGACCGGCTCGAAGCGCTGGTAGCCGTGATCGTGCCCGTTGAGGATCAGCCGGGCGCGTCCTTCGAGGGTGTCCCAGAAGGGCTGGAAGCCGGTCTCGTCGCCATGGGGCCCGGCCGAGTAGCGGGGCCGGTGCCAGTAGGCGATCCGGCATTCGCCGCCGGCGTCGAGCCGGCTCTCGAGCCATGCGAGCTCCGGATCATCCGGGCCGCTGAAGCCCTCGCTGTTGAGGCTGATCACCTCCCACCCGCCGACCCGGAACGAGTACATGAGCGGCTGCGGTCTGCCCTTGACCTCCGCCCAGAACGGGTCGTACACGGCCTCGTGGCGAGGCCATTCGTGGTTGCCGGGCGTGGGCTCGACCCGGTCCAGGAGATCGCGGTAGACGAGCGCGAAGCCCGCGTCGACCTGTGCCGGCGTCCCGCTGCCGTAGATGTCGCCCAGGTAGATCACCCGGTCGGGCTGGTCGGACTCGATCAGATCGGCGACCGAGCGGGCCTCGGCCGAACCGTCGGCATCACCGACCGCCCAGACGACCGCGTGGCTGCGCTCGCCCGACGCCACGGGCTCGTCGTCGCCGCCGTGCACGGCGAGGAAGAGGGCCAGGGCGATCACGGCGAGAGCCGCGGGCACCGCCCAGCGAGCGTTGCCCGCTACCCGAGCCGCGCGGACTCCCGGTCCTTCAGCACCCGGCGGAGGATCTTCCCGGACGGCGACTTCGGGATCTCCTCGACGACCTCGACCAGGCGGACGCGCTTCTGCGGCGCGACCTGGCCGGCGACCCATTCGGTCAGCTCGCCGGCGTCGAAGCCGTCGCCGCCAGGCACGACCAAGGCCTTGGGCAGCTCCCCGGCCTCCTCGTCGGGGACGCCGATCACCGCCGCATCCGCCACCTCGGGATGGCCGAGGATCAGCGCCTCGAGCTCCGCCGGAGCCACCTGGTAGCCCTTGTACTTGATCAGCTCCTTGAGCCGGTCGACGATCGAGTAGTGGCCGGCGGCGTCGGCGACGGCGATGTCACCCGTATGGAGCCACCCGTCCTCGTCGATGGTCGAGGCGGTGGCCTTCTCGTTGTTCAGGTAGCCGGCCATCACCTGCGGACCGCGGATCCAGAGCTCGCCGCGCTCGCCCTCGTCCGCCTCCTCGCCGGTCTCGGGGTCGACCAGGCGGCACTCGGTCGCCGGGAGGGGCGGGCCGACGGAGCCCGCCGGGCTCGCGCCCTCGGGCCTGATGACGTGGGTGACCGGGCTGGTCTCGGTGAGGCCGTAGCCCTGCACGACGCGGCAGCCGATCCGCTCGGCCACCCGCTCGGTGAGCTCGGAGCCGAGCGGCGCCGCCCCGGACATGATCGTCCGCAGCGACGAGAGGTCGCGCCCGTCCACGGCCGGATGCCCGGCGAGCGCCAGGGCGATCGGCGGGACGACGTAGGCGCGGGTCACCGCGTGGCGCTCGAGCAGCTCGAGGAACTGATCGAGGTCGAAGCGCGGCGTGGTCACGATCGTCGCCCCCGAGCGCAGGCCCTGATTCATGATCACGGTCATCCCGTAGATGTGGAAGAAGGGGAGGACGCCGATCAGGGTGTCGTCCTGGTCGATCGGGAAGGCGAGCGCCAGCTGCTCGAGGTTGGCCACGAGGTTGCGGTGCGTGAGCATCACGCCCTTCGGCAGCCCGGTGGTGCCGCTCGAGTACGGCAGAACCGCGAGGTCCTCGTCCGGGTCGATCGAAGGCTCAGGCGCCTCGCCGGGGTCGCCGAGGAGGTCGGCCAGCGGAGCCGCCCCCTCGGCCTCGCCGACGACGTAGACGCCGTCCAGGCCGACCTGCGACGCCGCCTCGCGGGCGGTGTCCAGGAACGGGGGCACGGTCAGCAGGAGCCTCGCCCCCGAGTCCTCGAGCTGGTGCGCCAGCTCGCCGACCGTGTAGAGCGGGTTGACCGTGGTGCACTTGCCGCCGGCCGCCGCGGCGCCGTGGAAGGCGATCGCGTACTCGGGCAGGTTCGGCATGTAGACGGCGAGGACGTCACCGTGGCCGAAGCCGCGGCTCGCGAGGCCGGCCGCAAGCGCCCGTACCGCCCGTTCGAGCTCGCCGTAGGTGACCGCCCGGCCCGAGGGCCCGTCGATCAGTGCCGGCTTTCCGGACCGCGAGGCGGCCCCCTCGAGCACGTAGGAAGTGATGTCGGTATCGGGGATGCTGGGCGCGGGTTCCGGCGTGGGCACGGTCCTAGCTTCTCACGGCGGCCGGTGCCTCCGCCCGCCCGGCGGCCCCGTCGGTGACCAGGTAGGCCGCGGGGTCGAAGCGCCTGGTGCGGCGCCGGAAGTCGAAGGTCCAGCCGGGCCAGAGCGTGGTGTTGCGACCGGTGTCGTCCAGATACCAGCTCTGACATCTCCCGGCCGTCCAGACCGTGCCCTCCATTTCCCGCTGGAGCTCCTCGTTGAACCGGTCCTGGACCTCGGGCCGGACCTCGATTCGCGCGATGCCGCGCCGCCGCATCGTCCGCAGCGCGTCGACCACGTAGTTGATCTGGGATTCGATCATGAAGACGATCGAGTTGTGGCCGAGGCCGGTGTTCGGCCCGACCAGCATGAACAGGTTCGGGAAGCCGGCGATCGACGAGCCGAGGTATGCCTGCATGCTGCCGTCCCAGTGCTCGGCGAGGGTCCGTCCGTCGCCGCCGCGGACCCGGTGCGTGATCGGCAGGTCGGTGACCTCGAAGCCCGTGCCGAAGATGATCGTGTCGACCTCGCGCTCGTTGCCGTCGCCGTCGACGATCGACGCCTCGCGCACCTCGGTGATGCCCGACGTGACGACATCGACATTGGGCTGCGTCAGGGCCGGGTAGTAGTCGTCGGAGATCAGCACCCGCTTGCAACCCATGACGTAGTCCGGCGTCAGCTTGGACCGCAGCCCGGGGTCGGGGACCTGCCGCGCCAGGTGCTTGCGCGCGAGCCGGTCGCCGATCCGCATCAGGCGCGGCCGGCGGAAGAGGACCACCCGCAGCTCCATCAGCCAGTAGAGCGCCCAGCGAACGACCCGGGGGGCGAAGGGAATCCGGCGCAGCATCTCGTGCTCGAGGCCGGTGATCTCGTGGTCGAGGCGGGGAACGACCCACGGCGGGGTCCGCTGGAAGAGGTGCAGGCGGCCGAGCCGCGGCTGGATCTGGGGAACGAACTGGATCGCCGAGGCCCCGGTGCCGATCACGGCGACGCTGCGGCCGTCGAGGTCGTGGTCGTGGTCCCAGTCGGCGGAGTGGAAGGCACGTCCCTGAAAGCGACCGAGGCCGGGCAGGTCGGGGATCGACGGCTCGCTCAGCCCGCCCGCGGCGCTGACCAGGACGCGGGCCGTGACGTCGCCCCGCGTCGTCTGGATCCGCCAACGGCGGCCGTCCTCCTCCCACCGCGCGTCGAGGACCTCGTGGTCGTAGCGGAGGTGGGGGAGGATCCCGTACTTCTCGGCCGTCCGCTTCAGGTAGCGCTGGATCTCCCAGCCGGGGGCGAAACCGCGTGTCCAGTCCGGGTTCAGCTCGAAGGAGAACGAATAGACGTGGGAGGGGATGTCGCAGCTGAGCCCCGGGTAGTGGTTGTCGCGCCAGGTGCCGCCGAGGTCCGCGGCCCGCTCGAGGACGATGAAATCCTCGATCCCCTCGCGTTTCAGGCGGATCGCCATGCCGAGACCGGCAAAACCCGAGCCGATGATCGCGACGCTCGTGTCAGGCGTGCGAGACATTGGCTACCCAGAGTAACCTACTAGGAGTAACCTAAACGCGATGACGCGCACAGCCGTCGAGGAGGCCAGCCGCTACGCGCACGGCCGGGTGCCGCGGGAGGTTCGCGAGCGACAGGTCCTCGAGATCGCCGAGGACCTGTTTGCCGAGCGGGGCTACGAGGGCGCGTCGATGGACGAGCTGGCGCGCCGGGCGGGCGTCTCGAAGCCGGTCATCTACGGACTGGTCGGCAGCAAGGACGAGCTCTACCGGCGCTCCTTCGAGCGCGCCGCGGCCGAGCTCGAGGACAGCGTGCGAGCCGCGATCGCGGGCCACGAGGGGATCTCGGAGCGGCTGGAAGCGGGCGCGCTCGCGTTCTTCACGTTCATCGCCGGGCACCGTGCAGCCTGGTCCCGTCTCTTCCTGGAGGCGGGGGGCCCGGCGGTCGAGCACGTGGCCCGGATCCGGGCTCGGCAGGCTGGCCTCGTGGCGACGCTGGTAGCCGAGAGCGCCGGTGACGACGACGGCCGACGTCTGGGGGCCGTGTCCAACGCGGTCAACAGCGGGCTCGAGGGGATGGCGGCCTGGTGGCGGGAGCACCCGGACGTGCCGCCCGAGCGGATGACCGCATGGGCGCTGGACCTGTTCCTACCCGGGCTCGAGGCGCTGACGCGCTAGCCGCCCGCCTCGGAGCCGACCGCGACCGGGGCTTCGAACCCGGGTCCAGCCGTGGAGATCGCGAACGGGACGCCTGACGGCTCGCGGAAGGCGATCGACCTGAAGTGGGGGGACGCCTCGAGCGGGAAGAGCCGGGCACCGAGACCGATCACCCGCTGGCGCCAGGCGGCCTGCTCGTCCGCCCCGCAGGTCCAGGCGACGTGGCGGACGGGACCGGTGCCCGCCGCCACGACGCCGCCCGGCGGCTCGTCGAAGACCAGCGAGGCGCTACGGGCGTAGCCGCGCACGCGAAAGACCCTGCCGTCCCCTTCGAGGTCGAAGCCGAGGCGCCCCGCAAGGAGGTCGGCGGTCGCGACCAGCTCGCGCCCGAACGCTCGCACGCCCTCGATGCCGCGCAGCGCGAACGGGAGGGGAACGTCGGCGCTGGGCGTGCAGAGCGGTTCGTCATCGGACGGGTCGACGACCAGCTCGTGGCCGACCCCGTCGGGGTCGACGATTCGCAGCCCGCCGAAGTCGGGCGCCGGGGCGACCCCGACCCCCGCGAGCCGACGGCGCCAGAAGGCAAGGGCGCGGTCGCTGCCCAGCCGCCATATGATCGTGTGGACCGAGCCGGCGCCGGTCCGGCGGGGCGCCGCCCCGGGCGCAGGGGAGAGACTGACGAGGTTTCCGGGGGGACCACCGGGCGCGCCGAGCCAGACCCGACCCGGCTCGCGCCGGAGGGGCTTCAGCCCGAGGAGGCCGGCATAGAACCCGAGCGACGCGGAGGCGTCGGCCGCCTGGATCTCTACGTGGTGGATTCCGTCGAGGCGCATCGTTCTAAACAATCTTGATTGGTATTGTACGAAATATGAGCGGGGAGCTTCCTCCGAACATCCTCTACATCCACTCGCACGACACCGGCCGTTACGTGCAGCCGTACGGCTTCCAGGTGCCGACGCCGAACATCCAGCTCCTGGCCGACCAGGGAGTGCTGTTCCGCCAGGCGTTCTGCGCCGCGCCGACCTGCTCGGGCAGCCGGGCCAGCCTGCTGACCGGCCAGTACTGCCACAACAACGGCCTGCTCGGCCTCGCCCACCGCGGTTGGTCGTTGAGCGACTACGGCCAGCACCTGATCCACCCCCTGCGCGAGGCCGGCTACCGGTCGACCCTGATCGGCGAGCAGCACATCTCCGAGGACCCCTCGGTGATCGGCTACGACGAGGTTCTCGACGTCGACAGCCACCACGCCGGCGACGTCGCCCCGATCACGATCGACGCGCTGCACGATGCGTAGGGGCCCTTCTTCTTCTCGGTCGGCTTCTTCGAGACCCACCGGACCTTCGCCCGGCCGACTTCGGTTCGCGACACTCTCTACTCGCTGCCGACGTCGAACCTCCCGGATGACCCGCGCACGCGCGAGGACATGGGAGCGTTCAAGGCCAGCGCCCGGTCACTCGACCAGGGCATTGGGGCGGTCCTGAACGGCTTGCACCAGAGCGGGCTGGCCGACCGGACCCTCGTGATCTGCACCACCGATCATGGCCTCGCCTTCCCGAACGCCAAGGCGACCCTCTATGACCGCGGGATCGGCGTGATGCTGCTGATGCGCGGGCCCGGCGGGTTCCTCGGCGGGAAGGTCCACGACGCGATGGTCTCTCATCTCGACATCTACCCGACGCTCTGCGAGCTGGCCGGCGCCGAGGCGCCCGCCTTCCTCCAGGGAACCTCGCTTCTGCCGCTGGTCCGGGGCGAGGTCGACCGCCTCCACGACGAGATCTACGCCGAGATGACCTTTCACGCGGCCTACGAACCGGTTCGCGCCGTCCGGACCGAGCGCTGGAAGTACATCCGCCGCTTCGGCGACCACCTCCGGCCCGTGCTCTCGAACTGCGACGACAGCGCCACGAAGGAGCTGCTGGTGGAGAACGGCTGGGGCGAGGAGGAGCTGCCGCGCGAGCAGCTCTTCGACTTGGTGCTCGACCCCGGTGAGGCGCGGGACCTCGCGGCCTCTCCCGAGCGACGCGGCGTCCTCGAGGACCTGCGGGGACGGCTGGAGACCTGGATGCGCGAGACCGCGGACCCGCTGCTCGAAGGCCCCGTGCCGCTGCCGGAGGGGGCCGTCACGAACGACCCGGACCAGGCCTCGCCGAACGAGCCGATGCACCGGGCCGAGCCCAGCGCCCTCCCCGCCTCCGTCGCCTGAACGGCGGCCGGGGTTGAAGGTCGCATGAGCACCGCCGTCTCGGGTATTGGCTGAGCATGCGCTCCTTCGCGGAGGCGGGCGAGGCCATGCCCGGCTCCCTCACACACCA
>Ga0126309_10000138_pt1 | contig 24681 bp, 17 predicted proteins | sample Plot56_FD_92541 | JGI IMG/M metagenome (GOLD analysis project Ga0126309, IMG submission 92541) | Serpentine soil microbial communities from UC McLaughlin Reserve, CA, USA - Plot56 | ecosystem: Environmental > Terrestrial > Soil > Grasslands | place: USA: UC McLaughlin Reserve, Lake County...
ACAAGCGGAACACCTACTACGGCCTGACCTGCCGCGGCCTCTTCCGCAGCCAGAACGCGGGGACGACGTGGCAAAAGACGGGCAGCGGACTGCCCGGAAACCTCTGCCCGGCCGGGAAGCCGAAACCGTCGGAGCTGGTGATCGATCCCCAGGACGCGCGACGGATCTACGTCGGCACCGTGGACCGGGGAGTCTTCGTCAGCTCCGACCGAGGAGCGACCTTCCAAGCGATGAACCGCGGTCTCGCGACCGCCCAGATCGACACCCTCGTGATCGATCCGGACGACCCCACCCGGCTTTACGCCGGAGTCCCCTTGCAGGGGGTCTTCCAATGGAACGCGAGCCGACGGACCTGGGTCCCGCTGAACCGTGGGCTGCCATTGGAGTTTTTTGCCGGCGACATCGCGCTCGATCCTCAGGACCCCAAGGCTCTCTACGCAGCCGCGCAGAATGCGGGATTGTTCCGGCTGGATCTGGACGAGTAGAGTCCCGAGAGATTCAAACGCGGTAGCGCGCCACGCGCCTGCGGTCCAGCCGATCCTTGAGGCGCAGGGCCTCCTCAGTGTGCTCTACGTTCCCTCGAGAGCCGTGCAACGCGCGGCCGTCTCCTGTATCGAGGAGCGACACCACGCGCCTTTCTCGGATGGGATCCGGCGGCTCCTTGCCCTCGAGCACGGCTCTCAGGCTGAACCAGAGGGTCGCTTCGGCCCGTGCATAGCTCGCTTCGATGGGTGGATAGGGAGGGACCCGCATCGGGTTTTCAATGATGAAGCGCCCAACATGCCCAGGAAGAACGACTTCGCCCGAGCCGCGCGAGCAGAACATCCGGGGGCGACGAACACACTGCAGCGAAAGATGAACCAAAGGGCGGTGCTGATAGGTCTCCAGATTCGAGCGATCGAAGAGCGTCTGGAGTACTGCATCGACCATCCAGACCGTGAGATCGGAGGGGATCTCTCCCTGATCGATCATCGGATTCGCGAAGAAATCCTTGAGTGCCTGCACTCTCATGGTCTCTGTCATGGATTCCACGTCGCCGAGCGACCGGTGCGACCGGATCTTGACAGTCTTTGGGCCTGCGACGATCTCGTCAATGTCGGGATGGACGGTGATGCCGCGGGCCACCAAAATTTCGAGGGCGTGCTGTCGGAACCTCTCAGGGTGGCCGATCAGAAAGACACCTTGATGGATGAAGGTCACCTGACGGGAGACCCCCGCATCGTCCAGCAGGCGGGCGATGGCCAGAGCGACCTCGGCTCCGCCTGCGCCGCCGCCTGCGACCACGACGCGGCACTCTCCCGTTCTCCGGGCGAGTTCCAGGAGACGCTCTCGGACTGCCACCATGCGGGCGCCCGGCCGGACCGGTTGCGGTTCCCTGTCTGGCGGCTCCGGGTCGCCGGTGCTGTTTGAGCCGACAGCAAAGGAGACGAGGTCATAGGTGATTTTCGAGCCATCCTGCAAATGGACCTTCCGGGGCCAGTCCGGGATGATGAGAGATCGGCCACCGATCAGTTGGGTGTCATGGATCCGGACTGCCCGGCCCGCGATGAACCGGCCGCCGGCCCGAGCGACGAGGCGGGCGAGGTCGATGGAGCTTTCTTCTTCCGAGTAGACGCCCCGGAGATAGCCTGGAACCATCCAGGAACACAGCTTGCGCGGAGATGGCGAGACCACCGTCAACTCGATCCCGGAGATGGGCCGGGCTGCGAGACGGCGCAGAAATTCGAGATGGTCCCGGCCTCCGCCGACCAGAAGAAGCCGGAGCTTGCCAAAAAACCGACGGAGGGGAATCATCGAGCCGGTGCCGACTCCCCGATTCCCGGCTTCGCTTCGCCGTCCGCCTCCGGCCGCGAGTTCACGAACTCCCACCCGAACCGCCCCTTGATGCAGAGGTGGCCGTTGGTCACGTCGTGATCGAGGGGCGAGCTGACTTTCACGATCTTTTCGTCCTGCACGTGCACGGTGAGCGTGCAACCCACGCCGCAGTAGGCGCAGATCGTGTCGGTCTCGGTCTGGCGGGTTTCGTCCCAGGTGCCCGCCTGGCGCATGTCGTGCTCGCTCTTGAACATCAGGGCGCCGGTCGGGCAGACGCCGATGCAGTTGCCACAATAGACGCAGGCCGAATCCGGCAGATGGACGTCGAATTCGGTCGAGATGCGCGCCTCGAAGCCACGGCCGGCGACGGCGATGGCAAAGGTATTCTGCGCGTCCGTGCCGCACGCCTCCACGCACTTGTAGCAGACGATGCACTTCGAGTAGTCGCGGACGTAGAGATCGTTGTCCACCTTGACCGGCTGGTGGACGGTCGCCGCGTGGCCATCTTGTGGCGGATGATGATGGCCTGGGCGGGCGGCGTCGCGCTCTCCGGGGCCGGCCGGCGGCTCAGGCGGGCCGAAGCGCTCCGGCCGCGCGTCGTATCGCGCCATGTACTCCTGGAACTGCGGCGCGGTCGAGACGTCGACCGACGAGGCGAGAAGCTCCAGCACCATCCGGCGGCTCAGGCGCACGCGCTCGGAATCGGTTTTCACCACCATGCCCGGCTCGGCTTTGCGCGAGCAGGCCGGAACGAGCGTGCGGGCGTTCTCGACCTCGACGACGCAGACGCGGCAGACGTTCACCGGCGTCAGGTTTTCGAGATAGCAGAGCGTCGGCGTGTCGATCCCGATCTGGCGTGCCGCCTCCAGCAGAGTGGCCCCCTCGGGCACGGCCACCTTCTGGCCGTCGATGGTCACCTCCACCATGTTCCGGGGACGCGGCGGCGGAGCCACCGGCACGGGTCCGCGCGGGACGGGGATCTTCAGATCGGGAGCGTTCTGAACTGTCATCGACTCTCCTGAGCTTTTTCCTGATAAATGATCGGAAAGCGGCCGAGGGCCGACTCGATCGCGCTTGACGCGGTCTGGCCGAGGCCGCAAATCGACGCGTCGCGCATGGCCTGGCCGAGCTCCTTGAGCAGCGCCAGCTCCTGCTCCATCGAGCCCAGGGGCCGGTCCGTGGCCAGCCGGTGCAGGAGCTCTTCCTGCCGCACGGTGCCCACGCGGCAGGGCACGCACTGGCCGCACGATTCGTCGCGGAAAAACTGAGCGATCCGCCGCAGCGCCTGGCGCAGATCGACCGTGTCGTCGAACGGCATGACCACGGCCGAGCCGAGCGCGGCTCCGGCGGCACGCGTCCCTTCGAACGTGAGCGGTATGTCGAGCTGGTCGGGCGTGACGAACGCGCCCGCCGCGCCGCCCAGCAGAATCGCCTGCAACCGCCCGGTGACTCCTCCCGCCGCGTCGAGCAGCTCCCGTAACGTGATGCCGAAAGGAAATTCGTAGACGCCGGGCCGGCTCACAAACCCGGAGACGCAGAAGAGCTTCGGGCCGCTCGAGCGCTCCGTGCCGATCGCGGCGTACGCCTTGCCGCCTCCGATCAGGATCGGCAGCACGTTGATCAGCGTCTCCACGTTGTTGATCACCGTGGGCTGACCGAAGAGGCCGACCTGCGTCGGGAACGGCGGCTTGTTGCGCGGCTCGCCGCGGCGCCCTTCGATCGAATTCATCAGGGCCGTTTCCTCGCCGCAGATGTAGGCTCCGGCGCCGCGCCGCAGCTCCAGCTCGAAGCGCACGCCGTCCCCGAGGACGTTCTCGCCGAGGAAGCCGCGCTCGTAACAGCGGCGGATCGCGTTCTGAAGCCGTTCGGTCGCGAGCGGATATTCGCCGCGGATGTAGAGATACCCGCGCTCGCAGCCGGTCGCGAAGCCCGCGATCGTCATCGCTTCGATCAGGGAGAACGGATCGTGCTCCATGATCACGCGGTCCTTGAACGTTCCCGGCTCGGACTCGTCCGCGTTGCAGACGAGATAGCGCGGCAGCGGCGCCGAGCGCGCGCCCAGCCACTTCTGTCCGGTCGGAAACGCGGCGCCGCCGCGGCCGACCAGCTTCGAATCGATCACCTCGCGCACCACCCGGTCGGGGCCCATCTCGATCGCCCGGCGCAACGCCAGGAAGCCGCCGGCTGCGCGGTACTCGTCGATGCTCATAGGATCGATCTGCCCGACCCGGCGCAACAGCGTCAACCCGGGCTGCCCCACCTGCGGCACCGAGCGGGAGAGGGCGACCGGTGGGACCGACTGGCCGGCGGCCGCGAACAGGACCTCCGCGCCCGTGGCCGGCGCCAGCGCCTGATCCCGCGGCGGGTCTCCGGCGGCGATCACCAAAGCCGCAGGTGCGAGCTCGCACATCCCGAGGCAGGGGCTGCGGTGCCAGGTGACGCGGCCGTCCGGGCTCGTCCCCGCGGGACCGATCGCCTGCTCCATCTCCCCGCAAAGGATCTCGCCGCCAGAGAACCGGCAGCCGATGTCATCGCAGACGTGCACGGCCACCGGCGGATGCGGCCGGGTCTGGAACAGCGCGTAGAAATCGGCCACGCCGAACGCCTCAGCGGGGGGGACCTCCAGGGCGCGGCACGCATGATTGAGTGCTCCCAGGCTGATCCACCCCACGCGCCCCTGGATCGCATGCAGGACGGGGAGCAGATACTGTCTGCGCCGTCTGGGATCACCATTCAAGAAAAGGGCGGCGAGACAACCATCGATCGCCGCCCTCTCGTCCGGTGTCGGTTCGTCTGCCGTGAAGTGCAGATCCATTCGTTCTCTCGTTCTCCCTTAGACCGCCACCGGAGCGGTCGCCGTGGCCTCCGCGGCGGCGATCGGCCGCACGACCGGCTCGATCCGCACCGCCGCGGCTTTGAACTCCGAGGTCCCGGAGAGCGGGTCCTTGGCGTCCACGGTGAGATGATTGGTCGCCACCTGGTCGGGGAAGTGGAACGTCATGAAGGCCAGACCGGGCCGCAATCCATCGTCCAGGCGCACCGGCGCCAGGACCGAGCCACGAGCCGAGACCACGCGCACGATCTCCCCCGGGGAGACTCCCAGACGCTGGGCGTCCGCGGGATGGAGATCGATCGTCTCGCCCATCCGCAGCGGCGAGGAGTAGTGACCGGTCTGCACCCCTGTGTTGTAGGAATCCAGCCGCCGGCCCGTGGTCAGGCGCATGGGGAACTCCTCCGAGAGCTCCTCGAAGGGAAGTTGGTGGTCCACGCAGTCGAACGGCGCCAGCGGACCGAGAGCGGGCCTCTCCCACAGCCGACCGTGCAGATAGCTCTCGCCCGGATGTGTCTCGTCGTAACAGGGCCACTGGATGCCGTTGAGCTCCTCCAGCCGCGCGTAGGTCATGCCGGCGTGGACGGGGCTGAGCGAGCGCAGCTCGGCCCAGATCTCCTCGGCCGTCGGATTCCCGAGGTCCTTTCCCAGGCGGCGGGCCAGCTCGCAGAGGATCTCGATGTCGTCGCGCACGCCCGGAGGCGGCGGCAGGGCGCGGCGCACACGCTGCACCCGGCGCTCGCTGTTCGTCACCGTGCCCTCGGACTCGCACCACCCAGCGGCCGCCGGCAGCACCACGTCCGCCAGCTCGGCGGTGGCGGTGAGGAGCATGTCCTGCACCACGAGGATCTCCAGGCTCTCGAGCAGATGGATCGCATGGTGCTGATCCGCCTCGGAGTTGGCCGGGTTCTCGCCGATCACATAGAGCGCCGTGAAATCGCCCCGCTCCATCGCCTCGAACATGCCGGAGAGGTGCAGCCCCTTTTTCGGAGGGATCGTGCAGCCCCACGCCTGTTCGAACTTGGCGCGCAGCTCATCGTTCTCGACGTGCTGGACGCCCGGCAGGCGATCGGGCAGCGCGCCCATGTCACCGCCCCCCTGCACGTTGTTCTGTCCGCGCAGCGGGCACACCCCGGAGCCCCAGCGGCCCACGTGGCCGGTGAGCAGGGAGAGATTGATCAGCGCCCGCACGTTGTCCACCGCGTTGTGGTGCTCGGTGATGCCGAGCGTCCAGCAGAGCTGCGCGCGGTCGGCGCGGGCATACGCGTGCGCCATCTCGCGGATCAGCGCCGCCGGCACGCCGGTCACCCCCTCGGCAAATTCGAGGGTATAGGGCTCCACGTGCCGCTGGAAGTCCTCGAAGCCGCTGGTCGCGTTCTCGATGAAGCTGCGGTTCTCCAGGCCGGCCGCAAGGATCTCGCGCGCCACCGCATTGGCCAGCGCCACGTCCGTGCCCACGTGGAGAGGGAGATGCCCAACGGCCCATTGCGCGGACGACGTCCTGCGGGGATCCACGGCATACATCCGCGCCCCGTTGTGGATGCCCTTGAGCACGTGATGGAAGAAGATCGGATGCGTCTCCCGGGCATTGCTGCCCCACAGGAGAATGACATCCGTCTCCTCGATCTCCCGATAGGAGCTCGTCCCGCCACCCAAACCGAAAACCGTCGCCAGACCGACGACGCTGGGGGCGTGTCAGGTCCGGTTGCAGCTATCGATGTTGTTGCTCCCGATCACCGCCCGAGCGAACTTCTGCGCCAGGTAGTTCATCTCGTTCGTCGTCTTGGAGCAGCTGAAGAGGCCGAACGTCTGCCCCCCCTTCGTCTCCACCGCCGAACGGAACCCCTGCGCCGCTCGATCGAGAGCCTCGTCCCAGGTCGCGGGACGGAGCACGCCGTCCTCGCGGACAAGCGGTGTGGTGAGCCGGGTGTTGCGCTTCGCCATGAGGTCTTCTCCCTTCGGCGGAAGTATAGCGCGGAGGGGTGTAGACAGGCTCTTGTCGCGGCGCGGAAAAAGATGCCGCGCCGCGGCGAGCATGCTGGATTATCAGGAGAGCCGCCGGGGCCAGCGGCGTGGGTCGCGTGAAGTATGGACGACACCCAGGACGGACACGATGTCACCCTTTGTCGCGTAGAACACGCCGTAGGGGAAACGCGACAAGAGTGCGCGCCGGACTCCACGCTGCGTCTCGGCATAGAGCCCAGGCGACCCGGCGATGAGCTCGAATAGGGCTTCCAGCATCTCGATGAGGTCGTGTCCCAGGCCCGGCACCTGTTCTTCGTACCACTCGTAAGCTTCACCGATCTCGCGAACTGCCCGGGCTGAGAGAGTCAGTCGGTACGCCATCGCCCCTGCAGGATGCGCTCACGCACCTCGTTCCAGGGAAGGCCCGCCTCAGGATCGGCCTCAAACTCAGCGAGTCGGCGGTCCAGGTCGGCCTTCAGATCGTCAGATACCGGGACGGCCTCCGGGACCGCCGCAATGCTGTCCCAGATGATCTCGACGAGCCGCATCCGTTCGGCAACGGGGAGCTCCAAAATCTCGGCTACGGGAAGTGGCTTCATGCTGGCAAGGATACCACGAGACTCTCTCGCCGTCACGCCTTTTCGTTACCAGTCCGTTGTGCGTTGCACGAGACTGCATTGCCAGTACGTTCTTTTTCTCCCGCATGTGTTATGCTTAGAGAATGGTCTTTGCGGATAGCACCGCAACTTCACCCGACATCGTGATCAGGGAAGGTTACATATAAGGGCAAGTGCAACGCAGCGAGCAGGAAATGAGCGGTTGTCGGCAACCGAAGCGGTTGTTTTAATGCGTGACGAACCGCCCTCTGAAGCGGGTCCGCCCCTACTGCGTGCGCCGTGAGTTCAGCCAGCGTTAGCAGGTCTCCGGTCGCGCTGGGATCTCTTTCGACCTCAGCATCGAGCCCCACCTGCCGGAGGAGGCCCGTCCAGTCAGGGATGCCGGACGCCAATGAGATTCCGGAGCCAAAAAAGATCGTCAGCGAATCATGCCTGACGCCGTTCACAACCCGCGGTGGCCAAAACATCTGTGTAACGTCAAGATGCGACAGAATCTGATCCGGAGGGAACGTCAGCCATGGGCCTCTTCGACACCGTCCACTGCGAGTATCCGCTCCCGGTTATAGAACACCAGGGTCTGGAGTTCCAAACGAAGGACCTGGAGTGCTTCCTCGGCACCTACACGATCACCCGGGACGGCCGGTTGATACGCCATGCACGGCGCGGCGGGAGGGGAGAACCGGACCGCGACGTCGAGTGGCCGCTTCATGGCGACATCAGGTTCTACACGTCCAAAGACAAGGAGTGGGTCGAGTACGTCGCCCGCTTCACGCATGGCCAGGTCGAATGGATCCGCCCTATGGAAGAAGTACGCCCTGATCCCAGCCTTCCCGAGCGCGATCTGGATTGGGAGCCGCTCCCGTGGCCGTTCCCGGTGCCTCCTAAAGATGCCGTGCTCGAAACCGAACCCTATACTCCTCCAGGCGCCACCACCGGGGACGACGCCGAAGAAGCCTTGCTCCTGAGCCTGCGACGCGACCGGAGCGAGCTTCAAAAGCTGCTCGAAGGGTCGAGCGATCACTGGGGCTACGAGGACCCCGTCTATCGCTTTTACCATCAGAGTTTCAAGGTGTACGGGCTGCAGCATCAGACGCGGACGATCCGCGACCGGCTGCAGGCGCTCGCTCCTGGCCTTCCGCTCAACCCCTGGTTCGTCCAGATCATCGAATCGGGAACCGGGAAGCGATTCGAGCCAGAGGACAACGCACGCTGGACGGAGGTAACCCGGCCGATCCTGGAAGCGTTCTTCCATGCCCGGTTCTTTCTCGAAATGGCCGTGCGCTACGCGGATCTCCAGGCGCCGCCCCGGCCTCTGCCCAGCGGATATGCCGCGCTCCTGTACCTGTTTGGCCTCCGCTAACCCCTGGAGCCTGGCAGCAAGTTCGATCCTAGAGATGCCTCGCTGACCGGCCAAGGGGCCCGCGTGCCGCACCCCTGCCAGCTGCATGTAACACCCGCGGGTCCAGCGCAGCCTATATCTCTGAAGAGCACCGTGAGGCGGACCTGCTTGGTGGCGATTCCCCGTGATCCGCGGGGCCCGCGCCCGTATCGGGTCATCGGCCTCGCGAACCAAGGAGCAGAGCCATGAAAATGAGAAAGACGACGACCTGGTGTGCCGCTCTCGGGCTGGCGCTTGCCGCCTTTTCGCTGGTGCCGGCGGCCGGGGCGCAACCGTTCACCGATAACATCGAGATCGCGAGTCAACACCCGACCTTGCAGGCTGCGATCAACGCCGCCGGCGAGGGGGGGATGCTGATCGTCGATCGCGACTATCAGAACCTCTCTCCTCTGGTGCTTCCGCGACGTTTCCGCATGATGGGCAAGGGCCCCCAGGGAAACGCCGTGCTCGCCTTCCAGGGCCTCGCGGCCGGCAGTGCGCTTTCGATCGCTCCAAGCGGCGACGCTTACGTGGTGATCGAGGACCTGGACATCGAAGGTTCGTTCACTCCTATCAACGGATTCCAGACCTCGGCGCGCGGGATCGATCTGACCGGATCCAACATCGTCTTCCTGCGCCAGGTGGTGGTGCGCGGGTTCGACATCGGCGTTTATGGTGAGGGCTCGCTCTCGGTTTTCGCCGACAACTGCAACGTCTCGTTGAGCAATACGGACAACTACCAGCTCACCGCGGGCTCGAACAGCTGGCGCATCACGGGTGGCATCTCGTCTCAAGCCGGGCGCTACGGTGTCAACGCGGGAGTGGTGAACGACACTCTGATCCATGGCGTTCGGATGGAAAGCAACTCCGACGCCGCCATTTTCACCGAAGCCGTCAGCACACACATCACGAACAACCGCTTCGAGTGCTGGGTGGATCCGCGCCTGGATCTTTGCGATGCGACCAGCAGGGCTGTGATCCTCGGTCCGTCGGCGATCGAGACGACCCTGGTCGACAACTACTATTCAGGGATCGGAGTAGTCGACCAGAGCACCGCGCATTCGACCTATCGGTTCGATAACGGGCATGCAGTCGAGATCAGCCCGCCCGCCGGGACCGACGCGCTTACCGTGCGGCTCGCCGGCTCCGCCTCGCCGGAATTCGAGGTCGACGACCAGGCATGGGTCCAGATCGGACCGGACCAGGGCACCAAGGCGCGTCTCACGGTCAACACCGATTCCGGAGAGGATGCCCTGCGCGTGCGTACGGGAGGCGTCACGCGGCTCATGGTGCTGAGCAACGGCAAGGTCGGCGTCGGCACCTCGGTCCCCGGGGCAAAGCTCCAGGTGGCGAGCGGCGATCTCTACGTCAGCACCGTCGGCAACGGCGTGATCCTCCGATCGCCCAACGGGAGCTGCTTCCGCATGACGGTGAGCAACGCCGGGACGCTGGGAGCCGCAGCCGTCGCCTGCCCTTGATGCAGCGAAGATCGTTCCGAGGAGAATCTCTCGGCCGCAGCCCCGCAGGACGGTCTCTCGCCGGTCCGCCCCGCTTGACAGTCTTTCGCTGGGCACCTAAGATGCTATAGAACCATACGCTGTATTCCCCCAAAAGGAGGTGCTCGTGCGACGAATTGCGTTCTCCTTCCTGCTGCTGGTTGCTTTGGGCGTCGGTCTTGCCACAGCGGCGGGCCGCGTCGGAACCGAGTGGAGGATCAGTGTCAATGACACGCCGCGACAGCGCTACCCCGTAGCAGCTCTCGACGGCCAGGGCGGTGCTCTCGTGGTCTGGGCCAACACCCGGCTCGGGATCATGGGACGCCAGGTGTCTCTCGCGGACCCCGGTGCCGCGAGCGGCCCCGAGATGCGGCTGCTGGGCAACACGAACCTCCCGTCGATCCCCGGCGAGGGTATCGTGTTGGCGCATAAAGAGCCGGCTGTCCTCTATGAGGCGGATGGGACCTTCTGGGTGTTCTGGACCCGAGAGCGCTCCTATCTCAAGTCGGTGCCGTTCCATGACACCCGCACCCTGCTCACCCAGGACATCCGCGCCGCGCACTTCGATGCGAACGGCCAGCAGATCAACGGGCGCACCCTCGTGGTGGGCCAGGGCGCTCCGGGCTTCCAGAGCAAGGCGCGCGTGCTGCGCACGGCGGCGGGCACGACCGCCGTGGTCTGGCAGTCGGATGACCAGAACACCGCCACGACCGTCGGCGACGGCGTCTTCGCGCGCTTCCTCGACGCGTCGGGCAATCCGCTCGGACGGCCGTTCCGTGTGAACCCGACGGCCGGCGACCTGTCGGGCAACGCCGCGCTCGCTTCCGACTCCGCGGGTCGCGTGCTGATCGTCTGGGATGCGACGGACGGCAGCGGGCCTGGCGTCTTCGGCCGGCTCTACAGCGTGCAGGGTGAGGCGCTCGGCGCCGCGCAGCGGATCAACTCGACGACGGCCGGCCGTCAGAACCGTCCGGCCGCGGCGTTCATCGAGGGCCAGGGCTTCATGGTCCTGTGGCAGGGCGCGACCGGCGAGCGCCTCCGCACCCGCATCTACGGCCAGCGCCTCGACAGCGCCGGCCAGAAGATCGGCGGCCAGATCGAGGTCTCGCACGGCGCCCTGGAGTACGAGTACGACCCGTCGCTCGTGGCGACGCCGCGCGGCACGTACATCGCGGCCTGGATGCTGTGGGACTCGAGCTTCCCGCGCGCCGTGCGCGGCCGCGAGCTCAACGCCGACGGCTCACCGTTCAGCGACGAGATCAACGTCAGCACCTTCCGCGTCGACGCCCAGTACCGCACCTCCCTCGCCGCCCACCCGACCGACGGCGTGCTCGCGGTGTGGGAAGGCTTCCCGAACAAACACGCCGGTATCTCGGCGCAGCGGCTCGGCGACTAGCGAAGACCTCTCCCCTGTCCCCCTCTCCCGTCGCACATCCACCGACCGGGAGAGGGGGAAACCCCTCTATCTTCATTCGCCCTCCTCATCGTCGAGATGGAAGGAGACGAGCTCGAGCGCCTCATCGATCACCAGGCCGACGCCAGGGCAGTAGCTCTTCGTTTCTTCGGCGCCCGGATCGAGAGGGCTGGTTTCGCGGACCTGAACGCACCGGTGGAACGAGCCCGCCGGCACGTCGATCGCGACCCCCATGGCCACGTTCTCGCCACGGTCGAGCGCCACTCCGGGCGCGATCTCCTGGAAGTACCGGGAGCCCAGCAGGAAGGTCCCCGGCATGATGAGGCCCGGCAGAGCGCCGGCCCGACCGGCCTGCCAGCTCCCGTTGTGGTTGGCGATCTCTCCGTCCTCATAGTTGTCGACGTTTTCTCCGAAGTAGAAGACGTCGTTCGTTTCCTCGCAGCGGGCGAAGAAGTTCCGGGAGACCTCGGCCAGCTCGCCGTCGACCCACTCCCGCTCTTCCACGATGCGCGCCTTGACCCGCAGATGAGCGCCGCTCTCGGTGATGAAGTTGATGTTGCGTGTTTTGTCGAGGACCCGGATGAGGAGGACGACCGCTTCTCCGTCCTCGTCTCCTTCGAAACGGAAACGGTCTCCCGGCTCGATGCTGAAGTAAGGATTCCTCCCTTCGTTGGAAAACGTGCAGTCTTCCAGCCGGAAGTCGTCCGTGAACGCGGCCGCCGGCTGTGCCTGGACCGCGCCGCCCCCGAGGGCCAGCCCCGCAGCGAGACTCAGGAGAAAAGCGCTTGCAAAACCCTTTCTGGCCATGCTGTCACCTCCATTTCGCGTTGCTTCCACCCGCACGGCACAACCCCGATCGGTCGTGCCTGCTCTCTTTCTGAGATGCCGCGCGGCGGGAGATCCTTCGCGGGTGTTGGAGGTCTATTGAGCGTCGTCCGCGACGAAGACGATCAGTCTCCCGCTGGAGACGCGATGGCCGAGGCCGCAGCTCGCGAGCACGACGCCCGGGGCCTCGGCGAGGGTCAGGTGGTCGATCGAGCCGTGCAGCACGGTGGAGCCGCTGAGAGAGGCCGCCTGCTCGTCGGCGTAGTCGAGGCGCCATCCGTTCTCGCGGGCGATCCAGTCGAGGAACTCCCGGGCCTTCAAGCCTTCGATGTCGAGCATGGGAGTCGTTCCGAGAACCCAGCTCCACTCCGGTCCGTAGACGGCGGCGGGTTGCCGGACGAGCTGGCCGTCACCGCGCACGATCAGCTCCTCGCCCGCGCCGGTGGTGACGGTTCCTCCTCCACGCTCCAGGTCGACGCGCCCCTCCCTCACCCGGAGCCGCGTCACAGCCTCCGCTCCGCGCTGCTCGATCCTCACCTCGAACTGGGTTCCCACGTCCTGGAACAGCCCGGCGGGCGTCCGCACCGCCATCTCTCCCCGGCCGGGCTCGGCCCCCGAGTCGACGTAGACCGCTCCCCGGTCGAGCTCGATCAAATTCGCCGCGACGAGCCGGACCCGGGTCCCGGCGTCGAGCCGCACCGACGGACCCCCGGCCATGCGGAGGGCGAGGCGTCCCGCTCCGCCAACTCCTTCTCCGGTCTCCAGCTCCGATCCGGCAGGCAGGGGCCGCCCGAGGGCGCCCGGAGGCAGGGGCTCCGGGCTCTCTCCGGCCGCCCCCCGCATCCGGACGGCTCCCGTCAGGACCTCGATGGATGCGATAGGAGACGCTGGGAGGGGCGGCTCGGACGTTCTCGACCACCAGGCCGACCACCAGACAAGACCGAGGGCGATGGCGAGGGCCGCCGCCGCGGCGAGCCCCACCCACCACCGTTCCGGCCGCGCCGAGGCCTTGCGGCCATAGCGCTGGGACCATGCCCCGCGCGCCGCCTGCGTGATCGCGGCGAGGTCGTCCTGCGGGAGGGAGGGACGAGGCCCGGCCTCTTCGAGGAGCCTGCGCACCACGTCTTCGTCAGGAGCGCCTGTCTTCTCCGATTCGCTCATGGTTCCGTCTCCTCGGCGCCCGGACCTTCCGTGAGGTGCTCGTAGATCTCGCGGAAGGCCTTCCGGGCTCGCGAGAGCAGAGATTCGGTGGCCTTGTAGCTCGATTCGAGGCGGCGCGCGATCTCGGGGACCGCGAGGTCCTCCAGGTATCTCCACTCCATGGCCTGCGCATAGCTCGGCGGCAGCCGGTCGAGGGTCACGTGCACGAGCTCGGCCGTTTCCACGCGCAGCAATCGCTCCTCGGGTCCGGCGACCGGGCTGCCGCCGGCTGCGGCATCCTCCAGCTCGACCTCCCTTGGACGCCGGCCGAGGCGCCGGAAGTGCATGGCGATCTCATTGCCGCAGCAGGCGCACAACCAGGTGAACAGCGGCGCCTCGCCGCGGTAGCTGTCGAGGTTCTCCATGACCTTGCACACGGTGGCCTGCACGATGTCCCGCGTCAGCTCCCGGTCCTGATCGAGACGCCGGCTGGCGAATCGATACAGCCCCGGAATGTACTGTTCGGCAAACGCCTCGAACGCACTCGCCTCCCCGGCCCGCATGCGGCCCACGAGATCACGTTCCTCCTGGTTCGGCCCCGGCCGTTCGAGTCTCATCATCTGGCAGCCCGCATTGCGGAACCCCGTTGGGTTTGCCTGCTATTCTCCCTTGGATGCCGCACGGCGGGAGATCCTTCGCGAGCCTGATCATCGCGTGCCTTCTGGTCTGCGCACCGGCCGGCGCCCAGCAGCTCGCCGTGGGAATGCCGCTCACCGACGCGCTCCTGGTGCTCCAGGCGCGCGGCCTGAAGCTCGTCTTCAGCAGCCGGGTGGTCCGTCCCGAGATGCGGGTTGCCGCCGCGCCGGTCTCGACCGATCCTCGCTCGATCCTCGACGAAATCCTGGCCCCCCACGGCCTGACCGCGGAGGAGCAGCAGGGAGGGAGCCTGGTGATCGTCCCCGCACGCCGGCCTCCCGTGCGCCCGACGTTACGCGGCCTCGTCCGCTCCCGCGAGGCTCTGACCGCGGTGCCGGGCGCCTCAGTGAGCGTCCTCGGAACCGGGGTCGAGACGAGGACCGACTCCGAAGGCCGTTTCGAGATCGAGGGACTGCAACCGGGCACCTACATTCTGGAGGCACGCCGGCCGGGCTTCGTCATCGATCAGCGCCAGGACGTCGTTCTGATGCCTGGCTCCGGGGTGGACGTCGCGTTCCTCCTGCAGCCCGCGCCGCTCACGACCGAAGAGATCACCGTCCAACCCAGCCGCATCTCCCTGCTGTACGAGGAGCCGGTGGCGCCGCTCGCGCTGAGCCGCGACGAGATCCTTGGCCTGCCCCACCTCGGAGGTGACGTCTTCCGCGCCGTGAGCCTCCTGCCCGGAACCACCGCGAACGACGTCACCGCGCAGTTCCACGTGCGCGGCGGCCGCCGGGATGAGGTGCAGGTGCTCCTCGACGGCCAGGAGCTGTACGAGGCCTACCACCTCAAGGACTTCGACAACGCCTTGAGCATCGTGCCCACGTCGGCCCTGGCGCGGCTGGTTCTGGCTACCGGAGCGTTCCCCTCGAGCTACGGCGACCGGATGGGAGCGATCCTCGAAATGTCGACGCTCACCCCGTCGCAGCCCAGGCGGTTCCGCGTCTCCTTGAGCGTCCTCGATGCCCAGTTGGAGAGCGCCGGCAAGCTCGGCGAGCGCCTGGGCTGGCTCGTCTCCGCCCGCCGCGGCACCACCGATCTCGCCGGGCGGATCTTCGGCCAGGAGGATCCCGGCTTCTGGGACGTGTTCGCCAAGGTGGACGATCAGCTGACCCCGCGACGGTCGGTGCGGGCGAACGGCCTCCACTCCGCGGACCGGCTCGGTTTTACCGAGGAGCGGCACGGCGAGATCCGGCGGCTGGACACGGAATACGACAGCTCGTATCTCTGGCTCACCCACCAGGCGGTGCTGAGCGACCGGCTCTTCGTGGACACCGCGCTCTCCACCAGCCGGATCGACCGCGACCGCCGGGGCTCAGAAGACGAAGAGGAGAAGGAGTTCGAGGTGCGGGACGGAAGGGACCTGGCGGTGGCGGGCCTGCTGCAATCGTGGAACTTCCAGGCCGGCCCGCGGCACTTCCTCAAGTCGGGATTCGAGCTCCGGCGGTTCGACGCCGACTATGACTACTTCAGCTTCCGCGCCTTCGAGAGCCTGTTCCGAGAGCTGCGCGCAGAGCCCCGGGCCGGGCTCTTCACCCTCCGCGACGAGTTCCAGGACGAGTACTTCGGTGCCTATCTCTCCGACCGCTTCCATCCGGCCGACGCGCTCACCCTGGAGCTGGGGGCCCGCTACGACCGGCACACGCTGACCGGCGACAGCGACTGGAGCCCGCGGGCCAATCTCGCCTGGGGGTTAGGAAGCTCCAGCGTGCTGCGCGTGGGCTGGGGCCACTACCACCAGAGCCAGCGGGCCTATGAGCTGATGGTCGGCGATGGCGACACCCGGTTCTACCCGGCGGAGCGCTCGGAGCACTGGGTCGCCGGCGTCGAGCACCTCTTCGGGAGTGAGGCGTCGCGTCCGCCGCTGGCCGTGCGTGCGGAGATCTACCGGCGGCGCGTGACCGATCCCCGGCCGCGGTACGAAAGTCTCTTCGAGCCCCTGGAGCCCTTCCCCGAAGGCGAGCTCGACCGCTTCCGGATCGAGCCCGAGAGCGGCACGGCCGAAGGCGTCGAGCTCTTCGTCCAGGGACGGGCCGGCAGCCGGCTCGACTGGTGGGTCAACTACGGCTATGCCACGACCGACGACGTGATCGCCGGGAAGAGAATCCCGCGGCAGATCGACCAGCGCCACACGCTGAACCTCGACGTCAACGTCCAGCTCGGCCATCAGTGGGACCTGAACCTCGCCTGGCGCTTCCACACCGGCTGGCCGACAACGCCGGTCTTCGTCCGGGAGGTCGAAGGAGACGACGGTGAGCCCGAGCTCGCCCCGGCCCTCGGCCCACTCAACAGCGAGCGGCTCCCTGAGTACCACCGCCTCGACCTGAGAGTCAGCCGAAGATGGCAGCTCAGCCGCGGGCGGCTGACCCTGTTTCTCGACGCGCAGAACCTGTACAACCGGAGGAACGTGGCCGGGTACGATCTGGAATTCGACGAAGAATCCGGGCAGATCATTGTCCGGGAGGAGCCCTGGCCCGGATTCTTCGCCTCGGCGGGGGTCTCGTTGGAGTTTTAGGTCCCAGCCCGGCTGGACTACTCCAGTTTCTTGATCTCGGTCACCGGATGGATCTCCCACAGGGTCCCGCGGGGATCGCCCTGCTCCCCGTCGGGCTCCCGGTACAGCCAACCGGACACGCTGACGTACTGCCCAACGAGGGATTTCAGGGACTTTTCCGAAAGCTCGGACTTTTTCTTCTGCAAAGCCGCTGGCACTTCCGTGATCACCCAGCTCTGCGTGTTCGTCTCACCCGGCTTGGCTGCGAGGACCAGATGGACATCGCCGTCGTCTTCTTTCTCGACCTGAACGACGTACCCCTCCAACCGAGCACCCTTTTTGTTCGACCAGTCCGCCGGCCCCTTCTTCTCGAGCAGCGCCTGGATCGTGGCGTTCGCATCCATCTCCGCTGCCTTGGGGGGCGTCGCGCGGTTCTTGAGGGCCATCTCGGCCTTCGATTCTCCCTTGTCGTCGTCCTCCGCCATCAGGGGCACGCCAACGAGGAGAACGGCGCAAAGAGCCGTGAGAATCGCATATCGCGAGAACAGCTTCGCATTCATGGGGCACCTCCAGACGCGAGCCAGGATGTATCTCCTGTCCGGTCGATCGGTTCCACCCTAGGCCAGTTGCGAAGGTCCGTCAATAACATTGCAACGAGCGCATAAGCGCGCGAGCCGCCGCAACGTCCACAATCACGCTCGCCCCACCCAAAAACCGATCGATCACCGCGAGCACGTCCTCCGGCGTCACTCCGCGGAGGCGCCGCTCTTCCTCTTCGTCGGAGAGCAGGCGGCCGTGGTCGATCCAGTCCTGGGCGTAGAAGGCGGAGATCTCTTCGTTGCTCATCGGCGCGGTGAGGCGCCGGCCCAGGAGGTGCTGCTTCGCTTCCTTGATCTCGGCGGCGGTCGGGGTTTGGGTGCGCAGGGCGTCCATCAGCTCGGTGAACCGCTGGCGGGCGGCGTCGAGGTTCTCCGGATTGACGCCCGTGGTCATCGAGATCCAGGCGGTCCGGCCGTCGGATTGATAGCGGCTGTCGATGGAGTACAGCAGGCCGCGGCGCGCGATGAGGTCCTTGCCGAGGCGGCCCTCATAGCCGTGGCTCATCACGTAGAGGAGGATGCGCCAGGCGTCCGCAGCGGGATCGGAGGGCGGAGGGGCCGGCACCGCGTAGCCGATCTGCGCTTGGGCCTTGCCGGGCAGGTGGACGATCTCGTGACGCTTTGCCACCCGCAAGGCTGGTGAGGGGAGGGGCCGCCGCGCCGGGAGGTCTCGAAAGGTCCGCTCCAGGAGACGGATCGCCTCAGTCTCGTCGAGATCGCCGACGGCGGCGATCACCACGGGAGTCGGAGCGCCGGGCGGCACGCGGGCGGCGGAGGCGCCCAGGAGATCGCGCAGCGTGGCGTTCAGCCGCGCCTCGGGATCCTCGATCGACGAGGTCGGCGGAGCCGGCTCAGATGCCGCGGTAGCGAGCGACCGGCGGGCTTCACCGGCGGCCTGGGCGAGACCGCCGGGTTGGAAGCGAACCTCGATCGAAGAATGCCGCCAGGCGGGATCATCTCCGTTGCCGGGGACGACGACCCGCAGGAGGCCGGCGGGGATGCGCGGAACCCGGCGCGCGATGAGGGCGATCCCGTTGTCCAGCCGCTTGACGATCGGCTCCCGGTCGGTCTGCTCGATCGTTTCCGCTGAAGACGCCGGAGAAGGCGCGGGAGCGGCCGGTTGCAGTGGCGGTGGAGCCATCAGTGGGGCTCCGGCGAAGAACCAGCCGATCGTGCGCTGCCAGGGCTGGAGGCGGCGGAGCGCGGTGCGCCGCAGTTCCTCGGCGGTGACCGCGGCGATCCGCTCCGGCAGATGCCGGAGGACGTCGAACGCGCCAATCCCTTCGTAAAAGGCCATCTGATGAGCCGCGTCCTCGGTCGTCTCGACGTCGAGCACCAGCTCGGCGGCGAGATCCCGCCGCACACGTTCGAGCTCCTCGGCGGAGATCAGGCTCTCGCGGAGCGCCGCGATGCGCTCCTCGATCTGTGCTTCGATCTCTGCCGGAGAGTCCCGCGGATCGGCGGTCCCGGCGATCTCGAACAGGTAGGGTGCGGCCGTGGGCGCGAAGACGGTCTCGAGATCCTCTCCGATCTCATGGAGGCGCGAGCCGGGGCGGACCGTCACACCGTCTCCGTCCTGCCGGAAGTTGGCACCGGTCGAGCCCGCGAGAACGGCCTGAAGGAGAAGGAACGCCGCGAATTCGGGATCGGTCGCGGCCGGGGCGCGGTACGCGATCTCGAACCGGCTCCGCGCTCCCGCGCCGCGCAGCTCCACGCGCCGCTCACCGAGCTGCGGCGGCTCGATGGTCCGGGGCGGCGGCGTGGGCTCGGCCGAAGGCAAGCCGCCGAAGAGGCGGCGGACGAGATCGAGGACCTCCGTCGCCCGCACGTCGCCCGCGATGGCCAGGACGGCGTTGGCCGGCCGGTAGTGGCGGCGGTAGAAATCCACGATGTCGGCGTGAGAGATCTGCTCCACGTCCCTGGTCCAACCGATCACATTGTTGCGATAGGGATGCTCCGTGAACGATACCGCCGCGACCGCATCATGAAGCACGCTCGCCGGATCGTTCTCGTAACCGTGCAGCTCGGTGAGCACCGCCTTGCGTTCCGCCTCGACCTCCCCCGCCGGAATCACCAGCCGCGCCATGCGGTCCGCCTGGATGGCGAGGACGAGGCCCAAGTGCTCGCGCGGGACCGTTTCGAAATAGGTGGTCTGATCGATCCAGGTGTAGCCGTGCCACTCGCCGCCCACGGCGTAGATGCGGCTGACCACGTCCGTATCCGGGAAGCGCTCGGTCGCCCGGAACGCCATGTGCTCCACAAAGTGGGCGAGCCCGGTCGCGCCGGAGCTCTCGGTCCGGCCGCCTACCTTGTAGAGGACCTGGGTGCTGACCAGGGGGAGGGTGGGATCTTCCAGCACCATGACGGTCAGGCCGTTGTCGAGATGCTCCACGACCGCGGCGGACAGGCGGTCCGCGGCGGCGGGCGACGAGAGCGCCGCGAGGCAGGAGAGAATCAGCCAGAGCGTACGGAAGAGATTGCGATCAGGAAGAAGAAACATCAGCTCTCTTCGAGAGCTCGCCGGACCATCTCTTCGGTGATCGGCGTGGCATCCGGGGGGACCTCGAATACCGGGAATCCTTCATCTTCGATGAACAGCGTCGTTTGCATCGAGGAAATCTGCGGGATTTCCGAGCTCATGTCAAGGCACTCCTGACAGAAACAACCGAGGGAGATCCTCCCCACCCTCCCCAGATCCACCATCGCATCATCCGCCATCACCACGAACGGCCGTGGCTCCACCGTGAGCCCGCCCTTGCCGTCGTGCCGGACGATCTGGACGGTGCCCATGCCGTAGCCCATAGGGCCGCGGCTGTAGTAGTGCACCTGGAGCCGGTAGGGCAGGGCATCCTTTTCGAGCGGCCCTCGCACGGTGAAGCATTCGGGGCCGTAGCCGGTGGTCACGTCCTCGTAGAGCTCGCCTCCCGAGGCCAGCTTCTTCTGGCTGAAGTAGGCATGGTTGTCCTGACGGTCCCAGATGTGGAGGTCGACGTCGTTGGCGTCGGTCTCCCAGGTGAGGACGAAGCGCAGGGAGGGCTCGCTCTCCAGCCGGGCCTGGTGGGCCTGGAGGCGGTCGAGGACCTCTTCGCGGCGGGACGGCTCGGCGCGCAGCCAAGCGGCGCCGAGGAGGCCGAAGTCTTCCCGCAGGATGCGGTCGGCTCCCAGGAAGCGCCCACCGGGGTAGTCCTGCTCCAGGCCGGTTTCGAGCGCCTCGAAGGCTTCCGCAAAACGGCCGGCACGCAGCAGGGCCCAGGCGAGGAGACGATGGCCCGAGGGGTGGTCCGGCCGGTCCTGGACGGCTTTCCGGTAGGTGTCGATCGCCAGGGCGCGCCCCGCCTCTCCCAGCCGTTCGAGACGCTCGCCGGCCAGCCGCCGCATGTCGACGCGGCTCGGGAAGAGGTCGATCAGCGAGCCGTAGGCCCGCGCCGCCGCGGTTTTCTCGCCAACGGCCTCCCAGGCCTCGCCCAGTGCCAGCAGGGCCAGCACGTCGCCCGGCTCCTCGGCGCTCCAGGCCTCGGCACGAGCGCGCGCCCGCGCGGTCCGGCCGGCGGCGAGGTGCTCCATGACCTCGGCGAAACGCCCGGAGTACGGCGCAACCATCTTTCTTTTCTCCTCCTCGCGGTCTCGCCGCGGAGTCTCGGCGCTGATGGTCTCCGCCAGGGGTTGTTCATTTCCGCCGACGCGCAGGGGCGCCTCGTCCGACTCGACCGGCCGCGGACGCGCCATTGGCGGCGGCGGGGGCGACGGCACGGCCATCGGCGGCGGGGGCACCTCAGTGGCCTGGACCGCGATCGCACCGCCGGCAACGCCTCCGACCACGCCTCCGGCCACACCACCTTCCACGCCTCCCTCGACTCCGCCTTCGACGCCATCCTCCACGTCGAGCGGCATCGCAGGCTCGCCCTCGGGCCCTGGGGCTTCGAAGGTATCGAAGTCGGTCTTCGTCGATTGCCGGGTCTCGACGGCGATCCGGGTCCCCCCGGACGCGCCGGACTGCTTCCGGGCGAGCACGTCCAGCCCACCTGCGCCGACGGTCAGGATGTCGGCGAGGGCCCGGCGGTCGAGGCCGAAGCGCGCGTAATCGGCCTCGGTTTCGAGCACCAGCAGGGCGGTATACGGGGAGAGCACCCGGTGGCGGATGCTGAGCTCGGTGACCTGCAACGCGAGAGCCCGGCGCAGGTCGTCGTCGCCGGCGTGCTCGGTGTCGCGCAGGTGCAGCAGCCGCTCGATGCGAGCCTGCGCCCAGGATCTTTCGAGCAGAGGCCGCTCGGCGGGCGCCAGCTCACCGGCGAGCGTCAAGGGCTGGCCGGCCAGAGAGAGACGCAGCGGCCGGTCCGCCGGCAGGTCGGCATAGACCAGAGCCTGGTCGCCGGGCTGGATGCCGTCGAGGGTCTCGGGCCAGACCCAGGTCGCTCCCTCGACCGCCACCTGGATGCCGGAGCGGCTGGCGAGGGTCAGCCGGCGGGAGATCTCGGTGAGCGGAGCGCCACCGTCGAGGCGCTGGCCGTCGTGCTTCAGGTTGCCGGTCGTCAGCTCCCGCAGCACCGCGTCGTCGCGCAGCCCGCCGACGGCCAGCACGTCGAGGCGCTCGACGCCTTGCGCGCCCAGGGCCTGTACCGCCGCCTTGAGCGCCCGCGTCTCGGTCTCTCCGGCGGTGGCCACGCCGTCGGTCAGCAGCAGGACGCGCGGATACTGTGCGCGCTCCTCGCCCAGCCGGCCGGCCAGCCAGGTGAGAGCGCTCTGCAGGTCCGACGCACCGAGCGGACGGCGGGCGCCGAGGCTCTGCACCTCGGCGGCGCCGAACCCGCCCGCCGTGCCTTCGAAAACCGGCACGACCACCTGGTCGAACGCGGCGATACCCAGCGGCGTCGCGCTGCCGGCGCCGTCGCGCAGGCCGCCGGCGAGCTCGGTGAGACGGCGCACCTGGGCTTTCCAGCCGAGGGCGCGCGACGCGCTCGAATCGACGAGCACGTAGAGGCCGGTAATCTCCTGCGGCGCCGATTCGACGACCGGCGCGACGCGCACCACGGCGAGGTGGTCGTGCCGCAGCCCGGCGCGGCCCGCGACCTGCTCCTGGCCGACCTCGAAGTCGCGGTCCGGCGTCCAGCTCCGCTTGTGCAGCTCGATGACGCGGCGGTCACGGACCTCGCCGCCGAGGTTGCTCGCCGCCGTGTTCTCCGGGAAACCGCCGGCCGGGCGCTCGCCGAGGAGCACGCGGACGTCGAGCTGGCCGACCTCCGAGAGCCCGAGGAGCGGGATGACGTACGGCTCGTCCGCCCGGGTCAGCCCGTGCGAATAGGAGACGATGATCTCTTTACGGCCCCGGGCCGGGATCGGGAAGACACGGGCCGAGAACTCGTTCCCCGCCTCCTGCTCCAGGAGCGCCGGATCCTGCCGGCGGTGGAGGAAGTCCTCATAGGCCACGCGGGCGCGCTGGCGCTCCACCACTTCCCCTTCCTGCCAGGAGTCGCCGATCTTCATGGCGAAGCGGGAGAGTGCGGCGCCCGGCGGCAGGGCGATGCGGAACCGCCCCTCGATCATCTGGTCGCGGGGGTTTTCGAAGGTGAGGTGGAGCTCGGTGAACGCGAGCGGCGGCTCCAGCACGCCGTTCGCCTCCAGGGCGACTAGGGAGAGACCCGTCCCGTCGGTCGCGGTGAGGCGGACCGGCGCCTCCGGCTCGGTTTCGGGTTGATCGGCCGTGGTCTTCGAGAATCGGAACGAGGCCGGCGTGAAGCTGGCCACGGTAGTCGCGGGAGCAGCAGCAGCGGCGGGCCGGAGACTGCCGGAGCCTGCCTTGTCCTGCGCCAGGCCGGAGGTCAAACCAACGGCGGCGAGGGCGAGCAAGCCGAGAAGCGAGACGGTCCGGAACATGGGCGTCCTCCCTGAGAACAGAGGTCTCGAAGGTCCCGCTCTTGGGACCTCCACTCTCTTAGACAGGGGCTGCGGCAAAAAAGTAACCGGCCGCGGGCTCTCGCCGGCTACCCTGGTCGCCTCCCCGGCTCCAGACTTCGGCTCGCGGAGGAAGACCCGGGTCGCTCGGGCATTGACCCGCGCCTCGCGGGCTCCAGCCGGGGACTCGTGGGCTTCACCCCGTGGCTCGCCGGCTCTTGCCCAGGCCTCCCGGGCTCCACCCCGGACCTTGCGGGCTCCAGTCCACGCCTCCCCGGCTCCAGCCTTTGGGTTGCGGGCGCCAACCCGCGCTTCGCGGGAGCTGACCCGCGGCTTCCGGGGAGTCCCCCGCGCCTCCCGGGTTCCGCCCCGCGGCTCGCGGGCTCCAGCCTGTAGCTCGCGGGTCTTGCCCAGCGCCGCCCGGGAGCTGACCCGGACCTCTCGGGGTCTCACCCGCGCCTCGCGGTCTCCAACCCGCGTTCAGCCGGAAGCTCCCGGCGGCTCCCGGGGAGTTGCCCGCGGCTCCCGGGCAATTACCCGGCGCTACCGGGCAATTACCCGGTACGCAAGTACTTCTCCCCGCGGCTCGCGGGAAATCTCCCGCGGCTCAAAGGCTCTCACCCGGTAAACAAGTACTTCTCCCCGCGGCGTAAAGGCTCTTACCCTGCACGCAAGTACGAACGCCCGCGGCTCTCGGGCTCTTACCCGGCGCGCAAGTACTTTTCCCCGCAGCCCGCGGGAGATCTCTCGCGGCCCAAAGGCTCTCACCCGGCACGCAAGTACTTCGGCCCGGGGCTCTTGGGCTCTTACCCGGTACGCAAGTACTCTTCCCCACGGCTCGCGGGAAATCTCCCGCGGCCCAAAGGCTCCTACCCGGTACGCAAGTACTTTCGTCCGCGGCTCTCGGGGAAATTCCCGCGGCGTAAAGGCTCTTACCCGGTACGCAAGTACTCCTGCCCGGGAGGCGCGGGAAACTCCCCGGGAGCACCGGGAAACTCCCCGCGGCGAAAAGGCTTCTGCCCGGTGAGCGAATACTTGAATCCGGGTTCCGTGGCGGACGTACTCCGAGGCGCGCCGGCCGGGATGTTCAGCCTGTTCCTCGGCATCGTGGCCCGCCAGGGGGCGTCGAGGTTGCCGCTGCCGGACATCCGCCTCGAGGGGGCGCTGGCGGCATTCCAGAAGGCTGCGACCCTCGCCGACACCTCACGAGCAGATAAGCCCCCAACACCCCCCTGGATAAGCTGCTTCGCGGACACGGATAAGCCCCTGCCGACCCGAACGAGAGGCGCATACCGACAGGAAAGAAGCTCCTCCGTCGGGAGCTTTGGGAGTCGTCCGCCGACGGATAAGACGAATTGCCCGTCGAGTGCCGCAGATGTACATATCGCCACAAGCCCGCATATTGACGAGAATGCGAATGCCTCGTAACATATTGAAGGATCAGTTGTATAGCGGGCCCCGAGGCGGTATGAGAGCAGGCGCCAGCGGCAATACGGCAGAGTGTGGGGAGACATCGAAGCACA
>Ga0126309_10000139_pt1 | contig 24680 bp, 19 predicted proteins | sample Plot56_FD_92541 | JGI IMG/M metagenome (GOLD analysis project Ga0126309, IMG submission 92541) | Serpentine soil microbial communities from UC McLaughlin Reserve, CA, USA - Plot56 | ecosystem: Environmental > Terrestrial > Soil > Grasslands | place: USA: UC McLaughlin Reserve, Lake County...
CCAGACATCCTCCAAGCACCTCGGCTCGCCCCAAGACGAAGCTCTTCTGCACCGGCAGGCCCCCCCCTCACCAGGCGATTACGGATTTGAACAAAATCTCAAGGAACTTTGACGGGACCGTGGGGCCGGGGGTGAGGGCTCTTGACAGCCGCGCCGCACAAGCCTAGGATCGCAAAGAAAAATACCGAACGCTCGTTCAGTCTAAGCTGAACCGACCGAGCGGGACAATCCGGAGAAGGCGAAGAGAATGGCGAGACGGCGAACCCAGGCGGACAAGTCGGACGCCTCGACCCGCAAGGTCCTGAAGGCGGCGCTGTCGCTGTTCGCCCGGCAGGGGTTCCGCGCCACCTCGATGCGCCAGATCGCCAAACGGTGCAGCCTCTCGGTGGGGAACCTCTACCACCATTTTGGCAGCAAGGAGGCGATCTTCCAGCGGCTGATCGATCAGTACTGGGCGGTGCTGCTCGATCCCGAGCTGCCGCTCAACAAGATCTTCTTCCGCGCCCGGTTCCCCGAGGACCTGGAGGAGATGGCGGCCGCCATCGAGCAGGTGGTGGCGGAGAACGCTCCGTACATCCTCTTGATCTACATCGACGTGATCGAGTTCAAGGGGCGCCACATCAAGACGTTCTATCAACAGATGGCGGACCGCTTTGCCGCCGCCTATCGGGAGAGCTTCCGGCAGCGGCAGGAGCGGGGCGAGATCGGCGAGGAGGTCGATCCCCTCGTGGCGGTGATGCTCGCCACCCGCTGGTTCTTCTATTACTTCACCGTCGAGAAGTGCTTCGGAGTCCCGATGCATTTCGGCCTGGACTCGCAGCAGGCGGTGGGGGAGTTCGCCAAGATCCTGCGCCAGGGCCTGGTGCCGCGGCGCCAACATCCGTCATGATCCGCGTCCGTCGCGACGCGAGGAGGGTAGAGCAATGTTTTCCAGAATGAAGGTCGGCGCCGCTCTGTTGCTGGCGCTCCTCGTCGCGGCTCCGGCGCTGGCCCAGCTCAGCACGGCGACCGTCGAGGTGGCGGTCTCAGATGCCGACGGCGGGGCGCTCCCCGGCGTCACGGTCTCGCTCGAAAATGTGGACACCGGGTTCCGCCGCCAGGCGGTCACCGGCGAGTCAGGCGGCGCGACGTTGCCGGCTCTGCCGCCCGGCACCTACCGCGCCTTGATCGAGCTGGACGGCTTCGCGCCGGTCCAGCAGGACGGCGTCGTGCTGCGCGTCGGCCAGACCGCCCAATTACAGGTCACGATGACCTCGGCGCAGGTGGCGGAAACCATTACGGTCAACACGACCGTGCCGCTGGTCGACGTCTACAAGACGGACAGCTCGACGAACATCGTTCCCGAGCAGATCGAGCAGCTGCCGGTGCCGGACCGCGACTTCCAGCGCCTGGCTTTCATTGCGCCGGGCGTTGCCCGCGAACGCGGGGCCTTCCGCTTCATCGGCGGCGGCCCGGTGGTGGGCTCCGGCGGCAACGCCAGCCAGTCGACCATCCTGGTCAATGGCGTGGACTTCACCGATGCGGCTCTGGGTCTTTCCAAGATCCGCTTCAGCCAGGACGCGATCAGCGAGTTCCGGGTGATGAACAGCCGCTATGACACCGAGATCGGCGGCACGGCGGGCGGCGCCTTGTCGATCGTCACCAAGGGCGGCACGAACACGTTCGACGGCACGGCGTTCGGCTTCTACCGCGCCGATTCGCTGCGCGAGCAGAGCAAGCTCGAGCAGGGGGGCAACGACTACTCCCGCAGCCAGCTCGGCTTCGCTCTCGGCGGCCCGCTCCGCACCGATCAGACCCACTTCTATGTCTCGGCCGAGCAGATCAACGAGGACAACTTCGTCTTCTTCCGTCCCGGCGGGACGTTCACCTCGACCGGCCGCGACGTGGAGCATCCGTTCGATCAGACGCTCGGCTTCGCCAAGCTCGATCACCGGGTGAGCGACGCGAACACGATGGCCGCGAACTTCGCCTATGAGCGCTACCGGGAGGACAACTTCCGCGTCGGCGGCATCGCAGACGAGTCCTATGGCCAGGAGCTGCAGCGGGACAACTGGAACATCACCCTGGAGGACATCGCGGTCCTCGGCTCCCAGGGTTTGAACGAGCTGCGCCTCCAGGGCGGCAACCGCAAGTTCTTCGAGCCGCTCAATTCCCGGGCCACGGCCGAGTGGTTCTCCTCGGGCAACACGTTGCAGACCGGCGGCAACATCCTGGGCGACCTCCTCGGCCAAGGGAAAGAAGCCGAGCTCCGCGACACCTTCCATTGGAATCTCTCGGGCAAGCGCGGCTCGCACGACATCAAGGGCGGCGGCTCGATCCTCTATCACGAGGAGCGCTCGCGGATCGACACGTTCCAGACCGGGCTGTTCGTCTACATCACCGATACGCGGGCTCTGCCTCTCTCCTATCTGTACGGCGAGGGATCGAGCGACGTGACCTATGACACGACACGGTACGCGATCTTCCTCCAGGACGATTGGAAGCCGGCGTCGAACCTGTCTCTCAACCTCGGCGTGCGCTACGACCTGGACGACGGCGGCAACAACCCGGGCTTCACGCATCCGCTGGTGACCAAGCCGCGCGAGAAGGACACGAACGATTTCCAGCCGCGCTTCTCCTTCTCGTATGACGCCTCGAAGAACGGCCGCAACGTGTTTCGCGGTGGCGTCGGCATGTTCAACGGCCGGTATCTGCTGGTGCCCGCGGGTGTCGAGCGGCAGCAGAACGGCATCACCGGCCGCGTCTCGCGGACGCGCGTCAACGGTGCGCTCCTCGGCCTGCCGGCGTTCACGCTCGATCCGAACAACCCGAAGACGACGGGCCTCCTGCTCCGGCCCGACATCTCGCTGCTCGCTCCGGAGCTCGATACGCCGGAATCGGTGCAGGCGAGCCTGGGCTTCACGCGGGCGCTCTGGCAGGGCTTCTTCCTCGACGTGGAGGGGGTCTATTCCGAGGGCGACAACGAGATCGTCATCCACGACGTCAACTTCGGCGGCAATGCGAGGCCGGTCCGTCTGAATCCTCTGTACAACCAGATCAACATGTACACCAACGACGGGCGGTCGGAGTACAAGGCGGGGATCATCCGCCTCAACGGGAACTTCCGGAAGAGCGACCTGCTGACGGCATCGTTCACGGTGTCGGACAAGAAAAACATTTCGGACGACTTCAGCCCCGAGTTTCCGTTCGGATATCCGAACGATCCGACGGACCTCGACGCCGAGTATGGCTACAGCCGGTCCCACGAGCGCTACCGTTTCGTGATGACGGGCATCTTCCATCTGCCCTGGGAGCTGGTGCTGGCGCCGATCTACGAGTACGGCTCGGGCCAGCCGTGGAACCACCGGCTCGGGTACGACTTCAACGGCGACGGCAAGAACTCGGACCGTCCGGCCGGCGTCGAGCGCAACGATGAGGAGGGGCCGCAGTTCCGCCAGCTCAGCCTGCGTCTGACCAAGGGGTTCCAGCTCTTCGGCGACCAGCGGCTGGAGGTGATCGCGGAAGGCTTCAACGTGCTCGACACGACCAACTACGACGTCAACTCGATCGACAGCGCAGAGTTCCTCGGCGGCCCGACGCTGGCCAACCCGGCGCTGCCGTTCCGGCCGAACCCGAATTTCGGCAAGGCGCGGGCCACGCTGCCCGGGCGGGAGATCCAGCTCGGGTTGCGGTGGGTGTTCTAGAAAGCCAGGCCCTCACCCCCGGCCCCTCTCCCGCAAGCGGGAGAGGGGTGTGGGTTTGAGGGTCCGCTGGAGTCGAAGGCTTTTTGGCTAACTTGCACCCCTCTCCCGCTTGCGGGAGAGGGGCCGGGGGTGAGGGTGTATGGAATCAAATCGTGTTGTCATCGTCACCGGGGCCGCGGCTGGGATCGGCCGCGCCACGGCGCGGCGGTTCGCGCAGGAGGGCGCGCGGATCGCCGCCTGGGATGTCAGCGAGGCGGAGAGCCACGCCCTCTCTGCCGAGCTGCGGGAGGCCGGGGGCGACCCTGTCGTCTCGCGCGTCGACGTGACGGATGCCACCGCTGTGGAAGCGGCGGTGGCATCCGTTGTCGAACGGTGGGGACGGGTCGACGTGCTGGTCAACAACGCGGGAATCCTGCGCGATCACCAGCTCGTCAAGTGGAAAGACGGCCAGAAGCTGGCCGAGATGAGCGAGCGCGATTTCGACGCGGTCGTCTCGGTGAATTTGAAAGGGGTTTTCCTCTGCACCCGCGCGGTGGTGCCCCACATGATCGCCGGCGGCGGCGGAGTGATCCTCAACGCCTCGTCCGTCGTCGGCCTGTACGGCAACTTCGGCCAGACCAACTACGCCGCCACCAAGGCGGGAGTGATCAACATGACGCGGACCTGGGCGCGCGAGCTGGGGCGGTACAAGATCCGCGTCAACGCCGTGGCCCCGGGCTTCATCGCCACCGAGATGGTGCAGAAGATGCCGGAGAGGGTCCTCGCCAACATGGTGGAGCACACGCCGATCGGCCGCATGGGACGGCCGGAAGACATCGCCGAAGCCTATTTCTGGCTCGCCTCGGACGCCGCGGGCTTCGTCCATGGGACGGTGCTGTCGGTGGACGGCGGCCTGGTAATCGGAACATAAACTGATCGGAACATAAACTGATCGGAACGTAAAGTGGCCTTTGGTGATCTCCTGGGGGAGCGCGCCCGCCTGACGCCGGACAAGACCGCCCTGGTCTGGGTCCCCACGGGCGCCCGCTTCACCTATGCCGAGCTGGACGCCCGCGCGGTCCGGTGCGCCCGTGTGCTGCGGGAGGTGCTTGGCCTCGCGACCGACGACCGGGTGGCTCTCCTCTCGGACAACCGGGTGGAGTACCTGGATCTTTTTTTTGCCGCGCCCAAGGCCGGCGTGATCCTGGTTCCGCTGGGGACCCGGCTCACGCCGAGCGAGCTGGCCGGTATTCTCGAGGATGCAGCGCCGACCGTTCTTTTCTACGGCGGCGAGCACGCGGACACCGTGAAGGCGCTCCGCGGGCTCGCCGCCATCCGCCACTGGGTGGCCCTCGACGAGGAGGGTGAGGGTGATGCAACTCTCCCCGGCCTCGCCGCCGGCCTGGAGGGCCCTCCTTCCTGGCAGCCGGCGCGGCGCGGCCCCGAGGACCTGCACTGCCTGCTGTACACCTCGGGCACCACGGGAAAGCCCAAGGGGGTGATGATCCCGCACCGGCAGGTGATCTGGAACGGCTACAACACGGCCGTGGGGTGGCAGCTTCGGGCGGACGACGTGAGCCCGGTCTTCACGCCGCTTTATCACGCGGGAGGCCTGGCGGCCTTCCTGGTGCCGGTCTTCACGATCGGCGGAACGATCATCCTCCATCGTGCCTTCGATGCCGCCGAGGTCTGGCGGACGATCGAGGCCGAGCGGTGCACCGTGGTGCTCGGCGTGCCGACGATCTGGAAGATGCTCCTGGAGGCGCCCGAGTGGGCCGCGGTCGACCTCTCGCACGTGCGCTGGCTGATCAGCGGCGGCGCGCCGCTGCCGCAGTACCTCATCGAGGCATACCAGCAGCGCGGCGTGGTCTTCAAGCAGGGATACGGGCTCACCGAGGTCGGGGTCAACTGCTTCGCCATGACGGTGGAGGAGTCGGTCGCCCGCGCCGGCTCGATCGGCAAGCCCCTGATGTTCACCGAGACCCGGCTCGCGGACGAGCAGGGGGACGAGGTGCCGGCCGGCGAGGTCGGGGAGCTGTGGATCCGCGGACCGCACGTCTGCCGCGGGTACTGGCACAACCCCGAGGCGACCGCGGCGGCGCTCGACGCGGCCGGCTGGTTCCACACCGGGGACCTGGCGCGGCGCGATGCCGAAGGATTCCATTGGATCGCCGGCCGCAAGAAGGACATGATCATCAGTGGCGGGGTCAACGTCTACCCGGCGGAGATCGAGGGGGAGCTTCTGCTCCATCCGGACGTCCGCGACGCCGCGGTGGTCGGCGTCCCGCATCCCACCTGGGGTGAGGTGGGAATCGCCTTCATCGTGCCCCGCACGGCCAATTCCGAGGAGCTTGCTGAGGCGCTGGCCGACTTCCTCGCCGGCCGGCTCGCCAAGTACAAGCTCCCGCGGGAATTCCGGTTCGTCGACGCGCTGCCGCGCACCGCGTACGGCAAAGTGGTCAAAGGGGAGCTCCGGCAGCGGTATCTGGAAGGGCGCTGATAGTCTTTCCGGCCATGAACAAGCCCAAGAGCCCTTTCCTGACGCACCGCGTCTCCGGCCGGGGAGAGCCGCTGCTGCTCCTCAATGGCGCCTTGATGAGCCTGGCGGCCTGGCAGCCGCTGATGCCCCGTTTGGACGCATCCTGGAAGGTCATCCGCTGCGACTTCCGCGGCCAGTTCTTCTCCCCGGGAGAGCAGGAGCCCCATCTGGACGCCCACATCCGCGACGTCCTGGCCCTCCTCGATCACCTGGCGCTGCGCCGCGTGCATATCGGCGGCGTCTCGTTCGGCTCGCTGGCCGGCCTACGGATGGCCGCCCGCCACCCCGAGCGGGTGGCCTCCGTGGCGGCGATCACCTCCAGCGATTACATCCGCCCGGAGGGGGCTTGGCGCCTCCTGGAGCCGGTGCGGGACGCGCTGCTGGCGGTCGACGCCCAGAAGGTCTTCGACGTCTCCCTCCCCATGTTCGGCGACGAGTACGCCGCCCGGGAGAAGGAGAACATCGAGCTGCAGCGGCAGTGGATCACCAACCTGCCGGAGATCTGGCACCGGGGCGTGGGGCAGATCATGGTCGCCGTCGAGGCGATCGATCTGCGGGAGGACCTGCCGAAGGTGCGCTGCCCGGTCCAGGTGATCTCCGCCGAGCAGGACAAGATCTTTCCGCCGGCCGAGGGGGAGATCCTGGCCTCCTCCGTCCGCAACGGCCGTTTCGCGATGGTGCCCGGCGCCGGGCACAACCTGGTGGTCGAGAAGCCCCAGCAGGTGGCAGACCTCCTCACCGGCTTCTTCTCCAAGCAGTCGATCCGGCCCGGAGGGTTCTTTTGAGCGATTTGCTGGCCCATCGCATCACTGGACAAGGCGCGCCGCTGCTGCTCCTCAACGGCGGGCTGATGAGCATCGCGGCCTGGGACCGGCTCATCGGCCCGCTGGAGGCCTCGTTCCAGGTGGTGCGCTGCGATTTCCGCGGCCAGCTCCTCTCTCCGGGGGTGCCGGAGCCGCGCATCGAGGCGCACGCCGAGGACGTGGTCCGGCTCCTGGATGCGCTGGGCCGCGAGCAGGTCCACGTGGCCGGCGTCTCTTTCGGCGGGCTGGTGGGCACGCGCCTCGCCTCGCTCCACCCGGAGCGCGTCCGGTCGCTCGCCGTGATCACGGCGACCGAGCGGGTCACGCCGGCCATGTGGGACGAGACCGCGCAGATGCGGCAGATCGCCCGCGAGGCGGCGGAGGGAGGGGATGGCGGCCGGGTCCTCGACTTCCTGCTGCCGCGCACCTACACCGCGGAGCACCTGAAGGCGCAGGGCGAGGCGCTCGCCTTCTACCGCCACTGGGTGGCGGGCCTGCCCGCCGTCTGGTTCCGCGGCCTCGCCGAGATCCTGTCGGCGCTGGAGGGGCTCGATTTGACGCAGCACCTCGGCGCCATCCGCAGCCCGACCCTGATCGTCGGGGCCGAGGGGGACCGCACGTTCCCTCCCGAGCATGCGCGGGCGCTCGCCGCAGGCATTCCTGGCGCGCGGCTGGAAATCCTTCAGGGCGGCAGCCACGGCCTGATCGTGGAGCAGTCGGAGCGGGTGGTGGAGATCCTCCTCGGCTTCCTGCGCTCCTTGGTTGATCCCATTTAGAAGCAAAGACTGATCCCATCGAAGGCAAAAGCACGGAGTCTCGAAATGTCTCGATATGCGTCCCTCGTCTCGACCGGCCTGTACCTCCCGGAGCGCGAGATTTCGAACGACCTGCTGCGCGAGCGCTTCCGGGAGCCTCCGGACCTCATGGACAAATTCGAAGCCTCGACCGGCATCCGGCGGCGCTGGTGGGCGCCGGAGGAGTGGGCGGCCTCGGACCTCGCCGTGCGCGCCGCGCGCCATGCCCTGGAGAACGCCAGCCGGAAGCCCGAGGACGTGGACCTGATCATCCTCGGCACCGACTCGCCTGATTTCCTGACCCCTGCCACCTCGGTGGTCGTCCAGGAGAAGCTCGGGGCCAAGAACGCCGGCACCTTCGACGTGGGGTGCGCCTGCGCCTCGTTCCCCACCGGGTTTGCGGCGGCCTCCGGCCTGATCGCGGCCAATCCGGGGACCCGCACGGTCGTGGTGATCGGCGTCTACCTGATGCACAAGCTGGCCGCGGAGAACGACCCGACGATCTTTTTTTACGGCGACGGAGCCGGCGCGGCCGTGCTCACCGCCTCCGGGGAGCCGGGGTTCCTCAACGCGGCGTTCCAGGCCGACGGCGCCTATGCCGGCCATTGGGGCATCTACTCCGGCGGCACGGCCGAGCCGGCCAGCGAGGCATCGGTGCGGGAGGGCCGGACGACCGTGAAGCTGATCCAGCGCTACCCTCCCGAGATCAACCACGAAGGCTGGCCGCGCCTGGTGCGGCGCCTGGCTGCGGAGGGGGGCTTCGCGGTGGAGGAGATCGACTTCCTGATCTTCACCCAAGTGCGCAAGCCGTCGATCGAGCTGGTGATGAACGACCTGGGGCTGCCGCTGGAGAAGACCCACACGGTGATGGAGGACTGGGGATACACCGGCTCGGCCTGCGTGCCGATGGCGCTGCACGACGCGCGGGAGAAGGGAAAGATCAAGCGCGGCGACCTGGTTGTCCTCGTGGGCTCGGGAGTGGGCTACAACCAGGCGGCGGTGGCGTTCCGGGCGTAGGCGGGTCATTTCACCCCATCCGGGGGTTGAGGAGGAGATATGAAGACCATCGCGTTCGCGCTCCCGTTGTCGCTTCTCCTGGCCGGGCTTCCGGCCTCACCTGCCGCAGCCCTGGACTACCAGGGAGGCTCCGTCCAGTTCGCCGGCGGCTTCAACCCGGGCAACGCGGCGTATGGCGGCTTCGGCGGCGGGAGCTGCACCGCCACGAAGACGCCCATCGTCTTCCTGCACGGGAATGGAGACGAGGCCAAGAACTGGGACTACCCGTCGTCCACGGGCGTGCCGTCGGTCTACGACGAGCTCCGCAACGCCGGGTACAACGACTGCGAGCTGTTCGGGCTCACCTGGCTCTCCTCGTCCGAGCGCTCGGCGCCGCAGAGCAACTACCACAAGCCGGCCAAGGCGGCCATGATCCGCGACTTCATCAGCGCCGTGAAGGCCTACACCGGCAAGAGCCAGGTCGACGTCATCGGCCATTCGATGGGGGTGACGGTCGGCATCCACGGGATCGACTACGGCGGCCAGTGGGGGAGCGTGCGCAAGTTCATCGGCATCTCCGGCGCCGTGCGCGGGCTCGCCTCCTGCTGGTGGATGGGCTACTCCAATCCGTGGGCGACCACCTGCGGCAGCCAGAACGTGTTCGACTCGAACATCTTCGGGTTCTTCCCGCACATCTCCCCGGCCTACAACCCGAAGATGGGCGACGGCGGCTACCGCGACAAGCCCTCGGGCAAGACCACCCAGTTCTATACGATCCGCGCCGGCTACAACGACCAGATCGCCTGCTCGACCGCGTCCTACTACGTGGGCTGCGGCGACACCTCGAAGTTTGACGCCTACACCAACGTCAAGGCGCAGCTCCTGGTCGGCCGGGGCTCGACGGCGGCCCAATACGACTACGACTTCAGCGACTGGACCATCTACAACACCGGCGGCGGCGACAGCGACGGCGTCGGCCACTTCCGGTCCAAGAACAACACGGGGGTCATCCAGCGCAACATGATCACGGGCGCCTGCACCGGCACCGGGTGCTGCTCGGGGTACGGCTACACGTGCCAGTGAGAGGGGTGAGGGGAAGCCGGCGCGCGGGCCGTTGTCTCTCTCAGGACTGAAACGAAATGGAATGACCTGCGTAGACATCCTGAGATAGAGACAGGAGGATCACCGTGAAGCACAGCTCCGAGAACAGCGCCAAGATTGGCAAGCCGCGCGTCGTCGCCGATCAGTTCCTGCGCGAGCAGAGCCCGATCGTCGTCGCGCATCTCACCGAAGGCTGCTCCACCTGCGCCGCGGGGTTGGAGATCTTTCAGCGGAACGATACGCCGGACGCGTCCCGGAAGGCCGTGCTGGAGCTCTTCGAGCGCGAGCTCTTCGCCATGCTCCAGGCCTCGGGCAACGCCGTCCACGCACTCCATTCGGCGCTCGCGGGCGTCGCCACCATCCAGCCCGAACGCGCGGCCGATTGAGTCCCGGGGGGTGAGGGTTCCCTCCCCCCGCCCCCCTGGTATATCGTCCCGCCCGCGATGAGACTCTCTGATGCCAAAGCGATCGTGACCGGCGCCGCGGGCGGACTGGGCGGAGCCTTCGCCCTGGAGCTGGCCCGCGAGGGCGCCTCGGTGGTGGCGGGTGACACCAATGCGGCCGGCCTCCGCAAGCTCGCGTCCGAAGCCGAGGAGATGCCCGGGCAGATCTTCGTGGCCAAGCTGGACATCACCGACGAGGAATCCGTCGCCGGCTTCATCGCCACCGCCGCCGAGCGGATGGGCGTGATCAACGTCCTCCTCAACAGCGCAGGGATCGCGCGCGACGGCCTGCTGATCAGCCGGGGCGACGACGGCGAGATCAAAAAGCTTCCCCTCGCCCAGTGGCGCAAGGTCGTGGACGTCAACCTGACCGGCCAGTTTTTGATGGCCCGCGAGCTCGCGACCTATGTGGTCAAGAACGGCGTGCGCGACGCGGTCATCGTGAACCTCTCCTCGATCGCCCGGGCGGGCAATCCCGGGCAGTCCAACTATGCGGCCTCGAAAGCGGGGCTCGACGCCTGCACCCGCACCTGGGCGCTGGAGCTGGCGCGCTACGGCATCCGCGTCGGCGGCGTGGCTCCGGGCGTCACCGAGACCGGCTTCCTCGAAGGCTTCTCCGAGGAGGCGCTCGCCCGGCTCCGGGCCGGCATTCCGCTCGGCCGTCTCGGCCGCCCGGAAGATATCTGGCGAGCCGTCCGTTTCATCCTGGAGGACGAGTTCTTTACCGGGCGCACCGTCGAGATCGACGGCGGCGCGGCCATGGGAATGCTCTGATCCGCAGTATCCCCTCGTTTGTTTCTTTGCGAAAGGAAACATCCGAGGAACATGTTGTCTCGGTCTGGCCTGTCGCGCACACCAGGAATACATAGGAACGTGGCAATGGACCGATCCCCCTTCTTCTTGTGAGGGAGTCGGGCTCCAAGGCCCGTTGTTGGAGAATGATGAGTCCTACGGATACTTCCGCCCGTCTCGAGCTGACCCCTCTGCAGCGGCAGGCGCTCGTCGAGCGTCTCCGGCAGGTGCGGGAGCGGGACCGGACCGCGGCCATTGCGGCGGCCTCGCCCCTGGTGCGCCTGGGGGGAGCCCGGGGGAGCCGGACTTCGTTCTTCTGCGTCCATGCGATCGGCGGAGCGGTCTTCTCCTACGTCGAGCTGGCGCAGAGCCTGGGGACGGAGCAGCCGTTCTACGCTCTCCAGGCGCGGGGGCTGGACGGCCGGTGCGAGCCGTTCGCGGATCTCGAAGAGATGGCGGCGGAGTACGTGCGGGCGATCCGCACCGTCCAGCCCGAGGGGCCGTACCGGTTGGGCGGCTGGTCCTTCGGGGGAGCGGTGGCGTTCGAGATGGCGCGCCAGCTCCGCGCCGAAGGCGCCCGCGTCGACTTCCTGGCCCTCCTGGACAGCTGGTCACCGCAACTGAGCGGCGCCACCGAGGTGACCGAGGCCGAGGTGCGCGACATCGTCGAGCGCGACCTGGGACCGGCGGCGCGCTCCATCGCCCCCGAGCAGCGCGAGCGCCTGCTGGCCGTCTACCGGGCGCATCTGCGGGCGCTCCATGACTACCGGCCCGAGCCCTGGCTCGACGAGTCGGTCTTCGTGACCCTCTTCCGCGCCGCGCCCGCCTCCGGCCTGCCTGACGCTCCCGCGAACGGGTGGGACAGCCTCATCCTGGGAGACATCGAGGTCTGCCCGATTCCCGGTGATCACTACAGCATGCTGGCCAAGCCACAGGTGAGCGTGCTCGCCGAGCGGCTGGCGACACGGCTCGGCGGGTAAGGCACAGTTCAATCAGACGGATCGGACCGATCCGACGGATCCGTCCGATGATCGGACCTTCGGACATAGTGCGGTTCCTCCCCTCTCTCCGATATAATCGGCTCCAGAAGTACTCCTGGTCGCGAAAAATTCTCTGGTGCGAGGTGCGGCGGAATGAGAGAGCAGCCTTCTGAGGGACAGCGGCTGCGGCCGAGCGGTGGCTACCGCAAGCTGCGGTCGTTTCAGGCGACGACGATCATCTACGATGCGATGGTCTCGTTCTGCGCCCGATTCCTCGACAAGCGCTCACGCACCGTGGATCAGATGGTGCAAGCGGCGCGCAGTGGAAGGCAGAACATCGCCGAGGGCAGCCGGGCATCGGCCACTTCCTCGCAGACCGAGTTGCGGCTGGTGAACGTCGCCCGCGCCAGCCTGGACGAGCTTCTGCTGGACTACGAGGATTTCCTGCGTCAACGCGGTGAGCGCCAGTGGGGCAAGGACGACCGCGAAGCGCGGGCGGTGCGGGCGGTCGGGAGAGGGAAATCCGAGGCTTCCGGGTACGAGCCCTGGCTGAGCCACCCGGACCCTGCCGTAGTCGCCAACGCGGTGATCTGCCTGATCCACCAAGCCAATTACCTGCTCGACCAGCAGATCGCCGCGCTGGAGCGAGACTTTGTCCACGAGGGTGGGTACAGCGAAAACCTCGCGGCGGCACGCCTTGCGGAACGGCAGCGTCAGAGTGGTCAAAAGCATCGGACGGATCAGACCGATCGGACGGATCAGACCGATCATCGGTCAGATCGGACAGATCCGACCGATCGGTCCGATGCCACCCCACACTGCCCCGCCTGCGGCAAGGCGATGGCGCTGCGCACCGCTCGCAAGGGCTCGCCGGCCGGTTCGCGATTCTGGGGATGCACCGGCTATCCCGGGTGCACGGCCACGCGGCCGGCGGGCTGATCAAAGCCCTACGCCGCCGGCCGCAGCTCCTCGCGCCGGGGCTTGAGCCGCCGCAGCGCTTCCTTGATGCTCGCCACCCCGCGCAGGTCGTCGAAGATCGAATAGAAGACCGGCGTCGCCAGGAGCGTCAGGAGGAGCGAGAGCGACTGGCCTCCGATGACCACCACGGCGATCGCGCGGCGCTCTTCGGAGCCCGGGCCGCTGCCGAGGGCGAGGGGGAGCATGCCGGCGACCAGAGCCAGCGTGGTCATCAGAATCGGCCGCAGCCGGTCGCGGTTTCCCTGGAAGATCGCGGCCATCCTTTCCATTCCCTGGCGCCGCAGGTTGTTCATGTGATCGATCTGCAGGATGGCGTTTTTCTTCACCACGCCGAAGAGCACCAGCACGCCCAGGGCGCTGTAGAGGTTCAGGGTGTTGCTGGTCGCCCACAGCGAGATCAGGGCGAAGGGGACCGACAGCGGCAGCGAGATCAGGATGGTCAGCGGGTGCACCAGGCTCTCGAACTGCGAGGCCAGGATCATGTACATGAAGATGACCGAGAGCATTAGCGCGAAGAGGAATTCGCGGTAGGTGCGGGCGAGCTCGCGGCCCCGGCCGCCGACTCCCGTGGAGTAGGAGGTGGGCATGTGCAGGTCGTCCGCCGCCTTTTGCAGCGCCTCCAGCCGGTCGGCCAGCGCGTAGCCGGGGCCCACGCCGGCGCGGATGCTCACCTGGCGCTGGCGATCGAGCCGGTCGATGCGCGAGGCCGTGGTTTCCTCCCGGAGCTCGACGAGGTTGTCCAGGCGGACGAGCTCGCCGCGGGAGCTCGGGATGTAGAGGCGGGTCACCTCGTCGGCGCTGTTGCGGGTCCCCTCGGCGAGACGGAGCTGGATGTCGTAATCGTCGTTGACCTGCGGATCATAGAAGCGGGAGACCTCCTCGTCGCCGCCCACCATGAGCCGCAGCGCCGTGGCCACGTCGGACATCTGGACCCCCAGGTCCGCGGCGCGGGCGCGGTCCACCACGACGCGCAGCTCGGGCTTGTCGAGCTTGAGCGTGGTGTCGGCGTCCACGATCCCGGGGATCTCTCCGCTGTCGATCTTGTCGCGGAGCTGCTCGGCATAGGCCGAGAGCTGGAGGAGATCGGGGCCGCGCAGGGCGAAGTCGATCTCGGCGTTGCCGCCGCCGATGTTGAACGACTGGATGTTGCGCACCGAGCTGCGCAGGTCCTTGTACTTGCGGAGGCGCCCGCGCACCTCGTTCATCACGTCGCGCTGCGAGTAGTTGCCGCGGAAGGCCGCGGCGGGATCGAGCCGGGCCAGGCTCTTCAAAAAGCGGCCCACCGAGAGCTTGCGCTCCTCGTGCGGCGCGATGCGCACGTAGGCCTGCCCCTGGTTGACGCTCCCCTGGAAGCCGCCGCCCGTGTTGGCCAGCACGATCTGGACTCCCTTGACCTGCCGCAGCTCGGCTTCGATCGCGCGCAGGGCCTCGTCCATGGCCGCCATGCTGGTCCCTTCCGGCGCGTTGACGTTGACCTCGAACTCCGACTCGTCCACGTCGCTCGGGATGTACTCCATCTTGACGAGGCGGTAGAGGGGGATCGAAGCCACGATGACCCCGAGACAGACCAGGGCCGCGACGAAGCGGTGGCGCAGCGTGACGCGGAGCATCCGCGAATAGACCGCGTCGATCCGGCCGTAGAAGCCCTGCCGCGATCTGGCTCCAGCTTCACCTTCCCCGTGCCCTTCGGCGTCCCGGGAGCGCAGCAGGCGGGCGCTCATCATCGGCGTCAGCGTGAAGGAGACCAGGAGCGAGACCAGCACCGCCGCCGCCGCCGTGAGGCCGAACTGGTAGAGGAACCGGCCCGAGATGCTCGACATGAACGAGACCGGAACGAAGATGACCACCAGCGACAGGGTCGTCGCGAGGACCGGCAGGGCGATCTCGGCCGTGGCCGCCCGCGCCGCCTCGAAGGTGCTCATCTTCTTCTCCTCGACGAAGCGGAAGATGTTTTCGAGCACCACGATGGCGTCGTCGATGACCACGCCGACCATCAGCACCAGGGCGAGCATGGTCACGCTGTTGAGCGTGAAATCCAGGGCCGCCATCATGCCGAAGGTGGCGATGACGGAAGCCGGGATGGCCACGGCGGCGATCACGGTGGTGCGCCAGCTCCGCATGAAGGTGAACACCACGAGAGAGGCGAAGATGCTGCCCAGGATCAGGTGGATGTTGATCTCGTGGAGGGCGGCGTAGATGTAGCGCGACTGGTCGCGGATGACCTGCAGCTCCAGATCGCCCGGGATCTGGGCCTTGACGCGCTCCAGATTCTGCTTGGCCGCTTCGATGACCTCGACGGTATTGGCGCCGGACTGCCGCCGCACCTCGAGGGTGACGGTGGGCACGCCGTTCAGGCGGGCCACGGACCGCTGCTCCTTGGTGCCGTCCTCGGCATAGCCGAGGTCGCGGATACGGACCGGCTGGGCATCGACCGTGCGCACCACGAGCTCGTTGAAGTCCTTGGCCTCGGTGAAGCGCCCCATGGTGCGGAGCGTCATCTCGCGGTCGGAGCCCGTGACGTTGCCGCCCGGTACGTCGGTGTTCTGCCGCACCAGGGCGTCGCGCACCTCGGTGATCGGGATCTGGTAGGCCTCCATGCGATCGGGGTCGACCCAGATGTTGATCGCCCGCTCGAGGCCGCCTACGAGCTTCACCTCGCCGACCCCGGCCGAGCGCTCGAGCTGGACCTTGACGACCTTGTCGGCGATCTCGGTCAGCTCCCGCAGGTCGCGGTTCCCCGACAGGGCGATGGTCAAGACCGGCGAGGTGTCGTTGTTGAACTTGGCGATGACCGGCGGCAGGGTGTCCTCGGGCAGCTGGCGCACGACCGAGGAGATGCGGTCGCGGATGTCCTGGGCCGCGGTGTCGATGTCGCGCTCGAGGCCGAACGTCGCGATGACGAAGGAGTTGCCGGCGGAGGAGACGGAGCGCAGCTCCTGGACTCCCTCGACCGTGTTGACCGCCTCCTCGATGACCTGGGAGACCTGGTTCTCCATCTCTTCGGTCGAGGCGCCCGGCAAGCCCGTGCGGACCGAGACGGTCGGCAGGTCGACCGACGGGAAGCGGTCGACGCCCAGGCTGCCATAGCTGGCGGCGCCAACCACGACCAGGGCGAGGATGATCATGGCCGCGAACACCGGCCGGCGGATACAGATTTCGGCGAGCTTCTGCATGATGAAAACCTATTGATCCTGCGGCCCTACGGCGCCACCTTCACCGGCTGACCGCCGACCAGATTGCCGGGGTTCAGGACCACGGGCTCTCCGGCGGCGACGCCGTCCACGATCTCGATGCGGTCGCCGGACCGGCGGCCGGTGCGGACCCGCTTCTCGACAGCCTTGCCGCTCTCGACGCCCATCACCTTCTCGAGGCCGGCGAAGCGCACGATGGCGGCGGCGGGGACCACCACGGCCGGCTCGGAGGACCGCGTCACGATCTCGGCGCGCGCGAAGGAGCCCGGGCGGAGGCGGGCGTCCGGGTTCGGCACCTCCGCCTCGATCTGCAGCGTCCGGTTCTCCTCGCTGATCGCCGGGCTGATCCGCGCCACCCGTCCGGCGTGGGTCTCCGGATCGCCCTCGACCGTCACCCGCACCTCCTGGCCGGTACGGACGTTGGCGGACTCGCGCTCCGGGACGGCCAGACGCAGGCGGAGCGGATGGACCCGCACCAGCACCACCACCGGGGCACCGGCGGCGACGTAGTCCCCCGGGCTGACGAGGCGCTCCTGGATCATGCCGTCGAAGGGAGCCTTGAGCATCGAGTCCGAGAGCTGCTGGCGGGCGATCTCCAGCTCCGACATCCGCTGTCCGAGCACGGCCTGGCGGCCGCGCGCGTCCTCGATCGCCTGCTGGTAGCGCGCCTCGGCCACCCCGAAGTTGGCCTCGGCGGTGTCGAGATCCTGCCGGGGGATGAGCTGCTGCTCGAAGAGGTTGGCCATCCGGTCGCGCGTCAGGCGCGCCTGGTTCAGGGTCGCCGCCGCCTGCTTGACGACCGAGGTCTTCTCCGGAGGCACCACGGAGTTCGGGGTGCCCGGCGCAATGCCCAGGCTGGCCCGCGCCTGATCCAGCAGGTTCTGCGCCTGCGAGATCCGGAGCTGGAAGTCGGTCGGCACCAGGCGGGCGATCACCTGGCCGCGCCGCACCGGGTCGCCCAGGTCCACGCTGATCGACTCCAGCCGTCCGGCGACCTTCAGGCCGAGCTGGGCCTGCTCGTCGGCCGCCAGGGTGCCGGCCACCGGCACCGTGCGGGCCAGCGTCTCGGTGGTGGCGTGAGCCACCCGCACCTCGCGCACCGGCAGGCTCTCGGGCTTCGGCGCGCCTCCAGGCCCGCCCCGGTCACCGCGGCCTCCGCGCTGACCCGCGGCCACCGCCTCGGGGTCCCCCCCGCCACACGCGGCGAGGGCGAGGCCCGCGACCAGCAACAACCCACTGCACCACTGTCTACCCATTGTCGACTCTCTCCCCGGAAATCCACTCAAAAGAGGGAACCAATTCAAGACGCACCGCATTGCCCAAAGTTGCGTGACAGGGAAGTGACGATCGGGCGGGCTACCGCGCCTGCGCCTGCTTCGCGACCGCCTCCGCCGCCTTCCGCGCGGCCTCGGGATCGCCGAGGTACTCGCTGCGGAGAGGCCGAAGATCCTCATCGAGCTCGTAGACCAGGGGGATGCCGGTCGGGACGTTCAGCTCCACGATCTCCTGGTCCGACACACCGTCCAGGTGCTTGATCAGGGCGCGCAAGCTGTTGCCGTGCGCCGCGATCAGGACCCGCCTGCCGGCGCGGATGTCGGGGACGATCGTTCCGTGCCAGTAGGGGAGGAAGCGCGCCACCGTGTCCTTGAGGGATTCGGCGAGCGGCAGCTCCTCCGGCGAGAGGTCGGCGTAGCGCCGGTCGCGTCCAGGATAGCGCTCATCCCCAGGAGCCAGAGGCGGAGGCGGCGTGTCGTAGCTGCGCCGCCAGATCTTCACCTGCCGATCCCCGTACTTGGCGGCCGTCTCGGCCTTGTCGAGCCCCTGCAGGGCTCCATAGTGCCGTTCGTTGAGCCGCCAGCTCCGGTGGACCGGGATCCACATCAGGTCCATGCCGTCCATCGTGATCCAGAGCGTCCGGATGGCGCGTTTGAGGAGCGACGTGTACGCCACGTCGAAGGTGTACCCCCCCTCGCGCAGGAGGCGCGCCGCCTCCCGGGCCTCCTCGATCCCCTTGGGCGAGAGGTCCACGTCGGTCCAACCGGTAAAACGGTTCTCCAAATTCCAAATGCTCTCTCCGTGGCGCAACAGAACCAGCTTCGGCATGGGGCCTCCCTCCGTCCAGCGTCCGACGGGAGGATACAACGGGGAGGCGGGGCTGGGCTCTCTGTCCGGCTTCAGCTCTCGATCCGGTCCCGCAGGCCGAGGTTGCTGATCAATCGGTGCAGGTAGTTGGGGTGAAGGCCCAGCAGCTCCGCGGCCTTCTTTACATTGCCGCCGGCCTGCTCGATGGCGCTGAGGATCAAGCGCTTCTTGGCTGCGTTCAGGGTGTCGTGGTATCGCGTGACCGGCACCCGGCCCGCGGCGGTCACAGTTTCGAGCACGGTCTCCGGCAGATCCTCGGGCTGGATCAGCTCGCCCTCTCCCAGGACGACCGCCCGCTCCACCGCATTGGCCAGCTCGCGGACGTTGCCGGGCCAGGGGTAGCGGAGCAGGCAGGCCCGCGCCTCGGGCGTGAAGCCCAGGACGGGCCGGCCCAGCTTCCGGCCCACCAGGGCGGCGAAGTGGCTGGCGAGGAGCGGAACGTCCTCCCGGCGTTCGCGCAGCGGCGGCAGGGTCAACGAGATGACGTTCAGCCGATAGTAGAGATCCTCGCGGAACGTCCCTTCCTTCAGGGCTTTGTCCAGATCCCGGTTGGTCGCCGCGATCACCCGCACGTCCACGCGGATGGGCCGCGTCCCGCCCAGCCGCTCGAATTCCCGTTCCTGCAGAGCGCGCAGGAGCTTGGCCTGGAGCGCCGTGGGGATCTCGCCGATCTCGTCGAGGAAGAGGGTGCCCCGGTCGGCCACCTCGAATTTGCCGATCTTGCGGGAGAGTGCGCCGGTGAAGGCGCCCTTCTCATGGCCGAAAAGCTCGCTCTCCAGGAGCGTTTCGGAGAGCGTCGCGCAGTTGATCGCCACGAAGGGCCGATCCGTCCGGTGGCTGCCGCGATGGAGCGCGCGCGCCACGAGCTCCTTGCCGGTCCCGCTCTCTCCGCCGATCAGCACGGTGGCGTCCGTCGGAGCGATGCGGGCGATCAGCCGGCCGATCTCACGCATGCGCGGGCTTTCTCCGATCAGATCGTGATCGAGCACGGCGTCGAGGCGCCGCCTCTCCTCCTCCAGCCACTCCAGGCGCTGGACGTTGGCGAGCGCCAGGGAGGCGATGCCGGCCACGGCCGTGAACAGCTCCAGGTGGTGCTCCTCGAAGCCGGTCTGTGGCGTCAGGGTGTCTACGTACAGAGCTCCCAGCAGACCCTCCCAAACCGAGAGGGGAGCGGCAAGGAGAGACTGGATGTGCGTCACCCGCACGCTCTCCGCCTGACCGAGGACCGAGGTCTGCCGGACGTCGTTGGCCAGGACGGCCGAGCGCTCCGCCAGGATCTTGCGGATGAGGGTGCGGGACACGGGGAACGGCTCGGTCTGGCCTGTCCGGTCCAGAGCGAAGGAGGTGACGGGCTCGCCGCCACGGTCGAGGACCAGGAGGGTCGCGCGCTCGGCGGGAAGGGTCTCCAGGATCAGCTCGAGGAGGCGCCGTGCCAGCTCCTCGGTCGAACGGAGGGCATGCAGGGCATTGCCGATGCGCAGCAGCGCCTGGAGGTTCCGCGTCGTCCGCTCGTCCGCCTCGGTGTGCCGCCCCGGATCGAGGAAGTCCGACGGGGGAGCGTGAAAGGTCGTTCCGGCGGCATAGGCGCCGTCGTCCCAGAGGACAATTTCCCGTTCGGACGACGCCTCCGCGGGATCGCCTCCGAGGAGGAAGAGAAAGAGGGTATTGCCCACGGAAAGCCGATCTCCGGGGTCCAGATCCCGCTCACGGACAGGCAGGCCGTTGACGAAAGTCCCGTGGCGGCTCTCCAGGTCACGCACGCGGAATCCCTGGCCCTCCGGCTCGATGCGGCAGTGATGGCGCGAGACGGTGGGGTCTCGCAGATGGATGTCGTTCGCCGAGTCGCGGCCCACGGCAAGAGCATCCGCGCCAAGCGGAAACGTGCTGCCAGCCAGGGGGCCGGTGACGGCGACGAGCTTCGAGGGCATGACCGGAAAATTAACGGAACCATGAGAGTCTATCCGATCCGATAGGCCGCCGGGTTGCGGTCGGAGAATGCTGTTTCTTTGATTTCAGTGGTTTACGTGTCTTTCCAGGCCGGCATCCGATCTGCTCTCTCTTCGAGGCGGACAACGGACAGCAAAGGAGACACACCATGTCATCGAGCAAGCCTGCAACCACCACCCGCCCCGACCTACCCAACCAGACTTCCAAGAAAGGGCTGAGAAAGGTTCCGGCTCCTCTGCCGGAGTGCCCGGCCCAGCCCTCGGATTCCACGAGTGCCGTCGTAGTGCCCAAACCCGTGGACGATCCGCCCGAAAAGGTTTAGGGACTTGGGGACTCTGGCTGGAACCGAGAGCGGAGCTCAGCCGACTCGCGAAGCCACTGAAAGGTAGAACCCGCAAAGCACCGCCGCGGAAGGCCGTTGTCGAGAGCGGCCTTCGCGGCGGCCACGGCGGCTTCACGGTCACCCGCCAGGCTTTGGATCAAGGTGTTCTGGAGGGACAGATAAGGATCGTCGGGACTTTTGTCGATCTGCCTCTGCGCGATCCTGAGAGCCTCTGGGATTTGGCCGAGCCGTGCGAGGCAGTGGGCCTTCAACATAGCCTCGAACGTCGACAGGCCGGTCTCGGCCTCGATCTTCTCCAAGCGGCCGAGCGCCTCGCGATACAGTGCGTTCGCCTGGTCTTCGTGGCCGAGATCTCCCTCTACTTCAGCGAGATTGACCATCGAAACGTGATCGGGCCGGACGGCGAGAGCACGGCGGTAGGCGGCCGCCGCTTCCTTGGAGCGGCTGCGCAGCACGAGGACGGTCGCGAGATTGCTGTAGGCGTCTTCGGGGGCGGAACTGATGAGCTTCCGGTAGATGTGCTCGGCTCGTTCCAGGTCACCGTAGCTCAGCTCCAATAATCCGAGCAGCTCCCAGGCCTTGACGCTGTTCTGGTCCTGCTGGAGCGCCGTCTCGATCTGCCGTCGGGCCTTCTCGACCTGGCCGTGCCGGAGCTCGAAATTCGCCAGCAAGTGCCGGTTTTGCCAGGAGGCGTCCTCCCTGAGTGCCTCGGTCAGCAGGGACTCGGCTTCATCAATGCGGCCCTGCTTCTCGGCGAGCTTGGCCTTCAGCGAGAGGATCTCAGGGTCGTTCGGGACGAGCCGCTGGAGCCTCTCGATCATCATCTCCGCATCTCCGACACGGTTACCGCTGAGCGCGATGTCGACCGCCACGCGGAGCGGCCGGGGGTCCTGCGGGTCGATCTCGCTGGCCTCACGGGCGAGATCGGCCGCATGCTGGAGGTCGGCGAGCTCCCGCTGCGCATCAAACAGGCTGCGAGCGATGCGGGCCGCCAGGACCCTCTCTCCGACGTAGTCTGGATGGGCGGCGATGATCTTCTCCAGCCGGGCCAGGTCGTCGCGCCGCGCCTCCCCGGCGCCGACCCGACGCTCAATCTCCGCGACCACGGCATTGCTTCTTGAGAGCGGCTTCACCGGCCGGTCCTGCCGGTAGAGTGCCACCGCCCCGGCGACCAGAAGCACCAGAGCCGCTGCCGCGAGCAGGACAGGGCCCCATCTCCTGCGCGCCGCCGCGGCGGAGGAGGACGAGGGATCTCGGGGGAGCGGCGCCTGCCCCTCCACCAGCGTCGTGTCCTCCGTAGCAAAATCGGGCACACGCCCCTGCGGAGCCACGGATTGCGACCCCGTAGGCGCGGTGCGGAGGTGCTCCAGAGTCGTGATCACCTCGCGGGCGCTGTCCGGCCGTTCGTTGCGGTCTTTCTTGAGCAGCCGCACCAGCAGGCGGGCCGCCTCCTCGGGGAGGTCCGGCCGTGCCACGTGCGGATGCACCGGCTCCTCGGTCAACACCTTCCGCATCGAGTCGAGAGGATCCTTTCCACGGAAGGGCGGCCGGCCCGTGAGCATCTCGTGGAAGAGGCTTCCGAACGAGAAGAGGTCGGAGCGCTCGTCGACCTTCTCTCCCCGGGCCTGCTCCGGGGACATGGCGTAGCAGGTGCCCAGGGTGACGCCCTGCTGGGTGAGGCCCGGATCTTCCGCCCCGCGGACCACCGGCCGGACCAGGCCGAAATCGAGGATCTTGGCGTGGCCCGCCTCCGTAATCATGACGTTCGCAGCTTTGAGATCGCGGTGGATCAGGCCGTCCTCGTGCGCGGCGGAGAGCCCCTCGGCGATCTCGCAGGCCAGGCGCAGGATTTCCGGCATCTCCAGCCGTTCGTGGGACAGCCGCTCCGCCAGCGTCTGTCCCTCGATGTACTCCATGACAATGGCATCTTCAGGGTCGTCGATCAGATGGTAGATCTGCACGACATTGGCATGGCTCAGGCCGGCGGCCGAGGTCGCCTCGCGGCGGAACCGCTCCCGCTGCTCCGGAGACAGACCGATGTCCTGCCGGACGCGCTTGATGGCGACCCGCCGCTCCAGCTTTTCATCCCAGGCGAGGAAGACCTCCCCCATGCCGCCGGACCCGAGCCGGCCGATCACGAGATAGGGACCGATCCGCGCAGGGAGGGGCGGCGGACGATCGCCACCGTTCGGGCCGTCGGAGATCGTCTCCTCGTCCATGGACCTTGGCTGCCGCTCGATCAGGTGTCCTTCTTTGTCGTCTTGAGCAGTCTTTGATCAAGAGTTTAGCAGGAATGGCAGCCTCCGACGAACGGGCCGTGGGCGGCCGGTGCCTACGAGCGGAGGCCGAGGAGCCGCAGCAGGGGCTCGTAGAGCCGGTCCGCCCGGGAGACGCGCAGCTCGGGTGGCAGCTCCCGCTCGCAGTGGAGAGTGAGCGCCTGCGGCGTCGCGCGTCCCAGGGAGCGCTCGCCGTCGCCACGCTGGCGAAACAATCGCTCACGAAATTGTGGAGTGAGGAGGCGCAGGCGCGCCCCGCTGGCCGGATACTGGGCGAGCTCGCCGGCGTCCTGCGTGAGCCCGACCACCCGGCCGGTCCGCCCGCCTCTCCGGAGCACGAGGAGCGCACAGCGGTCCCCCGGCCAAAGCTCGGCCAGCCGGCGATGGGATCCACCCACGGGGGCCAGGGCCGCCGCGGCCGGCGAATGCAGCTCACGCAGGTAATACAGGAGAAGAGTGTTGGTCGACCGATTGAGCGTGAGGACCGGCTCGCCGGGTCGCCAGAGCTCGTCCACCGCTTCCGCGATGCGCCGCCAGTCGTGGCGGAGGTGGTGGTCGCGGACGATGCCTGGCGCCTGGGCGCAGACCAGAAGGAGGAGGACGGCCGCGGTCATCGCGGTCGTGGCTCGACCGCCCGGGAGGCGCGCCAGGAGACCCGCTCCCATCCCGGCGAGCACCGCGAGGAAGAGCCAACCGATCAAGTTATAGCGGGGGTTGGTCCAGTGATTGGCATGGAGCAGAAGGAGGTCGACGCCCACGGTGCCGCAGAGGGCGGCGACGAGCACCGCGCGACCGGCCGCGGTCCGCACCGCGCGGGCGCTTCCGAGGAGCACCAGGAGCAGCGCGACGGCGCCTCCCCAGCCGCTGGCGGACGTACCGCTGCCCACGGTGAGGTCTTGCCAGCGCTCGACCACGTCCTCCCACGTCCAGTGGTTCGCCGCCTGCTCGCTGCGACGCTGCCCCATGGCGAGCGCCGTCGAAAGCCAGGGTAGATACGCCAGCCCCAGACTGAGCAGGAGAGCCGGCGACCAGGCGAGCAAACGCCGGGCGCGGCCAGCGTCCTCGGGTTGCCCCGTGATCGCGGTATCCAGGATGAGCCAGCCCACGAAGGCGAGCACCAGCGCCGCAAAGTAGAGGCTGTAGAGGCAGCCGAGGATGGCGAGCGCGGAGAGCCCTACGTGGCGCCCATCGAAGCGGGCGAGCACGCGGTCCGCCGCGATGACCGAGAGCGCCAAGCACAGCAGAGCGAGAGAATAGGGACGGAGCTCCTGGGAATAATGGACGTGAATGGGGGCGCCGGCGGCAAAAAGCCCCGTCGCCACGCCGGCAATCCGGCCGAATCGGCGGGCGGTCCAGGAGGCAAGGAGCAGCACTGTCACGACGCCGAAAGCGATCGGCAAACCCCTGCGTGTGGTCTCGTCCATCCCGAGGCGAAGCAGGGACCAGGTCAGCAGACCTTCCAGCGGCGGATGGACCACGTCGCTCTTCAGCTCTCCCCAGGTATACGCGAGCGAGCCGCTGGCCTGCAGGGTCTCCGCGACCTCGTCGAACCACATCGAAAAGCTCCCCAGGTTCACGAAGCGGGGAAGAAGCGCCAGAAGGGCGAGCCCGACGAGAAAGCGAGCCGAGAGCCGCGAATTTCGCTCTGCCCGGGTCCGGATTCCCGGGGATTCACCGAGAGCGGGAGAGGTGA
>Ga0126309_10000140_pt1 | contig 24472 bp, 16 predicted proteins | sample Plot56_FD_92541 | JGI IMG/M metagenome (GOLD analysis project Ga0126309, IMG submission 92541) | Serpentine soil microbial communities from UC McLaughlin Reserve, CA, USA - Plot56 | ecosystem: Environmental > Terrestrial > Soil > Grasslands | place: USA: UC McLaughlin Reserve, Lake County...
AGGGACTGGCGCAGCGGGCCGGTGACGTCCCCGTTGCGGAAGCTCGCGGACTTGGCGTACTGCTTCAAGTCCATGGCGTTTTGGAACTGGTACCAGGCCGCCTTGCGATTGACGAGATGGACCTCCCAGGTGATCTCGGCGTCCGCGGCCGTGATCTCACGGACGACGTTGCCGTCCTCGTCATAGCCATAGATGCGGAAGCGCGCCGCCTCCTTGCGCACCTCTCCCTTGGCGTTCTTGAAGCCGCCCGGCCCGGGGTCGGCGGCGCGGCCCGGCACGTCCGGCGCGAGGTAGTACTGATCCGCCGGCGCGTTGCCGACCCGGGCGACGCCGACGGACGGATGGATGGCACAGCGGACCACAGGCTTCTTGGGCATTCGACTCTCCTCCTCGTGAGCGTGGAGGAGAGTCTACTCTGCGCCGGCCATCGGCGAAGAGACCTCACCCCCTGGCCCCCTCTCCCATCGCACACCCCACCACCGGGAGAGGGGGAACCCCCACCCTCGCGAGCTTGTAGCCTTTCGGGCGGTGGCGCCCCCTCTCCCGGGGGAAGGGTGTGCGATGGGAGAGGGGGTCGGGGGGTGAGGTCTCAGGCGAGGTTGTGGAAGACCTTCTGCACGTCGTCGTCCTGCTCCAGCCGGTCCACCAGGCTGAGCACCTCGTTCACCTGGTTTTCCGGGAGCTCGACCGGTGTCATGGCGACGTACTCCAGCTCGGCGGAGAGGGGCGTGATGCCGCGGTCTTCGAGCGCCTTCTGGACCGTGCCGAAGGCCTCGTACGCGCAGCGCAGCACGAGCTGCGGCTCGCCCTTTTCCCCTGTGCTCTCGCCCATCTCCTCGAGCCCGTGGTCGATCAGCTCCAGCTCCAGCTCCTCCGGCTCGATGCCGTCCGGATTCAGCCGGAAGACGCCCATCCGCTTGAACTGGAACGCGACGCTGCCGGTGCTCGCCATGCTGCCGCCGCCCTTGTTGAAGTGCATCCGCACGTTCGAGACGGTCCGCGTCGGGTTGTCGGTCGCGGTTTCGACGATGACCGCGATGCCGTGCGGGGCATAGCCTTCGTAGAGGATCTCTTCGAAGTTGGCCGCATCCTTGCCGGCCGCGCGCTTGATCGCCGACTCGACCTTGTCCTTCGGCATGTTGATGGCGCGCGCGTTCTGGACAACGCGCCGGAGCTGCGGATTGGCGACAGGATCGGGTCCGCCCGATTTGACGGCGATGGTGATGTCCTTGCCGATCCGGGCGAACTGCTTCGCCATCCGGTCCCAGCGGGCGAACATCGTGTGCTTTCTGGTTTCGAAAATGCGTCCCATGGTCTTTCGAAAAAAGGATGTAGGTGTTCGGGATGAGAGCCCGGCGAGCCGGGCCGCGAGACAAAGGGACTTTAGCCTGACCGGAGAGGCGGAGTAAAGCCCCGGGGGTGGGGGCTCACACCTTCAAATACCACACCTTCCCCTCCGGCCCGGGCATCCGCACGACGAGCAGGCGGGTCGGCGTGCGCATCAGGGCTACGACCGGCCCCCGGCGCTCGCGGATGCGCTCGGCGCCGGCGCGGCGGTCGCGCTCGTAGCGCAGGCGCAGGACGACCAGATCGTCGTGCGCCGCGCAGGCCACCTGCGCGTCCGGGTGGCGCAGGAGAGCCTCAGCGAGCTCCCAGGCGTCGTCCACGTGATGGAGCAGGCCGGCCGGGTTGTAAAGCGTGGCGTGCTCGCGGAAGCGCGCCAGCCAGGCGTCTCCCATCGCATTGCGCAGGCGGGGGAGGAGGTGGGAGGCGGCGCGGCGGCGCTTGGCTTCCAGGCTCCGGCGCGCGCGTTCGACCGCTCCCTCGTCGAGCCCGGCCGGCGCCGGCTCGCGCCCGGCCAGGCTCGCGGCGAGCCGGCTCTGCACGTCACGAAGCGACACGGAGACATCCTTCCGCCCGCCGGACCTCGGCGAGCAGGTCGCCGAAGGGGGGCAGATCATCGTCGCGCTCGATGATCACGGCACGGACGTCGGACCGCGGGACCAGCCACTCCAGGAGCCTCCACGACTCCTCAGGGACGGATCGGGTGTGCGTATCCAAATACTGTCCCTCCTTCCAGAGGCCGCCCGCCAGGTGGACTTCAACCACCCGCTCCAGGGGGAGTGTCTCCAGATAGTCGATCGGATCGTAACCGTGGTTCAGCGCGTTCGCGTGAACGTTCTCCAAGTCGAGGAGAAGGTAGGCGCCGGTGCTTTCAAGAATCGCGCCGACGAGCTCCGCCTCGGTCATCTCGGCCCCGGGGAGCGGAAACGGATAGGCGATGTTTTCGAGCAGGATCGGCAGGCCGGCCAGCGCCGCCTGGAGCTCCCGGACGTTGGCGGCCACCGCGGCCACGGCCTCCCGGGTGAAGGGAAGGGGCGCCAAGTGGCCGATCTCCACGCCGCCGGCCCGCGTGAAGGCGATGTGCTCGGAGAACCAGGGAGGCTCGACGGCTTCGACGACCCGCGCCACGTGGCGGACCCGCTCGGGATCGAGCCCTTCGGCGCTCCCCAGCGAGAGGCCGATGCCATGCAGGATCACTGGAACTGCCTGCCGGATCAGCACGAGCTCGCGGAGGCCCGCCGCGCCCGCCACGTCGTCCGGGATGCACTCGACGGCGCCGAGCTCGTCGCGGTGGCGGATCACCTCCCACCGCCACGCGTCGCGGTAGCTCACGCCGGCGCCGAGGAAGGGCAGATCAGCCACCGCACCCTCCGCATCCGCCGCCGCCGCACCCCCCGCCGCAGCTCGATCCGCTGCTGCAGCTCGAGCCCCCGCTTCCGCATGACGATGATCCGGAGTCCCCACGCACGGGCCGAACGGGCTGGAACGCGGCGCCGAGGGGTATCAGATCAGGGACTGCCGCGAGGCCGTAGATCCCCGCGGCGAGCGCCATCTCTCCGGCTCCGCCGCGGCGGCCGGACGTGAACATCTGGAAGAGCCCGCGATGGGATTCCTGGAGCCAGTCCAGATACCGTCGGCCGGCGCGCGTCTGCCGCGGCACCGGGAGCAAGCGGATGACGGCGATCCCGAAGCCGATCAGGAGGAGGATCAGGAAGCCGACGTTCGACTTTCCCCGAGAGAACGCGACCAGCAGCTTGGCCAGGCCGAGGCCCAGCACCGCGAGGCCGGCGAGGGCGGAGAGCGCCCGGAAGGCGGACCTCCATGCGTGCGTCGGGAGAAGGCCCTGGCGCGCCAGCTCCTCCTCGATCTCCCGGAGGTGTGTCGAGATGGCCCCGCTCACGCCCTGCTCCGCCTCAACGGCCCGGTACGACACTCCGGGGGTGAAGGCGCTCCAGGCCGTGCTCTCGATCGGTTCCAGTTGCGCGGCTTGGCTCTGCGGATCGCCGAGAGCTCGGACCTGGTTGTCTTTCACGCGCAACATCTCGGCGCCCACCAACCGCCCCAGCACGGTCCGCACCGCTTCCGGCGCCCCGCCGCGCAGAAAAGCGATCGCGTAGGCGTCATCCTCCAGTGGATAGGTCCCCGGGGTCCGGCGTTCGTCCGGCGGGGAGCTCATCGAGCGGTACAGGAGTGCCCGGACCAGCCACGCCAGAGCCAGGATGCACAGCCCATACGGGAGATAAAACCCGAGGAACTCGGGGCCGGTCAGGTCGAGCGGATTCATCCAATCTCTCCCTCCAGCCGATGGCACAGCTCGGCGAGGAGGTCCAGATAGTTGGCGAGAAGCTGCCGCACCGTCTCGTCGTCGGGCCGCCGGTCGCTGCGCCGGAGCCCGGCGAGCGGCTCGATCCTCTCCACGGGAACCCCGAGCTGCTGGGCCGCCTGGCGCAGCACGCCCGGCCGGTCCGCCGGCACCTCGACCCCGCGGGCGCGCAGCAGCACCTCGAGCGTCACCGCGAGCTTGGGCAGGTTGCGCACCAGCCCGCGCCAGAGCGCGTCCGGCTCCCCCTGGCGCTCCACCACCCGCAAGCGCATCCGGAGCTCCATGTTCTTGAGCTCCTGGAGCGAGCGCAGGCGCAGCGGCTCGGGCTGGACGTCGATGTCCGCGAGATAGACGTTCCCCCAGAGCAGGCGGTGCCAGAGCTGAATGTCGAGGATCTTGACGGGAAACAGCACGGCCGAGGCTCGCAGGTCCGCCGGCGTCACCACGAAGGGGACCACGTGCGTGTCGCGCAGGGCGGCAGTCAGGACCGGCGCGAGCGGCAGCAGCGACGGCAGCCCGGCGTCCCCCAGCACGACCAGGACGTTGATGTCCGAGATGCCGGGCGTGTACCGGCCCTTGGCGAGACCGCCGTAGAGGGCGACTCCGAGGAGGTTGTCGCCCGCTGCGTCGCGGAGCTGACGGACGAGGCGTTCGAGAGTCCTGTCGACTTCCGGGTGGTCTCCCATTGCCGGACCTCCTTCTCAGGGCTCGGTGGATGTTAGCACTGGTCGGAGCCGGAAAGCCGAAGAAAGCACATAGACTCCACCCATGCTCCCGGTGCGCCTTCGCCGGCTCGGCCTCTCCGCTGGCGCTCTGCCTCCTGCCGCGGCTCGCGGGAGCGGACGAGATCCGCCTCCTCGAAACCGAGGGCGAGGCGGCGGAGGCCCGCGCCACACCATAGACGCCAACCTTCAGAGCGCCTGGAGGATCGACGCGTCTCGACTGCCGGCCCGTCGGTTACTGAAAGTAGCCCACGACGTCCACCACGACATGGACTGTACCACCTCCAGCCACCTCGGGCACGATCGCAATGGTACCCAAGCCGTTGGAAGCCAGAGCCACAAAGGCATTGTTGGATCGAGTTTGCCCAGGACCGAAGTTGAGAGTGCTCGTCGTCGGTCGAATTCCGTCACCGGCAAAGAGAGCGAGATATCCCGCCCCAGTGGGAGCGATTACGGTCACGTTCAGCGACACTGCTCGAGCTGTTGACGGGATGGGGCAGGAGCCGCCGCCGATCACTACCGCCTGTTGTGTCGATGCAGGGTACGGCGCGGCCGAGCGTGTGTCGAGAGCCCGACATGGCGTGATCGTGAAGAAATCCTGGAAGATGCCGGTGCGAGCCCAATACGCAGGGTCGATCATGCCGGTGGCGGCACCGATTGCACGTTGGGCGAATTGGCTGAAATAGCCGCCGTAGTAGTCAGTCGCCTCGAACTGTTCTCGCGGCGAGCCGAGATACTTGTTGTCGACCAGATGGCGTACCGCTGTCAGTGTGTACGCGGGATTCATGGCCGCTGCCAAAGGGATCCACATCCCCAGAGTTTTGTAGCTGCCGTCGACGCACTTGACTCCACCATCGGCAGTGCTCGCCCAGATCTCGATCGGCTTGACAGCCGTCGGTCCGTAGAGAGTTGCGTGTCCGCCAGAGAAATTTTGCCACCAATATTGGAAGAGCTGTGCATCCACCGCAGCGGTAACCATCTCGGGATGAACGTTGCGCAGGCCGGAAATCGCGGGAATGGCACGCCACGTGTCCGTCTGGTCCATGAACTTGCACTGCGAGGTCATACCCGCTGCGCCACAGGAGCCAACTTCGGTGGTGGAGTCGCAGGTGTAGGTGGTGGCGAAGGCGTCAAAGTGGCCATGCTTACCACGGTGAATATGGTTACCAGTCGTCGCGACATCCGCGGCGGCCAGATAGTGCCCGAGCATGTCCTTCACGCCTTGAATGAGGATTGGATCGTGCAGGTACTCCGCAAAATCCATGAGGAACTGCAACTCGTAGTAGTCCGGTCGGAACGACTGATTGGCGGTAGGAGCACCTTCCTGGTTCATATAGCCGTTCGCCAGATAAAATTGTCCGTTGCTCAGCTGGCGGATCTCGCCGTGTCTCGTGGTACCCAACCCCCAGATGGCTCGCCCTTGCTGGAGGTAGTCGGAGCAGAAGTCCACATCGCCCACGGTCCAAATCCCCGCACGCTGCTTCGCACAAGCAATCCCATAGGCGCCGAGGATACGAATGGAGGCATCCGAGGCGCTGTCATTCGTGATGCAGACATCTGATGCCTGCGCATACGACGCAGACCCATCAATGCGGTACTTCCAGCACTGCAGGCCATTGGCTGCATCGGTCCGCAACAGCTCGGTAAAGCGGTGAAGCTTTTCATATCGTACCTTGTCTGAGCCCATCGCATGGCTGAGAAGCACGTTGCCAAGCTCGTCAGTGACTCCGCAGAAGCGGTGGGTATACGGGTCTGGTGGGGACGACCCTCCGCAAGCGTTGAGCAGACCTGCACACAGGGAATCGGGACAAGGGTGGTCGAAGGGAAAAGTGCTGTCATTGAACCCGTTCTCGGTGGAATACCAGCGCACCGCGGCCAGAGCCTGAGGTCCGGTGTTGAAGCTGTCATCCACCAAATCGTTCCAGCTTGCCGAGTTCCAGCGATCCATGACGGCCGAACAGGTCTGGGTTGCGCCACAAAACGACGAGGGGCTCAGAGGATAGTCAATGCGAGTCCCCTGCGCCCTCGCAGGCGCCGAGGAAAGGGCCAAGGCCAGCAAGAGAGGAAAAATCAAAATCTTTCGGCTCATGACTATATTGCTCTCCGTGGGTGAATGGAGACCACTGATTACATCGGCGAGGCAGACCCAGAGAACCGTCCTTAAGCATACACCTGCAGCACGGCAAAATCCCCGAGTCCCATGCAGAGACCGGTCAGGTCGAGCTCTTTCAGTGCATCCAACTTTGTCAATTATTCTATCTGTCCCTCGCCCGCGCCGAGCGGCGCCCCATCGCACGCATCCCCGATCCCGTCGCCGTCCGCGTCCGCCTGCGCGCCCTCGTCCACGGGGCGGACCGGATTGAACACCCGCGGGCAGTCGTCCGCTCCATCCGCGATCCCATCCCCGTCCGCATCGTCCGCTGCCGGCTGGCCCGTGTACTCCCCGGGGCGGGAGGGAATGCACGTCGGCTCGCCGGGTGGCGTGCCGCAGAAGAAGAGACCGTAGGAGCCGGCGTTCGCCTGGGCGAGCGCCGCGAACGAGAGGCCCGCGTCGCGCTGGAGGCAGACGGTCTTGAGCGTGCCGCAGACGGGCTCCGGCAGGATCTCGCAGCCCGTCCCGGTCTGGGGAAGAGCAGAGACGAGGTCCGCACTTCCGTAAAGCGGGCGCCCGCTCCGGAGCACCAGGATCACGTCCTCGGGGCCGGCGTCCAGCAGCGCGCGGAACGGATCGTCGCTCCCGGCTCCGTCGTAGACAGCCACGTCCGCCACCAGGCTGGGAGCGAGACGCCCGATCCGCTTCGACAAGCCGAGAGCGTCGGCCGCTGCGCCGGTCGTCATGGCCCACAGATCGCGCGGCGTGAAAAACCCATCCAAATAGGTCTGATTGAAATCCGCCGCGCACCGCAGCTCGCGCAGGAGATGGATCGAGCCGGACGGCGTCCAATCGGAGCTCAACGTGATGTTCACCCCGAGCGCTTTGAGCAGCCGGGGAGCCAGGGTATTTCCGTACAGCGATATGTTCGAGCGGGGAGACCACACGACCGAGGCCCTCTTCGCCGCCAGGGTTTCCACGTCGGGAGCACGAATCCCCAGCGCATGGATCAGCTCGGTGTTCGCGGCCAGCAGATCGTTCACGCATAGAAACTCGTTGCGTGCCGCGGCGGATACCCCTTCGGCCACATGGGCAACATAGGCCTGGCTTTTCAGAAGCTCCGGATCGTCGATGCCGGGATAGTCACAGCCGGAGGTGTGCATCGTCCCGTTCGTGTCGCCGAGCGGAAACGTGCGGTACTGGATCTTGGGGGAGCCCAGCCCTTCCTGAAGCTCGGGCACGTCGAGGTTGCGCAGAAGGCCGCGGTACCCGCCCGCGCCCAGGACGGACGTCGTGCCGCTCATCACCTGCCGCAGCTCGGTCCAGGCGGTCTGAAGCTCGTTCGAGCCGCGCGGCGCCACGATCTTCGTGTGGCCCTCCAACCCCAGGCGCCACTGGTGCCGATGATCGAATCGTTCGCTTCCCCAGTCGCCGGGCGGATTCTGATCATAGGCAATGTGATCGTGAGAATTGATCAATCCCGGAGAGATCACGCCGCGCGGGCATTGCACGACCGTCAGATCGAGCCCCTGCGCCGCCTCGGCGGTGTCACAGCTCACGGCGAGAAGGATTCCTTCAGGAGAGATCAGAACCTCGCCACCCACCAGGACGCGGTCCGGTGCCAAGACGGTGCCGCGCAGGAGCATCGCGGGTCCATTGCCGCTGGCCGTGCAGGCACCGGAAGCGAGAGGCGGGAGCTCGCGGCAGGTCTCAATGGCGGACACCTCGGCGGCCTCTGGCGATGCGGGGACGGCCGGTGCCGGAGTGTGGCCGGTGGCGCAGCCGGTCAGAAGGCAGAGGGCCAGCACGAAGCCACCGGCATGCGTTCCCCCTCTCCCGGTGGAAAGGGGGGCGATGGGAGAGGGGGCCAGGTGAGGTCTCCAGGTCACCACGAGCGACACGGTGCGAGAAGGAGCGAGATCCCCGGCGGCGTCAACTCTCAAAGGCGGCGCGAGGAACGCCGTGTTGCCGGGCTTCGATCTCGGCCGGATCGGCACATTCGAGGAAGAGCTCGACGGCTTCCTTCAGATTCGCCGTGGCCTCCTCAATGTTTGGTCCCTGGCTGGCCACGTCGAGCTCAGGACAGAGCGCCACGTAGAGATCTCCCTCTTTCTCCAGGATCGCGGTGAAGCTGGTCTTCGGCATGAACGTTCCTCCGAGCAAAGAGTATCGCACGAACGTCTGCTCCTACTCCTCCCGCAAAGCCACCATCGGATCGATCCGCAACGCCCTCCGGGTCGGAATCCACGTCGCCACGAGCGATACGGCAGCGAGAAGGAGCGAGATCCCCAGCCACGTCGGCACGTCCGTGGGCTCCACCTGATAGAGCAGCCCGGCGAGGAACCGCCCGAGGAGCACCGCGCCGATCAGGCCCACCCCGATGCCGGCGAGCGTCAGCCGCAGGCCCTGGCCGAGGAGGAGCCGCGCCACCGCGGCACGCCCGGCTCCGAGCGCCATGCGCAGCCCGATCTCCCGGGTCCGTTGCCCGACCGTGAATGACATCACGCCGTAGATCCCCACCGCCGCGAGGATCAGAGCGATCGCGGAGAAGGCTCCGAAGAGCGCGCCCCAGAGGCGGGGCCGCCAGAGCGCGGAGGCGACGAGCCGCTCCAGCGGGGCCGCGGTCTCCACCAGGAGATCGGCCGAGACCGCGCGGATCTCGGAGCGCGCCGCGGCGGCCAGTGCCGAGGGCTCGCCCCGCCCGCGCATCACGAACGTCAGCGCCTCGGCCGAGGGGAACTGGAAGAACGGCACGTAGAGATCGAGCCCGCCCTCGCGGTCCAGCCCCTGATGCCGTACGTCGCCGACCACGCCGACCACCGTCCACTCTTTGCGGCGGCTGGGATCGCCGCCGATGGCGACGCGCTGGCCGATCGGGTCCTTGCCTGGCCACAGGCGCTCCGCGAAGACCCGGTTCACCAGGATCGCGCGCGGAGCGCCTTCCTGTTCGGTGGCCTCCGCGAAAGCTCGCCCCCGCAGCAGCGGGATGCCCATGGCCCGGAAATACCCCGGCGTGACCCGCTGCAGGTTGGCCTTGGGATTGAGCTGCGCCTCGTCCGGCGACTGCTCGGGGAGCAGGAAATCGGTCCGGTGCCAGGCCTCCGTGCCGGTGAGCGGCAGGTCCGTGTTGGCGCCCACGGCGTCGACCCCCGACAGGCTGCCGATCCTCTCCAGAGCCTGGCGATAGAGCGCCGCGCGGGTCTTCACGTCCTCCGTCCCATAGAACGGGAAGCGCGCGGTGACCGTCAGCACGCCGTCCGACTGGAAGCCGGGCTGCACGCTCCACAGGCGCACCAGGCTCTTCATCGTCAGCCCGGCCCCGAGCAGCAACAGCAACGCCAGCGCCACCTCCGAGACGACCAGCAGATGGCGCACCTGTCGGCTGCCGCTCCCATCCGTGCCGCGGCTTCCTTCCTTGAGCGTCGAGATGAGATCGATCCGGGTGGCAGGCACGATCGGCGCCAGACCGAAGAGGAGGCCGACCAGGAGCGAGACGCCGATGGCGAAGGCGAGGACGGTGGCGTCCGTCTCCACCCGGATCCAGGCCGGAAGCTGCGCCGGGCTCGAGGCGATCAGCGCGCGCAGGAGCGCCTGCGTCCCCCAGGAGGCGAACGCCAGGCCGGCCGCGCCGCCGAGGCCGGCCAGCACCAGGCTCTCGGTGAGGAGCTGGCGGACCAGCCGCAGCCGGCCCGCGCCCAGGGCGGTCCGCACCGAGATCTCGCGCTGCCGTGCCACCGCCCGCGCAAGCAGCAGGTTCGCCACGTTCGCGCAGGCGATCAGCAGCAGGAAGCCGCAGGCGCCCAGCAGCAAGAGGAGCGACATCCGCACGTCGCCGACCCAGCGGTCGCGCAGCGGGGTGGGAACGAGCTCGACCCGCGCGTTGCTGTCAGGATATTGCCGCGCGAGCCCGGCGGCCACGGCGCGCATCTCCGCCCGGGCCGGCTCCAGGCCCACGCCCGGCTTCAGGCGGCCGACCACCTCCATGCCGCGCACCGTGCGGGGGTTCTGGCCCTCGCGCTCCAGAGGCTCGACGCACACCCAGAGATCCGCGTTCGACGGGAAGTGGAACCCGGGCTGCATGACGCCGATGATCGCGTGACTCTCGCCCTCAATCCGCACCGTCTGCCCGAGGACGTTCCGGTCGCCGCCGAAGCGCCCGGTCCACAAATCATGAGAGATGACCGCCACCTTGGCCGCGCCGGACCGCATCTCCTCGGGCAGGAAGCCCCGGCCGAGGACGGGCTGGACGCGCAGCACCGAGAACAGGTTGCCCGTAGTCATCACCGCCCCGGCCGCCTCCGCCCCTTCGGAGAAGCCGAGGTGGATGCGCGCCTCCTGGAAATACGCCAGATCCTCGAACGAGCGGCTCCGCGCCTTCCAGTCGAGATAGTCGAGCCAGGACACGCCGAGCGCGTCCGCGCCGCGCCGCGCTTCGACCTGCACCAGCCGGTCCGGCTCGCCATACGGCAGGGGACGGAGCAGGGAGGCGTTGACGATGCTGAAGATGGCGGTATCCGCGCCGATCCCGAGGGCCAGGGTCAGCACGATGACCGCGGCGAAGCCGGGGTGCTTGGCGAGCGAGCGCACCGCGAATCGAAGGTCCTGCAGGAGAGAGCCCATCGCAGCCTCCTTGGTCGAGCCGGAGCAACGTGTCCGCTGATTGTACGGGAACACGGGCAGGATCATCCTGGCGGATCTGGGCAGGGCGATCCGCGCGACCGGCCTCCGGCCGCTCACCGTGCCGCAGATCGAGCGCGCACCGCACACCCGGCGCCTCGTCATGGGCGTGAGCTGAGCCTGTCTGCAAGCCCCTCTCCCGCAGGGCTCAAGCCTGCCCGGGGAGAGGGGCTTCCGTAGTGTTGACTCCCTCTGGGGAGCACGTCAAAATCAGCCCTATGCCGGCCGCTCGGATCCTTCCTGCTCACTGGAACCTGCTCGTCCGACAGATTCGTGGGGGCAATTGCGTACCCTTCCTGGGCGCCGGCGTCAACGTGAGCTGCCTCAATTACGAGGGGCTCCCGCTCGGCAAGGACGTCACTGCGAAGCTGATCGAAGATCTGACCGGGTTGAAAATCCAGCGCATGGAGGATCTGTGCAAGGTCGAAGCGAGCCCGGTCTTCAAAAGGCTTCTGGACGAGTATGAGGACCTGGGGCGGCTGAAGGTCTATGACCTGGGAAGGGTCGCGCTCCATGCCAGCGCCAGACGCAGACGGCGAAGCTTCATCGAGCTGCTCCAGGAAATCCTGCCCGACAGGAAACGAAAGCCGTCCAGGCTTTTGACGACGCTTGCGCGGCTCCCGGTCCCCTTGATCGTGACGACCAATTACGATCGCTTGATGGAGCAGGCTCTGCGCGAGGCGCCGCTGCTGCGGCCGAGCCCTCCTCGCGACCCTCTGGTGCTGATCGAAAAGCTGGGGAAAGTGGATGATCCTCTCGCCCAGCTCCTTCGCCACCGGTTCGCTCCTCACGTGGGTGGCCAATTGGAGGATCCCGAAACGGTCTCCGCTCCGTCGCCCGAGCTCCGGCGGCAGGTGGTGAGCGAGATGGCGCGGTTGATGGACGACATCCGCGATCCGTCCGGGCTCGCCGGCAAGCTCCGCGCCGCGGACGATCCTGTCTCGGCCCATCTGCGCGCGCAACTGCCGGAGGCGACCGTCCAGTCCCTGGAGGCCTTACAGGCGCCGGAGCCGCCCTCCTCCGATCTGCTGCAATCGTTGGCGGACGGGTTGAATATAATCCTCCTGCAGGATACCCATTTTCATGAATTGAAGGCGCTCTCGGACGTGGAGCTGCCGCTGTGGGCGCGCAAGCTGAGACGGCAGGGTCCGGAAGGCGACAACCTGCTGCGCCTCAATCGTCTGCTTCTGGGCAAGGTGTATCCGCAGGAGATCGCGGAGATCCACGTCAGCCCCATGGAGGTCGTGGTGCAACCGCTCGAAGGCTTTCGCGGCGCCGAGCAGGAGGCGGTGAAGCGGAGGCTCGCGGAGCACGACGGGGTGGTGCTCTACAAAATTCACGGCTCCTTTTTCGATGAGGAGCCGCCGGAGGGCTTTCCTCCGGTCGTCATCACGGAAGAGGACTACATTCAATTCCTCACCCTGATCGGGCGCGCGGACGGAAGCATCCCCCAGTTGATCAAAGACAAGTTCGCCTTCTGCAGCCTGTTGTTCCTGGGCTATGGCCTGGAAGATTGGGATTTCCGGACCCTCTACAAAGGGCTCATCCAGAGCGTGCCTCCCAACAAGCAGCGTGAGTCGTTTGCGATCCAGTACGATCCGCCGGAGTATTGGGTGCGGTACTGGGAGCCGAACGTCTTCATCTACGACATGGACATCTACGAGTTCGCCGACGAGCTGGAGCAACGCTGGCGCGCCTTTCTGGCGAGCCCGGAATAAGTCCAAGGAAAACCTGTGCCCGAGTCGCCCTACAAGTTCCTGGACCACTACGAGTACGAAGATCGGCCGATCTTTTTCGGGCGCGAACGCGAGACGCGCATCCTCCTGGCGGACGTTCTGGTCAGCCGCCTGGTCGTTCTGTTCGCCCGGACCGGGACCGGCAAGACGTCGCTGATCAATGCCGGAGTGCGGCCTCGGCTGGAGGAGCGCGGTTACCGGACGTTCTACATCCGGGTGCGGGAGGATCCGGTCGCGTCCGCCCGCAGCGAAATCGAGAAGCAACTGGACCTGCGTTTGACGGGCAGCACGCTGGCGGAGCTGGTCACGGAGGTGACAGCCAGCCGGCCCAAGGAGTCCATCGTTCTCTTCTTCGATCAGTTCGAGGAGTTCTTCCTCTATGTGCGGCCGGAGTCGGAACGAGGTCGCCAGTTCATCTCCGACGTCGCCACGCTGTCCATCGGACCCAAGGCGGATGCTCACATCATCTTCTCCTTGCGGGAGGAGTTTTTCCATGAAATGAACGAGTTTCGGGAGGAGATCCCGACGATCTTCCACAGCGACTCTAATCTCCGGCTGCACTGGTTCGACGAGGACCAGGCCCGCGAAGCGATCGTGGAGCCCGCCTACGTGTTCGGCATTCAGATCGACCGTGACCTGGAAAACCGTTTGATCCTCGATCTCAAAGATCCGAACGATCGGATCGAGCCCGCCCAGCTGCAGATCGTCTGCGATACCCTCTGGCGGGAGACCGAGGCATGGCGGCGGACCGGCGAGAAAAGGATCAGTCTCGAGCAGTACAACAACCTGGGCCGGAAGGAGAGCAGTGAGACGATCGCGGTTCAGCTGCTTTACCGGCGGCTTGAGGAGATGTTTCGCCAGCTCGAGTCGAACGCGCAGCTCCAGATTCTCTATGCCTTGCTCCCCAAGCTCCGTACACCCTCGAAGACGAAATATGTGCGCGACGTGCTCGGCCTGGTCAAAGAGCTGACCTCCGACGACGCCTGCTTGCGCGACCTCATTCGGGACCCGGCGAAGCTCAATGATCTGGTCGAGCAGCTCAAAACCGACGACCTCCTCCTGCGCGATGTCATCGACCGGCTGACCGGAGTCCGGTTCCTGCGCAAGAGCCTGCGCGACAACCTCGACGTCGTCGAGCTGTCGCACGATTACCTGGTTTCGGCTCTGGAGCCCCTGCAGGAGCGAGTGAAGGTGATGGTCCTGCGGCGCCAGGTCCGAGAGGCGATGGAGAGACGCGGGGCGGTATGGAGCCGGATGGCGGGCCTGTCCTCTCCTTTGACTGAGGAGGAGCGGGACGCGCTCTTCATGGCGCGGACCGACTTCGAGGCCGTGTCTGACGGGGCGGCTCTGCTGAGCGAGCTGCCTCAGGAGGAGGCGGAGTTCCTTTTCATCGCCGGGCTGGAGCACGGTATCGACCTGCCGGCCTGGTTCCGCAAGGCCAGCTCGCACGGCGTCGACGTCTGGAAGATTCTCGAGGGGCAGATGGAGAGCGCGGATTGGCAGAGCGAGCAGGTGAGGAACGCTCTGCAGCTCCTGGGAGAGCTGAAGGGAACGCGGGCTCTGCAGCTCCTGGAAATCGGTCTGCGCCGCCCGGAGCTCGCGCCGGTGGTGCTGGAGGTGCTCGGAAGAATCCGGACCGGCGAGGCGCTGAGCCTCCTGGAGAAGCGTCTGGGCGAGGAGGCCTCGGTGGACCGGGTCATCGACGTCCTGCGCCGGATGCGGACCCCCGAGGCCGTGAAGCTCCTGGGCACAGCGGCACGAGGCGGTGGCCTTCTGGCGCTGAAAGCGGCCTTGACTCTCGAGCGGGTGGCGACGGCCCGGCCCGAGCCGGACCCGATCTCCCAGCAGGCAGCGATGGTCCTGGAGGACCTTCTGGGGACGCAGGCAGAACCCTTCTTCCTTTCCGCTCTGACCCATGGTCAGGACTTGAGATTCTGGTTCGACAAAGCACTGGAGAGCGGCGCGGACGTATGGCGAATGCTGCGGGAGGTGGTCGGCCAACGAGACGCGCCGCGCGAGCAGGTCGACAATGCTGTCCGCCTGCTTTCCAGCGTGGTGGATCCACGGGCCGAGGAGCTCCTGCGCAGAGCCTCCGAGCGCCTGGAGCCATCGGGACTGGTCCGGAGCGCCCTGGAGGACCGGACCCAACGAGGCGAGCGGCTCAAGAGACGTTCCTGGGAGGAAACCGGCTGGAATCTGCCAAAGGGCTCGGCGAGCGGGTTCCCTTGGGAGGCCCTGATCGACTCGATCCGGAGCGGCAAATGTCTACCCATCCTGGGTCCAGGCGTGAGCTCCGGGACGATCCTTCCTCGCTCCGAGATCGCACGGGACTGGGCCCGGCTCTACGGCTATCCATTCAGGGATTCGAGCAACCTGGCCGGCGTCGCCGAGTTTCTGGCCACGCAGAAAGACCCTTCTTTTCCCAAGGAATTGCTGTGCAAAGAGATCAAGCGGCTTTCTTTTGAGGCGCGGGACGAGCCCGATGATCCTCACTCCATCCTGGCGGTGCTCCCGTTTTCGAGGTACGTGACGACGAATTTCGATGACCTCATGGCGCATGCCCTTGAAAAGCGAGGAAGAAAGCCACGGCGGGAGTACTGCCGTTGGAACCGACGGCTCCAGAAAGAAGGAGGAGAGGGCAGGCAGGAGGAAAGGCCGGCGCCGGAATCCCCTGTCGTCTTTCATTTCTTTGGCGGTGTCGAAGAGCCGCAGTCGCTGGTGCTCACCGAAGATGATTACATGGAGCTTCTCGCCAACGTGCAAGAGCCTTCCGCCATTCCCTTGCCGATCCAGGTGGCCTTCGCGCAGGATCTGCTGCTTTTTGTTGGATACCAGATGGGGGAGGTCGATCTGCGTTTCCTCTTGCGGGCCATCCGGTCCAGGCCGAGGAGCTTTCGTCTGCTCGTGCTGCTTCCCCCCGGCGAGACCTCGGCCGACGAGATCGAGAGCATCCTGGATTTCGCACGGGACTATTACTCCCAGCTCCGTATTCATCTGTATTGGGGTACGGCCAGGGAATTTCTGATCGAGCTGTATCAATGGAACAATTTATCGAGAACCCCTATCTAGGCCCCCGGCCGTTCGAGGAGCACAGGGCTGGCTTCTTCTTCGGACGGAGCCGCGAAGTCGAGGACCTGCTGGCTCTGACGATCCTCCGCACGGAAGTCCTGCTCTACTCCCCGGCGGGGGCCGGAAAGACCTCTCTCCTCCAGGCTGGGCTCATCCCGGCGCTCAGGGCGGAAGGATTCGAGGTGCTCCCGACGGCGCGGGTCGGTGGGTCTCTGGTTCCGGCCGTGGACGGCGCGGAGACCAACGTTTACGTGCTCAACACCCTGCTCAGTTGGACGGACGGTGCGGCCCATCCGAACGATCTGGCCTCGATGACCTTGCAAGATTATCTCTCGCGGTGGGAAACCTCGCCGGCAGGACCTGAGGAACCTCCCCCCCGTGTCGCCATTTTCGATCAATTCGAGGAGCTGTTCACGCAGTACCCGGAACACTGGCGACGGCGGCGGGAGCTCATCGAGCAGATCTGTGAGGCGCTCGAAGAGGACCCGCGGCTGCGGGTAATCTTCGCCATGCGCGAGGAATACATCGCGAGCCTCGATCCGTATCAATCCCTTTTTCCGGAAAGGCTCCGGGCGCGCTTTCGTCTGGAGAGGCTTGGCAAGGAGGGCGCCCTCGAAGCGGTCCGCAGGCCCGGCGACCTGGCGGGACGGCCCTTCCATCTGGAGGTGGCGGAACGAATCGTCGAAGATCTTCTGCGAATCGAGATCTCCAGCCCGGAGGGGACGCGGACGGTGATCGGAGAATTCATCGATCCTGTTCAGCTCCAGGTCGTCTGCCGCAGGCTCTGGGAGAGCGTGCCGCCGGACAGTCCTGCGATTACCGTGGAAGATCTGATGAGGATCGGCGGCGTGGACATCGGCGTAGATCAGGCGCTGTCGAGCTTCTATGAAGAGGCGCTTGCAACGACTTTCAGGCAGACCGGTGTTCCGCAGGAGACCCTCCGTCGCTGGTTTGACCGGGTGCTCATCACTCCTCTGGGCACTCGCAGCATCGTCCTCCGAGGTCCTCACGAGACCGGCGGGATTCCCAACGCGGCTGTGGAGATGCTCCAGAATCTGCATCTGGTGAGGGCGGAGCTCCGAGGGGGCGCGGTCTGGTACGAGCTGGCGCACGACCGGTTGCTCGCTCCCATCCGGATGTCGAATCAGCGGTGGCTGCCTGAGCAGGGCCTCCTGGAGATGCGGCAGCTCGAAGAGAAGGCCGAAGAGTGGGTCCGCGGCGGGCGGCGGAGCATCGCTCTTCTGAGCCCGGCCGAGATGGACGAAGCGGAGCGCTGGCTGAATGCCGACAGCGCTGAAAGCATGCTCCACGGCGAAAGGCTGCTGGCATTCCTGGAAGCCAACCGCTGGGCCCTGGAACGGGAGAAGCTGCTGCGGCAACTGGCCAACACCCGGCGCACCGCGATGCTGGCTGTATGGGCCGGCGTGATCGGCGTGATCTGCGCCATCCTCATGTTTTTGCGATAGGCACCATCCCAAGTCCGTCCCGAATCCGGAACGATTCCCGGCCGCTCTCCGGCCCTGATCCCGAAAATGGGACGCCCGCTTTTCCCAAATCTCTTTGATTCCAACAGCTTCCGTGTTGGCCTCCGCTTTGCCCTGGTGGGGCGCGTCCACGCTCAACCACCCAAGGAGGAAACGAACATGGAAACCATCACCCAAGCCGCAACCGCCGAAGCGATCGCCGTCTCCGCCGACCGCATCATCCGCAGGGAATTCTTCCCTCCGTATGCCAATCCCCCGATCAGCAACTACCGGAAGCTCTGGGCCTCGACTCCCTCCGCCTTCTGGTCCGCCTTCGGGGTCCGGCCGGGCGATGGGAGCGTGGTCAATCAGCTCGGGACGAACCCGACGACCTGCTCGGCCACGGCTTTCCAGGACGTGGGCTTCGGCTATACGTTCAAGGCCGCGCTCACGACCGACTACTGGTTCGACGTCGACATCGATGCCGGCCCGGTCTCCTCGAATGGCGCGACGAACACGATCGGACTCGAGCTGTGGGGATCGAATGCCTCTCCAGTCGTGGTCCCGCTGAATTGCCGTTTTCTGAAGACCACCGCCACCCTCTCCGCCTACCTGACGGCGAACTGCCAATACACGTTGATCTTCAAGAGCAAGGTCGCCCTCTCGGTGGCGCCCGGACAGACCAAATATGGCGAGGTGATCGCCCGGTTCCCCCGGCTGGTGGTGAGCTATGTCCGCCCCTGGGGGATCGAGGGGCCGGTCGCCGAGTCGGCGCAGGATGAATCGATCGACCTGGGCCAGGCTCTGGAGGCCTTGAAGGCGGATGAGGAAGGCGACGTTCTCCTCCAGCCGGTGAGCTTCAAGGAGATCGCCCAGGCCGGCTCCCAGGGCTTCGGCGGCTTCAGCGACGGAAACTAAGGCGCGGCCCAGGAACGCGTGATCCCGGCGTCGCCTCGGCGTCGCCGTTTTTTTCTTTGCAGGAGTACGGTAACGAAGTGCTGATCCGCACCGCCTAGAGAGGACAGGCGGAGCCGTTCACATAGAGCGGCGCGCAATTCTCCTTTCAGGCCCGTCTCTGTGAACGAGGTGAAAGCCATGTCAACAACCAATTACTTCTGGCAGGGCGGCCGCAAGATCGAAATCAGTCAGGACGATGCGGCGGTGACCATCCACGCCGAGAGCGCGGCGGAGGCCCACGAGGCGGCGTCGCGCGCGGGAGTCGAGCTGCGGGAGGCCGCGGCCGCGGCGCCGGGCCTTGTCCAGGCCGATGTCGTGGGAGACCGGGACGGCTCGATCGACCGGCTGCGGGCGGACAACAACATCGTTCATCACGTCTACCGGGACCAGCAGGCTTCGGACGGCGAATACCTCATTACCGAGAGCTTCTTCGTCAAGTTCAAGCCGGACACTCCGGAGAGCCGGATTCTGGAGTACTTCGCGGCAGAGCATCTCGCCGTCGAGCAGGAGCTCGGGGACAAGACTTATCTCGTCCGGGTGACCGGCGACACCGGACGGAATCCGATCCGCACCGCGAACGCCGCCGCGAGCCGCAGTGACGTGGAATATGCCGAGCCGAACCTCGTCCGGCGCTTGACGCGTTTCGCGTTCATTCCGCCCGACACTCTGTTCGTCAAGCAATGGCATCTGAATTCGCCGGCCGCGATTCCGCCGGACCTGGCCGCCGGCGCGGGCATCTCCGCGCCCGAAGCCTGGGATCTGACCCGCGGCCGGCGGGAGATCGTCATCGCGGTGGCGGATGACGGGTTCGATCTCACGCACCCGGATTTCCAGGGCGATGGCAAGGTGGTGGCGCAGCTCAACGCCACCGTTCGGGGTCAGGGAGTCAGCGCCGGCATCGACTGGGACACGAACGTGAGCCCCCGCCCCGGCGATTACCATGGCACGCCCTGTCTGGGAGTCGCGGTGGCCGAGGGGAATGGAACCGGCGTGGTCGGCGTCGCCCCTGGGTGCTCGCTCGTCGCGGTGCGGTTTCCTCTGTCCATGAGCGATGCGCACTTCATCGTCATGTTCACAAAGATCTCTACCCTGGCCGACGTCGTCTCCTGCTCCTGGGGCTTCGGGCCGGCCAACGCGCCGATGAGCACGACCTTGCAAACCACGATCGCCACGCTGGCGAGATCCGGGGGCCGACGGGGCACGGGATTGATCATCTGTATCGCCGCCGGCAACAACAACTGCCCCGTGCAGGACCTGACGAACACGCGCACGTATCGATTCCTGAATAGTGCCGGCGCCCTGAGGAGCTACAGCGGACCGATCGACCGCTGGATCGCCGCCCATCCGGACGTCATCACGGTCAGCGCCAGCACCTCGCGCAAGACGCGGTCGGCGTACTCTTCGTGGGGACGGCAGATCTGCGTCTGCGCTCCGTCCAATAACAGGGATGACCTCGAGCAGATTTCTGTGGCCGGTCTGGGCATCACCACCACGGATAATGAAGGGTTCGGCGCCGGCTCCGATTTCACCTCGGGCTCCCGCTTCACCAATCGATTCGGCGGTACGTCGAGCGCCACCCCGACGGTCGCCGGCGTCTGTGCCCTGGTCCTCTCCGCCAACGCGTCCCTGACCGGCCTGGAGGTCCGCGAGCTGCTTCAGCAAACAGCCGACAAGGACCTGTCGCTCGTCACCGATACACCGGTCAACGAGCCCGGTGATTTTGACAATCTCGGGTTCAGCCTCTGGTTCGGCCATGGCAAGGTCAACGCATTCCGCGCCGTCCAGGCCGCCACGGCCGGCATCGGGCCCGGGCAGATCGACCGCGAGGAGGCCCCGGGCCTCGACATTCCCGACGCGGGTCTGCCGGTCTCGAGCTCGATGCCGATCGATCAGGAAGGAACGATCACCGATCTTCGCGTCCAGGTCGACATTCGTCACACGTTCATCGGGGACCTGCGGGTCGATCTGATCGCTCCCGACGGCACGGCGGTGGTCCTGCACAACAACACCGGAGGCTCGGCCCGCGATCTGATCCGTACGTATTCAGTGCAAGAAACCCCCGCCTTGCGGCCGTTTCTCGGCAAGCCGGTCCAGGGGATCTGGCAGCTCCGGGTGGTCGACACCTTCCGGCTCGACGTGGGCCGGCTGAACCGATGGCGCATCGTCGCGCGAGTCGCCGCCTCTGCCGTCCCTCTGGCTCCAGAGGTGGGCACGCGCCGAATGGTCCGCCGCGAGCGGGCGGGCAAGGAAGCGAGCCGCGGCTACGCGATGCCTTGAGCGCGGATCGCGCGTTCCCGCGACTCGGTGCCGCCTCCGTGTTACCTGATACCATCGCGGGTTGATGTCGCTCGCCCGGAACTTCTCTCCCTCCGTCCCCGCCAAGCTCCGGAAGAGGGGAGAGGAGTATTGGCACAAGGGTCTCGTGAGCCTCGGCTCCTGCACCGGCCAGCGGGTCGAGGCCGTCGTGTCCGGGACGGAGGACTACCGCATCGCGCTCACGCGGGACGGGCAGCGGGTCTGGGCGACGTGCACCTGCCCTTATTCCACCGACCGGGGAGGCGAGATCTGCAAGCACGTCTGGGCCACCGTCCTGGCCGCGGACGAGGAGGGCGGGCTCCGCGGCCAGGACGGCCTCCCGCTCGAGATCCTCGGCAACTCCTTTTCCTCGCGCAGCGCTCCGGCTCCGCGGGCTCCGGCCTGGCGCGAGATCCTGGCGCCGCTCGCCACGGCGGGCCCTCCTCCGACGGCCCAGGAGGACGAGATCCTCTACGTGATCGATCTGCCGGCGAGCCTCCAGCGGCAGGGGCTCGTCCTGGACGTTCTGTCGTTCCGGCGGAAGCCGGACGGCTCACGGGGAGCCCCCCACCAGCGCCGCTTCACCCGCGGACAGGCCGCGCAGCGCCGCGATCCGCTCGACCGCGCGATCCTCACCCTGCTGTTCGGAGCGATGCAGGGCGACTCCTGGTCGACCTGGAGCTATGCCCAGCTCCAGGAAATGCCCCGGCAGCCGTGGGTCCCGAACGAGATGGCGCACGAGATGGCCCAGCGCCTTTGCGCCACGGGGCGTTGCCACCTCCGCACGCAGGCGCACAAGATCGAAGAGGAGCCGCTGGCCTGGCAGGACAGTCCTCCCTGGGAGGTGTGGCTGGCGGTGCGCGAGAGCGCGGACGGCGGTTGCGAGCTCGTCCCGGAGCTGCGCAGCGGCGACGCGCGGCGCGACGTCCGCGAGATGACCCTCCTGGATCAGGCGGGTCTCATGATCACCGTGGACCGGCTGGCGCCGATCGATACCGGCGGCGCCGCGGCGTGGCTCCCTCTGCTGCGCCGCACCGGATCGCTGCGCGTCCCCGCCGCCGAGCGCGACGACTTCCTCGACATGCTGCTCGCCGCGCCCGTCCTCCCGCGCCTCGATCTCCCGGTGTCGATGGGCTTCGAAGAGGTGGTCGGTGCGCCACATCCGCGCATCCGGCTGCTCCCGCCGTCCGGCCGCCTCGCCTCGGCCGGCGAGTGGCCGCTGGCGAAGGTCTCCTTTCTCTACGACGGGATCGAAGTGGGGGCGGGCGCCGGGCGGCGCGGGATGTATCAAAAGGAAGAGCGCCGCTACCTCCTGCGCGATCGGGCAGGGGAGAGCCAAGCCCTCGCCCGCCTGCCGCGGCTGGGATTCCGCGAAGGCCCGGCCGACCGGTCGGGGGAGCCGGCGCTGCGCATCCCGCCGAGCCGCGTCCCGGAGGCGGTCCGCGCCCTGCTCGGCGAGGGGTGGTCGGTCGAGGCGCAAGGGAAGCTCTACCGGTCGCCGGGCAGCTTCCAGGTCCGCGTCGCCTCCGGCATCGACTGGTTCGAGCTGCACGGCGACGTGGAATTCGAGGGGGAGGTGATCGGCCTGCCGCGGCTCCTCGCGGCCCTGCGCAGCGGCGAGGGGTTCATCCCCCTGGGCGATGGCAGCGTCGGCCTGCTCCCCGAAGAGTGGCTGGAGCGCTGGGCGCCGCTCGCCGGCCTCGGAAAGACCGAAGGGGATCACCTGCGATTCGAGATCCCGCAGGCGGTTCTGCTCGACGCCTGGCTGGCCGACGAGCCCACCGCGAGCTGCGACGAGACGTTCGCCCAGGCCCGCGAGCGCCTGCGCAGCTTCGCCGGGATCACGCCCGCTCCAGCGCCCCCCGGCTTCCGCGGCACGCTGCGCCCCTACCAACAGCTCGGCCTCGGCTGGCTCCACTTCCTCCGCGACTTCGGCCTGGGCGGCTGTCTCGCGGACGACATGGGGTTGGGCAAGACCGTGCAGGTGCTGGCGCTCCTCGAAACCCGGCGGGAGCGGCGCAAGGCCGAGAAGCTGCCGCCGTCGCTCGTCGTCGTGCCGCGCTCCCTGGTCTTCAATTGGATGGCCGAGGCCGCGCAGTTCACCCCCGCGCTGCGGATCCTCGACCACACCGGCACCGGCCGCGCGCAGAGAGCCGAGTCGTTCGACGGATATGACGTGGTGCTCACCACCTACGGCACGCTGCGCCGGGACATCGCGGTCCTCCGGGAGAGGGAGCTCGACTACGTGATCCTCGACGAAGCGCAGGCGATCAAAAACGCCAGCAGCCAGACGGCCAAGGCGGCCCGCCTGCTCCGCGGAAGGCACCGGCTGGCGCTCACCGGCACACCGGTCGAGAACCATCTGGGCGAGCTCTGGAGCCTCCTCGAATTCTTGAATGCCGGCTTCCTCGGCGCCTCGACCTTCCGCACCCGCTCGGCCGAGCTGCGCGATCCGGGCGCCGCGACCGGCGAGGTCCTGGCCCGTGCGCTGCGCCCCCTGATCCTGCGCCGCACCAAAGACCAGGTGGCGCCGGAGCTCCCGGAAAGGGTCGAGCAGACCCTCGTCTGCGAGCTCCCTCCCAAGCAGCGCAAGCTCTACGACGAGCTGCGCGACTACTACCGTGCGGTCCTCGACAAGCGGATCGGCGCCCAGGGGCTAGGCCGCTCGAAGCTCCTGGTGCTCGAAGCTCTCCTCCGACTGCGCCAGGCCGCCTGCCATCCCGCCCTGGTCGACCGCGGACACCAGGACGATCCCTGCGCCAAGCTCGACCTCCTGCTTCCTCAGCTCGTCGAGGTCCTCGACGAGCAGCACAAGGCGCTGGTCTTCTCCCAGTTCACCAGCTTCTTGAGCGTCCTCCGCCGCCGGCTCGACGCCGCCGGTCTCCCATACCTCTACCTGGACGGCAAGACCCGCAACCGCCAGGAGCTGGTGGAGAAGTTCCAGACCGATCCCGGAAGCGGCCTCTTCCTCATCAGCCTGAAAGCCGGCGGCCTCGGCCTCAACCTCACCGCCGCCGACTACGTCTACCTCCTCGACCCGTGGTGGAACCCCGCCGTCGAAGCCCAGGCCGTCGACCGCGCCCACCGCATCGGCCAGACCCGCACCGTCTTCGCCTACCGCCTCGTCGCCCGCGACACCGTCGAAGAAAAGATCCTCGAGCTCCAAGCCAGCAAGCGAGCCCTCGCCGACGCCATCGTCCAAGCCGACCAGAGCGTCATCGCCAAGCTGAGCCGGGAGGATCTCGAGCTGCTGCTGTCCTGAGGGGCCGGCTGCGCCGGGACCCTCACCCCGTCCGATGGAGATCCTCCCCACTGTAGAGACGCCCCGTGGGGCGTCTCCTTCCGACATGCCCGCTGCGTCGCAGAGATCCCTGGAAATGAATGGCACCGCCGCAGGAGAAACCCCACGGGGCGTCTCTACAGTGGGGGACGCCGCATATCGCTTGGCGGCCAAGAGAGGGGAAGTCGCTCCCTTCCCGCGGTAGATTCGGCCTTCAGGCCAGACCATCCAGCCTCTCAGCCAGTCCATCGGGCCTTCAGGCTGGATCACTCAGCCTTCGAGCTGGACGATCCAGCCTTCAGGCTGAGCCATTCAGCCAAAAGGCTGAGCCATCCAGCCTCTTGGCTGAACGATCTAGCCTCTGAGCCAAGTCATCCAGCCTCTGGGCCGACCGACTCAGCCAAAAGGCTGAACCGTCCAGCCTCTTGGCTGAACCGCCCAGCCTGTTGGCTGAACCGTCCAGCCTCTTGGCTGAACCGCTCAGCCTTCGGGCCGAGCCATTCAGCCTCTTGGC
>Ga0126309_10000141_pt1 | contig 24392 bp, 27 predicted proteins | sample Plot56_FD_92541 | JGI IMG/M metagenome (GOLD analysis project Ga0126309, IMG submission 92541) | Serpentine soil microbial communities from UC McLaughlin Reserve, CA, USA - Plot56 | ecosystem: Environmental > Terrestrial > Soil > Grasslands | place: USA: UC McLaughlin Reserve, Lake County...
GAGAACGTGGCCGAGCGCTACGAGGTGACCCGCGCCGACCAGGACCGCTTCGCGCTGGAGTCCCACCGGCGGGCGGTCGCCGCCCAGGAGGCCGGCACCTTGGCCCGCGAGATCGTCCCGGTCGAGGTCCCCCAGAAGCGCAACGGCGAGGTGACGGTGGTCGAGGCCGACGAGGGACCGCGGCGCGACACGACGCTGGACATGCTGGCCAAGCTTCGCCCGGCGTTCCGGGAGTGCGGGTCGGTGACGGCTGGCAACTCGTCCCAGATCAACGACGGGGCGGCGTGCCTGGTGATCGCCTCCGAGCGCGGGGCAGACACCCTGGGCAAGCCGCCGCTGGCGCGAATCGTGGCGACGGGGGGCGCCGGGGTGGATCCCGGCTACATGGGGATCGGACCGATCCCGGCATCCCGCAAGGCGCTGGACCGCGCTGGGCTGACCATCGAGGACATGGACCTAGTCGAGCTCAACGAGGCGTTCGCCGCCCAGGTGCTGCCCTGCATGCGTGAGCTCGGCATCCCGCACGACAGGCTCAACGTGAACGGCGGCGCGATCGCCATCGGGCATCCGCTGGGGGCGAGCGGCGCCCGCCTGGCGGGGACCCTGGCCTGGGAACTCCACGAGCGGAGGCTTCGCTACGGGCTGGCCACGCTGTGCATTGGCGTGGGCCAGGGCCTGGCCACGGTCATCGAGGCCGTCTAGGCGGTCCCGTGAGACTTGATGGCTACGTCCGGGTCAGCCTCGGTTGGCAGGCGCTCCAGCACGAAGGTCTCGACGCCTAGGTCGGGATCGATGTGGTTCTGGCTTAGGTAGGCGATGACCTTGCGCTCGGTGAGCGCCTCGACCGCATCGGTGAGCTCACTTTCCATCGTGTCCTGCCACTCCGCGCGCGTATCGAGGACCTGCTTGTGGCGTCCGTGCTCGACCAGCGTGCGCTCACCCTTGGTCAGGGTGTCACGCAGCACGCAGGTGACGAGATCGTCGGCCATATAGGTGCGCGCCTGCGTAGGGCCGCGCCCGGTGTGGTCGCGCACCACCTGCACCACCGCGTTGGAGATCGCCACCGCCAGCGTCTGGCGGTCTGAGCGAGGCTCTTCGGTGCTGGGCATCCCAGCCCCCTAACGGCCCGTCCTCAAGGCATGCCGCGCGCGAGGCCGAGGACGGACACGGAGCACCCAACGGCGGGCTAGTCCCAGCCTACTCCTATCGCTCCCAGGCCGAGGAAGCGGCAGAGTGGAGGGCGGAGGGATGCCTAACTTTCTCCGCAAAATGCGACCTTCGCATCCGATTTAAGGCCGCAAACAGCCGGTAGGCTCGCGCCTCGGGGCTCGATCTGTGATAGTGGGAAATTCGCTATTGGACCGGCGCCCGTCTGACCGGCGGGCTACGGGCCCGGAAAGGGGGTCTCATGGCTTACGCCGACCCCGCCCCCGCGTTTCGCGGCTACCAGGACGAGGTCTGGGAGCTGATGCGCGGCGGACAGCCCCTCGGTGGTGTGGAGGCTGCCATCGAGCAAACCGCAGTCAGCGACGATCACAAGGTCGCGCTGTGGCTGCTGGCCTTCGCGCTCAGTGACCCTGACCAGTCCGGCGGACCGGGCACGCCCGACCAAGCGCCCCAGAGCGGCGTGTTCGAGCGTCATCTGTCCGTGGTGCGCTGAGTCGTTCTCCCAAGGAGCCATCCATGAACGACCAGCCGCCATCAGCGGACAGGCGCCAGGCCCTCCAGACCTACCTGCGAGAGCAGATGCGCCTGACCAAGTCCCAGCGCAACCACCGGGAAGCCCGCAACGAGCTCGTCGAGATACCGCCCGCGCATCCACTGCGGTTCGACGAGCGCGGATTTCCCGTTGCCCAACCGGATCGCGGTGGCCTGAGCGGACGCATCAGGCGTCTGCTCGCCACCCCTCAGTACGAGGGTTTCCACAGCACGGAGAAGCCATGACCCTGGATGGTCAGCGATGACCGTGCCCCAGCCCCCCATGACCATTCCCCATAGCCCGCGCACCGGCGGAGAAGCCCACGCCGAGGCCGTCCAGCGCCTGGACGCGGCCCGCGATGCCCAACATCGTCGGCGCCAGGACGACGACGAGGCCCAGGGCAGCCAGCGGGAGCTAGGCACTGGCGTCGAGCTATCCGCCGCCAACGAGCGGGTGGCGGCCAGCGAGGCTTGGCTTCATTACATCGAGCGCGGCTACTAGATCCAGCGGAATCGGCGCCGCGTCTTGCCGTCGCGAGCTCACGCGGTGGCGAGCCCAACCGCGGAGGCACTACGCGGGGGTTAGCGACTAACTCCCGCCCGGGTGGGTAGATCTCGGGCTGCCGCGCTGGGCGGAGCCGTCGGCAGACAAGCGGACCTTCGTCGCTGGGGGTCCCAAGGACGCCCTGGTGGTGCCGCCCGCGCGGCCTCAGCTCGAGGCCCGGTGCGGGAACGGCGACTGGCCGAATCTGGCCGGTTGGGGATTGAATCCAGGGGTACGCTCAAGCTTGGGCGTCGAGTGCTTTGCGGGACTAGCGAGCCCGCCTAGGCAAAGGTGAACCGGGACTGCGGGACACCGGCGTCCCCCTACGAGCGAGTCTGCCCGGCTAGGCCGGCCTAAGAGCCGCCCGCATCACCGGCTCCTCTCGGCGCGCTCATCGTCCTCCCCGCGCGGCGAGGATCCTCCATTTGGTTCGACGCGTAGCGCAGCGCGCGAAACCGCCGTGGGACGCCTACCCGGGCTTCCGGCCGGCGCGGGGCGCGGTCACGCCACGGCGGGAGCGGCCGGGGTGTAGCTTTGCCGACTCGCAGGCGGCGACCGAGGGGACCATGGACTTCGACCTCAACGACGAGCAGAAGCTGATTCGCGAGACGGCGCGCGACTTCGCCGACGGCGAGATCGCCCCCCGCGCGCGGGAGAACGATCGCAACCACCACTTCGACCTCGAGCTGATCGCCAAGATGGCGGAGCAGGGCTACCTGGGGGCGATCGTTCCCCGGGAGTACGGGGGACCCGGTCTGGACTACGTGACCTACGCCCTGATCGTCGAGGAGGTGGGCCGGGCGTGCTCGGCGATGCGCACGGTGGTCTCGGTGCAGACCTCGCTGGTGTGCTCGGCCATCCTGCGCTGGGGCAGCGAGGAGCAGAAGCACCACTACCTGCCCAAGCTGTGCTCGGGCGAATGGCTGGGCAGCTTCGCGCTGACCGAGCCCGACACCGGGTCCGACGCGGCCAGCCAGAAGACCCGCGCCAAGCGGGTCGACGGGGGTTGGTCGATCAGCGGCGCCAAGATGTGGATCTCGATGGGCAACCACGCCAAGGTCGCGCTTGTGTTCGCCCAGACCGATCCCGAGGCCAAGCACCGGGGGATCGCCTGCTTCCTGGTCGACACCGAACACTCCGGCTACTCGTCGCAGGAGATCCACGGCAAGCTCGGGCTGCACGGGTCCGACACCGCGTCCCTGACCCTGGACGAGGTGGAGGTACCGGAGGACGCCGTGCTGGGCGAGGTCGGCGACGGCTTCAAGATCGCCATGTCGGCGCTGGACTCGGGCCGCTACTCGGTGGCTGCCGGCTGCGTCGGGATCTGCCAGGGCTGCGTGAACGAGTCGGTCTCGTACTCCAAGGAGCGCGAACAGTTCGGCCGTCCGATCGCCTCCTTCCAGCTGGTGCAGGCGATGATTGCCGACATGGTCGTCGAGGCCGAGGCTTCCCGGATGCTGGTGTGGCGGGCGGGGTTCCTCAAGGACGCCGGGCGCCCCAACACCACCGAGACCTCGATCGCCAAGCTGTACTCGACCGAGGCGGCGATTCGCTGCGCCAACACCGCCATCCAGGTGCACGGCGGCGCCGGCTACGTCGACGACCACCCGGTCGAGCGCTACCTGCGCGACGTCCGGGTGACCACGCTGTACGAGGGCACCTCCCAGATCCAGAAGCTGATCATCGGGCGCGCGGCGACGGGGATTAACGCGCTCGTGCCGGCGTGAGCCGCGGGCCGGCGCGCACGATCGGCGTCGTCGGGGCCGGCACCATGGGCGCCGGGATCGCCCAGCTGGCCTGCCAGGCGGCGGGCGCGAGAACGCTGCTGCACGACCCCGAGCCCGACGCGCTCCGGCGCGGAATCGAGACGATCCAGAGCCATCTGAAGCGCGGGGTCGACCGCGGGCGCCTCTCTCAGGACGACGCCGACCAGGCGCAGGACCGCCTGGAGGCGCTCGACTCGCTCGAGGGATTGGACTCCTGCGACCTGGTGATCGAGGCCGCTCCCGAGTCGGTGTCGCTCAAGCGGGAGCTGTTCGAGTCCCTGTCGGGAACCGTCGGCGAAGAGTGCGTGCTGGCCACCAACACCTCGTCGCTGTCGGTCACCGCCCTGGCGTCGGCGGCGTCGCCCCCGGAGCGAGTGGTGGGCATGCACTTCTTCAACCCGGCGCCGATCATGGGGCTGCTCGAGGTGGTGGCGGGCGAGCAATCGGGCGATGACGCCGTGGCGCTGGCCCGGGCGACCGGAGAGGCGATGGGCAAGCGGGTCATCCTGGCCTCGGACGGGCCCGGCTTCCTGGTCAACCGATGCGCGCGCCCGTTCGGGCTGGAGGCCCTGCACCTCCTTCAGGAGCGCCTAGCACCGATCGAGCAGATCGATCGCGTCTGCCGGATGGGCGGCGGGTTCCGCATGGGGCCCTTCGAGCTGATGGACCTGGTGGGGGTCGACACGGGCCTGTCCGTCTCGGAGAGCTTCTACGAGCAGTCCTTCGGCGAGCCGCGCTGGAGGCCGTCGCCGATCGCCGCCCGCATGACGGCCGCCGGGCGGCACGGGCGCAAGTCCGGCCGCGGCTACTACGACTACGGCTCCGATCGCCACCGCCCGGAGGACCCGGACCCGCCCTCCGCCGGTGGCGGGTCGGGCCGCCTGGTGGTGGCCGGCGATCTGGTGGTGGCCGAGCAGCTGCGCGCCGCGGCCGCCGGCGCCGGCTACGAGGTCGTGGAGGGCCTGGAGCCCCCCTTCGAGACGCCGTGGCTGATCGTCGACTGCAGCGCCGGCGAGCATCCGCTGCCGCTGGAGGGCGGCCCGCAGGCGCTGCTGTGCGCCGAGGGGGCGCTCGGCCAGCTCGATCCGGCGGGCACCGCCGCCGGCTTCCACGCGCTGCCGCCGCTCGACGATAGCCGGCTGGTCGAGCTCACCCGCACGCCGAGCACCTCGCCGGTCGCCGCCGAGCGCACCGAGCGCCTGTTCCAGACGTTGGGAAAGCAGGTCGAGTGGGTGGGCGACGCGCCGGGGTTGGTGCTGGGCCGCATCGTCTGCCAGCTCGTCAACGAGGCGGCGTTCGCGCTGACCGAGGAGGTAGGCAGCGCCGAGGACATCGACGCCGGCGTGGTGCTGGGGCTGAACTATCCGCGGGGAACCCTGAGCTGGGCGGACGGCATCGGACTCGACCACGTGCTCGGGGTCCTCGACGCTCTCCAGGAGCACTACCGGGAGGAGCGCTACCGCGCGGCGCCGCTGCTGCGCGCCCATGTGTGGGAGGGGCGGCTGGGACGCCATGCCGGCGCCGGCTTCTTCGACTACGACAACGACGAATAGCCGCCGCCGGGCGGCCGGCGTATCACGTTTTCGCCGCTCGGCGCGTTCCACCCCCGTGCCGCTGCCGCCGTTCCAGCGCTTCCTGGACGAGCACCGGGACCCGGTCTGGCGCTTCCTGGTCGCCCTGGTCGGGCGTCAGGAGGCCGACGATTGCTTCCAGGAGACCTTCCTGTCCGCGCTGCGGGCGTATCCCCGCCTCGGCGATGGAGCCAACCTCCAAGCGTGGGTGCTCACCATCGCCCACCGCAAGGCGATCGACTCGCACCGAGGCCGCATCCGCCGGCCGGTGCCGGTCGCCGACGCGGATCCGGGCCCGGCCGCCGACGACCCCGGCAGACCCGAGCCCGAGCTGTGGGGCCTGGTGCGCGGCCTGCCGCCCAAGCAGAGGGCCGCGGTGGCGCTGCGATTCGTGGCCGATCTGCCGCACCTCGAGGCGGCGCGGGTGATGGGCTGCTCGGAGGCGGCGGCGCGCCGGAACCTGCATGCGGCGCTCACCAGACTGAGAAAGGAGTGGCGATGACGAACCTCGAACACGCCCTGCGCGACAGCGCCCCCCCCGCGGACGCCACGGCGGCGGCGACCGCCGCCCGACGGGTGGCCGCCCGCGCCGCCGAGCGGGGGGCGGCCGACGTCGCGTACGCGATCGTCCCCTCACCGATGGGGGCGCTGGCGGGCGTCTGCAGCCGGCGCGGGCTGCTCTGCCTCTCCTACCGGGTGGAGCGCCTCGACGGCCTGCTCGACTCGCTCGCCGGCGCGGTGTCGCCACGGATCGTGGAGTCGCCCGCCCGGCTGGATCCGGTGGCGCGCCAGCTCGAGGAGTACTTCGCCGGCCGGCGGCGGCAATTCGAGCTCCCGATCGACTGGTCGCTCTCGCGCGGGTTCGCGCGCCGCGTGCTGCGCGCCACCGCGGACGTCCCCTACGGAACCGCGACCACCTACACCGACATCGCCGGGCGCGCCGGCAGCCCGCTCGCCGTCCGCGCGGCGGGAAACGCCCTCGCTCGCAACCCGGTTCCCATCGTCGTCCCCTGCCACCGGGTGCTGCGGGTGGGCGGCGGCCTGGGCGGATACGCCGGGGGGCTGGAGCGCAAGCGCTTCCTGCTGAAGCTCGAGGGCGCGCTGGAGGGATGAACCTGCGCTGAGGGCCCGGGCGCCGGAGCCGCTAGGACCGGCTCGGCGCCCAATGCGCCTCGGGCACCTCGCTCGAGGGCACTTCGACCAGCTCGGGCGGCGTCTCGACCGCCGGCGTGTCGCGCAGGTACCACTCGGCGTCCAGCGCGGCCTGGCAGCCGGTCCCGGCCGCGGTCACCGCCTGACGGTAGGTGTGGTCCACCAGGTCACCGGCGGCGAACACGCCCGGCCGGTTGGTGCGGGTGGACTTGCCCTCGGTCAGCACGTAGCCGTTCTCGTCGGTCTCGACCTGGTCGGTGACCAGCTCGGACTGCGGCAGATGTCCGATGGCGATGAAGGCGCCCGCGATCGGCAGCTCGCGGGTCTCGCCCGTCTCTACGTGGCGCAGGCGCGCGACGCCGAGCGCGCCGTCGTCGCCCGGCGCGAACTCATCGACCACGAACGGGGTGAGCCACTCGATGTTGTCGATGTCGCGGGCCCGATCGAGCATGATCTGAGAGGCCCGGAACTCGTCCCGGCGGTGCACCACGGTGACCTTGGAGGCGAACTTGGAAAGGAAGATCGCCTCCTCCATGGCTGAGTCGCCGCCACCGACGATCAGGGCGTCGCGATCCTTGAAGAACGCGGCGTCGCAGGTGGCGCAGTAGGACACGCCCCGGCCGCCGAGCTCCTCCTCGCCCGCCACCCCCAGGCGCTTGTGCTCCGCGCCCATGGCCAGCACCACGGTGCGCGCCCGGTAGGCGTCGTCGTCCACCCAGACGGTCTGGATCCCGCCGGGCTCGGTGGCGAGCTCGAGCCGGGTGGCGTTGTCGGTGACGAACCGGGCTCCGAACCGCTCCGCCTGGTCGCGGAACTCCTGCATCATCTCCGGCCCGCTGACCCCGTCGCGGTAGCCGGGATAATTCTCCACGTCGGTCGTCTGCTGGAGCAGGCCGCCCCAGGCGAACCCCTCGATCACCAGCGGGTGCAGATGCGCGCGCGCGGTGTAAAGCGCGGCGGTGTAGCCCGCCGGGCCGCTCCCCACGATGATCACGTTCTCGACTGGCTGGTCAGCCATCGCCTCTCCCGGCTGTCGAAGTCTTTACTTCACTTTTTATAGTACCGCGTCGGTCAACCATGTTACGTCGCCCCGGCGGGCGCGGCTGGGCTCGGCGGGCGCTCGGCGCGCCAGCGGCTCACGGTCCGCCGGAGCTGGAAGTAGGCGATCGCGCCCGGGATCGTGGGCAGCCAGAAGGCGAACGCCCGGTAGGTGAGCACTGCCACGACCGCCAGACCGGCCGGGACCCCGAAGGCGATGAAGCTGCCGATCATCCCGCCGTCCACGCCGCCGATCCCGCCCGGCAGCGGAAGGGCGTTGGCCAGCATCCCGACGAAGTACGCCATCACGATCACCGCTTTGGACGGCGGGTTGCCGAAGGCGTGGAAGCACGCCCACAACACGGCGATGTCGAAGGTCCACCAGGCGATGGCTCCCAGCACGCCGGGCTCGCGCGCGCGAATCAGCGCCAGCGCGTCGCGCACGCCGCCCGATACCGCGGCGGGGACGGTGGCCGCCCGTCGCGCCCAGCCCGCCAGCCGGCCGAGGCCGCGGCGGTTCGACCAGCTCTCCAGCCGCCGCTCGAAGTCGGCGGGCACCAGCGACATGGCCAGGAAGATGGCGATCGCGGTGCCGCCCAGGGCGGCCGGGATGACCGTGAAGGCCAGCGGAGCCGGGCCGGGGAACACCCCGGTCCGCAGCAGGATCCCGTCCACCACCAGGGTTCCCATGAACACGGCGTACAGCAGCGACATGAAGGCCACCATGCGGCAGGCGACGGTGCGAGCCTCCATCCCCGAGCGCCGCACCGCCCAGGCGGTGAGCGCCACCCCGCCGGCGCCGGCGGCGGCGAACAGCCGCGTCGCCGCCAGCCCGGCCATGGTGATCTGGTAGCTCTCGCGCCAGTCGATGCGCGCAGACCCGCGTACGAAGACGGTCCGGAACAGCACGATGTAGCCGCCGAACGAGAGCACCTCGAATCCGGCGGCGACGGCCAGCCAGCCCGGCTCGCCCGAGTCGATGCGGTTCCAGGTCTCCCGGATCCCGGCCAGCCGGGGCAGGACGAAGTACAGGAAGCCGAGGGCGAACACGAAGAACAGCGCGAAGGCCACCATCCTGCGGCGGGAGACCCCCGCGCGGGGCATCTCCTCGTCGGTGTCGTCGCCGGGCGCCGGGTTGGGCGCGCTCACCGGCGCGGTCGACGCCGCAGGAGTGGTGAGGGCGTCGTCTCGCACGGGCATCCGGCGGCCCGGGCCTCGAGCACCTGGACGCAGCGCGAGACGCGCACGGTCAGGGGCGTGACGGGCGCCGCCGCGCGACGGATGCCCTCGGTCAGGGCCAGCCCCGCGACCAGGTCGATCACGTAGTGCTCGCCCAGGTAGACCAGGGCCAGGCACAGGGTGATCGCATAGCTCCACCCCACCACCGCCGCCGGCCTGCCGACCTCACTCAACAGGTGCGCAGCCATGACCGATGTGGCGAAGTGCAGCGACGGCATAGCGGCCAGTGGATTGCCTCCCAGGAAATCGTAGAGCGGCTGCCACCCGTCTTCCCAGAATTGCTCGCCGTGCTCGTACATCACCCGTCGCAGCGCCGGCATGTCGTCGCCCTCGATGCGCCCCCGCTGCGCCGCGTACCAGGGTGGAGCGGTCGGCAGCGCCCAGTACCCGATCAACCCTAGGTCGAACACGGCGTACATGAGGGTGGCGGCGCGGGTGAACATGTCGCGCCGGCGCACCAGGATGTAGGCCAGCGCGGCGTGCGGGGTCAGGAACCAGATCCAGTGCACCCAGATCAGCAGGCGGTCGAACCTGGTGATCCGGCCCGGCCGCGCCAGCCAGCGCTGGAGGCGCAGGGTGGGCAGCGCGCCCAGCCCCAGCAGACTGTCGACCCGCACCGGATAATCGACGTGGACACGCCGCTCGAGTGCCCCGGGGTCGTCGTGGGGCATCTGGTACAGGGCGATGTACGCCCACATCTGAAGGCAGCACGTGGCCACGTCGCGTGCGCGGGTGCGCGGGCGCAGCACGCAGAGGGCGATGGGGGCCGCGCCCGAGACCACGCCCACGGCGGGCGCCGAGAGGCGCAGCCGCCGGCGCACGAGGGGAGCGGTCACCCCGGCGGCCAGGACGGTCCAGGCGGCGGTCCGGATGGCCCTCGACCCTCGCAACCCGCGCGGAGTATATGTAGCCGGCGCCCGCGCGCCGCCGCCCTGGCTGGCCGGGTCGAGGCCGTCCGGCAGCGGCACGCGCCTTAGAGTCCCGCGCCGCATGTGCGGCATCGCAGGTTGCGTCATGCCCCCGGGCCGGGTCCCGGACCGAGAGGCGCTCGAGCGCATGGCCAGCGCGCTCGCGCACCGCGGCCCCGACGACCGCGGGGTCGAGGTGATCGGCTCGGTCGGCCTGGTTCAGACCCGTCTGGCGATCGTCGACCCTTCGCCTGCCGGACGCGCCCCGATCAGGGGGCCGGCCGGTCGCTGGTGGCTGACCTACAACGGCGAGGTGTTCAACCACCTGGACCTGCGGGCGCGGCTGGGCCCCGACGGCTGGCGCGGCGGCTCGGACACCGAGACGCTGGTGCGGGCACTCGACGCCTGGGGCGAGGCGGCGATCGAGCGCTGCAACGGGCTGTTCGCCTACGCGGCCCTGGACGGGCCGGGCCGGCGGCTGCTGCTGGTGCGCGACCGCTTCGGGGTCAAGCCTCTCTACCTGGCCCACCACGGCGAGGGGCTGTGGTTCGCCAGCGAGATCCGGGCGCTGCTGGCGGCCGGAGTCCCGCGGCGCGCGCGCCGCGAGGTCCTGGCCTACCACGTGGCCTACGGCTGGGCCAACGGGCACGACACTCCCGTCGAGGGAGTCCAACGGCAGCTGCCGGGGACCGTGGTGACGGTGGACCTGGAGACGCTGGAGACGCGCGGGCGCCGCTGGTACGAGCCGGCCGCGGCGGTGGATCCGGAGCTGGCCGGCGCGCTCGAGGGGCGCGGGCGCGCCGAGCTCGCCGACCGGCTGGAGGCCGAGCTGCGCGCCTCGGTCGAGCGGCGGCTGATGGCCGACGTGCCGGTGGGGACGATGTGCTCGGGAGGTCTCGACTCCAGCCTCGTCGCCGCCTTCGCGCGCGAGCGGCACCCGCGCATCGTCGCCTACAACGCGTCGATCGCCGATCAGCCCGCCGCCGACGAGGCCCACTGGGCCGAGCGGGTGGCGTCGGGGCTGGGGATCGAGCTGCGAACCGTGCGCACCGACGCAGCGGCCTGGCGCGCGGGCCTGGTGCCGGCCGTGGCGCACAACGAGTTCCCGCTCATGCACGAGAGCTCGGTGCCCATGGCCCAGATCGCCCGGCTCGCCCGCGCCGATGGGGTCAAGGTGCTGCTCAGCGGCGAGGGCGCCGACGAGCTGTTCGGCGGCTACGACTTCCTCGACCGCGACCCGTTCGAGGCCTTCCAGCCGCGCCGGATGCTGATCGAGCAGCGCGCGCGCCGGCTCCGGGCCCGGATCGGCGACCTGTGGCGCCGGCGCGGGCGTGGCGCGCTGCGCGGCCTGCGCCGGCGCCTGGAGCGGCACCCCCCGTCACGGCTGACGCGGCCGCCGGTCACCGAGGCGGCGGCCGCTTACCACGCCGGCGTGGCCGAGCGCGCGGTCGCGGCGTACGCCCACCACGACGGCGCCCGGAGGGCACTGGAGACCGGCCTGCTGGCTCAGCTCTCGACCTTCCTGCCCCATCTGCTCAACCGCCAGGACAAGAACACCATGCAGGAGTCGATCGAGACCCGGGTACCGTTCCTGGACCCCGCGGTCGTGGCGCTGGCGCTCAACCTGCCGCTCGAGGCCCGGACGCGGCCGGAGCGCAAGGGCGTGCTTCGGGACCTGGGCGCCCGGCATCTGCCCGGCGGGGTGGCGTCCCGGATCAAGGCGGGCTTCGGGTTCGACGTGCGCGAGTATCTGCTGGGGGCCGCGCGGCCGGGGTTCCTGGCCGACGGCCGGCTCCGCGACGAGCTGCGGTTCGACCGCTCCGAATGGGAGTCCGCGATCGGCACGCTGGCCTCGGACCAGGCCCTGCGAACCTGGACGGCCGAGGTGTGGTGCCGCCTGATCCTGGACGGCCAGCCGGTCGAGACGGTCGAGGCCGAGCTGTGGCGCTAGCGTCCTAGGTCGCCGCGCGCGCGAGCCGGCGGGCGCGGGCCTCCTCGACCAGGGCCGACATCAGCCGTGAGCGCTCGTCGACCTCGGGATGCCACTGCACCCCCAGCGCGAAGCGCAGGTCCGGCAGCTCGATCGCCTCCGGCAGCCCCTCGAGGGTGGACCAGCCGGTGACCACCGCGCCCTCCCCCAGGCGATCGATGCCCTGGTGGTGATGGGACTTGGTCCCGTGGAGCTCTTCGCCGGCGGCGCGTGCGGCCAGCGAGCCGGACTCGAGCCGCACGTCGTGGTCGGCTCCCTCGAACGAGCCGAGGGTCCGCCGGTGCTCGTGGTGGCCCAGGGTCTCGGGCAGGTGCTGGTGGAGCGTGCCGCCCAGAGCGACGTTCATGAGCTGCATTCCCCGACAGATCCCGAGCAGCGGCAGATCGGCCTCGAGCGCGCCACGAGCCAGCGCGATCTCCGCCGCGTCCCGTTCGGGGACCGTGCGCACGGTCTCGGGGTGGCGCTCGGCGCCGTACGCGGAGGGGTCGATGTCGGCGCCCCCCGCCAGCACCAGGCCATCGATGAGCTCCAGGATCTCGTCCGTGTCGGCGACCAGCGCCCGATCCGGGGGGATCAGGATCGCCAGCCCGCCCGCCGCCTGCGCCGCCTGGACATAGGACCGGGGAAGGAGCACCGCCTCCTGGTCCCAGTGGCTCCAGCGGGCGCGCTCCAGCGCGGTGCAGATGCCGATCACCGGGCGCGACACCCGCTCCACTATAGGCAGCGGCGTCTGGGGCTCGCCTAATCCGGCGGCTCGACCTCCACCACCCGCCGCTCGTGGGTGCCGAGGCCGATCACCCGATCGCCCTGGCGGACCTCGACGTCGAAGCGCAGCTTGCGCGCGTCGGCGATCTCGCGCAGGGTGGCCCGCACCGTGCAGACCGCCCCCTCCGGGACCCCGGCCACGTGCCGGACACAGACCTCGAAGCCGACCGTCGCCCTCCCGGGCGGCAGCTTGGGAAAGGCCAGCCGCGCCGCGTTGCGCTCCATCATCCCGATCATGCTCGGCGTCGAGAGCACCCGCGCGGCGATCGTGCCGCCCACGTCGGTGGTGTGCCGCTCCTCGACCTCGAACGTGTCGACCCGCTCGTCGCCGACCCGCAGCTCGCCGATCACCACATCGTCAGCCCGCCGCTGACGCCGATCGTCTCCCCGGTCACGTAGGAGGCGTCGTCGCAGGCGAGGAAGGCGATCGCGGCGGCCACCTCGTCGGGCTGACCCGGCCGGCCCATCACGGTCGAGTCGATCATCCCCTGGCGCAGCCGCCCGCCCAGGTCGCTGGCCTCGACCATCGAGTCCAGCAGCGGCGTCTCGATCGGCCCGGGAGCGACCGCGTTGCAGCGCACGCCGTAGTGGGCGCCCTCGCGGGCGATCGCCTTGGTGAACCCGATGACGCCCGCCTTGGCCGCGCTGTAGACGACGCTGGCCTGGGAGCCGCCCCGGCCCGCCTCGCTGGCCACGTTCACGATCGCCCCGCGCTTGCGCCGCTGCATGGCGGGAAGCACGGCGTGGGTCACGGCCAGGACGCTGCGCAGATTCAGCGCCAGCAGGTGGTCCCACTCGCCCTCGTCGGTGTTGACGAAGAACTGGGGAGCCCCTCGGCCACCCCCGGCGTTGTTGACCAGCACGTCGAGCTCCCCCACCTCGGCCACCGCGGCCTCGACCCCGGCCCGGACCGAAGCCACGTCGAGCACGTCCATCTCGAGCGCCAGCCCGTCGAGCTCGCCGGCGACCGCCCGGGCGCCCGGCCCGTCCAGGTCAGCCACGGCGACCCGGGCGCCCTCGGCGGCCAGCCGGCGGGAGGTGGCCGCCCCGATGCCCGAGGCGCCGCCGGTGACCAACGCGGATCGCCCCGCCAGCCTCATGGGGGGCCAACCCTATACTCCGCCGCCGTGTCCGCGGAGGCGCCAACGGTGGCCATCGTCGGCGGGACGGGCGCTCTGGGCTTCGGGCTGGGACTGCGGCTGGGGCGCGCCGGCGTGCGGGTGGTGATCGGCTCGCGCGACGCCGGACGGGCGCACGAAGCAGCGGCTCGGGCCTCCGAGCGGGTGCCCGAGGGCTGGTTCGACGGACGGGTCAACCCCGAGGCGGTGGACGGGGTCCCGGCGGTCGTGCTCAGCGTCCCGTTTCGCAACCAATCCGAGAACCTGACCAACCTCAGGGACGCGCTGCGGCCGGGACAGCTGCTGATCGACGCGACCGTGCCCCTGGCCGCCGCCGTCAGCGGCAAGGCGACCCGGATGCTCGGCGTCCCCCAGGGGTCGGCGGCCCAGCAGGCGGCCGAGATGGTCCCCGACGGCGTGCGGGTGGTCTCGGCCCTGCACACGGTGAGCGCCGCGCAGCTCGCCGACCTGGACGCGCGACTCGACGAGGACGTGCTGGTCTGCGGCGACCGCCGCGACGACAAGCGCGAGGCCGCCGAGCTCATCGCCCGGGTCCCCGGCCTGCGCTGCGTCGACGCGGGACGGCTCGAGATGGCACGGATCACCGAGTCGCTGACCGCCCTGATGATCTCGATCAACGCGCGCTACAAGACCCACGCGGGCGTGCGCATCACGGGCCTGCCCGCCGATCCGTGGCCGGCGGGCGGGTAGTCGTACTCGCCGGCGGCACCGGTGGGGCCAAGCTGGCGCGCGGGATGCTGGATGTCGTGGGCGGCGACCTGGTGGTCGTGGCCAACACCGGCGACGACGTCGAGATCTACGGCGGGCACGTCTCCCCTGACCCGGACCTGGTCCTCTACTGGCTGGCGGATCGCATCGACGAACGCGGCTGGGGGCTGCGCGGCGACACCTTCCACGTGATGGACGGGCTGCGGGAGATCGGCGGTGACCCCTGGTTCGCGCTCGGCGACCGCGACCTGGCGGTCGCGCTGCACCGCCGGGCCCGCCTGGAGGACGGAGCCCGGCTGACGGAGACGCTGGCGGAGCTGGCGGCGGCCCTGGGCGTGGCGGCCGCCGTGCTGCCGATGAGCGACGACCCCGTCCGGACGCGCGTGCGCCACGCCGGCCGCTGGTGGTCCTTCCAGGAGTACATGATCCGGGCCGGCGCCGGCGGGCCGGTGGACGAAGTGGTGTTCGAGGGCGCCGACCGGGCCCGGGCCACCGGCGAGGTGCTCGAGGCGATCTCGCGCGCCCGCGCGATCGTCATCGGCCCCTCCAACCCGGTGGCCTCGATCGGACCGATCCTGGCGGTGCCGGGCATACGGGAGGCGATGGTGGCGGCCCGCTGTCCGGTGATCGCGGTCAGCCCGATCGTGGGCGGAGGCATCGTGAAGGGCCCGACCGACCGCTTCATGCGCTGGGCCGGCCGCGAGCCGAGCGCCTCGGGTGTGGCGGCGACCTACGCCGGCCTGATCGACGGGATGGTGGCCGACGAGGCCGCCGACGGGCTGCCGCTCCTGCGGACCGACACGCTGATGTCCGATGCGCCGTCGCGCCGCCGGGTGGCCCAGGAGGCGCTCGACTTCGCCGCGCGGCTGGGGGGCGGTGACGGGTGAGCACACTCGCCGTCCTGCCGATCAAGCGCCTGGACGCCGCCAAGGGGCGGCTGGACCCGGCGGTGAGCTCCCGGTCACGGCGCGACCTGGCCGCCGCGATGGCCGCCGACGTGCTCGACGCCCTGGGGCAGGTCGGCGGCCTGGCCGGCGTGATCGCGGTCACCGGCGACGTGGAGGTGGCGCGCGCCGCCACGGCCGCCGGGGCGGAGACGGTCGAGGACCCGCGGGACGCCGGGCAGAGCGCGGCCGCCCAGATGGGGATCTCCCGGGCCCTCCATCGCGGAGCCGATCACGCGCTGCTGGTTCCGGGCGACTGCCCGATCCTCGACCCCGCCGAGCTGGAGGTGCTGCTCGCCGGGATGGTGGCGGAGCCCTCGGTCGCGGTGATCCCGGACCGCCACGGCACCGGCACCAACGGCCTGCTGCTGACCCCGCCCGAGGTGATCTCGCCCGCCTTCGGGCCCGGCTCGTTCGCGCGCCATGTCGAGGCGGCCCGGCGGTCCGGGGCCCTGGTGTTCGTCGAGCGCCTGCCGTCGCTCGCCCTCGACGTCGACACCGCCGGCGACCTGGCGGCGCTGCGCCGGGCGCTGGCCGAGTCGCCGGCGGCGGCGCCCCGGACCCGCGGGGTCCTGCCCGCCGTGCCGGCAAGCGGGGCGTGACGTCTTGACCGTGTCAGCCGCGCCGCTGGGCGGGATCCCGGAGGTCGGCGTTGGCGTCGACCTCGCCGGGGTGCTGGCGGCGGCCGCCGAGACCGTCGGCGGCCTGCGCGACGGCGACATCCTGGTGGTCGCCCACAAGGTGGTCTCCAAGGCGGAGGGCCGCGTTCGCCACCTGTCGGACGTGCGCCCGGGCGAACCGGCCCGCCGCCTGGCCGCCGAGCAGGACAAGGACCCGCGCCACGTCCAGGTGGTCCTCGACGAGGCCGCCGACCTGGTCCGCGCCGAGCGCGGCGTTTTGATCTGCCGCACGCGGCACGGCTTCGTGTGCGCCAACGCCGGGGTGGACGCGTCCAACGCGCCGACGGCCGGCACCGTGGTCCTCCTCCCCGAGGACCCCGATGCCTCGGCCCGACGGCTGCGGGCGCGGCTGCGCGACCTGACCGCCAGTGCGCCCGCCGTGCTGGTCACCGACTCGTTCGGCCGGGCCTGGCGGCACGGCCAGTCCGAGGTGGCGATCGGATGCGCCGGGCTGTCGCCGCTCGACGACTGGCGCGGGCGCCCCGACGCCGGAGGGCGCACCTTGCGGGCGACCTGGATCGCGGTGGCCGACCAGGTCGCCGCCGCCGCCGACCTGGCCCGGGCCAAGGACTCGCGGGAGCCGGCGGTGGTCGTGCGCGGGCTCGAGCGCCACGTCACCGTGCAGGACGGTCCCGGCGCGGCGACCCTGCTGCGGGGACCCGCCGAGGACCTGTTCCGCTGAGGGACCGGCTCGAGGCGCAATACTGGCCTTGGTGTCCGGCGACAACGTCGAGATCGTGCGGCGCATCCTCGAGGCCTGGCGGGAGGGGCGGTCTCCCGCGGAGGAGGGCCTGCTCGACGAGGAGGTGGAGTGGGTCAACGCCCCGGAGGCGGTCGAGCCCGGGACGCGCCACGGCATACGTGCCTTCGAGGCCGCGGCCGCGAATGTCGTCCAGTCGTTCGAGAACGTCCGGCTCGAGGTGGAAGAGCTGGTCCCGTACGGCGACCAGGTGCTGATGATGGGGACCCTGGTGGTACGCGGACGCGAGAGCAGCGCCGAGCTGCGGCAGCGGGTGGGCCAGCTATGGACGCTGCGTCAGGGTCGAGCGCTCCGGGTCGAGCTGTCCACCGACCCCGAACGCACCCGCGCCGCGCTCGACGCCGAGCGCGCGTCACACTGACCGCCCGAACGCCGGGTCAGGCCGGGACCGGCAGCTCGTAGCGGCGCCGGATGCCGTAGAGCGTCGTCCGCTCGGCGGCCGGGCGCCCGGCGCGGTGGGCGGCGGCGACGAAGTCCTCGGGCGCCAGTCGCACGCCGTGGTAGGAGCCGGCCATGCGCGAGATCGACTCCTCCATGAGCGTGCCGCCCAGGTCGTTGACACCCCAGCGAAGCGACTCGGTGGCCGCGTCCAGGCCCATCTTCACCCAGGACGCCTGCAGGTTGCGCACCGTGCGCCCGAGCGCCAGCCGGAACACCGTGGTGTGCTTGAGGTTCTCCTCGCGGGAGATCTCCTCGATCCCGTGGGTGCGCCCGAGCAGCGTGTGAAACGGGATGAACGAGAGCGGCACGAACTCGGTGAAGCCGCCGGTGCGTTCCTGGAGATCGCGCACCACCCGCATGTGCTCGGCCAGCTCCCAGGGCTCCTCGATGTGGCCGAACATGACGGTAACCGTGGAGCGCAGGCCCGCGGCGTGCGAGGCCTCGATGACCTCCACCCACCGGGCGACCGGAAGCTTGTTGGGGGAGATCCGCTCGCGCACCCCGTCGTGCAGGACCTCGGCCGCGGTGCCGGGCGTCGAGTCGAGCCCGGCGTCCCGCAGGCGCTCGAACACGGCGATCGGCGCCAGACCCGACATGTCGCACATGTGCGCGACCTCCATCGGGGAGTAGGCGTGCAGGTGGAGCTCGGGCGCCACCTGCTTGGCCACCCGCAGCCAGTGCTCATAGTCCTCGAGCGCCCACTCGGGATGGATGCCCGACTGCATGCAGATCTCGGTGGCGCCGAAGTCGACCGCCTCCTGGACCCGGCGCACGAACTCGTCCTCGTCGTGCTGGTAGGCGTCGGGCGAGCGCCGGCCCTGGCCGAACCCGCAGAAGGCGCACCCGACGATGCAGATGTTCGACACGTTGATGTTGCGGTTGACCACGAAGGTCACCGTCTCGCCGGCCAGCTCGGCGCGCAGCTCGTCGGCGGCGGCGCGCATCTCCTCCACCGCCTCCGGGCGTCGCTCGGCGAACAGGGCGGTCAGCTCTTCGGCGGACAGCCGCCGGCCGTCGCGGCCCCGCTCGACCGCCGCCGGGACCAGGTCGGCCCGGATCGGGCGATCCTGTCGGCGGCCCGACCCGCGCCGGGGGACGAACGACCAGTAGCGGCGCTTGATCACGTCGAGGACGCCCTGCGCGAGCCAGTCGGAGTCGATGAACTGGGGGTAGACGCACAGGCGCTCGGTGAGCGCGAACCCCTCCGCCGCCAGACGCCGGCGCACCTGGTGAGGCGAGGGAAACGGATGCTCGGGAGAGATGTGATCGCCGTTGGCGGACAGGCCGCCCAGGTCGGTGGCGCCCTCGTGCACCAGGTCCAGCCACCAGTCGGAGAGGTTGGGAGGCACCTGGACGCCCACTTCGGGCATCAGCCGGCGGCACTCGCGGACCAGCCGCCGCATGTCGTCGACACTCACCGGGCAGGCCCAGTCGGGCCGCGCCAGGCTCGGGCCGTCGGCCACGCCGGTGCGCCAGTACTCGCGGGCCGCTCCGTCGGCGATCTGGGCGGGCTCGCGGCCGTAGTAGGACTGGTGGGGCACGAAGTTCTGGAGGATCACCTCCTGGATGTGCCCGTGGCGGTGATGGGCGGCCGCCAGCGCCTCCAGCGAGGCGATCCGCTCGTCCTCGGTCTCCCCGATTCCCACCAGGATCCCGCTGGTGAACGGGATCCGCAGCTCGCCGGCGGCGTGGATCGTCTCCAGCCGGCGCGCCGGATGCTTGGTCGGCGAGCCGGCGTGGACGGTCTCCATGAGCCGCTCGGAGATCGACTCGAGCATCAGCCCCTGGGACGCGGTGACCTCACGCAGCCGGGCGAGGTCCTCCCGCGACAGCACCCCCAGGTTGGTGTGCGGAAGCATCCCGCGCTCGAGCGCGCGCTCACATGTCCAGGCCACGTAGGAGGTGAAGTCTCGGTGCCCGTGCTCGCGCAGGCGCGCCGCCACGTCGGGATTCACCTCGGGGCGCTCGCCGGTCAGGACCAGCAGCTCCTTGACGTTGCGCCGGGCGGCATCGTCGAGCATCCGCTCGACCTCCTCGGGCGTGTACAGGTGAGCCCGGTGGGTGGCGAACGCGCAGTACTTGCAGTAGCAGCGGCAGGTGCGCGACAGCGAGAGCGTCAGGTTGCGGGAGAAGGTGACCCGCCGCATCGGCTCAGAGTCTAGGCAGTGGCCCCCGGTTCCGGGCCGGAGGGCGGGATCGGGTCAGTCCAGCGTGTCTATCGGCCGCCGTGCCACCCGCTCCTGGGGGTCGAGGACCAGCGCCCTGTATCCCTGCGCCGCGGCGAGCGCGCCCAGCAGGGGGCCGACGATGTAGATCCACGCGCTGGCGAACTGGCCGCCGACGAGCGCCGGGCCCAACCAGCGGGCGGGGTTGAAGCCAGCGCCGTCGAGCGGGGCCAGGGTCATCACGCCCAGCCCGAGCGCGATGCCGATCACCAGCCCGGCCCAGGCCCGCTCGCCGCGCGGGTCGACGGCGGTCCCCATGATCGCCCACATGAGGACGAAGGTCCCGATCACCTCGCACAGGAGGCCGAGCAGCGCGCTGCCGTGGAGCAACCGGTCGGACACCGCCGTGGCCCCGTAGTCGACCGCCCGACCCGGCTCGAGCAGCAGGAGCTTCACCACCAGGGCAGCGGCCACCCCGCCCACCAGCTGCACCACCCAGTACACGGCGGCGTCGAACGGCGAGATCTTGCGCAGCGTGAGCAGGCCGAAGGTCACCGCGGGGTTGAAATGGGCCCCCGAGGTGCCGCCCAGCGTGTAGACCAGCATGGCCAGGACGAAGGCGTGCACCAGGCCGATCACCGCGAAGTCGGTCGCGCCGACGCCGCCGGGAGAGCTGACCACGACGATCGAGGCGATGAAGAAGACGAGCAGGAACGTGCCGAGGAACTCGGCGGCGTAGGCGGTCGGTCCGCGTGCTTCCACGGGGGGTCTCCTTGGGGGCGGCGGGGGGCGGCGCGATTCTATGGGCCGGGACGGCTAGCCGATGATCCGGCGCAGCAGGCGCGGGGCCAGCAGGCGGGCGCCGGCGGCCAGGGCGTAGGGCCGCGGGACGTAGCGCTCGGGCCTGCGGCGCAGCCCGGCGTCGACGATCGCCTCGGCCACCCGGTCCGGCCGCGCCACCATCCAGCGGGTCAGGCGGCGCTCCACCAGCCCGCGCTGCGGGAAGCCCTCGGTGGCCACGAACCCCGGCAGCACCAGCCCCACGTGCACCCCCCGGCCGCCCTCCTCCAGCGCCAGCGCGTCCGTCCAGGCGGCGAGCGCGGCCTTGCTGGCTCCGTAGGCGCCCGCCCCCGGCCGGGCCACCCGGGCGGCCACGCTGGAGACGTTGACCATCGCGCTCGGCGCCGAGCGGCGCAGCAGGGGAAGCAGTGCCTGGCTGAGGCGGACGACGGCGTCGAAGTTGAGCTCCATGGTCCGACGGACGTTCTGCTCGCCGCCCTCCTCGAACGTCGCCCCCCAGGCGGCGCCCGCGTTGTTGACCAGGAGGTCCAGCCGCCCGTGCTCGCGCTCCACGGCCTGCGCGACCGCGCTCGGCGCGTCGGCGTCGACCAGATCGGCGGCGACGATGGTCGCCCCGCCGAGCTGCGAGGCCAGCGAGCGCAGCCGCTCCTCGCGCCGGGCCACCAGCACCAGCTTCGCATCCGGCTCGCGGGCCAGCCGCCGGGCGGTGGCCTCGCCGATCCCGCTGGAGGCGCCGGTCACCAGCGCGATCATTCCGTGCCCCCCAGAACGAGCTCGAGCAGGGTCGCGCCCTCGCGCGCCATCCTCGACCGGGGAACCACCAGATCGAAGCCGACCTCCTCGGCTCGCCGCCTGGTGGCCGTGTCGACGTGCGAGTAGAAGGCCAGGGTCCCGATGCCCCGCAGCTCTCCGCCGGCCCGCATCGAGTCGACCAGGGTGGCGCCGTCGACCTCGTCGGTGGTGAGGTCGATGATCAGCGCGTCGGCATTCTCGGCCTGGGACCAGGTCTCGTCCTCCTGCGAGCACAGCGCGACCTCGTGGCCGGCGTCCTCCAGCATCGAGATCAGCCTCGAGCCAAACAGCAGATCGGGCACGAGGGCGACGACGCGGGCCACTACTGGGCCCGGATGCGGCGGAACTCCTGCCGAACCGACTCGGGGCGACCCCACATCGGGGTGACCTCGACGCGCCCGCTGCGCACCTCCCGGACGACGATCTCGCCTTCGATCCCGGCGTCGTCGAGCAGCTTGAGGGTGCCGTGCACGGTGGGTGCCGATGCTGCGTGGCCGAAGCGGTGGGCGACCAGGATCCGCCAGTGCCAGTCGTGCCGCGAGTACGGCTGCGCGTTGCACGTCACCATGTAGACGGCGACGTCGATGTAGCGCGTCTCATCCCTGATCCGCAGGTCGAGCTCCAGGTCGGTCCAGTCGTCCGGGAGCGAGTCCACGATCTGCGAGAAGCGCTCGGCGAGCCCCATGTGCAGCAGCAGCCTAGCGGCCAGGGCGCGGCCGGCCGCCGGCGCTAGCCGGAGAACGTCTGGTACAGCAGGAAGACGTTGAGCGTGATGATCAGCGCCGCCATCAGCGACGCCACGGCGGTGGTCAGCCGGCGGTTGACCAGCGCGCCCATGACGTCGGCGCGGCGGGTGAGCAGCACCAGCGGGACCAGGGCGAACGGGATCCCGAAGGACAGGACCACCTGGCTGAGCACCAGCGACCAGGTCGGGTTGAGCCCGAGGCCGAGCACCACGAGGGCCGGGGCCATCGTGACCAGCCGTCGAAGCGGGAGCGGGATGCGTCGGCGGATGAACCCCTGCATCACCACCTGGCCCGCGTAGGTGCCGACGCTCGACGAGGCGAAGCCGGAGGCCAGCAGCGCCAGCGCGAAGGCCAGCGCGGCGCCCGGGCCGGCCAGCGTCTCGAACCCGGTGTGCGCCCCCTCGATCGTGTCCACCGCCGTCTGGCCCGATCCGTGGAACAGCGACGCGGCGGTGATCAGCATCGCCATGTTGATCAGGCCGGCCAGCCCCATCGCGATCATCACGTCGATGCGCTGGAAGCGCAGCAGACGCCTGCGCTCGTCGTCGCCGCTGGCCGGGATCCGGCTCTGGGTGAGCGCGGAATGCAGGTAGATGACGTGGGGCATGACGGTGGCGCCGAGGATGCCGGTCGCCAGCAGGATCGAGCCCGTTCCGGCGAACTCGGGCAAAAAGCCGCGCGCCACCGCGCCGGGATCCGCGCCGATGCGCAGCGTGTCGTAGAGAAAGCCGAGCAGGATCACTCCGAGCAGCCCGGCGATGACCAGCTCGAAGCGTCGGTGGCCCCGGCTCTGCAGGGCGAGGATGGCGAACGCCACGACCCCGGTCATGAGCCCGGCGACGAACAGAGGCACGCCGAACAGGAGGTTGAGGGCGATCGCCGCCCCGATGAACTCGGCCAGGTCGGTGGCCATCGCGATCAGCTCTGCCTGCACCCACAGCCCCCACGAGACCGGACGTGGGAAGTGCTCGCGGCAGAGCTCGGGAAGGTTGCGTCCGGTGGCCAGCCCGACCTTGGCGGACAGGCTCTGGATGAGCATCGCCATCAGGTTGGCGGCGAGGATCACCCACAGCAGCAGATACCCGTACCTGGCCCCGCCGGAGATGTTGGTGGCGAAGTTGCCCGGGTCGACGTAGGCGATCGCGGCCACGAACGCCGGGCCCAGCAGGGCGAGCGACCCCCGAACCCGGCCGCGGGCCCGCAGCCGCTGGAGCGCGGTCCTGGTCGGGGTGGGAAGCGCGACGCTGCCGGTGCCGGCGTCGCCGTTCATCGGAGGGGGCGGCGGGTTCAACCGTGCACCTCCACCCGCATCGCCCCGGCCAGTCCACCGCCCAGCACGTGGACGTCCGCGCCGAACCGGGCGAAGACCGGGCCGCCGAACGGCTGGCGCTCGACGACCTCGAGCCGGTCTCCGGGCGACACCCCCCGCTCGGCCAGATACCGCAGCATCTCCGGGTCGGAGTCCGAGACGCGCACGAAGGTGCCCCGCTGGCCGGACTCCAGCGAGTCCAGCGCCTGGGTCGCCGGCTCCTCGATCCGCCCGTCGCGGGTGGGGATTGGATCCCCGTGGGGGTCGTGGGTCGGATCGCCCAGCTTGGCGGCGATCAGTTCCTCCAGGTCCTCGGAGAGGACGTGCTCGAGCACCTCGGCCTCGTCGTGCACGCGATCCCACGGGACGCCGAGCGACTCGCTCAGGTAGAGCTCGAGCAGGCGGTGATGGCGGAGGACCTCGAGGGCGAGGGCCTGCCCGTCCGGCGTCAGGCGCACGCCCCGATAGGGGACATGGGTCACCAGCCCGAGCTCGTCCAATCGCCTGACCATGCCCGACGCCGAGGCCGGGGTCACGCCCAGGCGTTCGGCGAGGGCGTTGGTGGAGACGGCGCCACCGCGGCGCGACTCCAGCGAGTAGATCGCCTTGGCGTAGTCCTGGACGGCGGAGGATGGTTGGACGCCGATGCTGGTCACGCCAAGATTATGGCATACCGAAACCTGGGTTGAGGCGGTGCCGTACCTGGACCGGCGCGCCTGAGCCGCCGGCTATCCTCGGGTCATGGCCACCGCGCAACCGTTGATCCGCGAAGACGAGGTCGTCACCACCGCCTGCGGGCTGCTCGACCGATCCGAGCGCGGCAAGCTGGCGCTGACCGGCCCCGAGGCCAAGCAGTTCCTCAACGGCCAGGTCACTAACGACGTCGAGGGACTCGAGCCGGGGCGTGGCTGCTACGCCGCCTTCCTCACCCACAAGGGGAAGATGCGGGGGGACCTGCGGGTGCTCGACCTGGGCGACGAGCTGTGGCTGGACACCGAGCGGGCCACGCTGCAGGAGCTGTTCAACCTGATCCGGCGCTTCAGCGTGGGCTACGACGTTGCGCTGCACAAGCGGACGCTGGAGCGCGCGCTGCTCTCCCTGGTGGGGCCGGAGTCCCGAGCCGTCGCGGGCGCCCGGAGCCTGGGAGCCGACGAGCACGACAGCGCCGCCGGCGAGATCGCGGGCGTGCCGGTCCGCCTGGTCGCGACCGACCTGGGCCTGGACGTCATCTGCGAC
>Ga0126309_10000142_pt1 | contig 24120 bp, 23 predicted proteins | sample Plot56_FD_92541 | JGI IMG/M metagenome (GOLD analysis project Ga0126309, IMG submission 92541) | Serpentine soil microbial communities from UC McLaughlin Reserve, CA, USA - Plot56 | ecosystem: Environmental > Terrestrial > Soil > Grasslands | place: USA: UC McLaughlin Reserve, Lake County...
CCCGAGTCGATCGTGAGCCGCTGCGGGTGGTACCACGCGGTCCCGTCGAGTCCCTTCAGGCCCCAGCCCGAGAACATGCGCGCGTAGCGCTTGAGCGGCGTGAGCTCGCCGGCGTTGTCCCAGCCGACGGGGTCTCCGCTCGAAGCGAGGTGACCCAGATGCGCCTGTGCCGCGACCAGACCGTCGGGAGAGGTCTCGGTGGCGGGCGTGTAGCTGTACTAGAAGGCGTTGGTGACCCGAACAGGCGGCTTCAGGTTGGCGGGAAGCAGCGGCCAGGCCTGGCCGATGGAGGGAGAGTCCGGGTCCAAAAACACGCCGGATGCGCCGGTGGAGTTGAAGAGGCCGGTGTAGGGAGCGGGGATGCCTCCGAAGGTGAGCCACGGTGAGGGGGAGGCGGCGAAGTTCTCGAGGGCCTCCTCGGCCGCGGCCCGAGTGATCGGCGTCGGGCTGCTGCCGCCGTCGATGAACACGAGCCCCGAGAGCCCGCGCGCTCCGGGCTTGCCGCCGAAGTTCCAGGTGGCGTACGCGGAGGTGATCGAGCCTCCAAGCGAGTGCCCGCCCACCACCACGTGACGTCCCACCCGCTGCGCCGACTTCACCACGCGCCGCAGGTCCTCGACCTCCACGCGCATGCCCCACCTGCGCGCGTAGGCCACCTGGGCGTCCGGGATGAACTCGAAGTGCTTCGTCACGCTCGAGTCCGTGAGCCAGCCGAGGTAGTAGTCGAACAGCGCCTCCCCGCTGAGGTGGCCGGTCTTCGCGCGGTTGAGGGCGGAGTGGTCCTCGAGCAGGTTCTCCCTGCGCTCGACGGCCCACACCTGCCATCCCTTCGCCCTGCGCACGACGTCCTGCGCGAGCGGGGCGAAGTAAGCGGCGCTCGCGGACGTGCCGGGGTTCAGCACGAGGATGTTCTTCGCGCTCCGTGGACCCACCTTCAGGACGCCCACCTTGTTGTACTTCGCGGGCGTGCCGGGCGCGTGGAAGCCGGCCAGCCGCTCGAATCTCACGGCCGCTGAAGCGGAGGCCGGAAGTGCGCAGAGCGCGATTGCAAGGGCGAGGCAGAGGCTCCGGAGGCGCATGCTCGCAAGCTATCAGAACATCTCGGGGTGAATGTGCCGAATGCTTGGACCGTCCACCACCAGCAGTTCGAGCCGGTTCGCACCGCGTCGGAGCGTGCGTTCGGGGATCAGAACCGAGAACTGCTCGGCCCCCGTGCCCTCGAGCGTGAACGTGCGGCCGGTGGCCGCCACGCGTCCGTTCAGAGCCACGAGCAGCACCCGCCCGCCGCCGTGCGGGCCCGGGTCGATGCGCCCCACCAGCCGTGCCGGCACGAAGCCGCTGTCGGGATCGACGTCTCGGTAGCGCTCCGGGTGGGCCACGAGCGCCCGCTCCCCAGCTGCCGGCAGCGGCGACAGCTCGCTGACGGGGACGCCGAGCAAATCGGATCGCGGGCCGGACGAGTAGACGCCACGGGCGAACAGCCGCAGCTTGCGTGCCAGCGCCGCGCGTCGCTCGCTCTGGTAGCCCGGGGTGTCGACCGGATGGACGTGGCGGAACTTCTTGGCGATGATCACGCGCCGGCGCTGAGCCGCGGCCGTGGGCGCGCGCGCCGAGCGGCCGTCGATCGCCCAGGGGATGCGCACTCCGAGAATGTCGGCGAGCGTGGGGAGGACGTCCACCGTGCGCAGCGGCGTGTCGCTGATGCGCCCGCGCCTCTGGCCCGGCGCCTTCACGAAGAACGGCACGGGCGCGATGTCCTCCACGTTCGCGGCGCGGACGAGTCGCCGGTCGTGGCCGCGCCGGAAGCTGATGCCGTGGTCTGCCACCACCGCCACCAGCGCCCGGTCGTAGATCCCAAGCTCGTGCAGACGGTCGAGCAGCCTGCCGAGCAGGCGGTCCGTGGCGCCGAGCTGGAGCAGGTGACGCGCGTAGCTCTGCTTCACGAGGAAGGGCACGTCGTAGCTTGGCCGGCCCTCGAGGCCGGGAAGGGCCTCGCGCGGCGAGCTGCGGTAGCGCCGGCCGGAGGGCAGGTACTGGAACGGTACGTGCGGGAGCAGGGTGTGGATCAGGTGCAGCCGGGGGAGCGGGCCGCCCTCGATGTTCCCCACGAAGTCCTCGAACCGCTGCGGACGTCCGGCGGCGAGGTTGGCGTGCAGGCGCCGGTAGCGGTGGCGCTTGGACTCTGGCGGTGTCCGCCGGTTGGCGGCCACCGCCGCCGCCGTGTCGGGCACGGTGTCGAAGTCCACCTGGTTGGGCAGCAGCAGATGCCCGTAGGCGCGGGTCAGCTCGCCAGACAATGAGCGCATCCGTGCACCGAAGCCCTCGCCCTCCGTGGGCGCGCAGAGCCTCGGCGCACACAGGGCGGTCCCGTCCTCCCGGACGTGCAGCTCGTAGCGCCCGTGGAGCAGGCTGAAGATGTTCTGCGGATGGTCGGCGGCCACCGGCAGGCGCTCCTGGCGGGGGAGGCGCCCGTCGAGGATCGCCGGCACGGCGTAGGGCGTGTCCTGATCGACCGACGCGGTGTCGCGGTACCAGGTGGAGTCGCCCGCGAGACGCGCGAAGCTCGGGTAACGGCGCGCGTCCACACGTCCGCGCGCGTCCATCAGCGACTGCACGGGGAACTCGTCGAAGATCACGACCACCACGGGAGTGCCCGGAGCGTCGTCCACGAGCGGCGACGCGTCTGAGAGCAACAGGAAGACCGCGAGGAACACGAGCGGCGCGGGGCTGAGGACCATGAGCAGCACGCGCGCGCCCGCGACGCCCGCGTAGACCGCGGCGCCGCCTGCGCCTGCGATCAGCGCCAGCGCAAGGGCGGGCGCCCAGGTGTCGAACGGGAGCAGCTGGAGGACGATCGCCGCCACCAGCACGGCCACGTATCCGAGTTGGAGGCCCCACGCGAGCGCGCGGCTCACGAGGCCCGCGAGCCATTCGACACCCACGAGCAACAGTGGCGCGATCACCGCCACGCCGACTGCGAACACCACGATGTCGCCGCCGGGCGAGCCGCGGGTGGAGAAGAACTCCGGGTGCCCGCCGAGCAGGCCGAGGAGCGGCTGCGCCACCGCGAGCCCCCACAGCGCCGCGATCTGGGCGGCACGCTCGAGAAGCTCCCGTGGCCGCCAACCCGGCTCGCCGCCGCTCACCGGCGGGACCCTAGCGGCCGCTCAGTGGCCACAATCCCCGCAGTGGAGGATTTCGAGATCGTCCTGGTGGCACTGTTCGTCTCGGTCGCGGGGCTGAACACGATCGCGCGCTGGCTGTCGGTGCCCTATCCGATTCCGCTCGTGCTGGGCGGGCTGGCGCTCGGTCTCGTCCCGGGCATCCCGGAAATCGAGCTCGACCCCGACCTGGTGCTCGTCGTGTTCCTGCCGCCACTGCTGTACGCGGCGGCCTTCTTCGCGGATCTGCGGGCGCTGCGTGTGGACCTCCGCCCGATTTCGATGGCGTCGGTGGGGCTCGTGCTCCTGACGATCGGGGCGGTTGCCGTGGTGGGGCACGAGGCCATCGGTCTGTCGTGGCCGATGGCCTTCGCGCTCGGCGGGATCGTCTCGCCCACGGACCCGGTCGCGGCCACGGCGATCATGCGTCGGCTGGGCGCCCCGCGGCGCCTCGTGAACCTGATCGAGGGCGAGAGCCTCGTGAACGACGCGACCGCGCTCGTGGCGTACCGCGTGGCCGTGGCGGCCGCGGTGGGGGGCAGCTTCTCCGCGCTCGACGCTGGACTGGAGCTGGTGGGTGCGGCCATCGGCGGCATCGCGATCGGTCTCGCGGTCGGCTACCTGGTCGCGGAGATCCGGGGCCGGCTCGAGGACGCGCCCACCGAGATCACGATCTCGGTGCTCACCGCCTACGCGGCCTACATCCCCGCGCACGAGCTCGGCCTCTCGGGCGTGCTGGCCGCCGTGACCACCGGCATCTACCTGGGCTGGCGTGCCCCCGAGCTGGTCACGCCCGAGACTCGTCTCCAGAGCTTCGCCGTCTGGGAGATCCTCGTGTTCCTGCTGAATGCCACGCTGTTCATCCTGATCGGGCTGCAGCTGCCGGTGATATCGCACGGTCTCGACAGCTACTCGACCGGCGAGCTGGCGGGCTATGCGGCGCTCGTCTGCGCAACCGTGATCGGCACCCGCTTCCTGTTCACCTTCACGGCGCCGTATCTCGTTCGGGCACTGGACCGCCGCCCCGACCAGCGCGCGCGACGCGTGGACGCCCGCGTGCGGACCGTGTCCGCGTGGGCGGGGATGCGTGGAGCCGTTTCGCTTGCCGCAGCCCTGTCCCTGCCTCTCGAGACCGACGCCGGCGCCGCGCTGCCCGGCCGCGACCTGATCCTCTTCATCACCTTCGCCCTGATCCTCGTCACCGTGGTCGGCCAGGGACTGACGCTGCCGTACCTGGTCCGGCGCCTCGGCGTGCTCGAGGACGGTGCCGAGGAGGAGGCCGAGGAGGTACGCGCACGCTACATCGCAGCGCGGGCCGCGATCGAGCGGCTCGAGGAGCTCGCGGTGGAGGACTGGACCCGCGACGACACCGTCGACCGCCTTCGCAGGCTGTACGAGTTCCGCCAGCGCCGCGCGAAGGTGCGGTCCGGCCACATCGAGGACGACGACGGCATCGAGGAGCGGTCGCTCGCCTACCAGCGGCTGCTGCACGAGCTCTACCGCGCGCAGAGGCACGCCGTGGTCCAGCTGCGCAACGGCGGCGAGATCAGCAACGAGGTGATGCACAGACTCGAGCGCGAGCTCGACCTCGAGGAGTCACGGCTCGAGATCTGACGCGCGTTGAGGAGGGACGGCGTTCTCGGTAACTTGCAGCGTACGGGTGCAACGTTGAGCGTTGATCTCCAACAGCCCTCCTCCCGGGACTCCTCGGCGGGTGCTGGGTGGGAGGATTGCGGCGGTCCGGGTGCATGGAAGGCCGACGTGCCGCCCGGCGCGAAGCCCAACTCCTGGATCAACCCGAAGACGCTGTGGGCGGCTCGCAACGACGTGCTCGCCAAGCATCTGTACGACCCCGTCGACCGTGCGCGGGTGGCATGGGTTCGCCTGGCGCGCGAGCGGGCCGCCGCGAAGGGGTACGACAGCGATTTCGTCATCTCGCGCGGGGAGGGCGGCGCGGTGTCGTTCCTCCTCGTGGGCGACCCCGGCGAGGGGGACGACAGCCAGTACGCCGTGGTTCCCGCGCTCCTCTCGCAGGCGGATGGGGTGGACTTCACGATCATCTGCAGTGACGTGATCTACCCGGCCGGGGAGGGGGGCGACTACCGCACGAAGTTCTTCCAGCCCTACCGCGACCTCGACACGCCCGTGTTCGCGGTCCCGGGCAACCACGATTGGTACGACGGGCTGCACGGCTTCATGTCGCACATCTGCGGGATCGACACTCCTCAGGCGCCGCTCGAGGTGGGGCCTGGCCTGAGGGGAAAGCTCGCGCGGCGCCTGTGGCGGCGCACCATGCCACCGGAGGACGAGGAGCTGGCCGACATGCGCAAGGCCCGCTCACGCCACACGCAGATCTGCGATCCGCCGCAGCCCGGGCCCTACTGGGCGATCGACACGGGCCCGCTGCGGATCGTGGGAATCGACACGGGGGTCGTCGGCTCGATCGACGCGCAGCAGGCGGAGTGGCTGCGGCGAGTGTCGTTCGACTCCGACCGCCCCAAGATCCTCGTGACCGGGAAGCCGCTGATCGTGAACGGCCACCACCTGCCTGAGAAGGCCGGCAAGGTCGTGGACGACGTCGTCCGCGATCCGCGCGGGCGCTACGTCATGGCGATCGGCGGCGACACGCACAACTACCAGCGCTATCCGGTGGAGCTTCCCGACGGGCGCACGATCCACTACGTGGTCAGCGGCGGCGGAGGCGCGTACACGCACGCCACCCACCAGATCGCGCGCGTGGACGTGGACGGCGTGAGCGAGAAGGAGTTCAAGTGCTATCCGCTTCGCAGCGACTCGCTGGCGCGCTTCTCGCAGCTCTACGACAAGAAACTTGCCGCTAACCGCGGGAAGCTGGTGCTCTCGCCGGCGGAGGCGGCCACCTACCTCGGCGAGCTGCTCCACATGGACCCGACGCGAGAGAACAAGATCAATCTCTCGCTGCGCGCGAAGATCGCGGCGCGCCTGCTTCAGCCCGCGCCCGCGAAGCGCGGGTTCCACCGCTTCGCGTCCGAGTACTTCGATTGGAACGAGCCGCCGTTCTTCAAGCAGTTCCTCCGCCTTGATGCAGACGACCACGGCGTGACCGTGCGCTGCTTCGGCGTGAGCGGATGCGCGCGCGCGAGCACCGACCCGCCGGTGGAGGACGAGTTCAGCGTGAGGTTCTGAGCCAGCGCCAGAACTCGAGCCGCGTGCGCGCGCCCTCGCGCGCCGACCCGACGCCGCGCGCGTGAAGCGTTGTCCAGGCCGGCGGGCCGCGGCGCGCGAGCCCGACCGTTTCGCCGCCGTCCATCCGCGCCTCCGCGTGATCGGGATCGCCGAGGCTGCGGCGCAGCTCCATGCGAACGGGCCCGAACCGCAGCTCGGCGCTGAGCTCCCCACTCTCGACCTTGAACCGGCCTGAGCGGGCGAGCCGCCGCGTGCCGAGCTCCCGGTGGGTGGCGTCGCCGACGACGGTCCCCTTCGGGTCGGCGGTGAAGGCCTCCAGGTCGTCGACCTCCCACCCGAGCCTCAGATCGAGCCCGTCGCCGCTGAGGCGCTCGCGGAAGGCCACGCCCGGCACGGGATCCTGCATGCGGGTGGCCTCGGCGTCCGCTGCCACGCCGTCCTGGTGCGGCGCGTCGAGGTAGGCGGCCGCGTCGCGGTAGCCCATCGCGATCAGGGTGGAGGCGTCCACCCGCCCGAAGAAGAAGTCGGGGTCGAGCGGCAGCGGCACGCGCGGACGGATCACGTGCAGGCGCGCGCCGCGCTCGCGCACCAGCGCCAGCTCCTCCTGGAGCGCGCCGTTCGCGGCGATCTCGATCATGTGGACGTACTGCTGGAACGCGCCGTCGCGGTACACGCCGTGGTTCCCGATGCACCAGACGAGCCACAGCTCCTCGGCGCCTCTCCGCAGCGCCTCGGCCAGGTTCGTGTCCTTGATCCACACGGCGTCGACCAGTTTGCGGCCGTCTCGCTCGACCGCCGGGCTGAAGACCGGCAGCGACACGCCCGCGGTGAGCACGTCGAGGTCCGCCTCGGTGTGCGGCACGGCGATGCACTCCTTCGATCCGAAGTCGCAGACGTTGAACGTGCCGTCCATGCCCTGCGCGGAGCGGATCCGCTCGACGTCGACGCCGAGCGCCGGGAACACGCGCTCGCGGATCCCGGTGGACGTGCCGAGCGCGGGATAGGGCGGACCCGCCAGCAGCCGTCGCAGCGGCCATACCGACGCGAACGACAGCACCTTCAGGTCCCGCCAGCGCCGGCAGGCCTCGTCGGGCGAGACCCCCGAGAGCAGCATCGCCAGGTTGAAAGTGCCGCCCGACGTGCCGTCCGCGTGGTGGAAGCGCAGCCCCGCCTCCTCGAGCGCCACGAGCACGCCGGCCTGATACGCAACCCGGATCCCGCCTCCGGCGAGGAGCAGCGATCGGCGCGGTGTCTCCTCCTCTCCGGCCGCCAGCGACAGCGTCACAGCAGGCGGCGCCAGTAGTCGAGCGCCACCAATCCGGAGAGTGCGTCGAAGCCGGCCACGCCCAGAGCGAGAGGCGACAGCAGCCCACGGCGGACACCCAGTCCCACCGCGGCCGACGCGCCGAGCTTCTGAGCCGCCGTCATCAGCACCACCCCCGGCTCGGAGGGGCGCGCGACCAGCAGGCCGCCGGTGCAGGCCATGAACATGCCCACCGTTCCGAAGAAGTGACGCACGGTGGGGGAGTCGTCGGCCTTCAGCGGACCGAGCGTGAGCTGCGGCGCGGCTGCCTGGAGCACGCCGGTGGCCGTGGTGATCGCTCCGATCCCGCGCAGGACGGTGCGCTCGAGCTCGACCGCTTCGGGCATCAGCCGGAGGTCGGCGAGCTCGTTGCCGCGCGGTCGTCGGGCGGCGCCAGCCACTCGCGACCGAGACCAAGGTCCACCACGCTCTCGAGGCCCTCGGGCCGCTCGCTCGGTGGGGTGGCGAAGGTGAGGAACCAGCTCTCCATGTGGTCGTCGAGGATTCCCTCCGTGCTCGGCAGGTATCCCGCGAAGAGCGGCCGCTCGCGAACGTTCAGCCGCCGCAGGGGCGCCATGCGGGGGTGCTCGCCCAGGGTGAGGCGCGCCACGCGCCCGAAGGGACGCTTCACGCCCCCGTGGCCGCGGAAGTGGATGTACGACTTGTTCAGCATGCCGCGGAACGCGCAGTAGTTCACGGCGGGCATGCTCACGGGGAGGCCGGTCCAGCGCGGCATGTCCACCTCGATCCGGCAGCAGAGCTGGCCATCGAGGTCGTACTGGCTCCACACCCTGTCCTTGCGGATCACGAAATCGAGATTCGCCTGGTGCTTCGGCATGCCCCAGATCCCCTTGCCGCCCTTCACGGAGACCTCGGTCGACACAGGCAGGTCCACCACGAACTGGCCTGTGCCGTAACGGCCCGGCAGCAGCGCCGGCAGCAGCGCGGGGGCCGGGTCCAGCCCGTGCGTGCATGCGATCGCGATCGAGAACTCGATGTACGAGCCGATGTCCGTCGTGCGGTAGTCCACGACGGTGATGACCAGAAGGCCGACGTCCCCCCACAGGCGGAACGGGTGCACCTCCTCGCCAGGGATCAGCTCCGCCGCTCGCGCAGCCGAGATCGGGAAGGCGGCCATCAGGGCGGGCGTGTCGCGGCTGTCCACCGGGAGGGAGAACGGGATGCCGTCGACGAGAGCGTGCCGACCGCGGAGCCGCTCGATGCGCTGGCGTGGTCGCATCGCGTCAGGTCCTTTCGAGCTCGGAGACGATGTCCGGGAACACGTCGTGCGCGGCGCGCGCTCCCATGAAGATGTCGAGGTGGCCGTAGTTGGGCACGATCGTGGCGGTGTGGCGGCCGGGGTCGTGTGACTCGAACCAGGCCTGCGTCTTGAGCTGGCTCTCGGGCTCGAAGCAGGCGTTCAGGCCCCCGGCGAAGAAGGCGAAGCGCGCCTTCGTCTTCGGGGGCTCGTCGACGAACGACTCGGGGAGGCCCGGATGGTGGTCCGCCGCCACCAGATGCCCCGCCTCCACCGAGCTCAGGATCTGCTCGAAGAAGCTGAGCGGCACGTCCGCAAACTCGTGGCGGAGCCACTCGTGCGTCTCGCGGTTGAGGTTCTCGTGGCGCCAGAGGGTGGGTTCGCCTGTGCCATACGTGAAGCTCGCGAGCTTGCAGACCATGTTGTCGCACTCGCGGTGGGTCACGCGCACGAGGCCCGAGATCAGCTTGGGCAGGACCCAGGGCGCGCCGGTCTCGCCCCACTGCGGGTCGAGGTAGCCCATCACGCGGGCCGTGGGTGGGATCATCCAGCGGAGCTTCAGCTTCGCCTTGCGGTTCACGATCGGGTGCAGCGACACCGCGTTCGAGACCACCACGGACACGTCCGGCACCAACCCGGCGACGGCGGACATCATGAACGAGGTGGATCCCTGGCAGTGGATCACGGCGCGCACCTCGTCCGCCTTCGTGTGCTCGAGCACGGTGCGAACCGCGGCCGGATGGTCGTGCAGCGCGGCCTCGTCCAGCGTCCAGCGCCGGCGGGGCACGTCGATCGACGCGCGCCAGTTCTCGAGCCACACGTCCCAGCCCTCGTCCACCAGTACGTCCACCAGGGTGCGGCCAGACGGTGCGCGGAAGATGTTCGCCCGGACGCCCGCCCCGTGCACCAGCAGCACCGGCGGCTTGGTCGGCGGCTGGCGCCCGCGCACGTGGACGAGGTTCAGCTCGACGCCATCACCCGCGGTGAAAGGGATCAGCTCCTCGGTCACCGTGCCGCCCGACCGCCGTAGACCTTCCACAGGTGGCCTGCGAACACGGCGCCGAAGCGCCCGATCGCGTCCAGCCGGTGCGCGGGGCGCACCCGGAAGGTCGTCATCTGGCGCGCGAAGTCGCGCGGGAGGATGTGGAGGATGCCCGTGGCGATCAGCTCCGCATCCGGCTCCTCGCCCGCGGCCACGTGGCCGGCCATGATGCGCGTGTAGAGCGTGGAGGTGTCGGACCAGACGTCGAAGCCGCGCTCGTCGCGCACCTCCTTGTGGCCCACCAGGGTGATCGGGTGCCCCGCGCCGTCCGTGAAATGCAGGCGGTAGTACATCCGCTTGTGCTTCCCGTCCCCGTTCTGGTCGACGAACAGGTTGAAGTGACCGCCCTCGACGGGCCGCTTGCCGCCGAGGTCGCGGGCGCGCACCCAGCCGCTGACCTTCCCCTCGTGGGTCTGGTCAGACATGAAGCGGTCGAGGTCGTCCGCGGTGATCGTGAGGTGGAACATCAGCTCGCGGCCGGCCGACCTGCCCGACTCATATGCGCGCTCGTAGTCGGTCTCCTCGAAGTCGAGAAAGCCCTTCATCTCCTCGGTGAACCACACGGCCACCGGCTTCGGGCCCGGGGTCGGCGCTCCAGTGGGCGGTGCGCCCTCGGTGGAACCGGCCTTGCGCGCCCGGCGCCGGCTCGGCTCTGGCGCGCTCTCGAGCATCGCCTCGGCGAAGCGGTCGGCCATCGCGGCGATCGTCAGGCTGGGGTTCGCCCCCACGGGCCCGGGCATCACGGCGCCATCGGCCACGTGGAGCCCAGGATGGTTGAACACGCGGCCGTACGGGTCCACCACTCCCTCGGCCTCGGTGCGTCCCATCCGGCAGCCGCCCAGCGGATGCACGGTGATCACCCTGCTGAGCAGCCAGAGCGGGTTGTCGAGGAAGTCGCCGCCGAGCTCGTCCGTGATCTCCTGGGCCTTCGCGCGCGCACGCGCGAAGTAATCGTGCGACCCGTTGTCCTTCTTCCAGTCCACCTCGAGACGGTCGCCGTCGAGCGCCATGCGGCCGTCCGGCACGTCCCGCCCCATCATCAGGAGCGGGAGACCTCCGGCGGACAGCGAGCAGTCGCCGAGCAGCTCCGATACCTGTGAGCCGATGTTCTCGTTGCCCTGCCCGAGCCTCATGCGCACGAGGTGGGCTACCACAGCGGCGGCCTTCAGAACGGCCTTCGGCGCGTCGGCCATCTGCAGCATCCACGACACGAACTCGGGGTAGCCCGCGTCCTCGATGTAGAGGCCGCGTCCAGTGGCTCCATTCCCGTCGAGCTCGTCCGGGATGCGCACCGCGCTCGTGATCACCGGACCGTAGGCCGGATCGATCCGGCGCGGAGCGCGGGAGCCGTCCATCCCTGTCGTGGCGCAGCGGATGGCGAACGTGAGCAGGTCGCCGTTGCCCGTGAAGCCCTCGCCGAGGCGTGGCGAGAGGCCGGGCAGCGCCGCGCGGTTTCGCAGCAGCAGGTAGGTGCTGCCGAGCGTGCCGGCGGCGAGCACGAGCTCGTCCGCGGTCACGGTCACGCGCGGCAGCACGCTGGTGTCCGTGCGGCGCCCCTCGTGCTCGTCCGTGTGCTCGATGTAGTGGATGGTCCAGCCGCCGCCCTCGCGCGGCTCGAACTCGCGCACCTCGCAGCGGGTGCGGATCTCGGCGCCGTCGTGCCAGGCCGCGGTGAGGTAGTTGTAGTCGAGCGTGTTCTTCGCGCCGTAGTTGCAGCCCACGTCGCACTCGCCGACGAGCCGGCAGGTCTGCCGTGCGCGGCCGTGGATGTTGGGCCGCTCCTCCTTGATCGGCTCGCCCGGCACCGGGTCCTCGCCCGGGTTGCCGAACGTGACGGCGAGCGGCGGGCGGAACCAATCCATGTTCCGCTCCTCAGCCGCGGCCTTCAGGGCGAGCGTCTTCGGCGTCTTGCTGTAGGGCGCGTGCTCCAACGGATAGCGCTGCGGGGCAAGCATCGCCTCCACGCGGTCGTAGTGCGGATCGAGATCCGCACGCGTGAGCGGCCAGGCCTCTCCGCCGGGGCCGGGGTGCTCGGGCGACACGAACCACTTCTCGTCCTTGCGCAGGAGCACGTTCGCGTAGATCAGAGAGCCGCCGCCGAGGCCGCTCGAGATGAGGGCGTCGAGCCCGGAGAACGACCACAGGTCGAACAGGCCCTGAAGACCCTCGCTCGGATCCCAGAGGTTGTTCTTGAAGCCGATCGGGCTGCGTGGAAACGAGCCGGGCGGGTAGGCCTTGCCCCGCTCGAGCACCAGCACCCGGCGATCCGCCTCGGCCAGGCGCTGGGCGGTGACCGACCCACCGAACCCCGTTCCGACGACGATGCAGTCGAAGTGCTCTGGCGCCCCGGCCACGCTCAGCCCAGCGCTCCGGGCAGGTCAGGCTTCCAGACGAAGTACCAGCAGAGGGCGCCCCACATGATGATCACGGCGGCCCAGCGGAGGTCGTTGATCTTCATCCATTTCCGCAGCAGCGTCCGGAGGCGCTCCTCGTCGCTCACGCCCGCCTTGATCTCGCGGTTGATGGGCTGGATCCCCCACCATCCCACGCATGTCGTGGTGAGCAGTCCGAGCAGGGCGATGATCGCCGGCCAAATCTGCGGCTCGCCCCACTCGCTCACGATCATCACGATCGCGACGACCATCCAGGTGGGGATCGCGATCAGGAAGAACCGGGTGGCCGCCTCGGTGGGCGCCGTGAAGTGGTCCTTCGTCGTGTCGGGACGCAGCGTGGTCCAGCTCGGATAGAGGAAAAGGCGCAGCGTCGTGAGCACCCCGAGATAGATCGTGGCGCCCAGCAGCCAGTACACGTGGTTGATGGTGAGCAGAACCTCTTTCAAGCTCCAGCGTGGTCTACACCCGTGGGGGGCTCGCAGTCAAGACGCGCAGGGAAACTGCACGGGCTGCGAGACTCGGAGACTCTGAAAGAGCCGATCGAAGCCGACGGGCCCCTGACGATGCCCGTGGAGTTCGAGCCCCGCAGGCTCGTGCGGCGCACCCTCGAGATCGTGGTCGCGTTCGTGGTGATCGGGCTCGTCCTGCTCCTTGCTCCGGGGCTCGGCGAGGTGCGCCACATGCTCGCCGACGCCCAGCCCGGCTGGCTCGTCCTCGCCGTGGCATTCGAGGCGATGTCGTGCGTCTCCTACGTGCTGATGTTCCGGCCGATCTTCTGCCAGAGCATGCCCTGGCGCACGAGCTGGGAGATCGGCCTGGCCGAGCTGGGCGCGGGCTCGATCGTGCCCGCGAGCGGGGCCGGTGGGCTCGCGCTCGGCGCGTGGATCCTGAGCCGCGGCGGAATGTCGCCCGAGCGGATAGCGAGGCGCTCCGTGGCGTTCTTCATCATCAAGAGCTCGGTGAACTTCGTGGCCGTGGCCGTAATCGGCACGATCCTGGCGCTGGGCCTAGTCGGCCGGGACCTGTCGCTGTGGCTGACGGCCGTGCCGGCGGTGGGCGCTCTGTTCGTGATCGCCGCGGTGCTCGTGGTGCCGCGGCTCGGCCCCGGCGCCGCCGTCCCGCCCGACGCGGGTAAGACACGCAGGGCCCTCCGCGAGGTGCGCAAGGCGCTCGTGGGCGGCGTGCACGAGGCAGTGCAGATCGTTCGTTCGCGCAACGCGCTCGTGATCGCCGGGTCGCTCGGCTACTGGGCGTGGGACAACGCCGTCCTGTGGGCAACCTTCCACGCCTTCGGCTTCTCGCCCCCGATCACGGTGATCCTGATGGGCTACCTGATCGGCCAGCTCGGCGGCCTGCTGCCGATACCGGGTGGCATCGGAGGTATCGACGGCGGCCTGATCGGCACGCTGATCGTCTACGGAGTCGGGGCGGCGGCCACGGCGTCAGCCGTGCTCGTCTACCGGGCGATCCTGTTCTGGCTGCCGCTGCTGCTGGGCGCAGTGGCCTTCATCTCACTGCGGCGAGGCCTGAACCACCCCGACCGCCCCGAGCTGTGCGTGGTGCCGACGCCGACCTAGACGTAGGGCACCGGGCTGCTGCGCCCCAGCCGCCGGCGTTCCAGCCGCGTCAGCCCGCACGCGCGGGGGTCCGCGAGAACAATTCCGTCTGCAGCGCGTTCGCTCGCCTCGCCGGTAAGCGTGTCGACGGCGCGCCCCAGCGGCGCGGGCAGCACGCGAAAGTCGACGTCCGGATGCGGGCCCACCACGCGGGCGGCCCTCGCCAGGTGATCGCGCGCGAAGTCCCGACAAACGCGGTTCCATAGCACCGAGCGCGTGTCGCAGCAGCCGTTCGAGTGCGGCTCCTCCGTCGCCAGGGCCACCACCGTTACGCGCCCGCCGTGCTCCCGTGCAGCTTGGCACAGGGTTCGCAGCGTGGCGTCTGCGCGTGCGCTCGGCCGATAGACGACCAACGTATGCATCGGCGGGACGTTAGCCGTGGAGGGGCGGGCTTTGGTGAAGCACCCGGGAGATGCGCCCCACATGCGCCGAGGGAAAGCGCTCGCGGCGCCGGTGGACATTCACCTCTTTGCCGCACAGGGGGCAGCGCTCGGGCGGGCGGGTACGAGCGCGCTTCGCGAAGGCGCGCAGGAACTCGCACCGCTGGCATACGGCGTAGAGAGGAACTTCCACATCGGCGCTTTTCCTCGGGCCGAGATCCGCTAAACGTCTCCATCTGAGGGATTCAGGATGAATATCTCGACGCCCACGTCCGGATCGACGTGGTTGTCGCTCATGAAGGCGATCACCTTCCGGCCGGTCAACGCCTCGACGCGGCTCACGAGATCGTCGCGCATGGTGATCTGAAAGCAGCGCCTGATGTCGGTGACCATGTCGGCTTTGCCGCTGTCGGCAAGGCTGCGCTCGCCCTTCGTGAGCGTGTCCTCCATGCGCGTGACGATCATGTCGTGCCCGATCGTCGTGCGGGCCTTCGTCGGCCCTCGCCCCGTGTATTCGCGCGTGCATTGGACGACAGCGTTGGAGATAGCGGCTGACAATTCGCCTTCGGCGGTGCTCACGGGATATGCCTTTCCGGCCCCTCTGGCCACAGATCAACGCGCGCAAGGAGGAGGAGCGAGGGAGAACCCGACGGCGACCATTGAAGGCTAGCGCGCCTGCCGCCGGCGGGGCGCGTCGCCGTTGAAGTAAGCCCCGCGCGCGGCCGTCCTCGCGCGTAGCGACTCGACGAGCTGCGGCGGGGACAGAGCCCCCGCTCGGCCGTCCGTGAACAGGGACGCCGCAGGCTCGGCGAGGCGTACATGGCAGCGCGGGCACTGCTCGGGAGTGGCGATCGTTGGCGGGCTGTAGACGGTCAGGCGGCAGCCCGGACAGTTCAGGTACGGCACGGGACCTCACTTCAATCGAATTGGCGAGGTCCGTCCGCGGGCACCGTCGGCCACGCGCCGTCCTACTCGGGGTCTGAGTCTGGCCGGCGCGCGTCACGCCGACAGCCTCGGCCTGCGTGTACCCGGGCCTAGCGCGCCCACTCAGATCGCGTAAGTGCCGCCACGCCTGCCTCCAAGAGGAACCGCGGCGCCACGGTCGCGGCCGCCCGAAGGCGCTCGGAGGGGACACCGTCCAGCCGGGCGCGCCTGATGGCGTCGCTTAGACACGGAGGCCGGTCCGAGTTGTGGGCGTCGGACGAAAGCACCGCACGCTGCTCCCGCGCAAGGAGGCAAAGAGACGATCGGCGAACGGGTTCGCCGTAGCGTCCCAGGACGGACATGCCATTCACCTGCAACCAGGATCCGAGTGCGAGCTCGCGACTGATCACATGTCCGTGTCCGTGGTCAAGGGCTGCGCTGCGCTCGGGGTGCGCAATCACGACGCCGAAGCCTCTCGCGCGCAACTCGTCCGCCGCCTCGCTGAACGCGTCTGCACTGTCGTCATGTGGCGATTCGAGCAGCAGCCAACGAGCGCCCGGCGGACCTTGCGCCAAAGCCTCGAGCTGCTCTTGGCCCATGTCGAGAACGTCGGTGGCCGCGGCTTCGCCGCCCGCCAGCAGCTCGATTGGGAGCCCTTCTTGCGCGAGCCGGGCGCGCAGCTCGCCCACGCGTTCATCGAGCTCGTCCAGGTCGACGTCGCATACGTGGGGAGTGGCCACGATGGCGAGCGTCTCGTCAGCGAGCGCGAGTTTCGCGAGGGCGATGCTCTCCTCAGGAGTCTCCGGCCCGTCGTCCACACCGGGTAGCAGGTGAAAGTGGATCTCGGTGCGCGCAGCCATCAGCTCGGCTCGGCCACGCGTGGCTCGGGCGCCGCCGTCGCTCTGCGCCGCTGCCGCGGGTGTGGCGCGGAGGCGGCTGCATAGACGCTCTCGATCCGGTCCGTCATCGCCTCGACGCTGAACTCACGCCTCGCACGCTCGCGTCCGGCCGCGCCCAAGCGCGCGCCCACATCCGGCTCCGCCAGGATGGAACCGATCCGCTGCGCCAGCGCGAGAGGGTTGCGCGGCTCGACCAGAAACCCGTTAAGCCCGTCCGTGACCTGTTCGGGGATTCCGCCCACGGCCGTGGCCACGACGGGAACACCGGCCGCCATGGCTTCGACGATCGCGAGTGGCGTGCCCTCTGCGACCGAGGAAACGGCCAGCACGTCGACGCTTTCGAAAAACGGGCGCATGTCGTGCACCACCCCGAGGAAGTCCACCCGCTCGGTGAGCCCGAGCTCAGCCGTGAGCTCCTCGAGCTCCGCGCGTAGCGGACCGTCGCCTGCGACGCGGAACGTGGCGGCCGGGAAGCGCCCCGCCAGCTGCGCCGCGGCGTTCAGGAAGCAATGGATGTCCTTCTCCGGGGTCAAGCGCGCGACCAGCCCGACGACAGGGTCGCCACCATGGCGATAACCCCCGCCCTCGGGTGCGATGGTCACGCCATTCGGAATGCAGGACAGCTTCTCGGACGGCACCCCGAAGTGCCGCTCGATGGACGCCGTGATGGCGCTCGACACTCCGATGATCCGTGTGGCGCGCGTGTACGCGGCTGCGCTCGCGCGGCGCTGGCCGCGGCCGCGCCACTGCGCCTCGGTCTGCTCCGTGAGAACAAGCGGTACGGCGCGTCCCGCGACGGCGAACGCCGCGGCCAGGCCGCCGCTGTACAGGTGGCCGTGCACGAGATCCGGGTTCAGCTCCTGGACGAGGCGGCGGACCTGCCACGCGAAGCCCGGGCCGAAGCGACGCTTCACCAGGTGATCACACAGGGTGGCGATCGTCAGTCCGGCGCTCTCCCCGGCAGCTTGGAAGTGCCCCCCGACCGAGCACGCGACCGTGACCGAATGACCACGCTCGGTGAGCACCCTTCCGACATCGACAACGTGGCGCTCCGCGCCGCCACACTGCAGCGAGTCGATCACGAAGAGATAGACCACGGGACTCCTTCGTCGATGAACCAACGGCGGAGTTCATCCCGGCCCTGAGGGAACCGGCCTGCTCTTCGCTGTGCAACTTCGAGCTCGCGGGTGGCGCTGGCCCCGGCCGCTCGCCCGCGCTTCCTGTTCCCTGCGCTGCTGTGCCTAAACAGACTCCCCTGCGAGCTTGGTGAGGGTCGTTTCCATGGCGGCGTCCCACGTTGCGGCGATCCGCTCTGCCGCGGCGCGCTCCTCGCCTGCGATCCGCTCGGCCACCGCCACCGTCTCCGCATCGTCGGCCCGCTCCGCCACGCGCCGCAGCAGCTCGTACGCAGCGATCTCCAGGTGCTCGAACGCGAAGGCGAAGCCCGCGAGCTTCACCGGCGTGTCGGGCTGGGCGCCGAAGAAGCCGCCGAGGTTGAGGCCACCGATCCGCATGCCGGTGTCCTGGAACCGGGACGGCTTCGCGTCGTGAGCGCGGAGACGCTCGTCGACGAGACGCTGCTGCTCGCGCGTCTCCTCCAGATGGTCGCGGAACACCTGTGCGAGCTGGTCGAAGCCCGCGAGCGCCGGACCGGCCTGCAGCAACTGCAGCGCCTGGGCCTCTATGGCGTGCGCGTCGGTCAGGTACGAGACGAGCTCCTCCTCGATCGCGTCGGCGTCCTTCTCGCGCAGCGAGGCCTCGACGGCGACGTCGAAGTTCGTTTCGAGGCGCTCCCCCATCGCGCGCTCCTGCGCGCAGATCGTGTGTGCCAGCTCGACCACCTGCTCGTCGCCGGCGCGTTGCGCGGCGCGCCCAAGCAGCTCGTAGGCCGCCACCTCCATGTGCTCGTAGGAGAAGGCATGCGCGGTGAGCTTGCCGGGCGTGTCGGGGTTGAGCCGCGCGAACGCGATCATCGCCCAGCCGCCGACGCGGCCCGCGATGTCCTTGAGCGTGGACGTGTCCGCCCCTCGCGCCTCCAGCGCCTGTTCCACCAGGCGTTCCTGCTCGCGTGTCTCGTCGAGGTGCTCGCGGAACACCGCGGCGAGCCGCTCGTCGCCCGCGATGTCCGGGGCCGCCTTCATCTGCGCAAGCGCCTGGACCTCGATCGAATGGACGTCGGTCAGGTACTTCGTCAGCTGTTCGTCGAGCGTGCGGTCAGGCATGGCAACTCCAAGCGTCGGTGTTCCTTCCTCATACCGCGGGTAGGGCGGTGGTATGCCACCACGCTCGATCTGGAACGGGACGATCACGTTCGGGCTGGTGAACGTGCCGGTCAAGCTGTACTCCGCGATCGAGTCGAAGACCGTCCACTTCAGCGAGGTCCACGCCAAGGACGGCGCCCAGTTGGAGCACCGGCGGATCTGCCCGAAGGAGGGCAAGGAAGTCGACTACGACGAGGTCGTCAAGGGCTATGAGGTCTCACCCGACCAGTACGTGATCCTCGAGAAGGACGAGGTCAAGGCGGCGGCCGGCGATCGCGGCAAGGTCGTGCACCTGACGGAGTTCGTCGACGCCGAGGAGATCGACCCGGTGTTCTTCGACAGGACCTACTTCGTCGGCTCGCGCGACGCCAAGGACGCGTACAGGCTGCTGCACGAGGCGCTGCGCCGCTCCGGCCGCGCCGGGATCGGGCGATTCACCTTCCACGATCGCGAGTACCTGGTGGCGGTGCGCGCGCTCGACGACGTGATCGCCCTGCACACGCTGCGGTTCCACGACGAGGTCGTCTCGCCGGACGAGCTGGACATTCCCTCCGGGCAGCGCGGCCCCGCGGCGCGCGAGGTCAAGATGGCGGCGCAGCTCGTGGAGTCGCTCGACGAGGACTTCCGCCCCGAGCGCTATGAGGACAGCTACCGTAACTCCGTGCTCGACCTGATCAAGCGCAAGGCCGCCGGCAAGGAGATAGACCTGGTCGCGCAGGAGGAGCCCGACCACGACGACCTCGCCGCAGCGCTCGAGGCGAGCCTCGGCGGCGGGGGAGGCAGGTAGCGTGCCGCGCGCGCTCTGGACGGGGTCGCTCAGCTTCGGCCTCGTGAACGTGCCGGTCCAGCTCCTGAGCGCCGCGCGTGACCTCGACTACCACTTCCACGAGCTTCACGAGAAGGACAAGGTGCGGATCGAGCAGCGCCGCTTCTGCTCCAAGGAGGACGTGGAGGTGCTCTTCGAGGAGGTGGCTCACGCGTACGACCTGAACGGCAAGCAGGTGATCGTGACCGACGCCGAGCTCGCGTCGGTGGAGCCGCGCAAGACCCGCACGATCGACATCGAGGCGTTCGTCGAGCTCGCCGACGTCGACCCGATCTACTTCGACCACCCGTACCTCGTCGCACCCGCGGGGGACAGCGAGGGGACGCTGCGTGCGTACCGGCTCCTGGTCGAGGTGATGGAGCGCACCAAGCGCGTGGCGCTGGGCCGCTTCGTAATGCGCACGAAGGAGTACCTGGCGGCCCTTCGCGTCCGCGACGGCGGGCTGACGCTCTCCACGATGTTGTTCCATGACGAGATACGGCCGACCAAGCCGATCCCGACGGGCGGGCAGAAGCCGGCGAAGAAGCAGGTCGACCATGCGGTTGCGCTGATCGAGGCGCTGTCGACCGACTGGGATCCCAGCAGCTATGAGGACTGCTACCGCGAGCGCCTGCGCCGGGTGATCGAGAGCAAGCGCAAGCGACGGAAGATCGAGGTGCCCGAGGCGGAGCGCGAGCCCAAGCCCGCGCCCGATCTAATGGCCGCGCTCGAACGCGCGCTCGAGAACGTGCGCGCTGGGAAGCACCCGAGAGCCGAGGCGGAGGCCAACGGGAGCTCGAACGGCGACGGTGACCTGGTCGGGCTCAGCCGCGAGCAGCTCTACGAGCGCGCGCAGAAGGAGGACATCCCCGGCCGGACGAAGATGTCGAAGAAGCAACTAGTCGACGCGCTCAGCGGTGGAGAACCCGGAGGTCGCTGACCGGCTGGAGGCGTTCGCGGCGCTGCTCGAGCTGGGAGACGCGAACCCCTACACCGCACGCGCGTACCGGCGCGCGGCCGAGACGATCCGCGGCGCGCCGTCGCCGGTGGCCGAGCTCGTGAGGTCGGGCCGCGCCCGCGACCTGCGCGGAATCGGCCCGGGGATCGAGGCGCGGCTACGGGAACTGGTCGAGACGGGCGAGATCGCGGAGCTGGCGGAGCTCGAGCGCGAGCTCGCGCCCGACCTGGTCGGGCTCGGCCGCTACCTCGGACTCACGGCCAAGCGCTCTGTTGAGCTCGCACGCACGCTCGGCGTGCGCACGGCCGACGAGCTGCGCGCGGCGGCCGCCGAGGGCCGGCTGCGAGACGTGCCCGGTGTGGGGCCGAAGACGGAGGCCCGACTGCTGGAGGCGCTTGCGCGTGAGGGCGAGCCCCGGCCGAGGAGAGGACTGCTGCTGAACCGCGCCCGCGAGCTCGTGGGAGGCATCGCGTCCGCGCTCGGCGGAGAGGTGGCCGGCGACGTGAGGCGTTGGCGCGACTCCTGTGAGCTGCTGGCGGTGGTCTCGTCCGCGGCGGATCCGGATTCCGTGGTGGCGAGGTTCACCGCGCTGCCCCAGGTCGTGGCGGTGCTCGAGCGGGGCGAGCGGCGCGCGGTGGGCGTGACCGTCGACGGCATCCCTGTGGAGCTGGTGGTCGCGGAACCGGGCCAGTTCGGCACGGCGCTCCTGCGTGCCACCGGCTCGCAGGCTTACGTGGCTGCGCTCGAGCCGCTCCCGGAGGCGGCTGACGAGCGGCGCGTCTACGACGCGCTCGGGGTTCCCTGGTGTCCTCCGGAGCTGCGCGAGGAGCCGTTCCGCGATGCGCCGCCGGCGCTCGTGGACCTGCCCGACATCCGCGGCGACCTGCACTGCCACACGACGTGGTCCGACGGCAGGGCAAGCGTGGAGGAGATGGCTCGCGCCGCACAGGCACGCGGATACGAGTACCTGGCGATCTGCGACCACACGCCCGCCGTGGGCGCGGTCCGCGGCCTCACCCCCGACGACGTGCGGCGCCAGGGCGAGGAGATCGCGGCGGCCAACGAGGCGGTGGCGCCGTTCCGGGTGCTGCGCGGGATCGAGTGCGACGTCCTCCCGGACGGGCGGCTCGACCTTCCCGACGACACCCTCGCCGAGCTCGACTGGGTGCAGGCCAGCGTGCACGGCGGGCAGCGGATGCCGCGCCCCGAGCTGACCAAGCGAGTGGAGGAGGCGCTGCGCAACCCATTCGTGCGCTGCCTCAGCCACCCGAAGGGCCGCATCATCAACCGGCGACCCGAGAACGCCCTCGACCTGGAGAGGGTGTTCGAGCTGGCCTTGGAGCAGCGGGTGGCGGTGGAGGTGAACGGCCTGCCCGACCGCCTCGACCTGCGCGGCGAGCACGTCCGCGACGCGATCAGGGCGGGCGTGGACATCGTCTGCTCGACCGACGCCCACTCGGTGCGCGGCCTCGACAACATGACCCTGTCCGTGATGACCGCGCGGCGCGGCTGGGCCGCGGCCGAGCAGGTCCTCAACACCCGCCCGCTGCGGTCGCTGCTGTAGAAGCGCGGGCGCCCCGCCCTGCGACCGACGTCCCCGTAGCCTCGGCGACTTCGGTTACGCCGAAGCGTAGGTGAAGTTGTCGAAGTGCGGATCCGTGGTCAAATTGCGGGGGCCCACACTGAGAATGTAGGTGGCGTCGGCACTATCGTCCACCGGCATCGCGCCGGTTCTTCAGTCCTGCGCTTCGGTTTCCTCGCCGGCCTGCTCGAAGCCCGCCATGTCTGTGCGGGTTGGCCCCAGCAGGAAGATCTCGATCGAGATGTCGTTCTCAAGGTCCGTCTCGCTCATGAACGACCTCACCTCACATCCGGTCGCCTGCTCCACCACGGACCTGAACTGATCGGCCATGACGCGCTGAAAGCGGCGCCGTATGTCCTGGATGCCCTCCGACTCGCCGCGCGCGATGAGCGTCGTCTCGGCAGGGGTGAACGTCTCCTCCAGCACCACCGCGATCAGATCGCCGTCTGCGTAGACCTTGGCCTTCGTCGGTCCGCGGCCGTAGTACTCGGTGTGCAGGCGCACAATCTCATTCGAGATCTTGGCCCGCACGGCCCCATCCACCATTAGCCGACGATACCCCGCACGCTACCCGAGCACTCGCTCGACGCCGGGATCGACGACCATGAGCAGGTCCCCTGTACCGCTCACCTCGATGAGGCGCTGTACGACGCTGGAGTGCCGTATCACGAAGAAGCCCCAGTCGCTCAGCGCCGAATGCTGACTGGCCTCGAGCAGGAGTTGCAGGCCTGTCGAATCGATGAACGTGATGCCGGAAAGGTCGAGCAGCACCGTTGTGTCGAGCTCGCGGGCCGCGTCGATCTCTCGCCTGAGTTCATCTACGGTGGCGACGTCGATCTCGCCGGTGGCGCGGACGATGATCCCGTCGTCCAGCGGCTCGGCCGTGACATGCAGCAGTTTTGGGATGGCCATGAGTCCTCCAGCAACGATTGGTCCCTGAAGGTCCCGCCGTCGCCACCCCGGGCGAACAAGAGGTCCCTTGCTCCTGTGCCGACCGAGCTCGTCGTCCTCGCGCCGAGCATCCAGCCGTAAGTGCGAGCCTAACGCGAAAAGCGGCGCATGGCTACCTGAATGTTAGGTCGTGCGCAGCACGGGTTCCAAATAGAAGAGCTCGCTCGCGACGTCCTGCCTGGTGTCCATACCGGACACGAACGCTCGGACCTTGCGGCCGGTGATCTGCTCGACCGTGCCGACGAAGTCGTCCTCGCCGAGGTACTGGAAATGCATCCGCAGGTCACGCAGACGCTCGTGCTCGCCGGCGTCGGCCATCGTCCGCTCGACGCGGGTGAGGCTGTTCTCGAGCGTGCTGACGAGCAGATTGGGCCCTGCGAAGTCAGTCCGGGCCTTCGTCGGCCCGCGCCCGAACAGCTCCTTGTAGAGATGCACCATCGCGTTGGAGATCTCCACCATCATCAGGCCGGTGCGCTCCTCATCGGTGCCGGGCTGGCCTCGTGCTGCTTCCGCGTCCATCTTGCCTGGCTTTCTCGTTCTCTCTGGGCTTGGCCGCGCGGGAGGAGGAGAGAACTAGAACCAAGCGGCGGTGTGGTCACCATTTAGGGTAGCGCGGATTCACCTCGCTGCCTGAACCGGGTTCGCCGCGCTACGGGTGGGTAAGCGCTCGTCATCGCGACGATGACGCAATCCGCCGAGGAGGCCCTGCCCGCCGGTTCCGAGCTCGACCGGCTCACCCAGGCGACCCTGTTCCACCGCGACCCGCTCGGCTTTCTCCGCCGGATGCAGGACGAGCACGGGGACGTCTTCACGCTTCGGCTCGCGGTCGCCGGGCCGATGGTGGTCTTCGCGGCGCGCGAGGTTATCCACGAGATCGTCAAGCTCCCGCGCGACTCCGGCCACGCGGGCGAAGCACGACGCAGGATCGTGCAGATGGTTTCCGAGCGCTCGGTGCTCGGAGCCGACGGGGACGAGCACCGCGCCGCGCGCGCTGCGCTCGAGCCGGTGTTCACGCCGGATGCGATGGATCGCCGGCGCGAGGCAATGGCCCGGATCGCGGAAAGCCACGCCGAGAGGTGGCCACGTGGTCGACCGTTCCGGATCCTCCCCCGGATGCGCGCAATCGCTGACGACATCTTCTCGAGGCTCGTGATCGGGATGCGTGACGAGGCGCGCGGACGTGCGCTCGCGGCCGCGACCCAGCGGATGCTGTGGACGCCGGGCAACCCGCCCGTGCCGCCGCCGGGGGCGGGGGCCGGACTCGCGGGCGAGCTCGGCAGGGTGGCCTTCGAGCGACGCAAGCAGCCAGTGGCGCGCCTGCTCGCCATCGAGATCGACGCGCGGCGCGCCGCGAGGCGCGAGGACGCTGCCAGCGGCGGGGACGTGATCGGGGCGATGCTCGCCGCGGAGCCGGCGCTCGCC
>Ga0126309_10000143_pt1 | contig 23984 bp, 23 predicted proteins | sample Plot56_FD_92541 | JGI IMG/M metagenome (GOLD analysis project Ga0126309, IMG submission 92541) | Serpentine soil microbial communities from UC McLaughlin Reserve, CA, USA - Plot56 | ecosystem: Environmental > Terrestrial > Soil > Grasslands | place: USA: UC McLaughlin Reserve, Lake County...
ATCCGGAAGCCGCCGAGGTCGTCGCGGACGTTGGTGCAGGGGTGGACCCGGGCGAGGTCCTCGACCAGGGCGTCCGCCAGCTCGCGGCGGTCGAGGCAGCAGAGCATCGAGACCGGGTTGCGAGCGATCAGGCGGTCGGCGACGGCCTCGAGCCGCGCGTAGTCGCTCCAGCGGTCGGGGTCGGCGACGATCGCGGTGATCTCGGTGACGACCCGCAGGCCGGCGTGGCCGGCGCTCAGGGCCGCGGCGCACTCGTCGCCGAGCCCCGCCAGGAACTCCTCGGGCTGCCTGCCGCCGAGCGGCCGCAGCTCCAGCGTCCCCGCCTCCTCCAGCTCGGCCACCCGGCCCAGCCCGGACAGCAGGTCGCGCAGCTCCTCCTCCCCGCCGGGCGTGGCGAGGAGCAGCCGCTGGCCGGCCTCGAGCCCCTCGGCGAGGAACTCGCAGGCGGCGGAGCGGAAGCCTTCCCCCGAGTCGTATGCCCAGCAGGCGTGCGCGTTGGCGCCGAGCTCGACCACGCGGTCGATGGGCCCGTGGCACCGCATGGGGCGAGTATTCCAAGGCCGCCGCGGAGGCGACGCCCGCCTACGTCCCGGGAGGCGGCTGGATCCGCCCGCCGTAGGCGGGCAGCTCGAGCGCCGGACCTTCGCGCAGGAGCTGGTCCCACATCCGCGAGACGCCGGCCAGCCCGTAGTCGCGGACGCGGGTGACGGCGTCGAGGTCGAGCACGTCGGTGATCGTCTCCTCGCCGGCCGCCCCCTGGACCCGGACGACCCCCTCGGGGTCGGCGATCACGCTGCGGCCCAGCGCCGCCGGGCCGGACGCGTTGAGGTTGACGACGAAGAGCTGGTTCGCGATCGCGTTGGCCCGCGCCAGCACGATCTCAGCCTCGCGGTCGCTGGTCGTGGTCAGGGTCGGCTGGAGGACGACCTCGGCGCCCATCCAGGCGAGCTGGCGGAAGGCCTCGGGGAAGTTGCCGTCGTAACAGATCGCCAGCCCGACACGGCCCGCCGACGGGATGTCGAAGGTGACGAACTCGTCCCCCGGAGCGCACTCCTCGTGGGGCTGCCAGGGGAAGACCTTGCGGTAACGGGCGACCATCTCCCCCTCGGGCGAGATCGCCATCGCCGTGTTGTGGAGGCGGCCGTCGGCGGCGCGCTCGAACAGGGTCCCCGGGACGAGCCAGACGCCGTGCTCGCGGGCCAGCCGGCCGAGCTCCTCAGTCAGCGGTCCCGGGACGGGCACGGCGACGTCGTCGGGGTAGGCCGACTGCTCCTCGAGCAACGTCGGCTGGGCGCTCAGGTGGAGCTCCGGCAGCATCACGAGGTCGACGTGCGGGACCGCTGCCATCACGCCGGCCAGGCGCTCGCCGAACAGCGCCAGGGTTGCCTCGGGGTCGCGGAAGACCGGCGCGGTCTGGAGCGCCGCGATCGAGAGCTTGCGCATCCCTACCCCGAGATCACGTCGGCGAAGGCCTCGGTCACCTTCTGACCGATCGGGCCATCCAGCACCGGCTCGAAGGTGCAGTCCTTCGTGAACTCCTCGCTTGGGAAGATCAGCGGGTTCTTCGCCAGGGCCGGATCCCGCTTGGCGAGGATCTCCCTGACCCCCTTGACCGGCGTCACGAAGTTGACGTACTCGGCGATGTCGGCCTGCACCTTCGGGTCGTAGACGTAGTTGATCCAGGCGTGCGCGGCGGCCGGATTCGGGGCGCCGACCGGGATCTCCATGCTGGTCGACCACAGCATGCAGCCCTCCTTCGGCATCACGAACTGGATGTCGGGGTCGTCGAGCAGCACCGCGTCGCCGGACCAACCGAGCACGAAGTCGACGTTGCCCGCCTTCAAATCCTCGGTGTAGTCGTTGCCGGTGAATCGGCGGATCTGCCCGGAGTCGGCGGCGGCGTCGATCTTGTCGACCGCGGCGAGCCACTCTTCCTCGGTCGCCTGGTCGGGGTCGACCCCCATGCACTTCAGGGTCATCGGGACCGAGTCCCGCATCTCCTCGAGCATCGTCACCCGGCCCTTGTACTTCGGGTCGAAGAGGTCGCAGACCGAGTCGACCTCAGGCGCGACGTCGGTGCGGACGATCAGCCCGGTCATCCCGCTCTGCCAGGGAACCGTGAACTCGCGCTCCGGGTCGGCGGCCGGGTGGCGCAGTGCCGGGATCAGGTTCTCCTCGACGTTGGGCAGCTTCGAGTAGTCGAGCTTCTGGAGGTAGCCCAGGTCGTACATCTGGGCGGCGAGCCAGTCGCTGATCGTGATCACGTCGCGACCGCCGGACTGCCTGTTCTCGAGCAGCGGCCGCATCTTGCCGAAGAACTGGTTGTTGTCGTTGATCTCCTCGACGTAGTCGACGCCGACGCCGGTCTCCTGCTCGAACTCGGCGACCGTCCCGTTCTTGCCGGGATCGATGTAAAGCGGCCACTGGGCGATCGTCAGCTTGCCCTCGACCGGGCCGCTGGCGTCGGCGGTCTGCGCCGGCTCGTCGTTGCCCCCACCGACCGTGTCGTCGTCGCCGCAGGCGACGATCAGGAGGGCGAGAAGGGCGCAGAGCGTCGCGGCGACGTAAAACCTGGGACGGGTGGCGCGCAACGTTTCTCCTCTCATTCTTCGAACTTGCTTCGAAGAATAGAACTCCCCAAGGCGGCGCGCAAGCTGCGGTCCCGCCGGTTGCCCCGAATATCCTTCGAGCATGCGCCCGAAGAACCAGGCCGGCCGCCGCAGCCAGCTCATCGACGCCGCCCGCGAGGTCCTGCTCCGGCGCGGCGCGGTGGGGCTGCGGGTCAAGGACGTCGCCGACCGGGCCGGGATGGCGCCGAGCTCGGTCCTCTACTACTACCCCGACATGGGCGGCCTCCTGCTCGAGGTGGCCCGGAGCGCCATGGACCGCTACACCAGCGAGCGCGCCGACGCCGTGCGAGCGGTCGAGGGCGCGCCGGAGAAGCTGCGCCTGGCGATCAGCCTGGGGGTGCCCACCGGGCCCGGCGACGAGGAGAGCCGGCTGCTCTACGAGATCGACGCGCTGACCGGGACAAGCCCCGCCTTCAAGGTGCTGAGCACGGCCTTCTTCGACCGCCAGGTGCACCTGTACGAGTCGGTGGTCGACATGGGCGCGACGGCGGGCGAGCTCGAGCCCGACGCCGCGGCGGAGACGATCGCCCGGGGGCTGGTCGCGATGGAGGACGGCCTCGGCCTCCAGGTCGTGATCGGGCACGGCGGCGTCGACCGCGAGGCGGCCGAGCGCATCCTGCTGGCCTACGCCGGCCGGATGACCGGCGTCGACCTCTCGGCGGTGCCGGCCGAGCGCTAGGAGGCGGCGCCCTCCTCGCCGGCGTCGTCGCCGGCGAACTCCTCCTCGGCCTCCTCGCTGGGGGGCGGCGTGCCGCCGGGGGCCGGCGTGGCGTTCTCGTCGGCGAAGGTCTCCTCCTGCTGGGGCGGGTCGTCCTGGCGCTCTTCCATCTCTGCTCCTCCGGTCGGGTCTCGGCGCCCGGCTACCCCCGCGGCGGCATCCGAACCGGGCGCCCCGGGTACGGGGTCGTGGTGCCGTACTTCCGACGCTACGACGCCGACGAGGACCCGCAGGAGCTGCTGCGGCCGGAGAACCAGCGCTCGACGCCGTGGGGAGACTCCGGCGAGGGGCCGTGCGACAAGTGCGAGGGGCGGGGCCGGGTGAGATACGAGTGCAAGTCCTGCCTCGAGGCGGGCGCCGATACGGAGTGCCCGGCCTGCGCCGGCCGGGTCCGGTTCGAGGACGTCTGCCCGGCCTGCGAGGGCGACGGCATGATCGACCGAACGACGCGCGACGGCGTCAGCGTCTTCCCCAGCCTGATCGGCCTCCTGCGCTACCTGATCGAGCGCGACACCAACCTCTCCGGCGTGGTGATCCTCGAGCTCGAGGGCGAGCTCACCGGCGACCGCGACCTCGACGCCGACGCCGGCGCCCTGCTGGTCCGGCCGACCCGGATCCTCGCCCGCCACCCGATCGATCAGGAGATGGTCGGCAACCTCCGCCGCCGCGTGGGCGGCGGTTAGGCGGCGCGACGCCAAAGCGGGTGACGGCTACTCGTACTGGAGCGCCTGGAGGACGTTCAGCCGCGAGGCACGGCGGGCGGGCGCGATCGCGGCGACGACGCCGGCGATCCCCGCCAGGACCATCAGCACAACCAGGGTCCCGAGCGGATAGGTCAGCGTGAAGCCCTCGTCCTCGAGCGGCCGCGAGACCAGCGCCGCGAAGACCACTCCCAGCACGAGGCCGAGGACGGCGCCGATCAGGGCCGTGATCACCGCCTCGTAGCGGACCATCTGGCGGACCTGGCGGCGCGACATTCCGATCGCCCGCAGCATCCCCAGCTCCCGCGTCCGCTCGTGGATCGACAGCGCCAGCGTGTTGGCGATGCCGAACAGGGACACGATCACCGCCAGCGAGAGCAGCGCGTAGATCAGGTTGAGGAGCTGGTTGATCTGCTTCTCCGCCGTCTCCTTGACCTGCTGCTGGTTGAGGACCTCGGTCGTCGGGAAGTCGCGCGTCGCGATCCCCTCGAGCCGCCGCTGCACCGTGTCCTCGTCGGCCCCGGGGTCGAGCTTCACGTAGTCGTAGGTGTCGTCCCGGGTCCCGAACTCCCTCGCCATCGCCCGCTGGGTGACGATGCCGGCGCCGATCAGGTCGGCGTTGTCCTCGACCGTCCCCGCCACCTCGAACGAGGGCCGTCGGCCGATCTGGGTCAGCAGCCGGATCCGATCCCCGACCTCGGTCCCGAACGAGTCCGCGTAGCCCTTGTCGATGACGATCTGGTCGTCGCGCAGCTCCCGCAGCGTCTCCGGCCCCCCCTCCTCCCAGTCGAGGCTAAGGAGGTCGTTGGCACTCCGCGGGTCGAGGCCCGAGATCCGCGGCTTGCCGGAGTTGGTCAGGTCCTCGGCCTGGCTGATCCGCTGCGAGGAGACGATGGCGACCCCCTTGACCCCACGCGCGACCCGAGCGGCCTCGGCCGGGATCGGCGAGAACCCGTCGGTGTTCTGGATCGTCAGCTCGCCCTGGAAGTTCCGGTCGACGGCCGAGGCGATCGCGCCCTTGAAGCCGGCGGCGAAGACGGCGACGAAGGTGACCAGCGCCAGGCCGATCATCAGCGCCGCCGCCGTCGCCGCGGTCCGGCCCGGCTTGCGCTGCGTGTTCTCGCGGGCGAGCCGCCCGGTCAGGCCGCGGAGCCGCTGGAGCGGCGCGCCCGACAGCGAAGCGAGCGGCTTGACCAACCGCGGGCTGAAGACCGCGACGCCGAGCAGGACGAGGGCGGCGCCGCCGCCCATCAGCCCGGCGGCCTGGCTCGAGCTCTCGATGTCCGCGAACAGGCCGACCAGCAGCATCGCCACTCCGGCGGCGATGACCAGCACCGCCAGGGCGCTGTAGAGGGCGGTGCGGCCGCGGCTGCGGACCGGCTCGATCTCCCGCAGCGCCGCCATCGGCGGCACCCGGGTGGAGCGCACGGCCGGCGCCAGCGAGGAGAACAGGGTCACGAGGACCCCGATCAGGAGCGAAACGACGATCGTCCTCGTCGCGACCACCTCGCTGGTGGTCGGGAGGTCAGCGCCGATCGACTCGAACAGCGCGTTGATCCCCTTCGAGAAGGCGAGCCCGCCGGCGAGGCCGGTGACCGCTCCGACCAGGCCGATCAGCAGCGACTCGGTCACCACCGACCCGAGGATCTGGCGCCGCGAGGCACCGAGCGTCCGCAGCATCCCGAACTCCCGGACCCGTTGGGCGACCGTGATCGAGAACGTGTTGAAGATCAGGAACGCGCCGACGAACAGCGACACCCCGGCGAAGACGAGCAGCGCGACCCGCAGGAACTTGAGGTCGTCGCGGATCTCGGCGGATTGTCGGGCGGCGTTCTCGTCGCCGGTCTCGACCCGGAGGTTGCCCGGCACGACGGCGACGATCCGGCGCTGGAGCGCGATCGGCGTCACGCTTTCCTCGCCGGCGACGTAGATCCGGTCGAGCCGGCCCTCGTTCCCCGTCACCTTCTGCGCCTCCGGCAGGATCAGGGTGGCGACGCTGGCGCCCCCGAACGAGGCGTCGCCGAGCTTGGTCAGGCCGACCAGCTCATAGGACTTGGCACGGCGCTCGCCGCTGACGACGATCCGGTCGCCGACCCCCACGCCCGCCTCGTCGGCGGCCGAGCCGTCGAGCGCCGCCTCCGACGGGGTCTGCGGGGCGCGCCCCTCCGGATAGGTCAGCGGGTTGAGCTCACCCGGGACCGCCGAGGAGACGAACTTGGGCGCGAACTGGGAGCCGATCCGCTCGCGCTCCTCGTCGAAGATGCCACCGGGCGTGAAGATGCCGCCGGCGGCGGCGCGCACGCCGCGTACCTTCTTCACCCGCGGCAGGACAGCCTGGGGAAGAGTCGGCGTCACGTTCGTGTCCTGGCGGACCTCCTCCTTCGCCGAGATCACGACGTCGGTCCCCTTCAGCGAGCTCTCGAAGATGTCGTCGAAGGCGGCGTTGATCGTGTCGGTGAGGATGTAGGTGCCGGCGACCAGGGCGACGCCGATGAAGACCGCGAGGGTCGTCGTCAGGGCCCGGACGCGGCGGGCCCAGAGGCTCTTGAGCGCCAGGCTCGTCACCGCGGCGTCAGGCGAGCCGCTTCATCAGCTCGATCACGTCCTCGGCGGAGCCGGGGCCGGCGTCGTGCACCACCCGCCCGTCGCGCAGCGCGACCAGCCGGTCGCCGTGGGCCGCGGCCTCGGGGTCGTGGGTCACCATGATCACCGTCTGCCCGAACTCGTCGACGGCGCGCCGCAGCAGGGTGAGGACGTCGGCGCTCGACTTCGAGTCGAGGTTGCCGGTGGGCTCGTCGGCGAAGACGACCGCGGGCCGGGAGACGAGCGCCCGGGCGACGGCCACCCGCTGCTGCTGCCCGCCCGAGAGCTCGGCCGGCCGGTGCGTGCGGCGGTCATCGAGGGCGACCGTGGAGATGAGGCGGTCGAGCCACTCGGGGTCGGGGTCCGCGCCGGCGATCGAGAGCGGCAGGAGGATGTTCTCCTCGGCCGTCAGCACCGGGATCAGGTTGAAGAACTGGAAGACGAAGCCGAGCTTGTCGCGGCGCAGCTTGGTCAGGTCCCCGTCGTCGAGGTCGCTGATCTCGACGCCGTCGAGCTCGACGCTGCCCGACGTCGGCCGGTCGAGCCCGGCCAGGATGTGCATCAGGGTCGACTTCCCCGAGCCCGAGGGCCCCATGATCGCCGTGAAGCGCCCGCGCTCGAAGTCGACCGTGACGTCGACGAGCGCGTCGACCGCCGCGTCGCCCTCGCCGAAGCGCCGGTGGAGGCTTTGGGCGGCGACGATCGGAGTGTCCGCGGCGACGGCCGCCGCGCCGGCGGCGCCTGCTCCTTCCTCCATCGATTGCCCTCCTCGGACGCTGGGAACCCGCACGATGCGGAGACAGCGGACCACGGTACCGGGTCCCGTCGGGGCGCCGGTCTACGCTCGGCCGATGCCTCCGGCGACCGCATCATCCGCCCTCTTCGAGGACGCGAATCCCCTCCCGGGCGCCGCCTGGACCGGCGAGGTCGAAGTGCTGCGCCAGGTCTTCCGCTCCGAGGAGGACGGCTACGCGGTCCTGGCGGTGCGCGACGCCTCCGGTGACGACTTCGCCGTGATCGGTCCCGTGGGCCACCTGAGCGCCGGCGACCGGGCCGAGGTCAGCGGCGTCTGGCAGGAGCACGCGCGCTACGGGGCCCAGCTCCGGGCGACCGGCGCCCTGCCGCTCGACCCCGCTGACCGGGAGGGCCTGATCGCCTACCTGACGAGCCTGCGCTACATCGGGCCCGCGCGGGCCGAGGCGCTGCTCGACCGCCACGGCGACGGCGTCCTCGCGACGATCGCCGGCGACCCGGCCGGCGTCTTCGGGGCTCTGCGGGGGCTGAGCGCCCGGCAGGCTGCGGCGGCGGCCGAGAGCTGGCACTCGAGCCGCGCCGTCCGCGACCTCCACGTCCAGCTCGCGCCGCACGGGCTGGCCCACCTGGCGGCGCCGATCCACGCCCGGTTCGGCGCCGACGCGATGCGGGTCCTGCACGAGGACCCCTACGCGCTGACCGCGGTAGACGGGGTCGGCTTCGCCCGGGCCGACACGATCGCCCTCGCCGGCGACGTGCCCCGCGAGTCCGACCGCCGCGCCCAGGCGGCTGCCGTCTTCGCCCTCGCCGAGGCCGAGCGCGCCGGGCACACGCACCTTCCCGCGACGCTCCTGGCGCGGCGCGCCTCCGACCTGCTCGGGCTCGACCCCGACCCGGCGGTGCTGCTGGAGGCACCGGACCTGGTGGTCGAGGAGGAGCGGGTCTACCGCGCCCCCACCCACGCCTGCGAGCTCTGGGTGGCGGAGACGCTGGCGGCCAGGGCGGGGGCGCCGCGCCACCTTGCGCACGAGCCCGGCGAGGAACCGCGCGACGGGCTGACCGACGAGCAGTGGGCGGCGGTGCGCGGCGCCTTCGCCGCCCGGATGTCGGTGGTGACCGGCGGGCCCGGGGTCGGCAAGACGGTCTGCATCAAGACGATCGTCGCCGAGGCCCGGGACGCCGGGATCTCCGTGGCGCTGGCGGCGCCGACCGGGCGGGCGGCACGGCGGATGGAGGAGGCGACCGGGAACGCCGCGGCGACGATCCACCGCCTGCTCGAGTGGATGCCCGGGCGGGAGCCGAAGCACCGGCCGGGCCACCCGCTGGCCGCCGACCTGGTCGTCGTCGACGAGGCGTCGATGATCAACCTGCGCCTGGCCGAGGTCCTGCTCGGCGGCCTCGCCGAGACCACCCACGTCGTCTTCGTCGGCGACGCCGACCAGCTGCCGCCGGTCGGGGCCGGCAAGCCCTTCGCCGACCTGATCGAGGCCGGGATCGCCCCGGTGGTCCGCCTCACCCAGATCTTCCGGCAGGCGGCGCGGTCGATGATCACGACCGCGGCGCACGCGGTGAACCGCGGGCGGCCGCCGGCGCTCGAGCCGGAGCCCGGGCAGGACCACGACTTCCACTTCCTCGACCGGACCACGCCCGAGCGGGCGCTCGATGCGGTGGTCGAGCTGGTCGCCGAGCGGGTCGGCGGGGGCCTGGGATTGGACCCCGTCCGCGACGCCCAGGTGCTGGCGCCGATGTACCGGACGCCGGTCGGCATCGACGCCCTGAACGAGCGTCTCCAGGCGCGGCTCAACCCGCGCGGGCGACCGGCGCTGAACGACCGCTTCCGGGTCGGCGACCGGCTGATCCAGACCCGCAATTCCCACGAGCTCGGCCTGATGAACGGCTCGATCTGCTTCCTCGTCGACGACGACCCCGACGACGGCGCGGTGGTGCTGGAGACCGACGAGGGCGGCACGGTCGTCGTCCCCTACGACGACGCCGCCGACCTCCGCCTCGCCTACGCGATCTCGGTCCACAAGTCCCAGGGCTGCGAGGTGCCGGTGGTGGTCTTCGTCTGCCACCGCTCCCACTCGCGGATGCTCACGCGGCCGCTGGTCTACACCGCGATCACCCGCGCCAAGCAGGCCTGCGTCCTCGTCGGCGACCGCGCGGTCCTGGCGGCCGCGGTCCGCCGCGACGAGGGCAGCGGCCGCCACTCCTCGCTGGCCGCGCGGCTGGCCGCCGCCTAGCGGCTGACCGCGCGCCTAGCGGCTGACGGTCGCCAGGGCGCTGCGGACGCAGCTCTCGACGACCTGCTCGGGTGCCACCCGGAAGAGGGCCGGCACCTCCGGCGCGGCGCGGCGCACGCCCACCCGAATCCGGACCAGGTGCATCGCGCCGGTCATCTGGGTCCAGAGCAGGTTCGCCATGTAGTCGGGATCCTCGACCGCGAAGTCGCCGGACTCCGCGCCGCGGCGGAGCACGTCGGAGAAGGGCCCGAGGCAACTCGCCATGCCCTGTCCGAGCCTGAGGAAAACCGACTCGGAGACCACGTCGCGAAGCTCGCGGGCCGACCGGCGCATCAGCGCCATCTGGCAGTCGAGGTAGGCGGGGTAGCGCTGGCAGTAGCCCGCGAAGGCCTCGACGCAGCGGGCGAGCTGCTCCTCGGGGCCGCCCGGCTCGGCGACCGCGGTCTCGAGCAGGCCGGCGAGCTCGTCCAGGTACTCGGTGATCGTCAGGACGAACAGCTCCTCCTTGGAGGAGAACTGGCGGTAGATCAGCCCCCGCGCGATCCCCGCCGAGCGGGCGATCTCCTCGATCGGCGCCTCCCCCATCCCGCGCTCGTCGAAAAGCGCTCGGGTCACGGCGACCAGCTCTCGCTCCCGGGACTGCCTCGACGCCTGGGCGGGTTGGGGCACGGCTTCCTCCTACCCGCTTCCCGGTTCTGAGAACCAATGTTTGACAGACGTTCTCAGCGGGCACCCACCGGGAGATGAATAGGGAAGCCCGGAACCGTGGCTGAGGTAGGCGCCCGCCCGAAGGTCCCGGTCGCCCGCCAGAAGGCGCTGCGCGCCGTGCGCTCGCTGTTCACGCCGCTGCTGCCGGACGACTACCTCGAGCTGATCAACCCGCTCTGGTCGACCCGGGAGCTGCGCGGGCGGATCGAGCGGGTGGAGCGCGAGACCGAGGACGCGGTCACGATCGTCATCCGCCCCGGCTTCGAGTGGCAGGGCCACGAGCCGGGGCAGTACCTGCGGGTCGGCGTCGTCGTCGACGGCGTCCATCACTGGCGCGCCTACTCGATCACGTCGGACCCCGGACGGCCCGACGGCTGCATCTCGATCACCCCGAAGCTCGTCGAGGAGGGCGTCGTCTCTCCCTTCTTCGTACGCCAGGCAAAGCCCGGCGCGATCGTCCGGCTGGGGGGAGTGGAGGGCACCTTCACCCTGCCTGACCCCCTGCCGGACAAATTCCTGTTCATCAGCGCCGGCAGCGGCATCACGCCGATCATGAGCATGCTCCGCGACCTGGACCGCCGCGACGCGATCACCGACGTGGTCCACGTGCACTCGGCCCGCACCGAGGCCGACGTGATCTTCGCCAAGCGGCTCGCCGACCTGGGCGACCGTCACGACGGGTTCTCGCTGCACCAGCAGCTGACCGGCGAGATGGGGCGAATCAAGCCCTCGAACCTGGACGAGATCTGCCCGGACTGGCGCGAGCGGGAGACGTTCCTCTCCGGTCCCGGCGACATGATCGACGCGTTCGTCGCGCACTGGGAGGAGCACGCCGACGAGGAGCGGCTCCACATCGAGCGCTTCCAGCCGGTGATCGGCGGCGAGGGGGGCGAGGGCGACGGGGGGACGATCAAGTTCCTCGAGTCCGACCTCGAGGCCGAGAGCGACGGCAGTCAGCCGATCCTCGTCGCCGGCGAGGAGGCCGGGGCGGAGCTGCCGTTCGGCTGCCGGATGGGGATCTGCCACACCTGCGTCGGCAAGCTCTGCTCCGGCAAGATCCGCGACCTGCGAACCGGCGAGGTGGGCGGCACCGAGGGCGAGATGGTCAGGACCTGCGTGAACGCCCCCGAGGGGGCAGTGGAGATCGCGCTGTGAGAACTTTCAATCCAAAGAGGAAGGCCCCATGAGCACCGACACGATCGAGAAGCCCGTCCGTACCGACGAGAACGGGATCGAGAGCCCGCTCGCGAGGCTGAGCGAGGAGCAGATCGACGAGATCGCCCGCGAGTTCGACGCGATCCACGACGAGGTCTACGAGGACCTCGGCGACCGCGATCGCCGCTACATCCTCAGCATGATCGAGCTGCACCGGCGGCTTGCGGTGATGAGCCGGGTGTTCCTGCTCGCCGCCCGGCACCGGCCGGCCTGGGCCGCCGGCACGGCGGCGAACTCGGCGGCCAAGATCCTCGAGAACATGGAGATCGGCCACAACGTCCTGCACGGGCAGTGGGACTGGATGAACGACCCGCAGATCCACTCCTCCACGTGGGACTGGGACACGGCGTCGACGTCGGAGGCCTGGAAGCACTCCCACAACTACGTCCACCACACGTTCACCAACATCCGTGGCAAGGACAAGGACCTGGGCTACGAGATCATGCGGATCGACCCGCACCAGAGGTGGCACCCGGTCTATCTGTTCCAGCCCCTCTACAACCTGCTGCTCATGGCGTTCTTCGAGTGGGGCGTCGCCCTGCACGATCTCGACTTCGACGCGATCCGCGCGGGGGAGAAGTCCAAGAAGCAGGTCGCCCGTGAGCTCAAGGGCATCGCCGGCAAGGCGCGGACGCAGATCGTCAAGGACTACATCGCCTGGCCGCTGATCAGCGCCCTGGCGATGGCGGCGGTCGACTTCGGCGTCGAGGCGGTGCGCCAGGAGCGCGAGGTCCGCACCGGACGAACGAGCTTCCTCAAGCGCCGCCGGGTCTCACGCTGGGCGCGGCTCGGCAAGGCCGCGGTCAATGCGCTCGAGGGCGGGCGCGAGACCTTCAAGGCGACGGTGACCGCGAACGCTACGGCGAACGTGGTGCGCAACCTCTGGGCGCACTCTATCATCTTCTGCGGCCACTTCCCCGACCAGACCTACACCTTCAGCCAGAAGGAGGTCGAGGACGAGAGCCGGGGAGGCTGGTACGTGCGACAGCTCGTCGGCGCCGCGAACATCGAGGGCGGCGGTTTCTTCCACGTCGCCAGCGGCAACCTCGGCTACCAGGTGGAGCACCACCTCTTCCCCGACATGCCGAGCACCCGCTACGCGGAGATCGCGCCGCGGGTGAAGGCGGTCTGCGAGCGCTACGGCCTCCCCTACAACTCCGGTCCGCTCTCGAAGCAGCTCGGCATGGTGCACCGGACGATCATCCGGCTCGCCTTCCCGGGCGGCAAGCCACGACCGAAGCCCGGCCCGTACACGGGCGGCGACGCCGACGCGGTCCTGGCGGCCTCCGGCAACGGCGCGCCGGCGCGGGACGGCGACTCGAACGGGCAGCGGGACGGCGGCGACGGTCCCGACCGCAAGGGCGCCCGCTCCGACGGCGTCCGCTTCTCGATGCCCGCCCGCTGACCCCGCCCGCGATGAACGTGATCGGGTCGCGGCCCAGGCCCGGGCCGCGGCTAGGTTTCGCGCCGAGCTAGACGGCTGACCAGGGCCATCCCCTTCAGCGCCGGGCGCAGGAGCGGCTGCGGCCCGGCGAGGCGGATGACGTCGTCGTACTCGGTCAGGAGGGGCGCAAAGTCGAGCGTGCCGGCGCCGGACCTGCCCGACTCGGCGGCGCGGCGGTTCAGCGCATCGACAGCCCGGAACCACTGCTCGGTCCGGCCCGCCGGGCTGGTCCGCCAGAGGACACGGGCGGGCGAGGAGCCCGGGTTCCACATCTGGTGCACGGCGCCGCTCGGGATGTCAAGCGTGTCGCCGGCCGACAGGTCCCGGCCGACGCCGTCCACTTCGGCCCGCACCGTGCCCCCGAGCACCTCGAAGTGCTCGTCCTGGGAGGGATGGAAGTGCTTCGGCGGCGGCGAGCCGTTCGCGCCGTAGGTGGCCTCGACCACGAGGCCCGCGGGCTCGGACGACCGGATCGTCAGCTCCTCAGACGGGGTCAGCTTCAGCGTCTCGCCCATCGCGCGGCATCTTCGCAGCCCCTACCGAAAAGTCGAACTCGCGCCCGCCGCGGCCCGGTGGGGGCGCTACGGTGTCCGGCGCCGGCCGGCAAAGGGGGAACGGCCGGCGTTCTTCGGCGGACGACCTGCCGGCGGCTCACCCGCCGCTCGGCAGGGGCTCCGCTCCGTCGCCGCGCGACGCCCGCACCACCTCGGCCTCGCCCGGTGCCGGCCCGGCCGCGTCGACGATCAGGTCGGTGTAGGCCTCGACCCCCTCGGGGGTCAGGTGGACGCCGTCGAAGGTCAGCCCGCCGCGGGAGTTGACCACGGCGTTCCAGTCGAGCAGCTCGGCGTTCGGCCAGTCCTCGGCGGCGCCGGCGAGCTTGTCGTTGTTCGGGCCCTCCCAGGTCAGCGGCACCTCGACGTTCATCAGGAACACCTCGTCGACGTCGGCGACGGCTCCGCCGATCTCGTCGAGCTGCTCCTCGCGGATCGGGCCGTTGTTGCCCATCTGGATGATCAGCTTGTCCGGCAGCCGTCCCGCCGCCCGGTAGCCCTCGATCAGGTCGACGAACTCCGCGGCCTGGCGGCCGATCGCGGCGCTGAGCGTGAATCGCGGCCCAAGCCGCTCGGCCAGCGCGTCGCCGGCGCCGACCATCACCGAGTCACCGAGGGCGAGGACGTCCGGCGGGCCGGTGCCGGCGGCCTCGACGCTCGCCTCCTCGGTGCCGGTCGCGGCGGCGACGCTTGCCTGCACGCGCTCCTGGGTCGGCACGATCCCGCTCCAGCCGATCAGGGCGACGACCAGCAGGACCGCGGCGGCGAGGGCGGGCCGCCCGTACTTCGGGATGGCCGGCAGCCGCGGCAGCTTCAGCGGCACCGGCGCGCGGCCGCGGAACGGCTGCTCGACGTAGCGGTAGGACAGGTCGGCGAGGACGAGGACGGCGCCGAGCTGGAGGATCGTCAACCACGGCCGGTGGATCGGCACGTCGAGGTCGGGACGGGTGAGCGCCAGGACCGGCCAGTGCCAGAGGTAGAAGGAGTAGCTGCGCAGGCCGAGCCAGAGAACCGGCGGCAGGGCCACCAGCGAGCCGAGCCGCGAGGCCGGATGCGCCATCACCCCGACCAGGAGCGCGGTGAAGAAAGCCAGGACCAGAAAGCCCCCCTGGTAGAGGCCCGGGTCGAAGTCGTTGACGTTGAAGAACGTCCAGAGGACGACGAGCAGCGAGACGAGGCCGATCGCGTCGAGCGCCGTGCCGGCGTGCCGGCCGGTTCTGCCGCGGAGGAGGTTCGGGTGCCAGACGACCGCCAGGGCGACGCCGAGCAGCAGGCCGACGGCGCGGGTGTCGGTCCCGTAGTAGACCCGGGAGACGTCCCCGTCGGGGTCGAACAGAACGGCCATCAGCCCGGCCGACAGCACGGCGCCGGCGAGGACGCCGATCAGCAGCCGACGGCGGCCCAACAGGGTCATCCCGGCGGCGAGGGCGAGCGGCCAGAGGAGGTAGAACTGCTCCTCGATCGCAAGCGACCAGAGATGGCGGAAGAGCGAGGGCCGTTCGAACTGCTCGAAGTAGCTCTGCTCGGTGAAGATGAAGTGCCAGTTGGTGACGTAGAGCAGCGAGGCGATCGCGTCGTCGCGGAGCGCCGCCACCTCGTCGGGCACGAAGATCGCCGCCAGGGTCATCGTCGCCGCGATCAGGACGCCGACCGCGGGCAACAGACGCCGCGCCCGCCGCAGCCAGAAGCGCCCGACGCTGACGTGTCCGTCGCGGCGGTACTCGCTGAGAAGCAGGGCCGTGATCAGGTAGCCGCTGATCACGAAGAAGACGTCGACGCCGAGGAACCCGCCGGGCATCCAGCCGATCCCCGCGTGGTAGAGGAAGACCGCCAGCACCGACAGGGCCCGCAGGGCGTCGATGCCCGGCATGTAGGGCAGCCGGTGGTCCTGAGGCACGGTCATCTGCAGGGCGTTCGGCGAGGGACGGGAGGAGGGACGCCCCCTCCCGGGCGCCGGAGATGAGGGTAGCCCGTCGTTGGGCCCGAAACCGCGGAATAGGTAGGGAACGGGCCCAGCGACCGGCGCTAGAGGCCAAGCCGGGCCAGCAGCTCGGCGGCGGGACGGTCCCGATCCTCCAGCGCGCCCTCGAGGCGGTCGCCGGCAAGGGCGCGGCGCTTGGCGGCGAGCTGGTCCTCGGTCATCGGACGCAGCGGGGAACCGAGCGCGGCCTCGACCCGGGCCACCTCATCGCCGTCGGCCTCGAGGCGGGCCTCGGACTCGAGCAGCCCGTCGTCGGCTACGACCTCGACGTGCTCGGACGCGAACAGGGCGACCTCGCCGTCGACGGCGGCGAAGTCGGCGGGTCCGGGGGCGCCGCGGAGCAGCGCGAACGCGGTCAGGTAGGGGATCGAGAACTTCGCCTCCAGCCCGTCCGTCGGGCCGGCGATCGGGGCCGCCTGGAGCGACAGCGGGTGGAGCACGACTCTGAGGTGGCCGTTGACGCCGGACTCGCGCGCCGCCACCGCCGCCTCGATCGCGCCGTGGGTCTGCAGGCAGCAGGGATACGCCTTGATCCAGTTCTCGGCGACCGCCGGCGACTCGCCCCGCAGGGCGAAGCGGGCGCCGAAGGCCTCCTGGTACCCACCGGGTCCCCGGGCGGCGCGGTCCAGGTCGATCCTCGCGCCGCCGCGCGCCAGCGCCGCACCCTCCACGCCCGACGCCGCGGCGAGCCCGACGCCGATCGCCTTGCCGTCGGACCCGAACGAGGAGCGCAGGCCGGCCGAGCGCAGGAGCGCGAACCCGACCGCCGCCTTCCATTCGGCCGGGCCCAGCCCCGACAGCCGGGCCGCGCAGACGGCCGCGCCCACCGAACCGCACACCGCGGTCGGGTGCCAGCCGCCGTCGTAGAGGGCCGGATGCCCGGCCCGCGCCAGCGCGCCCATCGCCTCGAAGCCGCCGGCGAAGGCCTCCAGCACTTCGCCGACACTCGCGCCCCGGTCCGCGGCGACGGCCAGGGCGGCCGGCGCCGTCGTCGCGCTCAGGTGCGCCAGGCCCGGCAGGTAGGTGTCGTCGAAGTCGAGAACGTGCCCGGCGACGCCCAGCGCCGTCACCCTGCCGCCGAGCCCGGTGGCGGCTTCTCGCGCCGCGCTCGCCGCCGGCTCGCCACTGCCGCCGACCGCGCAGGCGAGCCAGTCGAGCATCGCAACCTCGTAGCCGCGCTCCACCGCCATCGCCGGGAGCCTAGGCGGACGCCTAGCCTCTGGCCATGCGGACGATCGCGATCGTGCTGGCGGCGGCGGCGCTCGCCGGTTGCGGCGGGCGCGGTTCCCCCGCGCCGAGCGCGAGGACCAGCTCCGAGGGCCCGAACCGGCCGGCTCCGCCAGCACCCGAACCCGCCCCCGCGCCGGCCCGCTGCCCGGCCGGGGTCGCCAACTGCCACAGCGCCGACGGCCGCATCCTCTACGTCGAGCGGGTCGATCCCGACGGCGACGGCGATGCCCATTTCGTCCTGGTCAGCGACGAGAGCGTCACCGCCCCCGGGATAACCGTCGTCGATGTGCGCCGCGACCTGCGCCCGCACCCCCTCCCGGTCCCCGGCGACCGGATCAGCGCCGCCGGGCCGGTCTACCGGGGCTCCTACGGCCAGCGCCAGATCCAGGCCGACGTCATCCACGTCGGCCCCTCCGGGGGGCGTTAGCCCTCTCGAGCCAGGGGGTAGCCGAGCGGAAACGACCACGGGAGGGAAGCGATGGCAGAGCTGACGACGCTCGAGGAGAAGCTGGCCGAGGTGCTGGGCCTGGCCCAGGCGGCCCAGGAGTCGACCAAGAAGGTCGAGGGCCTGGTCGGCGACGAAGACGTCAAGGGCAAGCTTCAGCAGATGCGCGAGGAGGCGGCGGAGACCGAGCGGCGGGCGACGCAGGTCGCCGAGGCCCGCGACGGCAAGAAGACGGCGATCCTCGACAAGGCGCAGGAGACGAAGGCGGAGGCCACGGAGATGATGTCGACCTACCTCGGCGGCGACTCCGACGACCTCGACGGCTTCGAGTTCCTGACGATGGCCGAGGCCGGCGAGGTCGGCCACTGGGCGATCCTCGGCAAGCTCAACGAGAAGGCGGGGGAGGACGAGCTCCGTGAGCTGGTCGAGTGGGCCCTGCCGATCCAGGAGCGCCACTTCTCCGACGTGCGCGAGTGCTCGCTGCAGCTCGCCGCCGACGAGGACCCCTACGAGGAGTCCTAGCCGGCCGACCCCGGCGTCGCGGCCCCCGGATACCTTCCGGGGGTGGAGCAGAGCCGCCCTCCCGGGGTCCCCGTCGCCGGGATCGCGGTCACCCTGGCCGGCCTCGCGGCGATCGCCGCGGTCGTGCTGGCGGTGGACCCGCTCCGCGACGCGGTCGCCGCCGCGCTCGGCGGCGACACCGAGGAACTGCGGACCGAGATCGACGAACTGGGCGCGACCGGCCCGCTCGTCGTCCTCGGCCTCTGTCTCGCCCACGCCGTCGTCTGGTACCCGGCGGAGATCGTCGACGCCGCCGCCGGGTTCGCCTACGGGTTCTGGGCCGGCGTCGCACTCTGCATGGCGGGGTGGCTCCTGAACGGCTTCGCCGCCTACGCGATCGGCCATGAGGTCGCCCGCCCCGTCCTGCACCGCATGATGGGCCGCGACCGGTTCGAGCGGGCCGAGCGGATCGTCCATGACGGCGGCGCCACCCTGCTTCTGGCCGTCCGCCTGATCCCGATCCTGCCCTTCAGCATCGTCTCCTACGCCGCCGGCGCGGCGCGGGTCCCGCTCGGGCGCTTCGCCTGGACGACGATGGTCGGCTACCTGCCGATCACCGCGATCTCGGTCTTCCTCGGCACCCGCCTCGAGGACTTCTCCCCCACCGACCCGCTGGTCCTGGCCGGCATCGGGGCCCTCCTCGCCCTCCTGCTCGTCGCCCGGTTCCTCCCCACCCGCGGCGAGAGCTGACCGCATCCGTGCGGACTCGGATTAAGACCGTGTGAACGGGTGGACCGGGCCGGTTTGCGGGGCGTTTTCCCGGGATAGGTCCCCACCGAGGGGTCAAACGAAGAGAGGAGTGCGCATGGGAGAGCGGAGCGGAAGACTCCGGGCGAGCCTCGCGGTGATGGCGGCCGTTGTGGCCGGGGGATTGGCGCTCAGCAGCGCCGCGGTTCCGGCGCCGGGCGACACGGCTGACCTGCGCGTCGTCAAGTCCGACAGTCCCGACCCGGTCACGGTCGATTCGGTGCTGACCTACACGATCCGGGTCACGAACCTTGGGCCCCAGGGCGCCACTGGCACGACGGTGACCGACCGGCTGCCGAGCAACGTCGATTTCGTCTCGGCCACGGCGAGCAGCGGCACGTGCACGCGCACGGGACGCAATGTGACCTGCAACCTCGGCACGGTCCAGGCCGGCAACACCAACGCCGAAACCGTCACGATCAAGGTGCGGCCGCGGCGCGCCGGCACGATCAGCAACACCGCCTCGGCAGAGAGCGTCGAGAACGATCCGGTCGCGGCGAACAACGAGGACACCGAGACCACCACGGTCCAGGAGCAGGGGGCTGCCCCCGCCGCCACCTGCCGCGGGGTCGCGGCGACCCGCCGCGGCACGAGCGGCGACGACACGATCACCGGCACCGACGGCCGTGACGTCATCGCGGCGTTCGGCGGCAACGACGAGATCGTCGCGATGGGCGGCCAGGACCTGATCTGCGCCGGGCGCGGGAACGACTTCGTCAACGCCGGGTCGGCGGCCGACCGCGTGTTCGGCGCGGCGGGCGCGGACCGGCTGCTGGGACGCGGCGGTCCCGACCTCCTGAAGGGGAACGCGGGCCGCGACATCCTCAAGGGCGGCATCGGATCCGACCGCCTGCGCGGCGGCATCGGCTTCGACACGTGCCGTGGCGGCGCGGGAGCCGACTCCCTCCGCAGCTGCGAGGGCTGATCCGCGGGAAGGGCGAGCGAGGGGCCGCCACGGACGGCGGTCCCTCGTTTCTGCGGTCGAACCCCCCTTTCGAGGCGGCGAGTCAGGCGCCTCCGCAGCCTCCGCGTTTGCAGGGGGTTTCTCCGGTTACGGATAGGGAGTGAAACCGAAGAGAGGAGTTCGCATGGGAGAGCGGAGCAGAAGGCTCCGTGCGAGCCTCGCCGTGACGGCGGTCGCCGTCGCCGGCGGGCTTGTGGCAAGCACCGCCGCCGTACCGGCCCCCGGAGACACGGCCAACCTGCGGGTGACCAAGTCCGACAGCCCGGACCCCGTCCGGGTCGGGCAGGTCCTCACCTACACGATCGAGGTCACCAATCTCGGGCCGCAGGGGGCGACGGACGTGACCGTCACCGACAAGCTGCCGGCCCAGGTCGACTTCCTGTCGGCGAGCGCCAGCAGCGGCACCTGCGACCGCAACGGGCGCAACGTGACCTGCAACATCGGCGTGATCCCCAGCGGGACGGCCGGCAACGTGACGCCGGGGACGGTCACGATCCGCGTGCGGCCGACCCGGGCGGGGATGATCACGAACGTCGCCCAGGTCGAGAGCGCCGAGAACGACCCGGTCACGGCGAACAACGCCGCGGCCGAGAACACCCGCGTCGTCGAGGCACCGGCACCCGGGCCTGCCGCCTGCCGCGGCGTGACCGCCACGGTCAAGGGGACCGCGGGTGACGACGTCCTGCACGGCACCGGCGGGGCCGACGTCGTGGCCGCGTTCGGAGGCGACGACGAGATCCGGACCGGAGCCGGTCGCGACCTGATCTGCGCGGGCCGCGGCATCGACTTCGTCTCGGGCGGAACCGCGGCCGACCGCGTTTTCGGCGGCGCGCAGCGCGACCGCCTCCTCGGGCGCGGCGGACCGGACGTCCTGCGCGGGGGGGCGGGCCCCGACCGGCTGCTCGGCGGGCGCGGCGGCGACCGCCTCCGCGGCGGCGCCGGCTTCGACCGCTGCTTCGGCGGGCCCGGGATCGACGTCGAGCGGAGCTGCGAGGCCTAGGAGAAGCGAAGGAGCCCCCGGCCACCCGGCCGGGGCTCCTCGTGTGGACGGTGGGCTCAGACGGTTGCCGCCGCCTGCTCGGACTGGCTGGCCTCGGACTCTTCGACCTCGGGCTCCGGCCGCAGCGAGGTCTCGGCCCGCTCCTCGATGTTGCGGCCGAGCAGGACCTCGCGGGCGATGACCAGCCGCTGGATCTGGCTGGTGCCCTCGTAGAGCTGCATGATCTTCGCGTCGCGCATCAGCTTCTCGACGGGGTACTCCTTGATGAAGCCGTACCCGCCGTAGACCTGGACGGCGTCGGTCGTGACCTCCATCGCGGTGTCGGCGCTGAAGCGCTTCGCGTGCGAGGAGGCGAGGGTGTTGCGGACGCCGTTGTCGAGCTGGACCGCGGACTGCCAGACGAGCAGCCGCGACGCCTCGACCTTGGTCGCCATGTCGGCGATCATGAACTGGATCGCCTGGTGCATCGCGATCGGCACGCCGAACTGGACGCGCTCCTTGGAGTACTCGGCCGCGTACTCGAAGGCGGCGCGGGCGATTCCGACGGCCATAGCGGCGACGCCGGGGCGGGTCCGGTCGAGGGTCATCATCGCGAGCTTGAAGCCCTTGTTCTCGACCCCCAGCAGGTTCTCCGCCGGGACCTCGACCTCGTCGAAGGTGATGGTCGCGGTGTTCGAAGCCCGCTGACCCATCTTGTCCTCCTTCTTGTCGACGGTGATGTTGTCCTGCTTGCCGTCGACGACGAAGGCGCTGATCCCGCGGTGGCCGGCCTCGGGGTCGGTCTTGGCGTAGACCGTGAACCAGTCGGCGTAGCCGCCGTTGGTGATGAAGCACTTGGAGCCGGAGATGACGTACTTGTCGCCCTTCTTCACGGCCCGGGTCTTCATCCCCGAGACGTCGGAGCCGGCGTCCGGCTCGGTCAGGCAGAAGGAGGCGAGCTTCGGCTCCTCGGTCAGCATCCCGAGATACCTCTTCTTCGTCTCCTCGGAACCGCCCAGCGAGACCGGAGCCGAGGCGAGGCCGTTGGCCATGAGGCTCGTGCCGATGCCCGAGCAACCCCAGCCCATCTCCTCCTCGATCAGGCAGCCGGAGAGGAAATCGAGGCCCGGGCCGCCGTAGGCCTCCTCGATGTGGGTGTTCATCAGGCCGACTTCCCAGGCCTTGTCGATGATGTCCTGCGGCCAGGTGCCGTCCCGGTCGTACTCCCAGGCGACCTTGCGGATCTCCTTCTCGGCGAAGTTGTGCGCCAGCTCGCGCAGGTCCTTCTGCTCATCGGTGAGGGTGAAATCAACCACTGGTGCGAGGCTCCTTTGTTACGTGCGAAAGCCGTGGTCCGGGGGCGGCGGCCGGCAGGGCTACCGCGCCCGATTGACTGGTCAGTCAACCAGCGCGAAGGCTAGCGGATCGGGCGGGCTGCGGGGTCGGTTTGGCGCTCGCACGTGCCTGACTCGGCCGGGCTCCGTGCCTGCCCGGCCGACCCGTCTACCCTCAGAGCGTGGCCCCTCCGCTGGCCCTGAGCGCCCTCGACAGCGGCACGATCCTGATCGTGATCATGCTGGTGGTCATCCCCATCGCCGCCGTCGCATTCGCGACCGTCGGCTCGGCTCTGAAGGCGCTCGGCAAGGGCCGCTGGGCGATCGAGCAGGAGATGCCGCCGAGCCGCTCGCTGGGCCCGCCGGGCCCGATCGACCGCCGCCAGCAGGAGGCCGAGGTGCGGCAGATGGTCGAGGCCAAGTCCTACCGCCGCGAACAGCGCGGCGAGAGCGCGCTCGACGTCGACGCCGAGGTCGACCGGCTCCTCAACCCGCCCGATCCCGGGCCCGCCGCCGGGCTCGACCGCGAGCTGCGCGAGGAGGTGCGCCAGCTCGTCGTCGCGCGGAACGAGCGCCGGATGCGCCAGGGCAAGCCGCCGCTCGACGTCGAGGCGGAGATCCGCCGCCAGCTCGCCGACCTCGAGAACCTGGGTCAGTAGGAAGGCGTGTACCGACCGGACGCGGGTAGGATCGCCTCGATGGCAGACCCCCACAGCGCCGAGGACAACATCTACGAGGTGGACGACATGCTCGTCCAGCCAGGCACCTACTTCAACCCGCAGACCGAGGTGCTCGTAGTCGTCGACGACTCCTCCTCGCTCGACCAGGAGGTCTTCAACATGGAGGCCTACGAGGGAGCCGAATGGGTCCGCCTGGGCGACGAGGTCCCTGTCGACGAGGACCGCCGCGACCGGATCCTCGAGGCCTTCCAGACCCATTACCACCCGGGCTCGTCCGGGTCGGTGTCGGAGACCGCCCTCGAGCAGGACGACGGCGAGGAGGACGAGGACGAGCCCGGCCAGGAAGTCGGCCGCGAGGACTGATGCTGGCCGCGGGCGACCGGGCTCCGGACTTCACCCTCCCAGACCAGGACGGCAACGAGCTTCGGCTCTCCGGTCTGCGCGGCACCACCGTCGTCCTCTACTTCTACCCGCGCGCGGACACGCCTGGCTGCACCGCGCAGGCCTGCAGCGTCCGCGACCACCGAGCCGACTACGAGGCCGCCGGCGCGGAGGTGATCGGCGTATCCCCCGACGACGTCGACGCCGTCTCACGCTTCTCCGACAAGTTCGACATCGACTTCACGCTCCTGGCCGACGCCGACCACGAGGTGGCCGAGGCCTACGGCGCCTGGGCCGAGAAGAGCATGTACGGGAAGACCTACTGGGGGGTCCAGCGGGCCACCTTCATCATCGACCCCGAGGGCAGGGTCGCCCGGGTCTTCCCGAAGGTCTCCCCGAGGACGCACGACGACGTCGTCCTCGCGGCGCTCGGCGAGCTGGCGGCCGCTTGAGCCGTCCCCAGCGGCTCTCCCTCCGCCCCGGTCGCCTCGCAATCTGCCGTCTCCCGCCGGGCCAGCCGCCGGAGTGGCTCGACCCGGGCCCGCCGCTCGCCGCCTGCGTGTGGTCCGAGGACGGCATGACGGTCGTCTGTGCCGAGGATGAGGTGCCGGCAGGCGTGCGGGCCGAGCGCGGCCGCCGCTCCCTGAGCGTGGCCGGCCCGCTGGAGCACTCGCTGACCGGCGTCCTCGCCGGGCTGAGCGCGCCGCTGGCCGACGCGGGCGTCCCGGTCTTCGTGCTCTCCACCTGGGAGACCGACCACCTCCTCGTCGCCGAGGAGCAGTGCGGGACCGCGGCCGCGGCGTTGCGCGAGGCCGGGCACCGAGTGGACGGCTGCGTCGAGGCCGTGTTCACGGCGCCCACCGCCACCCGGATGCCGGAGCCGGTCGAGGAGGCGGAGGCCTTGCCGGGGCAGGGACTCGCCGGCGACCGCTACTTCACAGGCGAGGGGACGTTCTGGAAGACCGGCAAGCCCGGCCAGGACCTGACCCTGGTCGAGGCCGAGGCGATCGAGGGGCTCGCCACCGGCCACGGGATCGACCTCGAGCCCGCGGCGTCACGCCGCAACGTCCTGACCCGCGGCATCGACCTGAACTCGCTGGTCGGCAGGCGCTTCTTCGTCGGCGAGGTCGAATGCC